>MPMD02190890.1_pt1 | contig 11124 bp, 4 predicted proteins | sample 1617291 | NCBI WGS metagenome assembly MPMD02 (sample SAMN05944810, study PRJNA350692) | marine metagenome | biome: marine; feature: ODZ; material: water; isolation source: 120 m water sample filtered on 30 um supor filter | place: Pacific Ocean | collected 2012-04-09 | depth 120m m | reverse complement strand
TGCCCGAAGACGAGCGATGGAACAAAGACCTGATCTTCGCGATACAAGGCACTCCGAGAACACCGGCGCCATCAAGAAAAGATCCAGAAAGGTTGGCAGCACAACTATTGGACGACAACGACAAAGAAGCCAAGCCGCGGGAACGACGAGAACCTCGACAAGGTGCGGAGGCTCGTGAGGATTCTGGTGCAGCACTACGACAACCTGAAGTGCGAGGACCCCGTGAATTTGAGCCGCGGCGATTTCGTATTAATGATCGATTGATACAGAAGTACGGCTATAGTGATGATTGTCAAGGATGTACAGCTAAACGTAACGGCCTACCAAGTGATCTAGCCGGCGGCCGTACTCACTCCCAAGCGTGCAGGCAGCGCTTCACAGACCTAATGATGACCGACCAAAATGACAAGGACATCATTGAGAAGGACGCGAACAAATTCGGGGATGTGGCGAAGGAATCGCTGGATCGTGAAGCTCAGCCTGCACAGGTGCCGAGACCCACGAGCGCGGACAAGGACGACGAGAAGGACAACAACGACGCGCTGTTTGCGGACAACGAGGCCGTGAAGAACAAGCCGAATAACGAGGTAACCGCAGATGAATGCCTCAAAGAGACACAAGAGGACCCCGATGGCATCCCTCAGCTGGATGAGGAAATTGTGATGGACACGATCGACGAATCTGATGAGACAAGTGGTGACGATGAGCCCAACGAGAAGGAGCCCGATGCGAAGCGACAGCGACTCAAGTGGTTGGCCCACAGAACCCCGCTGGCTACAACAGTGGGACGCACCTTGGCAGACCAAGAGGTCCCAGACGATTTGGTCAGAGAAAGGCTAGCATGCTTGAATATGGCATCGAAGGTTCGTGATCGCGCAGACGTGCGGCAACTGATAAGAGAGCTGGAGGAATTGCCGAAATTCCAATTGCCGAACAACAGACGTGGCAGGAAGAAGTTAAGTGCCGATGGCAAGCATGACGTTGCTGAAATTTACTCACCGCCACGGATGGCAGAAGCGGCTGCAGCTCTTGGACTGAAGAGTGGCTGGTCATTGGACTTGACAACGTGCGATCAGGACGGTGAGCCATGGGATTTTACAAGCAAAACAATGCGTGCCAGGGCTATGACCAAATTGAGAGCAGACAAGCCATACTTGTTGGTGTGCAGTCCAATGTGTGGCCCATTTAGCGAGTTGCAAGAGTTGTTTAACTATCCAGGAAAGTTGAAGAAGGATGTCAAGGAGAAGCTGGAGGCCGGATTGGAGCACTTCAAATTTTGCCTGGAGTTATGCATCGAACAACATCGGCAAGGGCGATCATTCATGATCGAGCACCCGGCTGGCGCGTCAACGTGGACGACGAACATGATCAACAAAATGAAAAGGCTTGAGGGCGTCGAGTTGATCACGTTCGATTTTTGCACACTGGGTATGGAAGTGATGGACAAAAGTGGAGACAAGAAGCCCGTGAGGAAAAGGACATCACTATTGACAAATTCGCAGTCGATTCAACTACTACTGCGTGAGGCCAAGTGCAAGCAACAGCACGTGCATGCACACTTGTTGAACGGGACTGCAAAAGAGTGTCAGGTGTACCCAGAACAATTCTGTCGTATCGTGTGTGAAGCGGTGAAGCGTGATTTGGACAACATCCTCTGGAGGGACGAGTTGGCAAACGTGTTCGACATCACACAACCGTTTGGTAAACTTATGGCAGTACAAGAAAAGGCGGAACGATTGATGAATGTCGAACAAACAATTGGACGTACGGTTGCTGCAACTTGCCCCCCCGAAGAGGATCCGTTTGCACAAATCTACAACGAGATGGAGTTCATCGATGATGTGAGCGGAGAGCCGCTTGAGCGCGACGAGGCCATCAAAGCCAGAAAATTGGAAATGGCATTTTTCAAAGAAAAGAGAGTATACACAAAAGTAGCTCGTCAGCCATGGATGAAGGTAATAACTACGAAATGGCTCGATGTCAACAAGGGTGACACGACAAATAAAAACTATCGAGCACGACTGGTTGGGAGAGAAATCAAACGTGATCGAAGGGACGATCTATTTGCCGCAACTCCTCCCTTAGAAAGCCTACGTATGATAGTATCTATCTGTGCAAGCCGTCAACATTCAAACCATTCATCCGACGACTACATCATCATGACAAACGACGTGAAAAGAGCCTATTTTCACGCAGCAGCCACGCGACCAATATTTATCAAGATTCCTGCCGAGGACTACGAAGACGGCGACGACAACAAGGTCGGGCAGCTGAATCTGTCCCTATATGGGACGCGCGACGCGGCGCAAAATTGGTCACGACACGTGGCAAGGATGCTGGCAAAACTCGGATTCGCTCAAGGAGAACATTCGCCTTGTAATTTCAGGCACGATGGCAGAAACATCGCCCTAACAGTCCATGGGGACGATTTCACCTCAACCGGCAGGGAAGCGGATTTGAGGTGGCTGGATCACGAGATGAGAAAGCAGCTTGAGCTCAAGACCGAGTACCTTGGACCAGATCGACGGCGGCATCAGCAACAGGTACGTGTCTTGAACCGAGTGCTGTCCTGGGAGGAGGACGGCCTTGCCTACGAGGCCGATCCCCGCCACGCGGAGATCTTGATCAGAGAATTGGGCCTCGAGGGGGCTAAAGCCGTGGCAACGCCGGGAACAAGAGAGGAGACGGCGAAGGCCAGCCTGGTGGAGATTGATGGGAACGGCAACACGGTGACGACGGAGGAGAAGGACGACGAGCTGCTGAGTCCTACCGATGCCACGAGATTCAGGGCGCTCACGGCACGAGCAAACTACCTAGCACAGGATCGCCCAGAGGCGCAGTATGCCATCAAAGAAATCGCCAGAAGGATGGCTACGCCGAGGACGGGTGACTGGTGTTTGCTCAAGAGGTTAGGGCGATACCTCATAGGAACGCCCAGGGCCAAGTTCATGTACTACTGGCAACACATTCCAACATATTTGGATGTGTACGTCGATAGTGACTGGGCTGGGTGCAAAGGCTCATGCCGCAGCACCTCGGGAGGCGCCGTGAAGATGGGATTCCACACCGTCAAAACGTGGTCGTCAACGCAGGCGGTGGTGGCACTCTCATCCGGCGAGGCCGAGCTGTACGGCCTGACGAAAGGAGCCGCGACGGCGCTGGGACTTTCGTCACTTGCGGCAGATTTTGGCCTCAAAATGCACATCAAGGTACACACAGATGCCAGCGCTGCCATTGGCATCGTGCACCGCCAAGGCGTGGGACGCCTCAGACACGTGCGGGTGCAGTACCTTTGGGTGCAGGATAAGGTGCAATCTGGAGAAGTCGATGTGCAGAAGGTGTGGGGAAAGGAGAATCCCGCCGATCTCCTGACCAAGCACCTGCCAGCAGGAGAGGTCCAGAAACATCTTGAGGCGCTCTGCATAATCACAAGCGACGACAGAGCGAAGAGCGCGCCAAAGCTTGCCATTGCAACACAACGGCAACACAACGACCACCACGACGACGACAACAACGACAACGACTACTGGCAGAAGGCTGAGGGTGAGGTGATGAGGTTCCATAAGAAGCCTCGGCGGACCCTGTTCACGCCACTCCGCGTCACGGAGGCGCCGCCGGCCAGGTCGTTGACGCCAGCAAGGGTCACGGAGGGCCGATTCGTGGACACGGGCAAAGAGTTCCGCGTAACCGATACGTGGACGTCAAGGGCGAGCGCCCATCGTCAACTGGAGAGGCGATGGACAGGGACGACAACGTTCCTGCTGCGCGTAGATGAGGACGCGCACAGACCGTGAAGCTAGCACGCCTGTAGCGCCTTGCGAATCATTGATGACCGGTGAGGATTACCTGTTTCGTGTACTTTCGGGCCTAATTTGTTGCCAATTTTCGTTGTCTTGTCACCCTTGATCATAAGCTTTGTGCAATCACTCGATGTAGGGATGGAACTCATTCGGAGGAGTTAGCGTTTATGGGGTCATACCGTTAGCTTTTGCAATAAAGTTCCGGGACACAAGGTGTGAGATAGTTTATGTGAATTGGGTATTTCCGTGACGGCCAAATCTGAGCGCGTGAGGCATCAGACATCGTCCGTGGGGGGTCTGGGAAATACAAACCCAAATCCGCCCGAATTCGATTTCATGATTGTCGAGTGTTTAACATTCATGATTAGTTGACCGAACTAATCATGACATCGACAGAATTATATTGTTAATTAGATCGGAATTAGATCGGGGTCGATATGTGGATATCCAAGCTGTTTCGAGAGTTACAAACATTCCCGCATGGTAAGCGGAGCTAGGTTAGTTCCACGATTATCATTCGTCCTTTCAACATGCAGCCAGATTCGTCGATTGATGCGCGCGCGCCAGAAGGGCAGCAGCCTACGCCTGCCCCCGCTCCAGGATTGCTTGGAGCATTCGAGGCGATGATTGGCACGCCGGCACCTCAACAGCCCGACGAGGACGACATCTCCGACACGCCGCCAGCCATCGACACGCCAGGTGCAGCGGCACCAACACAACAACAACCGTCACAATCAAGTACGATTGGTCAAGACCAACTGGCGAAGATGGTATCGGACCTGATGACGGCGATGAATGAGTTGAAAGAGGAGGTGAAGGACCTGCGCGACGAGAACAAACACCTCAAGAAGACGCTCGCGGAGACGCAGCAGCACAGCAAGGAGAACATGAAGAAGCAAGAGGATGTGCAGAGCGCGACCGAGGAGAAGTCCGACGACGAGGTGGACAAGGGCAAGGTGCACGGCGCGAAGCCGCTGCAGGACATTGACCGCAAGGATGTCGATAAGCCAACAAAGTATAAGGGCGACCCGCTACAGTGGAGGAAATGGTCGATGAAGTTCACGGCATTTCTGGGAAGACGCGACAAGCGCTGGCCAGAATTCATCAAGGCCATTCAAGCGGTATCAGATACACCGCTGGGCGCCGACGAAGAGAGGAAGATCTTCAAGAAGTTGGGCATCGACACGACCGTGGAGGACGGCAAGGAGTTGGCGCTGAAGTTCAAAGAACAGTTTGAGGAGTATCTTGAGAACTTCACAGAGGGCCCGCCGCACACCATGATCCAGGCGGCCGGCGTCAACAAGGTCATGGAGACCTTCAGAATCCTCTGCGACGAGGGCCATAGCAAGCGGCACCGGCACCTGAAGAAGGAGTATCGTGTGGTCACGAACCCTAAGCAGGCCTCCTTCGACACGCTGCGGCAGGCCGTAGCGTCCTGGGAGACGGATTTGGCCATCTATGAGGACGCGGCCGGCAGTCGAATCGACGATCGAACTCGTCTACTTTGCCTCGAGGATATATGTCCTGATCTGCTACAGCAACATTTGGCATCAAAGGACAACCTCAAGGACTACGCGGCTTACAAGGCGGTCATCAACGACTACTTGATCGATCGAAAGCGCTGGGTTAGTCCGAACAACAGAGGCAAGATCAACTGGCTGGGTGTGCAAGAGACAGTTGAAGACGACTACGACGGCGCCGAGGAGACGGAGAACTTTGACAACAACGACGACAGCGTGGAGGGCATCATGAGCGAGGTGAAGGCCACTCTCATGGCGTTGGTGAAGTCGAAGTTCCAGAAGGGTCCCGGCGGCAAGGGCGGAAAAGTTGGCAAAGGCGGAAAATTTGGGAAAGGAGGCAAAGGCGGCGACAAGCAAGACGGGAAGGCCATGGACGTCGACGAGCCACGGTGCTTTGAATGCAATGAGCCCATGGCAAAGTGCGGGCACAGCGCTAAGGACTGTCCAGTCCGGAAGGCGCGTGTAGCCGCCGGCGGACCTGAGCGCCTACCGAAGGGCGCAGGAAAGGGCACCAGCAAGGGCGGCAAGGGCGGCTGGCCGTCCAAGCAAATGTGGTCCAACTTCTACCCTGGACCCACACAGGCTCAGTGGCGCGGCTGGTACCCCCAATGCCCTCAACAGCCAGCAGCAGGACCGCCGACAGGAAAATTAAATCTCTTCGAACAACCTCATCAACTTTCGAACGTCTCACCGCTGCAGTCGTTGCTCACGACGTTGGGCACGTGCTACAGCATCAAGCCACGCGACAAAGTGAAGGATGAGAAGCCGAAGAGTTTCGCACATTAAAATAAGTTTGCAGCATTGGAACGTGAGGAGTCACCAGGGTGCGAGAAGTCGCTGACGGTGAACCTCATGGATGCAGTCAAGAAACCCTCGAGGAATCGACAGAGGAAGACTGCAATTCAGGAGACGGCGCCAATGCAAACAAACTCAGCCACAATACGACCACGACCACGTACATCGGAGTTGCCGATCAACAAATCGGCCATGAACGACAATGGTACTATTTTGGAGGCAATGCTGAAGTTCGTCAACAACCCGATGAAGGGCGACTCGCCGACGGCAGCGCCGGCAAAAGTCGCCTCTGCGGATTCGGTAGCGAGCCTCCCGGCAGAGGGAAGGCCTGCCTACCGCAGGACGACAGGCCACGACGCCGATGGAGGCGACGGCACCACTGGTACTGGTAGTAGACCTCAAGAGTACAACCGAATCCCTGGTACCAATAGTATCCATTCACAGATTTTGCCCTGCAGGAAAATTTACCCTACAGGAGTTCAAAATTTTCAGACAGCCGTCTCTGGGACACCTCCTATGGTCGATTTCGTGAACGAAAATGGGAAGGTTACTACTAATAAGGAGTACGCCAAGGATAAGAATGATGTGCCAAACCCTGAGAGCAAGATGACGCCTACTGAGCGTTACGTGACTCCAGAACGTGCAGCATACTTGAAGACCTTGCGTGGTGACGACACTTCTTTCGAGGACAATGCTGGCAAAGCTCACGCCACGGCCGACGGGCCATGTTATGTGGCAGAGGTCAAAGGCCCGACCTCGACCTTAGTCGCCGGGATGCCGGTGGGCCAGGTCACATGCGTGCCCGACGGGGCTCTAAATTGCGCGTTGTCCACTAAGAAGCTGGGTGATAGGGGCGATGACGCCGAAAGGGACGTCCTGAAGGTTCTGAATCCTACAGTGAGAAATCAGAGCCTGAAGCAAGTAACTCAGCGGAAGACAGTGCCGTCCCTGGGGGGGGAGTTCGAGGTGCTCTCCTCCGTGGTCGACTCGGGAGCCACCGTCCCCGTGATGCATCCCGAAGATGCGGCGGACTACGAACTCCTGGAGTCCCAGGCCAGCAGAGACGGCGTGGAATACGAGGTCGCAAATCTCGAAACCATCCCTAACTTAGGTGAGAAGAAGTTCGCAATTCTCACAGCAGAGGGCACGCTGAGAGGGTACCAAACGCAGTGCGCTGAAACTGCGAAAGGCAAACCCTTGCAGGCCGTGCGTGCCCTGGTGGCATCGAGGCACGCAGTGTGTTTCGGTTTGGGCGAGAACGACAACGAGCACCTCATCATAAACAAAATTTCTGGAGAAGTAAATCGAATGCGAGATGATGGCATTAATTACCTCCAAGACATGCTCGTGGTGCCACAAAACCGAATTGAGCAAGTGCAACAGCATTTGTGGAGCATTCAGCAGCGTGCCAATGATCAAGACCAGGATTTTACCTGGCAGGGATGACGAGCGTGAAACCATTGCTTCCCGTAAGACCTCGTGACGATCAATCTCCAGATCCTCCGAGGAGTGAAGGCGGCGAACAGGGGCAAGACGAGGAGAATACGTGGGTGGAAGACTATGTGCCATCGAGTCCAGCGAGTGGCATTGCGAGGGATGCTCAAATGAGTGCCGATGAGGGCAACGCTGACGACTATGGCTACGCTGATGATGGCATGGGAGATGACGTGCCAGATCCAGATGACACACCAGTGGCTGACCATGGTGAGTCAACCCCACCTGCACAGTTGCCGAAATCTGAACAAGATGGAAGCTTCATTTGCCCGCCATGCGATGGGAGGATTCCGATCACGTTGAGGAGTCCCATCAAGCCTTCAAAGGAGGATGTGGAGAAACACTGCGCGCTGCACCTGCCATACCGCAATTGGTGCCCTGTGTGCGTGAAGTCGAAGGGACGCGAGGACGCCCACGCCAGGAGCAGCGAGGATGAAAACCCTGGCCTACCTGTAATCTCGATGGATTACAACGAGTTGGACGACAAGACGGAGTCCAGGTCCAACAAAACCTTAATTATTAAGGATGAGGAAAGTGGAGCAGTACTCCAGTACAAGGTCAAGTGTAAAGGACCTAAGGACGAGTGGGTGATCAAGAAGCTCGTACGCGACATCGAAGAACTGGGTAGAACAGACATACGTCTGAAGACTGACGGTGAGCCTTCTATTGTTGCCCTGCAGTCGAAGGTCATTGAGAATAGGAAGGCCAGAACGCTGCCAATTAACCCGCCTGCCTACAATCCTCAAGCCAATGGGAGCTGTGAAAAGGCTGTGAGGGACGTCACAGAGCAGACGCGTGCGCTCAAGTTAGGCTTGGAAGCAAGACTGGGCGTGGAGATCAGCGACGATGACAAGATCATGGAGTGGATCTACATACATGCGCCGTTCTTGCTGACGCGATACTCTGTGGGGCATGACGGCATGGTGCCCTGGGAACGTCTCACTGGCAACAAGTGGCATCGACCCGCAGTGGAAATTGGCGAGGTGGTATTGGCAAAATTGGCAACACGACGTACTGGCAAGATACTGTCAAGACACAAGAAAAAGCTGCTGGCACGATCTGTGAGAGCTGTATGCGTTGGACAGGTAAGTCGTACTGGCGAGCATATTGTCATTGTACCCTCTGGAGACGCCGTGAGATGCCGCACGATATTCCGCGTGCCCGAAGACGAGCGATGGAACAAAGACCTGATCTTCGCGATACAAGGCACTCCGAGAACACCGGCGCCATCAAGAAAGGATCCAGAAAGGTTGGAAGCACAACTATTGGACGACAATGACAAAGAAGCCAAACCGCGGGAACAACGAGAACCTCGACAAGGTGGTGAGGCTCGTGAGCATTCTGGTGCAGCACTACAACAACCCGAAGTGCGAGGACCACGTGACTTTGAACCGCGGCGATTTCGTATCAATAATCGATTGATACAGAAGTACGGCTATAGTGATGATTGTAAAGGCTGCACAGCTAAACATAATGGCCTACCGAGTGATGTGGCAGGCGACCGTACCCACTCTCAAGCGTGCAGGCAGCGCTTCACAAACCTAATGATGACCGATCAAAACGACAAGGACATCATTGCGAAGGACGCGAACAAATTCGCGGATGTGGCGAAGGAGTCGATGAATTGTGAAGCTCAGCCTGCACAGCTGCCAAAATCTGCGAACGCAGACAAAGATGACGAGAAGGACAACATGGACGCGCTGTTTGCGGACAATGAGGACGTGAAGAACAAGCCGAATGGCGAGATAACTGCAGATGACTGCCCTGAAGGGGCACAAGATGACCCCGATGGAATCCCTCAACTGGATGAAGAAGTTGTGATGGACACGATCGGCGAATCTGGTGAGCCGAGTGGTGACGCTGAGCCCGATGAGAAAGAGCCCGATGCGAAGCGACAACGACTCAAGTGGTTGGCGCACAGAACTCCGCTGAGTACAACATTGGGACGCACCTTAGCAAACCAAGAGAATGGCGACGATTTGGTCAGAGAGAGGCTGGCATGCTTGAACATGGCATCGACAGTCCGTGATCGTGCAGACGTGCGACAACTGATAAAAGAGCTGGAGGAATTACCGAAGTTCCAGCTGCCGACCAACAGACGTGGCAGGAAGAAGATGCGTGCCGACGGCAAGCATGACGTTGCTGAAATATATTCACCGCCACGGATGGCAGAAGCGGCTGCAGCTCTTGGACTAAAGAATGGTTGGTCATTGGACTTGACGACGTGTGATCAGGACGGTGAGCCATGGGATTTTACAAGCAAAACAATGCGTGCCAGGGCTATGACCAAATTGAAATCTGACAAGCCCTACTTATTGGTGTGCAGTCCAATGTGTGGCCCATTTAGCGAGTTGCAAGAATTGTTTAACTATCCAGGGAAGTTGAAGAAGGACGTCAAGGAGAAGCTTGAGGCCAGATTGGAGCACTTCAAATTTTGCCTGGAGTTATGCATCGAACAACATCGCCAAGGGCGATCATTCATGCTCGAGCACCCGGCTGGCGCATCAACGTGGACGACAGATATGATTGATAAAATGAAGAGGCTTGAAGGCGTAGAGTTGATCACGTTCGATTTTTGCACTGGGTATGGAAGTGATGGACAAAAATGGAGATAAGAAGCCCGTGAGGAAAAGGACATCACTGTTGACAAATTCGCAGTCAATTCAACTACTACTTCGTGAGGCCAAGTGCAAGCAACGGCACGTGCATGCACACTTGTTGAACGGGACTGCAAAGGAATGCCAGGTGTACCCAGAAAAGTTGTGTCGTATTGTGTGTGAAGCGGTGAAGCGCGATTTGGACAACATCCTCTGGAGGGACAAGTTGGCAACCGTGTTCGACATCACACAACCATTTGGTAAACTTATGGCCATGCAAGAAAAGGCGGAACGATTGATGAATATCGAACAGACGATTGGACGTACGGTTGCTGCAACTTGCCCCCCCGAAGAGGACCCATTTGCGCAAATCTACAATGAGATGGAATTCATTGATGATGTGAGTGGAGAGCCGCTTGAGCGTGACGAAGCCATCAAAGCCAGAAAATTGGAAATGGCATTTTTCAAAGAAAAGCGAGTCTATACAAAGGTAGTTCGTCAACCATGGATGAAGGTAATAACGACAAAATGGCGTGACGTCAACAAAGGCGACACGACAAATAAGAACTATCGAGCATGACTGGTGGGGAGAGAGATCAAACGTGATCGCAGGGACGATTTGTTTGCTGCAACTCCTCCCTTGGAAAGCCTACGTATGATAGTATCTATTTGTGCCAGCCATCCACATTCCAACCATTCATCCGACGACTACATCATTATGACGAACGACGTGAAAAGAGCATATTTCCACGCAGCAGCCACACGACCAATATTCATCAAGATTCCTGCCGAGGACTATGAAGACGTCGATGACAACAAGGTCGGGCAGTTGAATCTGTCCCTATATGGGACGCGCGATGTAGCGCAAAATTGGTCACGACACGTGGCAAGGATGCTGGCAAAACTCGGATTCGCTCA
>MPMD02163417.1_pt1 | contig 11135 bp, 10 predicted proteins | sample 1617291 | NCBI WGS metagenome assembly MPMD02 (sample SAMN05944810, study PRJNA350692) | marine metagenome | biome: marine; feature: ODZ; material: water; isolation source: 120 m water sample filtered on 30 um supor filter | place: Pacific Ocean | collected 2012-04-09 | depth 120m m | reverse complement strand
CAGGCTTTTGCCCAGGTTTTCCGCATCGCTGAAAATTTCCAAAATATCGTCCTGAACCTGGAAAGCGCTGCCGAGGTTGAAGCCGAAATTCTGTAACGCTGTACATACATCATTTGACTGGCCGCCCAGGATACCACCCAATTCAGCGCACAGGCTCAACAGGGCTCCCGTTTTCTTCCCGACCATGTCCAGATACTGGTCCAGGGTTGTTGCAGCATCTCCTTCAAACTGGAGGTCAAAGGCCTGTCCTGCACATACTTCCAGCGAAGCCTTGTTATATGCCAGCACTGCCTGGACAGTATTAGCCTGAACCTGCCCGATCAATAATTGCCCCAGGGTAAAAATGCTATCCCCGGCCAGGATGGCAGCTTCATTTCCAAACTGCTCATGGACAGTCGGCTGACCGTGGCGGGTGTTATCCTTATCCATGATATCATCGTGGACCAAGGTAAAGTTATGGAGTAGTTCAACGGCCAGCCCGGCATGCATGAGGTCTTCGGGGTCCGCGTCAAAACCCCTGCCTGAAAGGTGCACCAGGATGGGGCGCAGCCGTTTGCCTTTACCGGCCAAAACATAGCGAATGGGATCGTATACAAAAGTGGGTTCTTCCGGGATGTCCAGCTTGTTCAGGTGGCGGTCTGTTTCAGACCGGATGAAGGTGATCAATTCAGAAAATAAATTAGTGTCCGGCATCCTGCTGCAGTGTTCCAAATTCAGAGAGTTTATTCAAAACCAAATTTTTTATTTCTTCCATGCGTTCATGGGAATCTGCTTCAAAGCGGCAGACAATCACCGGCTGTGTATTCGAGGAGCGTACCAGCCCCCAGCCGTCGCCAAAACGAATGCGCACACCATCGACCGTACTGCAGTCATAATTAGCGGTAAAGTACGCTACTGCTTCCTCGGCAATGCGGAATTTCTCCTCATCATTCTCCGCTGCCATACGCATTTCCGGGGTGGAATAATATTTAGGCAAGCTCTCTACCATTTCCGAGAGTGCTTGCTTGCTTCTGCTCAACATCTGCACCGCGCGGGCGGCCACATAAATGGCGTCGTCGTAGCCATAATAATCATCGGCAAAAAAGATATGCCCGCTCATTTCACCTCCGAAACGGCAGCCCAGTTCATGCATCCTTTGCTTGATAAGCGAATGGCCCGTTTTCCACATGACCGGTGTTCCGCCGTGTTTGGCGATCATTTCTTCCAGCGCCTGGGAACACTTCACATCATAAAGGATCTCTTCCCCTTCATTCTGGATCACTTCCGGCAGGAACAGGGACATGAGCTGGTCCGCCCAGATGATCTCCCCAGTCTCATCTACCACTCCCACACGGTCGGCATCGCCGTCAAAGGCAACGCCAATATCGTATTGGCCCGTTTTCATGGCGCAAATGAGGTCGGCCAGGTTTTCCTTTACGGTGGGATCGGGATGGTGGTTGGGAAATGTACCATCGATATCACAATAGAATTCGGTCAGTTCCACGTTTTCCATATTATTAAATATCTCCGGAGCCAGGATGGCACCGGCAGCGTTTCCGCAGTCCATGACCACTTTTATGGGACGCTCGATATTTATCTTATCCAGGATCATTTTTTTATACACTGCCTTGAGGTTATGCATAACCTCACTCCCCTCGCCCGTTTCATAATCTTCCTTTTCTATGATTGCACGGATATCCTGGATCTGCTCGCCAAACACAGCCTTACGTTCCATTGACAGTTTAAAGCCGTTGAATTCCGGGGGATTGTGGGAACCGGTGATCTGCACGGCGCCAAAGACGCCCAGCTCGAACATGCTGAAATAATTCACCGGTGTGGGCAGGATGCCTATATTGATCACATCCACTCCTGTGGAGAGTAAGCCGGTCTTGAATTGTTCAATGAGGTTGGGAGTGGTCAGGCGCACATCACCGCTCAAGCTGATCTCCTGGCCGCCGGCGCGTTTGACCAACGACCCAAATCCCTTACCCAGGTTTTCCACCACGTCGGGCGGGAAATCATCGGCCACCTTGCCGCGAATGTCGTATTCCCTAAAAATATATTTGTTGATCATTGTATAAACTTTCGAAGACTGATGATGAATAATAATTTATGATATCAGAAATTAAGGACATTCATTTTCAGAAAGTAACAAATCATCTTTTAATACATATAATTTGATAACTAATTCTTAATTTGTTATATGAGGCGTAAATATTTTTTCATTTGCTTGAGTTTTTGTTTATCAGTCGGGGCTGCACAAAATTCATCTAAAATAAAATTCGAAACTCCCAAAGAAAAGCAAAAACGCATATTGGCCGGTATTTCTATTTTAAGCGCTGAATATATCGCAGGTTATTCTCTCGCTTACAGTATGTGGTGGCCTGAAGGATTCAGAGCTATAAATCCATTTTCTAATATTGGAGAAAAAGAACCTTTTATTGTTGACGATCTTATTCACTCAATTGGTAATGCATCTTCTCAAGAGATCCACTATGCTATTTTAAAAACATATTTTCATATTGAATCACCCTGGCCGTCTATGATACTCACTTCATTATCCTGGTTCAGTATTGAGGTATTGGACGCCATGGAGAAACGTAATGGATGGAGATTATCAATTAACGATGAACTTGGCAATTTGGCAGGAATGGCATTATGGTATTATCGATATCAACATCCTGAAAGTCGATTATTTTTACGATTAGGGTTTCGACAATGGGGTGAAGCATCCGATTATATAAAAAGTTTGCCTTTATTATTTACGGATCGAGATGCATATGGCCGAAAACATAATCACGATAAGTATGCTATCCTTAAAACGGAATTGATCTACTTATTCGAGAATAATTTTTATGCCGGTGCAGCAGTTTCACGAGCTTCTGCAAATAGTTCCAAAAATGTATGGGGATTGACTATTGGCTTGGATATTTCAAATATTTTGAATCAATCCACGCAAGGGTGGTGGAATAAGCCAATAGGATTTTTTCAACGGCATTTTACTTTGAATTTAAGTTTTACATATTGGGATGATGGAAAACTCACACCAATTTGATCTAAAGATTATTTAGATTTTTTATCTACTTCCTTTTCAACCACTTTTACGAACGGCATGCGTTCTTCCAGTTTCCCTTCGCCGAAATAAAGAACCCCTTTTACGATTTTGGCCGGGAGCTGAATCCATTCATCAGAATCGGGATATAAGAGCATTATGGACTTGCCCCGCATCTTCCATTTGGCGTCCTTGCCATCGGGATCGGTCATGGTGCCATCCTTGCGATATTCCATTTGCAAGTTAAACTGTTCTTTCATCATTTTGACGGCCATTTCCTGCATTTCCTTATCCATGTCCTGAAAGGATGAATCAGCGGCAATTATTTTATCAATGAATGCCATATCCACTTTCCATTTGCCTACGAGTTGAGAACCGCTGGCGAACATGAATGTTACCAGTACACTTAATGCACATATTTTAAACATATATTTCATCATTTTCCTCTTTCTTATGACCCCGCAAGGCCTCTGATTATGTTAATTAGATTACCTTAATTAGGTAAAAAAAAATAATTAGAATATTGTTAAAATGCTATTAAATAAATATATAACGGCGATTCAGGATTTATTTAGTGTATTCGTTTTATTTAAAATTGATAAAAAATTATTTCAGCATTGAAGAAAGATTTTTTCTCAACACTGCTGATGCGGTAAGCAATCCTGAAAAGAGCGCGCTGGTTACACCCACAGTCGTTACATCCTGGCCGGTAAGATAAAGATTCTTTATTTTCGTCCTGGGCCGCAGCCATTTTTGATGAAAGCGCTCGGAGGTATGACTAATACCATACATTTCACCCCTTTGATAATTCGCCAGGGAATTAACCGTCAAGGGTGTGGAAAGTTCAACATATGCAAGGGCATCCTTTGCCTGGGGAACGTGTGTATACACAACATCAAGAATCCTTTGTGACAGTATTTCTTTTTCATTTTCATACTCCTCACCCCGTTTCTTCCAAGGCAGGTCCTGCCATTTTGTATACCAATCCCACCTGGCGAGAGTGATCGCTTCTATCGTGGCATAACCGGCGTGATCTTCATCCCAGGCATCGTCTTTCGCGGACGGAAAGGAAACATAAACCACAGGAAAATCCTTTTCAGCATCATTGATGAATTCCCGGACATTTCGATCATGGTCATAACCGGGATATATCCACAGGTTAGTATTAGTGAGATTTAATTCTTGAGCAGACTTATTTAGTCCTATATGCAGGCAAACATAACTTTCCGTTTGTTCAATGCTATCCAGATCCGCAAGTGGTGATTTTTCGAAACTCCCATTTTGCAGGAGGCGGTTAAAGGTATTGATAACGCCGGTATTGCTGATGATGACTGGTGCTTTAAGAACATCTCCATTTTCCAGTTCCACTCCAACTGCTTTTCCTTGATGAACAACAATTTTTTGCACATCTGCATTGACAGCCAGGTGTCCGCCGTTCTTTTCAATAACGTCGGATACGGTTTCAGCAATTCGCCGCGAAGATCCAACGGGATAATTGCCGCCATCGAGATAGTGGCGGGCCACAGACGCATGCATGGCAAAACTGCTCATTTTGGGCGGCAGGCCGTGATCGCCCCATTGCCCGGTTAATACACCTATGAGTTCAGGATTATCAGATAAACTGCTTATTACATCATAGGTTGTACGGTCAGCAAACTTGAAAAATTTACCTGTCATAAAAGGATAAGTAATATTTGCAAGTATACCTGGCAGTGCTTTGTTGGCGAAATAAGGACGGGCACTGCGGACTGCTTCATCCAGGTAATTCAAATAGGGTTGGATTGCTTTTTCATCATTAGGGAAATAACTTATCATATCTTCCACAAACTGTTCCCGGGGAGCCACAAAATTGTAGCTTTGATCCGGGAAAATGATACGGTCATAATTGTCATCCATACGCGACCACTGCAACTGGCTGTCGGAAATGAGGTCGAATAGCTTGCGAGCCGCGGACCAGTTATTATGCACTTCACCTATATAATGCAGTCCCACATCCCATTCATAGTTATCACGGCGGAACGTATGTGTCCAGCCACCGATCTTGAAGTGCTTTTCCAGGACCAGTACACGTTTACCGTTCAGGGCCAACAGAGCTGCCGTGGTAAGGCCGCCCATACCAGAACCAATGATTATAGCATCAAAGGCATCATTAGCTAAATCAGATCTGTAAATGGTCCATTTTTTCATAATAGCAACATTTTAATAATGGAAAACTATCAAGAATATGTTTCGAAAAATAATATTTTTAATTATTACGAAAGTTTAATAGAAGATCTATACTCACCACAATTATTAATATACTTGAATCGATGGCCAGGAGAGAAAATTTATGTTGAGAAAAAATCGGTAAATCAGAGTTTAGTAGTGATTAATCTTTTAAGTCTAAACTGTACAATATTCTGTAAGCCGATCTTGTGCTATCTCGCCTTTGTCAGTAATAATGTGGTCTACAAGGTCCAATGATACAATATCGCTGGAATGGGAAATGAGTGTATAATCTAATCCGCCAACATTTTCAGATTCTTCTTTCAGGTAAATATTCTGATGCCTGGAAAAGGTGGGTGTAATCTCCAAAACAGGTGCAAACAGGTAGATCGGCAATTGATGTATATGGCATTCACTGACAATATTGGAGGTACCACTGTCGCTGACAAATTTACCGTCTGACGTGATAGCATAGGCGCCTATGAAAAGTTTGTTGACCTTATCAAAAAAGTGAATAAGATCCCACTCTGGTATAACGGTATGCTTGATACTGTTCTGTTTCATAATATTGATCACCTGTTTGGTCTTGGTCGCATCCTGCTTTAAGATCAGTACTTCAAATTCCTTACCCATCTTTTTCGCTTCCGGCATGAGCAGTTCCACCGGTTCTTCAACCGCATGGAGAACAATAAAATCACCGTCTTCAATATGATCGAGTCCCTGCCTGGCCAGTTCACTCATATCATACTCCAGGCGCTTGATAAGGTTTTCAATGATCTCGATCGATGCTGATTTCATGGTGTCAATATTTTTATCTTTAAAGTATTCCTGTTTTTCAAGCTCCTGTTCAAAAAGAATAATCAGGTTATCTATAGGAAACATCCGCGGCTGGCTATTGGTAATAATGGAACATACGTCCTTTAACTGGTGGGTGAATATATCGGCTGCGCAATCCAGGTCATTGATGGCTTCAATGATGGCCCGCAGTGTTATCAGGCTTGTCTTAGAGGAAGAGTAGAATTTGACAATATCCCTAAACAGGTTGTCCAGAATTATTTGATCTTTGGTACTCATAGGGAAATCCGCAGGTAAATGACGAGGTAAATTGAGGCGATAGCCAGAGATATCAGGGCAACGATGAGCCCTTTCTTCATAAAATCAATGAATGATATTTCGACGCCGTATTTTTTGGCAATACCGAGAGATACAATATTGGCAGAAGCGCCGATCATGGTAATATTGCCGCCCAGACAGGCGCCCAGGGCCAGGGCCCACCAGAGTATGTCATTGGGAATTGGATTACTTTCCAGCAACAGGTGGATAATGGGAATCATTGTTATCGTAAAGGGGATATTATCCAGGAAACCGGAAAAGATCCCGGATACCCACAACACCATCAAAACAATAACGTAGGGGTTGTCACCGACATTCATGAAAACGTTATGGGCGATCCATTCGATGACCCCATACTCTTCCAGGACGCCCACCAGGATAAACAGGCCGGTGAAAAATAGCAGCGTGCTCCATTCCACTTCTTCCAGAACGTGCTCCACGTTTGCCCGGGTAATGATCAACAGTACCATGGCCATACCCAAGGCTACTACACCCGGGGCCAGCCCGGTGATTGTTTGGGTAATGAAAAGCAGGATAGCCAGAAACAAGCAAGCCAGGCTTTTAATCATTAGTTTCTTATCAATGGTGATATTGGCGAATTCAAAACGGATCTTTTCCAGCAGAAGCTGTACTGACACTAATTTTGACAAGCTGGTATTAATCGGTTTGAATTCAACTCGATTAATAAACCAGATATATGCCAATACAACAATAAAAACTGGAATCACTGTCGGGGTCAGGTTCAATATAAATTGATTAAATGACAGCCCGACCTTTGAACCAATGATCACATTGGGCGGGTCGCCGATCAGGGTTGCCGTGCCGCCGATGTTGGAAATAAACACCTGGCTCAACACATAATTCCGGGGATTAAGTCCCATGCCCCGGGTCAGCTCAATGATAATGGGAATAATGATCAATACTGTGGTGACATTGTCCAGGAAAGCAGACATCAGTGCCGTAACGATGGAAAATAACACCAGTATTTTAACGGGGCTTCCTTTGGTGATTTCAGCGATCCTTACCGAAACAATGGTGAAAAATCCGGATTTTTTGATCAGGCTGACCAAGATCATCATTCCTGTGAGCAGCATCAGTGTCTCAAAATCAACAAATCCCACCGCGTGGTGCTCGGTCGTAACCCGTAAGACAATCAATACTCCCACCCCAGCCAGGGCGGCGGCGGCTTTATTTACCAGTTCAAATGTGATTGCCGCGTAAACTACCAGGAAGACAAGGATAGGTAAAAGAGCACTGGAATGTTGTGCGGCGTGTTCCATAAATAATTAAACTATGCGCAGTAAATAAACGTAATCTTTAATCTTTTTGCACAACTAATACTGGGCAGGATACGAGATTTGTAATTCCTTCATCTACAGAATCCATAATGTTGGCTTTGAATTCGCTCATTTTGCGGTGCCCCACGATTAAGAGATCAATATCTTTACAGTGTTCTACAATCGTCCTGGGCACGCTTGCGCCCTCGGCAATGATAATCTCAAGAGTGTCCAGAATATTTGCAAAACCGTATTCCTTGATCTGGGCCTGGAGTATTTCGGCCGTTATTTTTTTCGGGCTGTCCATCATCATGCTCATTTCCCCGGCGTGGGGATCATTTACATGGATCACGGTCAGCCGGGCCTGCATTGAGCTGGCCAGCGAGTGGGCCTGTTCAAGGAGCAGCTGTTCACTGCTGTCGCCCATCAATGATACCATTATTTTATTATAGTGACCCATTTCTTATTTTATTTATTCACGCAGCTATGCTTCATATTACATAATAATGTTTGAAATGCCAAAACGGAATCGGGTGTTATTTTAAAAGAACCAATTTCCCTGACCCCACTGCCCTGCCGGTGCTGATGCGGAACATATAGACGCCGGAACCCAGCGTGCGGCTGCTATCATCGCCGCCATCTTTTCATAATTCCATTTTCCTTTTATTCAAGGGTTAATAAATGTTCTGACATGAAATTTTTGGCAAACTCGAAAGCCGCTTTCCTATAAACAGGATTTCCTCCGTATGTGGGACCCCGATCTGCGCAAAAAGCCAAGGCAATCTTTTGCCTGGTGGGAGTGATCATAGGGATATCCAGAAAATTCATAAGGACAGCACCGTCCACCCGCATATTAAACCTGCAATCGGTTAAGGAATATCCTTTTTCATCCACGACAGGCGGTGCAATTCTGTCAAATGAATGGTGGGAGTCAGGATATACGGTCAGATCCACGTTAACACCTGCAGACTGCATTTCAGACACCAATTCCTCGCAAGCTGCAGCCGGTGTCCAGTTGTCCAGTTCACCAATCAAGATATGTATGGGAGCATCAGTAAAATCCAATACGTCCGGTTTAGTAAAACAGGGAGGATAAAAAGCCAAGTGAGCGGCAAATGACACTTTTTCTGTTATGGCACGTTTTAGTGGCTGCCAAGCCGAAAACAGAGTCACTCCACCACCCAGGCTCCACCCTGTAATAGCTGTCCTGTCAGCATCAATTCGCGGGTCTGTACTCAATGTCTCCAACGCGCGATAGGCATCCAGAATCATCATAGCATGGGTCACTGAAATCTGCTCACCCACCGTAGAGGTCACATTCCTGCTTTTAAAACTTTGGAGCTCGAAGGTGGCCATGCCCAAATCTCGATACATTTCCATGTACTGCAGATGATGTTCTGACCAGCCCTTGCTGCCGGCAACTCCCATGACCAATGGATATGGTGCTGAACCTGACTCTTCAGGAAATCGCAATATTCCGGTCACTTCCTGGCGTTCCAGGTTTTCCAGGTCTGTGATGACATGATAAAAAGAAAAAGGATTGGCACTGGAAAAGCTGACCACTTCATGATCCATTCCATAACAACAAACCAAGAATAAACATATCCATATTCTTCTTATCATAACTGTTAAATACATTTCAATCCATTGCCTTTACATCATCTTAATCATATTCACGTTCACCGGTGTTCGAATTTTTTAAAGAGGGCTGCAAAAGAATGTCATAGTCTAATAGCTGCTTTGGTATTAGGTGACTGTTGGCGATAAATATGACAGCCCCTATTAAAAAAGAGCTATTTTTTATTTTATTATTCTTTGAAAATATTTTATACACAGAACAGAAAGAATGTCATGATATCATCGTAGTCTTTTGCCCTGTACCGCACTGTCTTTGGGCTCACGGACTCTGCTCCAGGATACTGGGATGCCCGGTATGCAGCGGTCTGTTGCACATAGCGGATGGATAGTTCAAACTCATCCGGAAGAGGCCAGGCGTTGTTTTTTTCAACGGATTTAATGGCATCACAGACGGTTTTACGGATATCCCTGAGGGATTTTTCCGGATGAATGCTGATGGTGGAGTCCCCTACGCCTTCCATGGTGACAAAGGTAGCAGTGCCCGGACTTACCTCATTCACTTCCCTGCACAGTTCTTTGTCCCCGGACACAAACGCAATTGGCACTCCGTGTTTTGCACCTATATATCCATGAAGAAGAAATTCCGACGCTTCTTTCCCGTTGATGAACATTCTTTCGATCTTTCTTGATGACCAGGTATGAGAGAGAGGATTTCCACCTGAACCTGCCCGGGAATGAAATCCCACCATCATGAGAGCGTCAAAGGTCCCGTCCAGTTCCTGGACCATGGCATAAGGATGCCCGCTCCAGCCCCTGATGAGCTCCGCCTCTTCCGGCAGGTCTGCAGGGAGGATATTTCGTCCGGTGTAATGGGCGTCCTTTACCAGGATCTTTTCTGCACCGGCGTCCAGGGCACCGCGGCATGCAGAGACGACCTCTTCGGTCATCCGTTTCTGAAACTGGGCATAATCGGGCTTTTCCGGGTCCACTTCATTCCAGTGCGTAACACCTGTTATTCCTTCCATATCAGCGCTTATATAAACTTTCATGGCCAAGTTAATATCTCATTATTTCTTCAGTTTCATCTATTCAATTTATCCTCACACTTCCCCAATCTTATAACAATGTTATCACATCCCACAAACAAAAAAACCCGCTAATGGGTTTATCCTAATTCCTTCACAGCTCTCCAGGCCTGCTTAATAGCAGCGTGTGCATACGAACTTGGGGCTGAGTTCATTGGGCCTGACATAATCTGTATTTAAACCAAATTGTTCAATACCATAGCTGAATAAAAGATAATACAGTGCTTTAAATATACAAGAACTCTTAAGATATAACAAGTCATTGTAACTACCTTAGAAAATATTGCAGAGCATCAACCAGGTATACTTCAGCAAGGATCAAAGTTTATAAAAAAGTAAAAGAGTTCCTCTAAGGGCCAGACACACAAACGCCTTCAAAACGGAAAGTTTATATGACGGATCGACTTCAAGAAATGACTTCAAAGGGAAAATTAAATTTGGGAAGTTGATGTCAAGTATGTTTTCCAAGGATCCTGAAAAATTGGACTTAAGTTGTCTCAACAAAACCCAATCAAGACTCGTTAAAAACAAATACAGAATCACAAAGCAACTAAATAAGTTGATAATAGACATGAAACCTTAAAACAGTGTCTTCAAGAATAAGGCCATTGTTACACAAGGTAATTTTAAATGGAAGGCGTAGTAGCAAAAGAAAGCCAAACTGACAAGGTCAAAGTTTAATATTACCCTCAAATAGTCTTTCCGAAATGTCTCCATATAATATAACTGATCTCAATTATCAATTAGAAGTAGTTTTAAAGCACTTAATTAAAGACTGTTATTTTAGATTACATAATTTACATTTGATAAAATTACATTTTAATATCTATCCATTTTTAATTTTTT
>MPMD02430553.1_pt1 | contig 11150 bp, 5 predicted proteins | sample 1617291 | NCBI WGS metagenome assembly MPMD02 (sample SAMN05944810, study PRJNA350692) | marine metagenome | biome: marine; feature: ODZ; material: water; isolation source: 120 m water sample filtered on 30 um supor filter | place: Pacific Ocean | collected 2012-04-09 | depth 120m m | reverse complement strand
GTAGTTCTCGGAAGCCGTGTCACTGTTTGCCGGCTGGTTCTCGTCCATGCCCACTGACATGTCGGCGGCCGACTGGCCGAGCGGGGGCGCTACTGGAGCATCCGTGGCTGTGAGCGCAGACATCGCTTGTGACTCCTGTGAGTCTGGCTGCGGCAGCTCGCCATGCATCGTTTCCTGTGACAACTCGCCATGCAACGATTCCTGCGTGTCCGGCTGCGAGTCTGCATGGCCGGGGTCCGTCACGAGCGCATTTGATTCCTGCGAAGCCCTTGACGGCGAGGTAGTCGTAGAAGTCCCCGAATGCGCCCTGGACAAGGCGTACAACCGTTGAGCCAGATCATCCTTGTTCCCAGTCAAGGTGGGCAGCGGATTGAACTGCTTCAAGCAATTGATGATCGCGTCTTTCTTCATGAGCTCGATGTCCACCATCTCCATGCTGGTGTGCGCGTTGACGCCGCCGGGGTCCGGCACGGGCGCTTCTGGTGAGTCCACAATCTCAATGCTGGTGTCCGCATCGAAGCCCACGACATTCTCCATCACCAGTGTCGGGGGGCGAAGCGCTCTCACTGCCGACAGAAGATGCTGTACACTGCGACCAGTGCAACTGCCCGATCCTTTGGCACCTGCAACGCCCGGCTGTGGCATGAGCATTGCACGAGTGGCATCTTCCACTGTGGCACAGATCAGCCCTGACATCACAGTACCACACGGAAGGTGCATCACTTTGAGGTCCGCGCCCCCGTCGACGAAGACAGCGGAGGACAGCAGCTCCTGCGGCACGAAGTAGGAAACGGTCTCTGTTCGCGTTCCAGCGTCGGAGTACACCACCATGGTGACTTCATAGCAACCATTTGGGGCTGTCGACATCGGCACCGCAGAACGATGCACAAGCGACCGAGAGCACGAGCAATGTACCTTGATGATCCCTTGATCCAAGCTTTCATGATTCAGACCCTCACGCCACAATCGCATCTTGTTGCGCGTTGCGCGTTGCGTGTTGCGTGTTGCGTGTCCGGTAGCTATCGGTGCCATCTCCTGCCATGTGTGTGAGGCTGTGTGTGCGTTTGCCGAAAACATTACGATGTGAAAATGCGAAAGAGCTGGCAGAACTGACATGACAATGTGCGTGGTTTCTTTCTCCGTGCGTCCTGAGCGGCCGATCTCCAGTCTGCGCCCCGCGCACCACTTATGAATGACTTTGCAAATTTGCACAAATGAGTCTCCACTGTCACAGTTGGACTCCACAATGCACACCAAATTACTAAATGAAACAGCTCCTGGCTCAAGCAGCCGGCCCTCCAGCAACAACGGGCAGGAGCATTAGGGCATCGTCAGTAGTAGCCCGTGGCATTGCATGTGCCACATGCCCAATCGTGAACTGATCATTGCAGGTCAGACGAGCAACGACGACATTGCGGTGGTGCCGTTGGCTCCTCTGCTCCCGGCTCCGCATCGGGCGTCTGCGAAGCCGCATCTGCGGGCGTCTCTCGACTCGGTTTTTCAAGGAAGTCAGCAAGCGCCTGAGTCAATTCGCGTGTCGATGGCGACGGGGGGCCTGGCGTCGAAGGGGGGGTCCAGCCCTTGCCCACCGGTGACTCGTAGGTCGCCGCGAGGAGCGGACCGCATGTCCATTCATCAGGCACAGCGCTTGGCACCCAAGAAGCAGGTGCAACGACAGCCGAGCGTGTGTCGCAAGCAGCCTGACGTGGACGAGAACTTGGCAATGGAGAAGTCGGGAAGCGCACAGGTGAAACACGTAATGCACCTTTCCCGGTCCAAACGCCAACGCGCCGTGGGATTCCTGGGCTCCTCGGTGAAGAACTGCCCTCGATGTCACGGACCGGGGTCATTGGCGCAACATCCGAGCCAACTGGGACTTGAGCATGAGCTGCTTGCAGCATCCGAGCCAAGGAAGGCATAATCGAAGTCGTGCGTAGGCTCACACTCAGTGAATGTGCTGCGTCCAAGGCATGCTTGCGGTCCCTCGGACCCGTCAACACCGGGCCAAGCATTCGGATGATGTCACAGCCGCTGTGGAAGTCATCATGCTGATTGTCCTCCATAACGCATCGCATCATAGCCAACATGACGTCCTGGGTGTCTTGATCGACATTGAAATGACCATTCACCAGCCTCGTGAGGAAAACGAACAAGGCCCGTTCAGCCTTATGCCGTGTGAACATGGCCGGCAGTTTGACTTGCTCAAAGCGATTATCCCAATCGTCCGCATCGTAGGGAATCATGATGGGTCCCATGTGTCCTGGGAAATCCAAGTCCAGGGCTCGATATATGTTGATCGCCATCATGTGTCCATGGTCCTTTGCCATCCTCTCGAATCTGCACACGGCGCAGTCGCAATTTGCGATCCGATGCTGCTCAGAGTAGGTCAAGACCGGGACCAACACGCCTGGAATGCGCTCGTAAAGCATGAAATTGCTTTGGACTTGTCGTCGGGCCCTCGCCAGCGGTGGAGCCATCTCAATGAGAAGACAGAGGATGGCGAGTGCAGATAAATACACGACAGGCCTGAACTAAGCTTAAGCCAATGGAAGATTTTGACGCTCAGTGAGTGCAGTGCAGTGCGCATTGTATTTCAGTGATTGCGAACATTTGCGTTTTGTGGGGGAACCAAGACTAAGCGATCGGTAGGCAATATCGTTGTGTAGAGTGCTAGGAGAGGATCGAGGAGGACGATTTGCGTTTTGTCGGGAAACCAAGACTAAGCGATCGGTAGCAAGACTCGCTGTGTAGTGAGAATCGCGTTTCGGATTTGCAACATTTCCGTTTTGCGGGAAACCAAGACTAAGCGATCGGTGCTGAACTCGATGGTTTCGCGAATCGCATTTCTGGTGCTGCAACACACGCATAACGCATACATAAACGCGCAGGCATGCACACGCGCACCTGTACACACACGAACTCACACGCACACACACACACACACACACACACACACACACACATCGACGCAGGGCCATGGGCAGTCCTTGGGAAGAGAGCGCAGCCATCGAGGTGCTCGGAGGTGGTCGCACACCTGCGTCCAAGCTGCAACCACTTGAGGGCCGTCTTCTGAGCCAGGGTGGCATCGCCGTGCTTGAAGTAGGTGAGCTTGTGCGAGCACTCCTTGTGACCCGTTTGCGGGACCCATAGCCACAGCGACCGCTACGTATCGTGCGAAACTAACAATGGATGCTCTGACCCGGACAAAGCCATCTTTGGTTTTCGCGGGTGTGCCGCCCCCTCCCCATGTGTTCCTATTTCTGTGGAAGGGAATATCGCAGCCGAGGCGGCGACGCAAACAGCGCATCTTGAATGTCGAGATGCCAGAGTAGGTCAGTTCGCCGATGGCCGGACCAGCATGGTCCGGATCCGGATGGTCCGCTCGGTTGCCATCGTAAACCGAGGCTTGTAAAGCGGACAGAGGATCGGCCACCACCACCACCACCACCACCAACACACACCAACACACACCAACGCACACCAACACACACCAACACACACCACCACCACCATCTCCGTCTTGTGATGATTGACTCCGTCATTCTTTTGAGACTTCCTGACTCCAGTGCTCGACGATCGAAAGCTTCACCACCACCACCACCACCATCTGTCGCTGGTATAGGTTCGGAACCCATCCATCTGAAGCAACCCAGCATGGTCGCTCCATCACGTCCGGTGTTGGTGCCATTGGTGGCACAGGTGATGGTGCGGGTGCAGGTTTCCCATCAAGTTCGTGCCCGATATCTTCCAGGTCCTTCTCGCACTCGTCTATCGCCTTGGAGAGCTCGTCATCAAGGTCTGGGAGTCCTGGCTCATCCGAGTTGATGCTCTCAACATCGGCGTCGCCGTCAGGACAGTCCACAATCATGATGCCAGGCGAGGCGTCACAGATGCCGCCCGCGTCGACGCCTGCCAAGCCATCTGCACCACCAGCGCAGACTGGGTCATCAGCGTCGCCAGCTTCACCGCCATCGTCGCTATCGTCGCCAGGGCACGCGCCTCGGCCACGACCACGTCCTCTGCCTCGACCGCCACGGCGGCCACGCCCCGCAGCAGCAGCACCTCCACCAGCCGCCTTTGGTGCGGCTGCGGCTTTGGCGTGTGGTTTGGCCCGTGGTTTGGGTTTCGCTGCGGCCTGCCGTCGCAGAGGCACATCGATCAGGGTTGGCTGCACCGTGGCGTCTCTACCCAGCACGTCCAGTAGACCAGGTGGCGCCTCCGGATCCGTGAGCATGCGCGCTTTGTATTGAAGTTGGGTTAAGCACCAGTGTGCCACAGTACTGTCTACGGCCGCCTCACGTAGCACACTCACACTCTTGCGTTGGCAAAGGCGCCCGGTCGCACTGGGGAACTCTCGCACAGACTCCAAGTAGCTTTCCACAAACTGCACAGTGGCCGGCTTCACTGAGAATGGAAATGTCAGGTGAGCATAGCCAGCAGCAGCGCCCTCCGGCGGCATGGCAAGCCACGATTGGAAGACGGGCGATCCATTGGCGAAGCCAATCCAGTAGATGCTTGATTTGAGAAGCGGCATGGCTGGCGCAGGGCCAAGCGCGTCGAGTCGAATGAGGGTAGTGCAAATAGCCGGGGTGGTGAGGTGTCCCGCTCCCACCGCTCGAAGAAAGCGGCTCGTTGATTGTGTCATGCGGTTGAATCGTCGCCACAGGTCAGGCCCTAATTCGTCCTTGCAGGCCCCTAGGTCTTGGCAGCGGCGTGCGTGTGGATCAAATTCAGCTGCAACTGGTGGGCCGACTGGGGGGGCTTCCGCCGGTGGTGCGGCCGACGGCGCATCCGCTGGCGGATGAACGTGCGCGGCGGGCGCGGCGCCTGCTGGAGCACCTGCAGGGGCCGGCGGCGCCGGAGGGTCGGCCTCGTTGTCTCCATGGTCGTCGTGGCAGTGTTTGCACATCAATGGGAGCGACGGTGAGCCATCTGCAGCAATGCACTCCATCGTCCGTCCAAGGGAGCCCAGACTACCTATCAACCGTGCATCAAACCGCTGCAAGGCGAGTGTCTGAGTGGTGGCACGAACATCGGAAGCTGCCACAGCAGTGGCTCGCCCATCATTGAGTGGAAGCGCACATCGAGCGAATGGAGCAGGCGAGAATGGTGAAGGAACAGGGGCTCGTGTTGGTGGCTCCGGTGTGCTGTCCTCATGGGGCAGCTGCACCACGGCGGCGGTTGGGCGAAGCTCTGCACCGTCGTTGGCGAGATCCGCAAGGTCGGCGTACTGTTGTTGTAACTCAGGCGACATCGTGTCCCACTCGGCATGCGTCCTCTCCCACGCCGTCTCGCTGACCAACTGTGTTCCCATTCCGCGGTGAAGCATGTGATGCAGAATGTGCTTTCCTGAGAACTTCCTCACCGTGGCGGCGGGTGTTGGCTCCGAGTCGCCATCCCCAGGCTCGATCAAAGACTCGGGCACAGCCTCGTCCACCGTCTTCGCATCATCAGTGGCATGCGTGTCGTACACTGTTGTCGACTCCCGTATTGTGGAGTTGGCGCAGAGGGTTCGATTTGACTGTGGGATGCCGTTGCCATGGTCCTTGTTGCGATTATGACGAACTTCGAGATCGTCGCAGACCCCATCTAGCAACCGCCCGCTTGTGTGAGCGATCGCGGTCACCATAGGTCCAGCGAAGTACTCAGCGTCACGAGCCCCGTCGATTGGAGGCCCGCAAGCGTGCTCGCACATGTCCAAGATGGGAACCGTGGCTCCGATGTCGTGGCAACAGCGGCGCGATGTTGCCAGCCGCCGTCGGATGCCTGGGTGTTCGGCCTGCCGTCGGCTATCACCAAGTGGTATCCAGAAATGCGGACCTTTCTGCATCTGTTCTTCGAAACGAATATGCAAGCTCCCATCGCCAGCAAGTAGCATGCTGTGGAGTTTCTGGACACGCGCCTCGCTGATCGCGCCGTGACTGGTACCCGGGGCGAACAAGACCCGCAGGGGCGTCTGCGACATCGGCAGACACAGCATTTCCGCAATGTGTTGCCGGATGACGGTCACAGGACTTGTCGGGGCCCACATGATGTCCAGAACTATCGACACTTGTAATTGAGTCGGACGTCGGAAACGTTCATGCTGTCGTTTTAGGAACCAGGCTGTTATATAGTTGAACCCACCCAAGAGCAGCGTGAGAAGTTTTATAAGCCACGACGTTTCTGGATGACGGAAGCCCATGGAGGTCTTCTTCATGCGAGACTTCAGCTCAGCGGCCTTGGCAGCTCGGTCCGCGTCGTGCTCGTGGAAGAATGTATCTGATGCCTGCGCGCAGGCCGCTTCGGCTCCAGGAGCACCCGCATCTGCAGCGGCCGGTGCACCAGGGACACCACCCTCTCCATCGGGCGCCGCTGGTGGAGCTGCCTCTGCAGCTGCAGCTGCGTCGGCCGGCGCAGCAAGGTCTTCGCCCTCTCCAGCAGGAGCAGCTGGTGGAGCCTCCTCGCCCCCGGCCCCGCCTTCATCTGCGGCCGGGCTTGCACCAGCTGCTGGAGCTGCCGCAGCTGCAGGTAGGTCTGCACCACCTCCATCGCCAGGAGCGTGTCCACCGGGAGGGTCGTCGTCGCAGGGTACCACCACACCGTCGAAAGCACCCGCCGCTCTCATCGCCGACATCATGAGCACCTTGTCGCAGAAGTCGGCATCGAACCCGAGGCAATACACGATCGGAAAGATGCCGTGGACAGCGAAGCCCGGCATATAGTGCTGGCAACTCACGAACGTCTTGGTCCAGCGTGCACATATTGGTTCCGGCGGCACGCAGGCAAAGACCGTCTTGAGAAGTGTCCTTGTCACATGATCGGCAATTGCCTCGTCGCTGAGGTCCCATGACATGCATGGGTCGATGGCCGTCAGCGATTCGAGCAGCTGGTCGCGGTACACGGTTATCTGGCCCCATTCTGACCACAGGCCGTTCAGCCACAAGAGCAGGTCTGCGCAGCCTGGGTCATCAAGACACCAGCCGTTGTTAGTAAGTACGCTCTCGTTGTAGCTCCTCAATGTGGCCTCACTGTAGCAGCCCACGGACCAGGTCGTGGCTTCTAGGTGATGAGATGACAGAACCCTGAAACACCCTCCCGGCCCACCCCACAGACCACACCCCACGTTTATCATACTATCTAAGACAAGGCCAGTGGGTCCGAAATGACGGCAGCCATCCGCTGTCTTTCACCACCAATGTGTACCGCACCGCAGTTGGGACACAACCCAGCATTTTGGCCCAGTAGCCGGGCGTTCTCAACACCCGAGATGCGCAATAAAGGATCGATATGATAGACGGGGTGGATGGCGATGGCCCCCCTGCAAGCTCAATGACCACACCTGCCGCAAGGTGCAGCTGATGCAGCAGACAAAGAAAATGTATGAGCACGATAAGACCATACCTGTTTCGGTAGTCGATCGCTCTGTGGCATTGACTTGCGACGTGGGTGAGGTTCGCCGAAGCGGCGTCCGACTCCCTCAATTCCAAAAGAACCTTGGTGTTAGATCGTTGCAGCAGGCGCTTCCGGCTCGCCGGCCGCCACTTCCGAAGAGCACCTCCAATACATGTCGCACTGTTACTCTCGAGCGTATGGCTCGGAATAACATATGGCACAACCTTCTGAGGCGGTTGGTCGATGCTGCCCTCAGTCGCGCCAAACTCCGACGTCATGATCGCCCACAGCCACCGTAATATCACGATCACTTGCTTTGTGCTTCTGAAGCCTGAGCAACGTGCTGTACCACGGCACTTTGGCATGGCAATGAACGCAGTGAGAAGTCTGGAGCGGTGAGGTTGCTCGCTGTGCGTCTGACGCCCGAGCGTACTAAGCCTCGGGCTGACTGCAGATTTTGCGGTGCTCCTCTTCGGACCACGCGTTCTGGTTCGCCGGACCAGTCGCTTCTCAGCGGCGCACCTACTGTTTGCCAGTCGCTGTGCTCGTGTTGTTGCGATTCTGTGTTGTTGCTTCACAGGCCGCTTCGATTTCCGTGACGTGGCCTTCGCTTTCGGGGTTGCAGTTGCACCTGTTGCACCAGACAGGGTGGTGTATTGTGATAGGTCACGGCGTTCGGTCACTTGCTGTCCGGTTTCGTCCCACTTCGCCTTATCGACCTGGGCAGCTTCCGATCGTCGAGCACTGGAGTCAGGAAGTCTCAAAAGAATGACGGAGTCAATCATCACAAGACGGCAGAGGAGGAGTCCCACAAGTCCCGCAATCTATATATATATATGGAAGGCTGACAGGTATGAACCTTCCAGACTTGCTAAGCAGCTGGCGAACAAGTCGGCGCCGCCTTCCAACAGCGAATAGGTCGCATCGTCACGTTGCGACAGCACCGACTCTGAGAGCTGGTCACGTGCCCGGCCGCATGCTTGTGGCGAGCACTTGTACTTGCGCGCACAGCTCTGGACCTGTCCGGAAAGCAGTTCGTGGTCGTCGTAACACATCCGGACCTTGCAATCCGCCGTCAAGTCCCCTCTCTTATATCTCCCTCGTGTGGCACACGGCTTTTCGGCCGCCTTCGCATCGTCAGTTTTCAACTCACCGACCCGAACACTTATAGCGTCCAGCTGGGCATCTGCAGCAGTCTTGTCTCTCTCAGCTTTGTGTCGCTTGCGAGTCTCAGCCGAGCAAACTAATTGCAGACAAGAGTTGGATGACAGATGATGGGAGATGCACAACAAGGACGGTTCGCAACGACTGAGGACGGAGATGAGGCAGACTAGAGCCAGCGAGAACAACGGCCAGGAAGGCAACGACAAACAACGACCAGGACATCTCAAGAGAGGATGGACAACAGTCAAACACAGGAGATGCAGTATGGATAGCAAACGGCTGCGGATGATCCAAGGACTCGTCTTATCGTCTTATCAGAGGGAACCATCTCACGACGGCCTGCGTTCATAGCTGAGATCAGCAACTGCCAGTCGGCATCGCGTTTATCACTGTTATTACCAGGCACAGCGCCTTCCGGCAGAAACCGCTTTCGACCAATCAGCGCACTTTTGAAGCAACACGAAGCGCACACATCGTAGAGCATAGCATAGCAGATGGTTTGCACTGTGTGTTTTTACCGTCGGGCTGATTACACCGATTACACTAGAAATCGACAAGGCCTCCTCTGAGTGTGCCTACTGTAGCTTCTCGTGGATACTCGCTCGGTCCATGTTCCTCTTGCCACCTCGCACCCCGTGTGTATAACCGCCACGCCCGCGACCCGTTCCCTTCCCAGGCAGGGCACAAGCAGGCTGTTCAGCAGCCGGTGGCTGATTAGCGGGGTCGGCGAGGCTGTCCAGCAACATCGCCGTCACATCCGCATATTCATCCGCACTCGCCGAGTCATCAATATTATCGCACAGCTCGAGCACGCTTCCTAGAAGGTCATCGGCAGCGAGATCATCCGGTCCAACCAGATGTTCAAGGAGGGCGTCTGCATCCAGCCCTTCGATGTCAAACGCGTCAAGGGCATCGCCCCCGTCCATCGATCAGGAAGGCAGCCAGGGTGCACTGCGAATTGGCTATCTGCAACGCGAAGAGTAACGCGTCATGCCAGACAACGACATGCAATAAGTTCGAGCCCTCTTGAGCCCTCTTGATCTGATGCAATGAGTTCGAGTGATGAGGATGGGGATGCGAATGGCGCTCATCCATTTGTCCTCGTGCGCGTGCGCGTGCGCGTTGCGTGTTGCGTGTGTATTCATCATGTTTCGACAGATGTCATGCCGCGGCGAGTCGTGACTGGTTGCTTTCTGCTTTCCAGTCAATAAAGAAAAATGCTGTTATTCATGCATGGGCAGTGTCGATGCGTGTAATGACACCAGAGGGGGGCTGGTCCGCGATGACACCAGCACAGCGACGAACAAGTCGCGACGAGGCAATCGCGATCGACCAAATCGCTCAAAACGATGGACCGCACAGTATCTGTCAAAACGAATCAGCCGCAAATCGCCAACCAGTCAATCCAATCGCAAAAGCCACACTCGGTCAGGATCGCAAGGCAGCCGGAAAAGCCACTGACGGCCAACCTGTCCAATGCCCGGCCGCACCGACGGAGCCTTGCTAGCTACGAGGATCGCAAGGCAGCCGCACAGACGGAGCCTTGCGATCCTCGATCCCACTAGGACAGTACCAGTTACTACTAGTACTAGTGCCTCAATCACGCTGCTCTACGTGACGCTGACGCAACACTGCCAAGTCCGCCGCCTCACCCTCATCCACCTCCGCCACCACCGCTTCCAACGCCCTTTGCAGCATGTCCACCAATTCCCTGTCCTCCGCCCTCAACCTCCTCTCCTCCTCCACCCTCCTCCTCCACAACGCCCTCTCCGCCTCTCTCTCCTCCTCCGCCTCCCTCGCCACCACCCTCCAAGCCTCCGCCCCCGCCTCCGCCTCTCTCCACTCCTCCACCACCCATCCAACCCCATCGGCGACCATGCGCAACTTTACGGCCATTGTGTCCGCCCCTCTCTCCGCCACCCTCATCCACCCTGCTGCCGCCCCAATTCCACCACGCACCCCCGCCGCCCTGGCCGCCGTCGCCTCCACCCCTCGAACCACCGCCCCTCGCGCCGTCCGCCCCCACCGCACCGCCGCCTCGGTCGCCTCCTCCGCTTCAAGCGCCACCGCTGCCGCCTCCCCATCCACCCACATATGCCACCCCTCCATCTGTTCCAGCCCCTCCGTCCACTCCTCCCCTGAATCCGCCACCACCCACGTATGCCACCCGCCCTCCGCTACCTCCATCCGTATCCGCCTTTCCGCCTGCTCCCGCCACGCCGCCTGCCACTCCTCTCGCCCTGCCCACCACGCCTCCTGCCACTCCTCTCGCCTCGCCGCCGCCTCCTCCTCCTCCTCCTCCTGCTCCATCGCTGCCACCGCCCTCGCTGCCACCTCCTCCTCCATCGCTGCCACCGCCATCGCTGCCACCTCCTCCGCCCTCGCTGCCACCGCCATCGCTGCCTCCAGCTCTGCCACTTCCATCGCTGCCACCTCCTCCTCCTCCTCCTCCTCCTCCTCCCTCCGTGCTGCCTCCTCGCCCTGCGGCTCCGCGGAGTCGTGCGCTCCACGTGCGAAGCGCAGGCGCTCGCTGTAGCCCGCCCAGGCGCGCGATCCTCCAGTGCGGTCTCCATCATGTCGGCCATGGCCTCCATCTGTTCCATCAGGTGGTC
>MPMD02484924.1_pt1 | contig 11167 bp, 7 predicted proteins | sample 1617291 | NCBI WGS metagenome assembly MPMD02 (sample SAMN05944810, study PRJNA350692) | marine metagenome | biome: marine; feature: ODZ; material: water; isolation source: 120 m water sample filtered on 30 um supor filter | place: Pacific Ocean | collected 2012-04-09 | depth 120m m | reverse complement strand
TTATGGCCGCCACCTCGTCGCCGCCCTGCCGGCATGCGGAAACGAAGACGGATATCCACATGGTGGAGAAATGTCGGGTTGACGCCTGCCAGAACGTCTACGTCGTGATCAACGGCGGGCCGGCGCACCGGGCAACGACGCGTTCGAGGTGCTGGGCAACTTGCGCCAGCACGCCAGGCCGCCCGTCCGACAGACACGAGCGCGGCGCAGGCCGCTGCGCCTCGGTTCTCCCGTACTGCTCAAGCCTGTGTCGAGGTCGGCGAACACCAGCGCTACTCTAGGCAGCCCACATGGCAACGCTCGACCCCGACAAGTTCCGCAAGGCTGGCCGCATTGCAGCGAATGCTCGCGAATACGGTCGATCCCTGATCGAGCCCGGACGCCTATTGCGCGACATCGTCGAAGCGGTCGAGGCACGGATCTTCGAGCTGGGCGGCAAGCTGGCGTTCCCGGCGCAGATCTCGGTCAACCACATCGCCGCCCACTACTGCCCACCCCCGGATGACAAGACCACGGTGGAAAAGGGATGGGCGCCGAGTGTCGTTACCGCCGATTCGGTCGCCATCCGCGTATGCCCGATTCCATGACTGCCCGACATCTGGTTAAGACCAAAACGATGCACTACCTCGGCAGGAGGGCCAACCTCTTTGTAGATTTCGACCGCTTCGCCCGAACTCATAATCCGCAAAGTAGAAAACTGTTCTTGGATCGCCTGTTTCACAAATTGGACATCGCTACTTTCAACGGAAAGAACGGCATGGGTATCGTTGATGTCAATCTGAAACTCTTTGCCTAGCTGAGAGCCTAATTGATTAGAAAGAGCGGAAAAATCATCGGCTGGATTTGCGGACTGCACCGTAACCTTGCTTTTTCCGGAATCTGATTCGCCGTAGATCGCAATGCCCGCGCTATCCGGGCCCCGGTCGCTCATAGTGATGAGCATTTCAGATAAGCGCGCACCGAGCTCGGGACGCAGCGATGGATTTTTCAAAAATAGACCGACGATGCCACACACGTTGCGCGCTCCAGTCCCGCAAAAAAATCGACTATGAACTGCCGTTCGGAAGGAGCAAATTATAAATGGGCGATTATGGGTAGGACAATAGGCCGGAGGCATCTACTGTGGGGCGGGAAAGGGCCAGTGTGGCTTCTCTGACGCGATTGGCGCAAAAAAACGGCACCCGCTATTCTACCCCGCGGGTGCCATTTACGTATTTGTTCGTTGGTGATTTTCGCGAGGAACTATTCGTCCAGGATGCCTTCCTCTGCTCTTCGAACCCCCTGGGCCGCAGCCTCATTGGCTAGAGGAAATTCCGGTCCCGGGGCAAAGTATTGCACATCGTCATCTAAATAGTACGGGCTCGGTAGCGTCTGACCACCAACATTCACCTGACAACCTGTGCTGAATGACAGCGCGGCGAGTATGCCGACACAGGCAATCTGCTTGAAGAGCGATAGAGAATGTTTGCACTCGCTCATCGATTTCTTCTCCTCAGCTAAAACTTCAATCGCTCGGTGACTGTGGCATCCTCTCGGCACAAAGCAATCCTCATAATCGTTACCAACGTTATCGTCCGGATGGTCTGACAACTTTGATAGATTTCGGAAAAGTCTTCTTGAACTGCCCATTTTGATGCTGGCAGGTTGAGAGCAGATATCATTTCGTCGTGTACCGGATGACTGCAAGTCCAATAATTACATGGAGAAACGACTTTTTGTCCCATCTCGACCCGGGGAAGGGGTAAGATTAGAGATCGAGTGACGTTCTCGGTGAACCGGTCCTGAATGGGGCGATTCGCCAAGGAACTTACACAATGGAGCAGAAGAGCCATGCCCTTTCATATAGATTGCACTGCTAGTGCTGGCAAAAAGCCTCCAGCGGACCTGTGGCGATGGCTGCAGACCGGGCTTCTGTTTTTTCTCGCCCTCCATGGGCTCCAAGAGGCGTTCGCCCAACAAACTCGCGACCGCTCGATAATCAAGCAGGGTTATTTTAGCACCTTTCGTTTTCTCCATAGCGGGCAATACGAACTTGCGAGGAAAGGATTCGAACAAGCAACTCGTCGCGGGATCAAGGCTGGTGCTGTGCGCTTTATCGACTCTATCTGTTACTACACCATGGAGGGAGAGGTGGCGTATCGTCAAGGACGATTGGCAGAGGCTCTCGGTTACTTCCGCTCTGCCCTACAGCTTTACAACCAACATTCCGGCTGGATGCTGCATGTGAAGTTTCCTTCCAATATTGCAGAAAAACAAGCGAACCGTCGACTGCCTGCCTGGGCACATACGAAGCGGCAAATTCGTCTAGGAAGTTTTCCTGAGAGATTCAATTTTTTGCGCAGCGGAGGCGGGCTTGTTCCAGGACAGGTTGGTGGGGGTGGTCAACTTCAACCCCTGCATGTCGACGAGTTGGTCCGTTGTATAGCACTTGCAATCCGTCGCTATGCTGAATTACTCGGACCACTCGCCAAACAAGATCCACTAGCACAACAAGTGCTCGAAAATCTCACTCAGCGACAGGGTCCTCCCAACCACTGGTCGGAAATTTGGCTTGATCTACCACTTGGCGTGGCCTACGCCGCTGTTGGAAAAAATGAAATGGCAGTGGGGACCCTCAAGCGGAGTCTGCTGGCAGGTGGCAGAATGGACCATCCCCTAACGGGACTGGCAATGCTGACACTCGGTCGCATCTCCCTGGAAAATGGCAACTACGACGAAGCGATCAAGTGGCTTCAAAAAGCGGCACTCTCGGCGTTTTATTACGATCGCGCGGAGGTCATTGAGGAGGCTTTCCAACTGCTCTTTTTGGCGCAAAGTTCCAGCGGTCGTGGTGGCATACCACCCACACTCTCTGCCGCCACAGCCTGGGCTAAACAAAAAAAGTATGAGGAAATGTACGCATCGCTGCTGGCAAAAACTGCTGAAGCCTATGCCGTTGGCGGTAATCTAAAACTGGCGTCCTCAACGCTCTCGCTAGTACGCCGGGCAATCGGTCGAAGTGACATGGCAAAGGCGCGAATCGGGGCAGAGATCAACTATGTAGGGAGCGTCATTGCCTACATGCAGGGCGATGTGAAAGACGGTTACCAATCACTGCAAGCAGCGATCGAGTTTGAACGCAAAGGCTCCGTGCGACTGTTCCATATCAAGCTGGTAGATTCTCAATACGTTCGTGGTGCAATTCGTGATCGGGGGGCCATGAAGCTCTATGAGCAGGTGCTCGATGATCCCGTAGCCATCGTATGGAGACAGCAGCCCTTGGAGGCACTCAGCCAACTCCTCGTGCCTCAGCCCCTCGCATTAAACCATTGGTTCTACGCGGCTCTCAAAAGGGAAAAACCTCTGGTGGCACTAAACATCGTTGACCGTATGAAGCGGGCCCGTTTTTACAGCCAACTGCCACTGGGGGGCCGCTTGCTCAACCTCTGCTGGATCATGCAGGGGCCCTTGTCCACGTTGTCTCAGGAGGCCCAACTGCAGCGGCGCGAGTTTACTGCACAGTTTCCAACCTTTGAAAAGCTCGTTCAGCAAGCGGACAATATACGAGAGAAGCTAAAGGACAATCCACTGATATCGGAAGATCCCGATTTGGCAAAAACCCAAAAATCGTTGCTAACGAGGCTCGCTAAGAATAGCAAATTGCAAAATGATGAACTTCTGAAAATGGCTGTGCGGCGCGAGCCTGTTGCTATGATTTTTCCGCCGCTCCGCGATGTTGAAAAAATGCAGCAAAACCTGGGCGCGGGTGAAGCTGTCTTGGTATTTCATACAACCAAGAAGGCACACCACGTGTTTCTGCTCACACAAGAGCGGCACCGGCATTGGAAGATTGTCAGTCCTAATAATGTTTTAGAACACCTTAAAACCCTCTACCGTTTGATGGGACACCACGATAGCAATCGTGCTCTGGATCTGGACCATTTTGCCGACAAAAGCTGGCAAGAGGCGTCAAAACAACTGGCTCAGGAGATCACATCGGGAGCCAATGTCGACCTCGGACAGAACATCAAGGAGTTGGTGATCGTCCCGGACCATTTTTATTGGTATGTCCCTTTTGAGGCTCTCTGGGTTGGCCCGAAGAAGCCACGGGCATTACTTACAAAGACCCGCATCCGTTACGCCCCGACCCTTGGACTAACTGAGACCGACAATCGCGGGCGGCCCCAGTCGGGCAACTATGCCATCGTTCGTGGGCAGCTCTATCCGGGCGAAGATTCCGCCATTTCCGAGCAGGCGTTCCAACAGATTCAAAAAGTTTTGCCGCGCGGACATGCCATCACCGATTCGCTTCCGGGGCGGTCCAATCTATTGGCGACACTGTTTGATGGTCTGATCGTCCTCGATGATCTCGAGCCTTCTGGAAAGGGCCCTTTGAGCTTGGCTCCTTTTCGGATTGATGAGGGAAAACCTGGTTCAAATATTCAAACATGGCTCTCTTTACCGTGGGGAAGCCCAGACGTTATTGTGCTGCCCGGCTTTCACACACCGGCAGAAAATTCGCTCAAGCATATAAAGAAGTTAGGTCGGGCGGGGGATGAATTGTTTTACACAAGCATGGCGCTCCTGGCATCGGGTAGCCGGACGATCCTCTTGAGCCGCTGGCGGACAGGAGGTCAAACATCAACCGATCTGATTCGGGAATTTGTCCAGGAGTTGCCAGACACCACTGCCCAGGATGCCTGGCAACGGGCAGTCCAACTCACTCAGATAACACCCATTGAGCTTGCATTAGAACCGAGAGTGAAACCGAACAAAGACGGGCTGGAGATCACCGCCGAGCATCCATTTTTCTGGAGTGGCTATATCGTCATCGACCCAGGAATCCAGTTTCAAGACAAAAAGCAGCAACAGCCTGAGCTCGAGTTTCCCAAAAAGTAGGGACGCCTAAGGATAGTCTCTAGCGGTTTTTTCAATCCGGGGGACCGTTAATGGCAGATGGCAGAGAGTTCGATGACCGATTTTGTCGAATGATCGCAAATGCTTGGCTTCATTAATTTTTGAACGCTGCGGCGTGGGCGGTATGCAGGGGCTGATAAATTTTTATAATTTTCATTGTTCTGTTTTTTGACAATGAACCGTTTCGTTCACGTCAAATTTTTTGCGCATATCAACCGATAGCACGATTGAAAGAAAATGACCCCTCAAACCACACTCTCCGACACTATTGAATCGACCATCGCATCACTCCCTGAACACATGCAGGATTGGGTCCGAAAGGAAGCAGACCTGTGCAAACCCGACTCTGTCGAGATCATTACCGGCAAAGTGGATCAGATCATCAGACTCGAGAACGAGTTGGAGGCATCCGGTGCCTATACCCGCCTCGACGAGGATGTCTACGGAAAGCGATGCTTCTACGCCAGAAGTGACAAAAACGATGTCGCCCGCGTCGAGGAACGTACGGTCATTTGCACCGACGACCCCGTCGATGCAGGCCCGCTGAACTTCTGGGTGGATCCCGAGGAGATGCACGGCAAGCTCGACAAGCTCTTTGACGGGGTGATGAAGGGACGCACCATGTATGTGGTGCCGTTTGTCACCAATCCCGCCGACAGCCAGTTCGCCACCGGCGGCGTCCAGCTGACCGATAGCGCCAACGTTGTCTGCAACCTCTACCGGATGAGCAATCTCCACGATGGCTGGCGTATCCTCGAAAAGCAGACACGCTTTCCGCGGATCACCCACAGCTATGGGACCCTCAGCAAGGAAGATCGGTGGATTACCCACTTCCCGAAGGAACTCTACTGCCGCACCATCAATAGCGATTACGGTGGAAATGCACTTGGACCCAAGAAAATATTCGGTCTGCGATTGGTCGGCATCCAGGCGCTTGAAAACTCTCAGAAAAAATCTCAGCCCGACGAGGACGTCGGGATCGAGATCGTTGAGCACATGGCATTGTTCGGCATCGACTACGGCGACCGCCGCGTTCACTTCGGTGCCGCCTTCCCGAGCATGTGTGGGAAGACCAATATCGCCACCGGTGTCGCAGAGGGTCCCATGGCCCAACACAAGGTCTTCACGCTCGGCGACGACATTATTGGCGGCGCCACCAAGAAGGGCGATGGTAGACTTTACGTGAACAACATCGAGGCTGGCATGTTCGGCGTCACCAAGGGCATGAGCGACTTCGCCAATAAGATGCTCATGGAAGCGCTGCGCAATCCCAAGCCCGAAGTGCAGGACTGCGAAGGGGGGCCCATCTTCACCAACCAGGTTCTCGTCGATAACAACGGGAGCAAACGCGTGTGGTGGAGCGAGAGCGGCGAAGACTTCCCGCAGGGCGACGGCATCACTACCTGCAATTGGCTCGGCGAGCAAATCGATGCTTCCGCCGAGGAGAAGGACCAGAAAAACGCTCGCGTTACCATGCCCATCCGCAACGTACCTCACTTGGACTCTGCCTACAACAACAGCGACGGCGTACCGCTCGACGTGGCCCTTATCGGCGGCCGCTCAAGCAAGCTGCATCCGCTCATCAGCCGCGCTCGCTCATGGAACGAGGCCGTCTACCATGCCTTGTGCCAATTCAGTGAGCCAACCGCAGCCGCCGTTGGGCAGAAGCCCCGCTACGACCCCATGGCGAACCGCCCCTTCATCGCCTTCAACGTTAGTGACTACGCTCAGAAGTGGCTGGACATCCCCAAGAAGACGCCAAAGCCTCCTGCGGTCTTTAGCGTCAACTGGTTCCGTCGTGACGACGACGGGAATTTCATCTGGGACGGCTTCGGCGCAAACTACCGCGTCCTCGACGCGGCGGTCCGTCAGCTGGACGGGAAGGACGCATGGGTGGAAACCCCCATCGGCCTCGTTCCCAAACCGGAACAGATCGACATCAGCGGGCTCAAATACACCACGACTAACGAGCAGTTGGCCGAGATTCTCGTCCCCGACAAAGAGGCCCTCAAGAGTGAAGTTGCCAACCGCGAAGGGTGGCTCAACGAACTCGAGAACGGACTGGAGACGGGCAGCGAGGGTCGAGGTGCTCCCAAGAAGCTGCCACAGGCCATCTGGGACGAACACGAGGCCTTCAAAAAACGCGTAGAGGAATACACCGCATAGGGTAGGCCGATATCGAGAAGTGAATCACTCCTCAGACGGGATCAGGTTCGCTGGGCCACAGGTGGCACAGATCGTGGGTGGTTCAATAGCCTGCCTGTCGGTGAAGCGGTCTGTCTCACGATGATACGTTGGCCCTTGAATGCATCATTGCGTATTGGGGTGTGATATGCGCGATCTCGATGATTTGTTTTTGGCAATGAAGAAATCACGGTTCCGTTCCCGATTTCGTCTAAGTACCAACGAGCAACGTTATCTTCAAGAAAAAACACTTCCGGTGATCCTGGAGCACGCACAAGAGTTTTTGCTTGAACGCATTGCGCCAGAACGACCGAAGAACGACGGAAAACAGACGCCGATGCGGGGCCATCCCGTTTTTGTGGCCCAGCACGCCACCGCAACTTGTTGTCGTAGTTGTCTTAAAAAGTGGCATTCTATTGCTCGGGGCATTCCACTGAACAATGAGCATATCGATTATATCCTCGCCATTTTGGAGCGTTGGTTGAGAGATCAGGGCACAAGCGGATACCGGTACAGCGAAGAGCAACAAAGATTGTTTGAAGAGCCGTTCTGCTAAATCGGTTTTCCGCGCGGGCAAATTCAAAAATGCAGGCTACAAAACCCACCGATCTGTCTCTTTTGAGATAGATCCGTTGCTGTTTCGGCACCGGAGCGGTCTTGTTTGTCGCTTATTCCGGTTCCGCAGGCAGATAGCTGGAAAAATCGCCCGGGCGGATAATGTGTGTATTGTCGCGCAAAAAAGCCTCAACAGCATCTGCAAATTCGCCCACTCCGCACTGTCTACGGGGCCGGAAAAGTCTCATTTAATGGCTTTGCCATAATATCTTTACTTTCTCGGAAAATCGTCGGCGGCCCGAACTGCGTATGGTATTTATTGGTGTCCATATTCATCTACACAAAAGGCCCGATGAATCGAAGATTGCTGAAAAACGTTCATTTTACAGGCCTAGAGGTTTTTTGATCTGCAACAAAAGAGTAGTATTCCATGCTTATGCCAATAGCCTCCAAGCCCCACTCAGCACTGCAATTTGCACACCCGCTCCCTTATGGGGCCATTGTCCATGAGGGGGGCATCCAGTTTGTCATCTTTAGTCGCAGCGCAACGGCCATGCGAGTGCTGCTTTACGAGGATATTGAAGACCACGAACCGAATGTGGTGGTTCATTTTGATCCCGATTCGGATCGCTGGGGCGATGTCTGGAGTGTGTTTGTGCCTCATTGTAATGAAGGCCAATTGTATCACTTTCAGGCAGACGGCCCTTACGAACCAGAATTTGGACAACGGTTTGATGGTACGGCACGACTGATCGACCCCTTTACACGAGCACTTGCCGGAACATTCCAACAGGCGGACGACGGGATTATCCGTCCACCCAAATGTGTCGTCATGGACGACAATTTCGATTGGGAAGGAGACCGGCATTTACGCCGGAATCTTTCGGAAACAGTAATCTATGAAATGCATGTTCGCGGATTTACCCAGTCCGAGACCAGCGATGTCGAACATCCGGGAACCTATCTGGGTGTGATCGACAAAATCCCCTATTTGCAGTCGCTGGGGGTTACGGCTGTAGAACTCATGCCGGTACATGAATTTCCAATCAAAGACTGTCACGGCCACAATCTCGTTCATCCCAACTACTGGGGATATGACCCGATGGCGTTCTTTTCGCCTCATCGAGGATATGCGGTCGGCCACGAACCAGGATCCCAAGTCAATGAATTCAAACAGATGGTGCGTGCACTGCACAACGCCGGCATTGAAGTGATCCTGGATGTCGTTTTCAACCATACCTGTGAAGGAAACGAACTGGGGCCGACGCTCAGCTTCAAAGGCCTGGAAAACCGCGTCTATTACATGTTGGAAAACGAAGGGCGGTTCTATCGTAATTATTCAGGCTGCGGTAATACGGTAAACGGAAACCATCCAATTTGTCGCGAGATGATCTTCAATTGCCTGCGCCATTGGGTGCACAACTACCACATCGATGGCTTTCGCTTTGACCTCGCTTCCATCCTTAGTCGCGATCGTGCGGGCCACTTGGTTGCCAATCCGCCCCTGGTCGAAATGATTGCAGAAGATCCCATGCTGGCTGACACTAAAATTATTGCCGAAGCGTGGGATGCTGCGGGGGCTTACCAAGTCGGCACATTCGCCAATCTCCGGTGGGCCGAATGGAATGGTCACTATCGAGATGATATTCGTGGTTTCTGGCGGGGCGACGAGAATCTCCGCGGCAAAATGGCCACACGCCTCGCGGGGTCGAGTGATCTGTACCAACGGGGCGGTCGCAAACCTTACCACAGCATAAACTTTATCACCTCCCACGATGGATTTACTATCAATGATCTGGTCAGTTACTCGCGAAAGCATAATGAAGCCAATGGTGAAGGCAACCGCGATGGAGACGACAACAATCACAGTGCCAATTATGGTGTTGAGGGACCCACAGAACGAGACGATGTAAATATCATTCGGAACCGGCAAATCAAAAACATGCTCGCCACGTTACTCGTGAGCCAGGGTGTGCCAATGATTGTTGCTGGTGATGAGTGCCGCCGGACACAGCACGGAAACAATAATGCGTACTGTCAGGACAATGGGATTTCATGGTTTGATTGGTCGCTGGTGGATGAAAACCGGGACCTTGTCCGTTTTGCCCGCAACTTGATTGAATTCCGAAAAAGCGAACCTACCCTTCGCCGAGAATATTTTCTCGAAGGGACGGCAAGCAAACCGGGTGAACTACCCGATGTGAGTTGGTATGACTCAGAAGGCGAAACGATCGATTGGGATTGTGATGAAAAAACGTTAACGTGTCTTTTGCGGGCGGTCGGCGATTCAGAAGGACATGCCACGGGCCGCCATGTGCTTATTTTATTTAATCCGTGTGATCACGATACGGAATTTGTGCTACCCGCCAAATCACGCTCTTTTGACTGGCATTTATTTTGCGACACTGCTGCGGAAAGCCCTGACGACATTTTCGCTGGCGGCAGCGGCCCTCCCCTGTCTAGACATCGGAAGTTAAAACTCGGGCACCGTTCGATGGTCTGTTATGTTGCACAGATCAAGACACTCAGCCGTGGCCATGCAGGCGGATGATCAAAAAGACCACCACATTTTTAGCCGTCGATTGACAATCCCCGTGCCTCAAGCCAGTCACGAACCTCCCGATCCTCAAGGAGCGCCTTGAGCGCGAGCACAGCGGGACGATTCATGCGTGAAGAAGGTGCCACAAAATCGAACCGTTCGTGACGGATAGGTATAAAACCCAAATCCTGCTGGGCCGCGACCGACTCGATGGCAATTCCCCAATCGGCGCGCCGCTGGGCCACCGCAACTGCGACTGCGTTGTGGCTTTTGGGCTGTACTTCATAGCCGGGAGGACGAGCTCCGGCAAGTACCTTGTCGAGAAGGATTCTGGTGCCGCTCCCCTGATTGCGACCCACCATGCGACAATCTTTGTCACGAGTCGCTGATGCAATCGCATCGTCTGCTGAGCAGCCTTGAAAGCGGGCATCCCCGCGTCGATATACCAGCCCCTGCTGACGATGGTAACCCGAGATCAACTCCATATCGGGCTCTAACAGCGGACGGTTATATTGATCCGTCTTCTCACAAAGCAGGTGGATACCGGCCAGATCGCACTCCCCCTTGCGAACAGCATCGAGGCCGCCCGTACTCCCGACAGCCATACACTTTGTGCGAAATCCTTGCTCTTGTAGCCGACTGAGAAGGTAATCCAGCCCCACACAATGGCTACCTATTACGACTAAATCAGCAAGTTGCAATTCCGTTCCAAGTAATTGGACCCTCACAGGGGTATCCGCTTCCAAAAACTCTTCGTGCCGACCGATTGTGATAAAGCCATCTGCACGACCGAAGGCAGTTACAGAGCCTGAACCTTTTCCCATCGGGTAGGCTACCAGATGAGTATTTGTTTCCGTTTCTGTGCCCGGCACAAGTCCAACAAGCATGTACTCCGTGCGGCCAATTTCAGAAATCACTTTTAGCGCCATCTTGGCATTGACAACCGAACGCGATGCACGGAGGTCTGCCGCTGCATCACCACCACCGAGCTTG
>MPMD02038734.1_pt1 | contig 11175 bp, 6 predicted proteins | sample 1617291 | NCBI WGS metagenome assembly MPMD02 (sample SAMN05944810, study PRJNA350692) | marine metagenome | biome: marine; feature: ODZ; material: water; isolation source: 120 m water sample filtered on 30 um supor filter | place: Pacific Ocean | collected 2012-04-09 | depth 120m m | reverse complement strand
GCCGCGAAAAGGTCGTCGCAAAATGGTTGGGCCAATCACGCAGGCGCCAATCACACGGGCGCCAATCACACGGGCGCCAATCACACGGGCGCCAATCACACAGACAGGGCCTATTTGGCAGACGGGGCCTATTTGATTGATGCCTATTTGATTGATCGGAGCCTCGTCGGCTCATATCGGGCGACCCATATCGGGCGACATGGCGCGCACCGGCAAGCAGCCTCAAATCCCCGGCACCGAAAAATCCTTTAGGCCGTTTTCAGGTCCTGCAATACGCCGGCGATTCCTTCGTGAACCTGCTGTTCCACTTCGGGCTTGCAGGCCAAACGGTGGTGGTAAAAGGCGGCAGCTCCCTGAGGGCCTGCCTCATAGCCACCACGATTGCCCATCCGATAGGCGTCTGCGGTGGCAAGGTAACTTTCACAACCTCCGGTATAGCCAAACACCAGGGTCTGCTCGAAGGGTGATGTTTCGTTAGCATACAACTGGTAGGCCGCAAACGGCTCGTGGGGTATTCCCAGTATGCAGAGCTCATCACCCAAGGCAAAAGCCTGCATGGGAAAACGCAAATACCTCGGTTTCCCGGCTTTTGCATACTCAAGCAGCATCTTATTGGGCGGATGATTGGGCCGCTCGGCAACCCTTTTTTCACATTCAGCAACCGAGGGGGGCGCTTGCAGGGGCAACAATATTTCGCGGTTGATCACACGCAGCCGACCTTCGACTTGCTTGGGATCTTTTTGCAGCGAACGGATGACTGCGTATCCCAAATCGCGGCCCGCACCACGGGCAGCATCAATGCCGGAACGGAGTGGGAAACCGTTAATATCTCCACAGCATCCCTGGGCAAACATCGGTATACCCGTTTTTGGCGGCGCACCTTCTTTCACCTGATAGTTCATCGCCTTGCGAATCTGTTCGCTGGCAAAACCGGGATAGTCGGCAGTGATGAGGCGACTCGCCCCGTGAACAATGACCGGATGGGCCGCATAGGAATAGAGGATGCCTATCGGATGCCCCGTTGCGACCGCCTTGAGAAAGACCACATCGGTCCAGTCAATCTGATCGCCCTCTGGATTGGGTGCCATGGTCATCCCGTGTGCGGCTTCAATCCGCCGGTTGAAGGAGATTTGTGTCGGCTCGCGATTGCGGCGAACTGTCGCCAACACCATCTCTTCGTCCGCTTTCTCGACCACATCGGCAAACTGTCCCGGCAGCGTTGTATGCCACGGCTTATCCTTTTCCTTCTCCCAGCTTTCGCTCCAGGGAATCGTCAAAGGTGCATTGTGATTGTGACTGCAGTTGATCATGATGTGCGAGCGGGGAATGCCCGTTCGCTGGTGGATTGCATCCACGAGCCGATCGTTATATTCGAAGTCGAAGCCGAGTAGATCGTTCGTCACGATCGCCAACTTGGTATCTCCATCGGAGAGGACCAGGGCACGAATATAAAGCGGATCGTGAACCCCTTGGCTCGTCTGCATCGGCCCGATAAGAAATGTCCCTTCAGCCGGTATGTCGGCAACCACTTCCGCCGCGCCGGCACGCAACCCGGGCCCTTTTTTATCTTCCGCATTCACCGAGCCGCTGCTCAGCGCAGATACGGCCGCCCCGGTTGCCGCAATTTTGTTGAACGTCCGCCGCGACAGGTGTGAATCTGCCATCGAGCTATCCTTTCAAAATCAAATGGGATACATCCAAAACCAATAACAGTCTACCACCAATCGAAAAAAACGGGTACCGCGAAGAAGGCGACGGTAAAACTCTCTCTGCTATGGCCAGAGTATCCTGCGGCAAGCGGTCTTGTTACATTAGGAATCTTCGCCGAGCCCCTGCGGGGCGGCGAAGCGCATGAACCGATCCTGACCCAAAGGTGACCCGAACACGGGTCGAAGGGTGCTTGCTGTGAACAGAATCTGCGGCCTGAAACGACCGCTCGTTGCTCTGTCTTTCTGGACTCTGTCTTTCTGGACTCTGTCTTTCTGGGCTCTGTTTTTCTGGGCCCTGTCTCTGTGTTTTCTGCTGCCGACCCTCGCCGCAGCGGGCAAGCCTTATGAGCTGATTATCTGCGACGATGCTCCGGCACCCGCCTGGGATACCGGCTACCCGGTCGGAAACGGCCGACTCGGGGCCACGGCGTTCGGAGGCTTTCCCACCGAACGGATCCTGCTCAACGAAGAGACGATCTGGGCCCGCGGGCCGCAAGGCGTGATGGCCGAAGATAGCTTCGAGCATCTCGAAAAGGTTCGCCAGCTCGAGGCGGCCGGTGAGTACGAAGCGGCCGATGCCCACTTTACCGAGCACATTCAGGCCGAACACCGGCCCTATAGCTACCAACTGCTCGGCAACCTCGCGATCGAACACGTCGGTAGCGAAAAAGCCCAAAACATCCGCCGCGAGCTCGATCTGGCCACCGGGCTGGCCACCACCCGGATTGAACTACCCGGAAACACGATCACCCGCACGCTCTATGCCAGTGCGCCCGATGATGTGCTCGTGCTGCACCTGGCCGCCACCAAACCGGGCAGTTTGAATCTCAGGCTCGCGCTCAGCCACCCAGGAAAGGTGAGTGTGCAGACCCGCGATGAAGACCTTGTGATCGAAGGAGTCGCTCGCCGGAACGCCAAAAGCAAAGATGCGGGCGGAACGCCCGATCCGGATGGCACCCACTTTTACGGGCAGGTGCGGATTGCTGCGCACGACGGCGCGCTGAGCACCACGCCCGATGCGCTACTCTTACAGAATGCAACCGAGGCGACCATCCTGATCGCTGCCGCCACCAACTTTAACCAGGCCAATTGCGATGCGCCGCTGCCTGACGGCTGGCAGCAGCAGGCGACCGGCGCACTCGACCGCGCAGATGCGCGCGATGAGGTCGCACTCCGCCACGATGCGATTGGAGACCATGGGAAATATTTTGATCGCCTTGCAATCGAACTGGGCGAGTCGGCACCCGAAATCCAAAAACTCAACACCCCCGAGCGAGTCGAGCGGTTCCGGCAGGGCAAGAGCGACGACCCCGACCTGCTGGAAACCTACTTTCAGTTCGGGCGGTACCTGCTGATCGCCAGCAGCCGGCCCGACACGCTGCCGATGAACCTGCAGGGCATCTGGAACCCGCACCTCAAAGCGCCCTGGAGTTCTGATTTTCATCTGAATATCAATATCCAGATGTGCTACTGGCACGCCGAGACGACCAACCTGTCCGAACTGCACACTCCTCTCTTTGACCTGATCGAATACTTCCAGCCCCGCGGCCGCGAGATGGCCCGCCGGATGGGTTTTGAAGGCTGGTGCATGGGGCACGCCAGCGATCTGTGGGCCAACGCCCGCGTGATGAGCGTCACCCCGTTCTGGGGCGGCTCCTTTTATGGCGGCCAATGGCTCACGCTGCACATTCTCGAACACTATCGCTTCACCCGCGATAAAGAGGAGCTGCTGCGGATGTGGCCGATCCTCACCGAGTCGAACCGCTTTGTGCTCTCATGGTTAGTCCGCGATCCGGCGACCGGCAAGCTCGTCTCCAGACCTTCCTGTTCGCCGGAGAACAGCTTTGAGTATCTCGACGCGAAGGGCGAGAAAAAAACCGCCGCCCTCTCGTCCGGCAACTCGTTCGATCAATATCTGGTCCGCCAGATTTTTAGCGACTACATCGAAGCGGCCGAAGCGCTCGGCAAATCGGACGAGCCACTCGTCGGAAAGGTGAAAGCGGCTTTGGCCGATCTCTATGAGCCAAAAATCGCCGACGATGGCCGGCTCATGGAGTGGCGGCTACCCTTTGGCGAAGCGGAACCGGGACACCGGCACATCTCCCACGTCCTCGGCGCGTATCCCGGCAATCAGGTCGATCTGGCCTCCGATGGGCCGATGCGCGATGCGATCCAAAAGTCGCTCGACTTCCGGCTGGAAAACGGCGGGGCGGCCACCGGTTGGAGTCGGGCCTGGACGATCGGCATGTACGCCCGGCTCGGCGATGGCGAGGTGGCCGGAGAGCATCTACAAAAAATCCTCGAGCGCTCCACGCTCGACAACCTGTGGGACAACCATCCGCCGTTTCAGGTCGACGGCAACTTCGGCGCCACGGCGGCAATGGCCGAAATGCTGCTGCACAGCCACGAACAGACGGACGAGGGCACAACCATCTTGCGGCTGCTGCCGGCCCTGCCCGCGATGTGGCCCAAGGGCAGTGTCCGCGGACTGCGGGCACGGGGCGGTTTTGAGGTCGACCTGGTCTGGGAGTCGGGCAAGCTCAAAGCAGCGCAGGTCCACTCGCTCGGTGGAGAGCCGTTCGTGCTGATCGATGGCGAGACGCAAAAGCGGTACCACCCAGAACGTGGCGAAAGCGTGAACATTTCAAAGGACAAAGAGTAACGCAAACCAGCCCAATACTTTTAGACAACGGACTTGACATGCCTGTATCCATCCCTCTCTTTGCCCAAGTTAGTCCGTCTGCCTCGACGCTCAGTTGGCTCGATATCACGGTAATTGTCGTTTACACGGTAGGCATCGTCGTCCTCGGCTGCTGGGCCGGACTCCGCAGGCGCGGAGGCGGAGCGGCAAAGGAGTATTTTCTTGCCGGCGGCACACTCCGCTGGCCGGTGATCGGTCTGGCCCTGTTTGCCACCAATATTTCGTGCGTGCATCTGGTCAGCCTGGCCCAATCGGGCTACGACTCGGGACTGCTCAACGGCAACTTTGAGTGGATGGCCGCCTTTACGCTCGTACTCTTGGGCCTCTTCTTCGCGCCGTTCTACATCCGCTCGCAGGTGACCACGCTGCCCGATTTTCTCGAGAAGCGCTACTCGCGCGAGTGCCGCGACTGGCTGGCAGTGCTCTCGATCGTCTCGGCCGTGACGATCCATATCGGCTTTTCATTCCTCACCGGCGGGATCGTTCTGGAAAAACTCTTCAACATCGACATGTACACGGGAATCGTGGTGGTCGCGGCCCTGACCGGGCTCTACACGATTATCGGTGGCCTGATGGCGGTCGTAGTCACCGAGGCAATTCAAACGGTGGTGCTGGTCCTCGGCGCGGCGGTGATCACCTACTTCGCATGGGAGCGGATGGGGGGCTGGGAACCGATGGTCGAAATGCTCCAGCAGAAAGAAGAAACCGCCAAGCTCTCGATGCTCCGGCCGCACGGAGACGGAGACGGTTTGCCCTGGTATGCCGTTTTCCTCGGCTATCCGGTTTTGGGGATCTGGTACTGGTGCGCGGACCAGACCATTGTGCAGCGGGTGCTCGGCGCCCGCGATGAACAGCATGCCCGCGTTGGCCCCCTTTTCGCCGGTCTGATCAAAGTCCTGCCGGTCTTTATCTTTGTGCTGCCGGGACTGCTCGCCTACACGCTCGTGCAGAGTGGCGGACTCGATATTTCTTCGCTCTCGCAAGTCAACGAGGCGGGAGAGACGGAGATCGACTCGAAAGGCATTTATGGCGTGATGATCACGCAGCTCTTGCCCCAGGGCTTGATCGGTCTGATGGTCGCGGCGCTATTGGCCGCACTGATGAGTACGGTCGCCGGGGCACTCAACTCCATCTCTACGCTCTTCAGCTACGATCTCTACAAACGTTTTCAACCCGACACCTCCGATCGCCAACTGGTCCTCGTCGGTCGATTGACCGCCGGCGTGGCCCTCGTGGCTGCCATCGGCCTGGTGCCGCTGCTCGACGGATATCCGAGTATTTTTAACGGCCTGAATGACATTATCGCCCACATCGCCCCGCCGGTGACGTGCGTGTTTGTCCTGGGCGTCTTCTGGCGGCGGGCCTCGGCCATCTCGGCCAAGTGGACCCTCTGGCTCGGCTCGCTGCTCGGGGCCGGGGTGTATGTAGCCGGCAAGATCGGCACCGAGGGGGAGCCGGTTTTTGACTTTTTGCAGCAGATTCCGTTCATGATGAAGGCGTTTTATCTGCTCTGCGCGTGCGTGGCGATACAGGTGGTCTTTTCGCTCATCTGGCCGGCCGGCGAAAGGGAACGATCGAGCAAACTATACTGGTCCTCGCCACTGGAACCGCTCCGCGAAAAAGGGTGGCCCGGAATCGGCAATTACAAGCTGCTGAGCGTGCTGCTGCTCGGAGGGATGGCAGTCCTGTATTACTTGTTCCGCTAAGGCGGCACGGGAGATGTCTTGCAATTTGCCCAGGCAGATGCGGATGACACACCGAGTTTTGGCGTTTTTTTCTGGGAGGATCGATCGTGACTGCCTATCAGGCCGCAGCGGATGAACGCAATTTTGGAGAGGATGCCAAATTTCTCGCTCGGCACCTAGAGACGATCGTCCTGGGAAACTCGCCAGACGGACCGCGCGTTGCCATCGTGCCGGCCTACCAGGGCCGGGTGATGACCTCCAGTGCCACCGGCGACGGGGGCACCAGCTACGGGTGGATCAACTATGGGCTGATCGAGAGCGGCAAAGAGCAGCCGCAGATCCACGTCTTTGGGGGCGAAGAACGGTTCTGGCTCGGCCCCGAGGGGGGACAATTCAGTATTTTTTTTGACCGTGGGGCAACGTTCGATTTTTCCGAGTGGCGGACCCCCCCGGTGATCGACACCGAGCCGTTTGCGGTGGTGGAAAAGAGCAGCCAAAGTGCCTCGTTCCGCCGTGAAGCGGCGCTAACGAATTATTCGGGGACCCGCTTTGAGTTTCGCATCGAGCGCGAGGTGGAATTACTTTCGGAGGATGCGATTCGAGGGGCGCTCAAACTGGACAACACGCCGCTCACGGCCGTGGCCTACCGCACGGTGAACTGGCTCACGAACATCGGCTCGACCGACTGGTCCAAGCCATCGGGCTTGCTCTCGATCTGGATGCTCGGGATGTACAAGCATGGCCCCAAGACGACAGTGGTGATTCCCTTCAAAGCGGGCGACACCGCGGCGCTCGGTCCGGTGGTCAACGACGACTACTTTGGCAAGGTTCCCGCTGATCGGCTTTGCGCTTCCGATGGGGTGCTGTTTTTCGCGGCAGACGGGCAGTACCGCAGCAAAATCGGCCTGAGTCCCCGGCGATCGACCCCGCTCTGCGGCAGCTACGATGCGGCCCGCGGGGTGCTGACGGTGGTGCAGTACAACCAGCCCGCCGCAGAAGTGACCGACTACGTGAACTCGAAGTGGGAACTGCAGGAGCAGCCCTACGCGGGCGATGTGATCAACGCCTACAACGATGGGCCCGCCGAGGTGGGAGCTGCGCCGCTCGGGCCCTTTTACGAGCTAGAAACTTCGAGCCCCGCCCTGCCGCTTGAGAGCGGTGCGTCTGGCACACACATCCAGACAACCTTTCACTTTGAAGGGGACCGGGAAGGGCTCGACGCGATCGCGCGACAGACGCTTGGCGTGTCGCTCGCCGAGATCGAAGCGGGACTCACGGCCGGCAACAAATAGTACGCGTCACGGCAGACAACCGCGCAACAAAAAACCGCTCGCTGCCCGAGGGGCGATTGAGCGGTTCTGTGAGTCGGGGCGATAGGATTCGAACCTACGACCCCCTGCTCCCAAAGCAGGTGCGCTAGCCAGACTGCGCCACGCCCCGAACAAGTGAATAACCTCGATTGTGGAGGCCCAATCCTATCGCCCCAAACCGCAAAATTCAATGATCGGCGTGGGACCTATAGTGTTCCTATGTACACTATATGGCGGTTCTGCTCAGCCGGCCTTCGCGGAGCGTCCGTCGCGACCGCACAAGTCAGTATGCAGGCGGTCGAACTCTTCGGGACTGGTAAAGTGAATGGTAATCGTGCCACGGCCTTTAGATACCTGCCGGATATCGACTCCGGTCCCGAGCGCGACGCGGAGTTGTTGTTCGAGGGAGGTTATGTGCTGGCTCTTAGAACCGGAGGGTTTGGGGCGCTTTTTGCCATCGGCGAGTTGGAGCGGTTCATCTGCATCACGAATCAACTCCGCAATCAAGCGTTCGGTAGCCCGCACACTCAACTGCTCTTTATGGACCCGCGTGGCTATGGCAATCTGCTCACGCTCCTCACCGAGCGGCAACAAGGCCCGACCGTGCCCGGCGGACAACGAGCCGGCCCGAATCAACTGCTGTACCGATACCGGCAATTCCAGCAGGCGAATTAGATTAGCGACGGTAGACCGGTCGATCGAGAGCCGCTGCGCCAATTCCTCCTGCGAGGCATTAAAACGATCGAGATACTGGCGGAAAGAGGCCGCTTTCTCGAGGGGGCCGAGATCCTTGCGTTGCAGGTTCTCGACGATGGTCATTTCTGCGACTTGCTGGTCGTCCGCCTCTCGGACCGTCGCCGGCACCTCCGACCAACCCGCTCGGATTGCTGCCCGCCAGCGGCGTTCTCCAGAAATAAGCTGGTAGCGATTCCCATCACGCCGGACGACAATCGGCTGCAAAAGGCCATGATCGCCCAAGCTTTCGGCGAGCGAGGCAATCTCGTCCTCGTCGAACTCGGTCCGGGGCTGGTAGGGATTGGTATCGACTTCGTAGACGTTGAGACTAATGAGATGCCCGTCCGCGAGCGGCTCGGCAGGAATCGACTGCGGCTGCGGAACCTTCCCGGACGCCTCGGCGGGAACACCGGGCTGGCCGAGCAAGGCTTCTAGACCGCGACCAAGCCTTCGTTCGGTCGGCTTCTTTTCTGGTTTTGTCATTCCGCCCTAGCTCCTTGTACGTTTTCCACCGGGCGGCATCCTAGCCACCTGTTGCAGCCGCCTGGCTCCAAAATTTCGTCGGTTGCTTCGACGCATCGGCCCCCAAAAACCTGCAGGACCCCAAGCGCGGCCGCGGAGTCTAGCAAAGTTGGCGAGCGGGAGTCGAGGCCAGACCCGCAGCAGAACAGGGGGGCGGCGGATAAAAAGAGAAAAAGCCTTCGGCCAGCACCGCTGCAACTACAACATTCTTCCGGGCACAGGACGCTGCCCTCTCGCTCCGGGAAGCAGAAACAGCACGCAGAATATTACCAAAGCAGCCACCAAGTTCCCCTCTATCGCATGTATCCCGTTTCACGTGAAACACCCATCTTGCCAAATGCGGTCTACTCGCTCCGGAAGTGTCGTAGGGAAAACAGACATGACAGATCGCCCGCTCGCCCGCTCGCCCGAGAGGTGCTCGTTGCGGGGCGCTAATGATGGGCGTGAATCACGAGCCCGGCAAGCAGCTTGGGATAGAAGTAGGTACTCTTGGCAGGCATCCGCTCACCATGTTCGCTGATCTTCCGGATATGCTCGATCGTCGCGGGCATCACCAGGGCCGCCAAGCGGTACGGCTCACTGATTTCGCCCGCACCCCCCGGCTCACTATTTTCGTTGAGCCCCTGAACCAGCTCGGAAACCGTATGGACGTAGCCCGGCTTGGGGTGTCCGGCGGCGTGGAGAAGGTCGTCAACGATGAGCCGATGTAGGATGCTCACCCCCAACTCCCGCCAGTCGGGACTGTGATCCGGCGCCAGCTGAGCCATCCGCTCGGAGCCGGTGTCTGTAATCCGCGCATGCGTCCATCGCTGGTCTTTGGTTGTAAATAATCCGATCGTTCCCTGGCTATTTTCCGTCTCTATCTCCTCCCAGACCCTCTCTGCCAACCCGGTCCCCTCACCAACAACATGCGTCGAAAAATGGTCGCCCAGCGTCTCGGCCAGTTCCTCGGCGCTCAACTCGGGCAGGCCCCGGAACAGGCGATGCGTCGGCTGGACGATCAGACCCGGATCATTCATCCCGACGCACATCATCAAAACACCATTGGCGGGATCTGTCGGCCCCAATTTCCCCGCTGCAGCCAGTTCATCCCGATAATTACAGGCCGTTTCATACCGGTGGTGGCCATCGGCAATAAACATCGGCTTGGGACCGGTGGCCGCGGTCAACCGGCTCAGAACGGCCACATCGGTAATCGGCCAGATCCTGTGAATGACTCCTAATTCATCGGTCGCCTCAAGGGGACTTTCGCCTCGGACAGCCTCCTCCAAAATCTCCTGGACTTCGGATTCCGGGTCCGGGTAGAGGCCAAAGATCTGGCTCAGATTGGCCCCACAGGCGCGGGTCAGTTTCAGGCGATCCGCTTTCGGACCGGGCATCGTCTCTTCGTGCGGATAGATATTCCCCTCACCAAACCGTTCGAGTCCGCAGCGGGCCATGAAACCTCGGCGGATCAAGGAATGACCCTCCTGCTCAAAAATTTGATGGTAGACATAGACCGCCGGATCGGGCTCCTGAAAAAGGACCCCTTCCTGCTGCCAATTGCGAAGAAAGCGTGCTGCGCGGGCGTAGTTATTTTCCTGTTCATCATCACCCGGTTCGGTACGGTTGAGAATTAGCCGGACAACATTGGCCGGGTGTTTTTTGTAAAGCCTATCCTGCATCGCAGGATCGATCACGTCGTAAGGGGGAGCCACGACATTGCTCAATGCGCCGACGTGGCCGAGGTCGTAGCGGAGTCCGGCAAAGGCTTCAATTTTAGGCATGACCGTTTCATGGTTGAGGGTAAAGAAACAGAGAACCGACTAGGCCTGGTGCGCTTCCGGGCACCGCGCGTCACCAAAAAACCAGGCTGCGAGTTGTTATCCCGAAGCCCCGTTTTGTTGTCAAACCCCCGGCTGGCAAATCGATACCGGCCCGCAGCGCTGACCCGTTGGGCCAGATCGCTTGTATGGCGCCGAAATCATCCTTAGTAGCGATAATATTCGGGCTTGAACGGGCCTTCGACCGGTACGTTGATGTACTCCGCCTGCTCGGGTGTCAGCTTGGTGAGCTTGACCCCCAATTGCTCCAGATGCAGACGGGCCACCTCCTCGTCAAGTTTTTTGGAGAGCACATGGATGCCAATATCGTACTTCTCCGATTCTGTCCAAAGCGCAATTTGAGCAAGAACCTGGTTGGTGAACGAATTTGACATCACAAAAGAGGGGTGGCCGGTTGCACAACCAAGGTTCACCAGACGCCCTTGCGCGAGCACCAGAATGGAGTGGCCATCGGGGAACGTGTAACGATCGACCTGAGGCTTGATCTCCACCAATTCGACATCCTCCTGGCCGTTGAGCCAGGCCATATCGATTTCGAGATCGAAGTGGCCAATATTGCAGACGATGGCATCATTTTTCATCACCTGCATATGGGCTCCGGTGATAATATCGCGGTTGCCGGTGGTTGTCACAAAAATATTTCCCTGCGAAGCTGCCTCATCCATGGTGATCACTTCAAAACCTTCCATC
>MPMD02172650.1_pt1 | contig 11186 bp, 12 predicted proteins | sample 1617291 | NCBI WGS metagenome assembly MPMD02 (sample SAMN05944810, study PRJNA350692) | marine metagenome | biome: marine; feature: ODZ; material: water; isolation source: 120 m water sample filtered on 30 um supor filter | place: Pacific Ocean | collected 2012-04-09 | depth 120m m | reverse complement strand
TTTCACCATAACGATATACACTTGTTCCTATTTGAATTACTTTATCTTCAGGTCTTTCTTGATTAGATATTTTTTCATAAAATTGTAATGGATAATGCCAACCACATGCTATAACCGCTAACTTTTTCACTTACCAACCACTCTTTATCTCATAACAAATTCTTAGTACATCTTCTTCTGATAATTTATGATGAAGTGGTAATACTAAATATTTATCCTCTATTATATCCATATTTGGAAAAATCTCACCATCACAATGCTCTTTAAAAATAGAATACATATCATTTCTAAAATGCATTTGATTTGACTCTACACCTTTTTCTGCTAATTTATTTTGTAATCCATATCTATCTTTAACTAAAACTGTAAACATCCATGCAGCATGTTCTCTATCATCTCTATTCATACCAATAATTTCAACATCAGAAAAGTTGGCTAGCTCTTCACAATATAAATTAAAAAGATGTTTTCTATAATTAAGAACTTGATTAAACCCCTCAAGTCCAGCCAATCCGATAGCAGCCGCTACGTCTGACATTTGATATTTATAACCAATTTCTCTAATATCATTTTCCCAAATTCCACCCTGTTTTGCTTTTCTATCAATACCAAACCACCGTATTCGTTTAGCAACATCTTCATCTGCATCTTTAACCAATAACATACCACCATCACCAGTTGTTATATGTTTTATAGCTTGAAAACTAAACATAGTATAATCAGATATTTCTCCAATATTTTTACCTTTATAAGTAGCACCCATAGCATGAGCGGCATCTTCTATAATAGGAATACCCCACTCATCTGCTATATTCTGTAATTCATCCATATCACACGGCAAACCACCATAGTGTACTGGAACTATAGCTTTAGTTTTTTCATTAACAAGTTCTCTCACATGATTAATATCCATATTCATCGTATCTAGCTGTATATCAGTAAATCTAATTTTAGCCCTCATATACAAAAATGGTATATTGGTCGCTGTGCAAGTAAATACAGGACAAATAACTTCATCTCCAGGTTTTATATCTGCCAACATATATGCCAAATGTAAAGCATCCGTACCGGATCCAACAGCAATAGCTTTTCGTGACGGTGCAAATCTATTTTGAAATTTAGATTCAAATTGTTCTACTTTTGGACCCTGTCCTATCCATTTACTCTTTAAAGTATCGGTAACATATTCTATAGCTTTTTCACCTATAAATGGATAACATATATGTATATTACCTTCCTTTTCTCTTATAAGAGGCATATCTGCAACACGATTTTTTATTTTATTTTCCATTTGATTTCCTTCCAACCAGTTCCTATTCTTCCGAAATAAATAGATTCTCCAAACATAGAAAAGTCATTTCCCGTTGTACACAACTTACTCCAGCTATAAGTGTCTTTATTTTTTAAAATATTTTCATACATATCATTTAATATTTCATTTGGAAAAATATCTTTGATACGAACATGACTATATGGTTCATTTGTTTTGTATTCATTTTTATATTTTTCAGTTAATTCTTTTAAAATAATTTCGTTCATAATATTTTTCATTTACCTAACTTATTATTAATAAAACCCAAATCTTTTTGAACTACAGTTTTTCCTTTTTCCATATCAACCATTCCTGGTGGTGTATCACCTCCTGGCCAATAATGTTCACCAATTTCTATAAACTTTTCAAACCCAATAGAAGCCATATAATCAATCATTTCATCCACAAGTGGACATCCTAAATTCCACTCAAAATAAGAAACTTCTAATATAATTACAGATGCTTTATTAACCAAATTTTTACCACCCCTTAAAATATCTAACTCAGAACCTTGTGTGTCTAATTTAATAACTTCAAATATTGTATCATCTTCAAAAAGAGTATCTAATTTTTGTAACCTAACCGTACTCTTCTGCATAAGATGTGATAAATCCCAATAAAGAGTTTCTTTATAATATGAATTACCTTCTGTATGCGGTTTGTCACTTCGAGTATAAAAAGTTACATCTCTTTCTTTATCTCCTAATGCTGTAATTAAATATTCATCATCATTATTATTTGTAATATTTCTTAATGTTTGTTCATGTAAATGATTAGCTTCTATCATCCATATTACCGAGGCTGGCCATATTCTTTTTGCCCAACCATAAAATTGTCCACTATGTGCACCAATATCTAAAATGGCTATTGGATTTATTCCTAAATCTCTAACTTCTTCAAGTCTCATTATTTGTCCATCTTTATACATCAAGATTCACAAAATTCTCTTCCCAACCTGGTATTGTCCATACTTTTTCCTGTTCTATTTCTTGAAATGATTTCAAAATTTCAACCTCTGGACATACCTCTTTAATTTTATCATACGCTCTACCATGTCCTTTAGCTGGATTTCCTCCCCAAGGCTTATGTACACCAAATGGAGCTTTCATATCAAGTGGTTCTATATATCCATTATCTATAGAAAAAGTAATTACATCTCTTGTCGTTGGTTTAACTACATACTCTGAAAAAAAATAATCTTCTGAATATGGTTTACCAGCTGCAAGATACTCATCAAAATGATTCTTAACTAAATCTAACATAACTTCTTTATTTCTTATAGATAATGCACCATTCATTGGCAATACTTGTGATCCATTATATGGAGAAGAATATGCACCCCCAGGTTTCAATGTTGGATATAGATCATCCAATGGTTCATATAATTGTGTACCCCAATATCCACCAATATAATCATATTTTTCAAATTGACTTATTTTATATTCTGAATTAGGACATAACATAGTATCACATTCAAATTTTAATAATAAATCTCCATCAATATTATCCCAGAACCCCTCTGTTCTTAATAAATCACTTTCGTCTTTGTGTGTCATATTTTCAACACCCAAATTATATAATAAAAATCTATTTTTAGAATCTGCCTCCGATAATATCTCACTTTCATCAACTATATTCTTGATATAATCAATATTATGAGTACCATGATTTACTTGAACATACCATTCTTCTGGTAAAACACTTAAAAAATTTTCTAATACAAATTTTAAAGCTCTATGTTTTCTTGGTTCGGATATAAATGCATTTTTCTTCATTATAACATTCTCTCATATACAACATTTCTATTCAAGTATTTCTTAAATTCATATCCAGACGGCACCGAATCCAAATATATATTTGGATTACTAGAACGCCAATTATCTTCTAAACTCAAATATGGACTATTTTTTTCAAGTAAGTTAGCTCCACCCCGAAGTGCTGGAGCTTCCATAAATTGAACATCCAACTGAATCATTTTAATTTGATGTTCGATTTGTCCAGATTTCACCAAATTATCTATTGTCGTAAATTTCAAAGATTTTTCAGAATCGATTCCAGAAGACCAACAAGTACCGCCAGAATTAGTATCCCATGAACCTGGAGGAACTTCCTTAGTTTTATCAGGACCATAAATTGTTTCTATATCTGATAATCCAACATTTATAATTCGAATATTAACAATATCATTTTGTTCCAGAACCATTTTCATAAATTCACACTTATAGGCAAATGGTTCAATCGCATATATAATTATATCTTCTCTCCCCAATTTAGCCAACGCGTGAGCTATGGGGAAAGACCCATCTCCAGTATGGGCTCCAGAATCAATTATCCCTGAATTTAATGGTAAATCCACCGCCCTCTTTATAATATCATCCTTAATTTCATAATCATGGTCAAAATTCGCAGTATTATGTTGTATGAATTCGTGGTCTAAGCTCAACCATTTTATCATATTCCCCAATTCAAGATAAGGGTTTTCTGTATCTACGAAATCGGTGGATTTTATATCAATGCCATCTATTTTCATTCTATTCTCCGATGTCTTAGAGTCAGTATTGATCCACCCATCAAGTATATTCATACCACAACCCAAATGTAATTTTATCATTCGTTCAAAAACCTCTCTGTTTCTACAAAATCTCTAATATGGTCATCTAAATTTATAATAGGATTCCAGTCAAGTAATTCATGTGCCCTTTTATCTTCACACAATGTTCTATCATATTCCCCCTTCCTTGCTGGAATATACTCTCTTGGATAGTTCTCACCAAACATATCAGCCACTTCATTCATAGAATGATTTACCCCACGACCTAATTCAAATTCTTCACCAGCATATCTCATATCTACTTCACCGTGCATGGCCCTACTAACTCTTACTAATCCATCAACTATATCATCCACGTGGGTAAAATCTCGTCTTTGTTCTCCATTTCCTGTAATTGTCAATGGTATACCATCTTTGTATTGATTCATAAAAACTCCTACAACTGTACAATAAGGTCCATCTTCTAATTGATGAGGTCCATATACATTATAAAATCTACATATTGAAGTCGATACATCATAAACACTACTATACAATCTACACAATTCTTCACCACTAAACTTAGACCATGCATATGGACTACCATATAAACCATGATGTTTAGAACTTGAACCAGCATATACAACAGGAATATTATTCAATCTGGCCTGTTCAAGTACGTTTAATGTTGATACAAAATTATTTTTTATATGTGTTAATGGTTTTTTTATTGATGGTTGAATTCTAGCTAGTGCTCCTATATGATATATAATATCATATTCATCTACTTCTAAAACAGGACAATATCTATCTGATAAATCATAATCCCAATACCTACACCCTTCTTGATGATTTTCTTTTTTACCTGTAGAATAATTATCTATTGATACTACATCGTGTCCATCTTTTAATAATCTCTTTATTAGATTAGTACCAATAAACCCAGCACCACCTGTAACTAATGTTCTCATTTTATTTTCTCCTATAAATAATGGTCTTGAACTGCTAAATGACCTACATGCAAAATTATTTCATTACCACATCCAACATGACCTTGGCCAACTCCCCATTGAATTGGCATTGAATATGGATATATGCCAGTTTCCCATGCGGCCCTACTCATATGTAATGGGGCCCGAACATAGGGATGTTTATCTGACATCTGATTTAATACTTCTTCTAAATATTTTCTAGCTCTATTATTTTTTGTATTAAAACTTGTCCACCACAAATCATATGTTAATAAATTACCATTACTCTCATCTTCACCTATATAGTAATCACCATTATTACCTCGTGTATGAATAGAATCAACTTTAACTAATTGTCTTTCATTTGTTGGAACACAAACTCCAAATTTCTCTGTTATAGGAATTAATGTTCTGACTTCATCCGAAACAAACATTATATCCGAATCTATTGAAATAGCCATATCTGCTTTTGAACTAAGCAAACCACATATTTGATAATAATCACAACAAAATCCCCCCCATTTGTGGTGTGATTTATCAAAAAGATTACCATCAACTACATTCAATTCTACATCTGGATAAACTTCACCTATTTCTTTTCTATCGGTATACAAAGTTATTTTAGCTTCAGGAAAATATTCTTTAACCGAAGAATATGTTGGATCCAATCTAAACTTTTTATCAAAAGTTGGCTGATTTGAATTTGATCTACTTCCAAATTCTGCAAAAATTATTTCTAAATTCATATTATTTTATATCCTCTAATAATTCAGTTATAGCAAGATGTACTTCATCCGCCTTTATTAGTGTCATACACTTTTTATCATAAGGACATTCAAAATCCTCTCTAGCCTGCTTTCCATGACACATTAAACATTCCAGTTCTTCTCTTACAAAGGCCTTTCCAAAACCAAACATATCACTTTCCTTTGAGGGTCCTGGACCAAAAAAAGTAATAATTCTCCGTTTAAGTGCTATTGCTATTTGTAACGCTACTGAATCAGCAGTAACTATAACATCACATAAATTTATTAAAAATATAAATTCCTTTAATGAATATTTATTAGTTGTATCAATAAAATTTCCAGAAACATTACATTCTTTAAAAAGTTTTGAATTTCTATCTATTTCATTACCAGCCCCAGTTAATATAATCATATTTCTTTTATCCTTGGACAAAAGATGAATTAATTTTTTAAATCCATCATATGTCCATTTTTTTTCAGGTAGAGTTGGACCACAACCAGTATTTAATAATATTATATTAAAATCTAACTGAATTTTATATTTTTTAAAAAATGTATTTTTAAAATTTTTGGATAAATTATCATCTAAATATAATTCAGGAACTTCATTATCATATTTTAATTCTGCCATATCAAAAATCATTTTCTGGTAGCTTTTTATATTCTTTTGTTTTTGTCCCCAATTATCCAAACATATATTATAATGATATTCAGAACCACTATTTAATGGTATCACATGCCCATCTTCGTGTAAACCATAACCCAATTTATTATCGGAATTACATAATTTAATTATTGACGTTGCCTTTGCATCCTTATCCAAATTTATAATAATATCAAATGTCCGACCCTGTAATATTCTAATATTTTCTTCATTATATAAAACAATACTATCTATAAATAAATTATTTTCAATAAAAGTTTTTGACTCTTTTGCAACTAACCATGTTAATTGAGAATCTGGATATTTCTTTTTTAACCCTTCAGCTATACAAGTACTTCTTACAACATCTCCAGCAGAATCCAATTTTATTAATAAAATCTTTTCATTGAATGGAAAATGATGAGAACACGTAGAACATTCCCATGATCTATCAATCCAATAATAATTACATGGTCTATCACCTTTAAAATATCTGCAAGTTTTCATTCCCATACCTGAATATCCTGTTGGTTTTATCTTATGACCCATTACATTGTTGTTACTCCATGTTTTTGTACAACTTTCGATGCACATTTCTGAGCAAATCTGATAGCCTCTTCAACATTTTTGTCTTTTAAATATTCAAAAACAAACCCAGCCAAAAAAGTATCTCCTGCACCAGATACATCTCCTACCGAAACTTTTTGAGTTGTAAATAACTTTCCCATATATTCACAGCCCTCCCGACCTTTAGTAATAATCAATTTTTCTATCAATAATTTACCACATTCAGGCCAAAATTCTAAATTGAGTTTATGTTCAAATTCATTTATTTTTATAAAAGTTGCATTTTTTACCCACTCTCCTAAATATTTTTTTATATCCGCAAAAACATTTTTATAATTAGAACAAATATATTTTATATCTTCTACTGTCAAAAACCCCTTACTATAATCAGATATGATTATAGCATCATATCCATATAATTGAATTAATTCATTGTGATTGATTCTATCACAATAATCATGTTCATCAACTCTCAATACTAATTGATTAGATTTATTATCTACATATCTTATTTTTTTAATATCATTTGGATTTGTTATTATATCTACTCTAACTCCGAGAGATTTTAAATTAGCAACTACATTTTTAGCCATTCCATCGTTTTTTATCTGATGTGTTGGTTTAAAAACGGGAACTGGAGCTTCAGGACACACCCTTTCAATATCACCATAAATAAAAACATCTGTACAACTATCTCCTATAACCAATATCTTCATTTATATTTACTCCTTCTTATTTCAATATTATTAATTCTTAAAGAATTATCTTCAACAACAGAATTATATATAACCTTCGCAGCATCTTTAGGATCTATAAATAAATCATAATCAATTCTATTTTCTAACATACTTGTTTTCATGGCTCCAATGTAAACATCAATTATATTAATCTTTGATTTATTTTTAATAACATCCAATTTTAATGATTCTGTAAACCCTCTCATACCAAATTTAGTTGCACTATATACAATTTCATTTCCAAAGTTAGCTTTCTTTCCAGCAAAAGAATTTATATTTACAATAGTTCCAAAATTTAAATTAAGATATATAGAATAGATTCTCTTTTGTAACAAAATTGGTTTTAAAAAATTAACCAAAACCATTTCTTCTATATCTTTGTCATCAGTATCAATAAAATCTTCCAAAGAATACATTCCAACACTATTTATAAAACAATTTATATTATTATCAGATATATATTTTTCCAATCTATCAATAAAATTATTGTCCTTTATATCTCCATCAATTATCTGACATTTATCAATTAATTTAATTTTGATATGATTTAATAAATTTTGATTTCTACCATGAATAAAAACTTGATGATCATTTTTAGCAAACATATAAGATAGTTCCTTACCCAATCCACCTGAACCACCCATTATTAATACATTCATTTATTTATCCTATACACTAGTAGTATCTGCATCATAACAACTTTTTCTTTCTACAACCATTACAGGCCCCTTGGTCATTTGTGCTTTTTTATAATCACGAATTACCTCTTCTGGTGTATTTGGTTCTAAAATCGGAAAATCTACCAATTCTTTAAATATATTTGTTAAATCTTGTGAATGTGTTGGACCAGAATAAAATGGTCCACCATCAGCAACAACAGTTCTCAATATAACATTTGGTTTAAACTCACCATGTGATATTCTTTCAAGTTGATTAATATGATTACCTATAGCATCTGCTGCTACTAACATAAAATCATGTCTCTCATAATAAACAACAGCTTTAAATCCTTCAAGTGATATACCAAGTGCCATACTACCCATCAAATTTTCTGTAACAGGAGTTTCTATCTTTTTATTATCATCAACTCCACTTAACGTTCCCATAGCATTACCAAACTTACCACCAAGATTATAACCAATAAAAATAGTATTATCTTTTCCAAGATCTGTCATCGCCTGTGTAATGGCATCTTTATAAGACATTCTAACAGAAACATCATATAGTGGTAATTCATCTATTAAAATTGAATTTGACAAATGCGGAAAATATTCTTCATCTGTCTTTTTAATTTTATTAGTTATTGATAAATCACAAAAATCTTCAGTACGAGCATGTGGATAAGGTAAAGTGTAATGATATCTCCTAACACAATTTGGCCATTGTAATTTATCTGCTTTACCCCACCGTTCTTTTTTATTTGCTATAATAGACATATCATTATCTTCTACTATAAATGTACAAGGTAAATCCCAACCATCTACATACCTAACTGATTCAGCAAAATGACCTGTATCTTCTGCACCATCTCCTACAAAACACCAAACTTTTCTATTAGAATTTTTTCTTTTTAAAGCTGTAGCCAACCCTACAGCAATACCCGGATTGCCACCTACAATAGCAGAAGAAAAAAAGTTTCTTTTATTATCATAAATAAACATACTTCTACCATTAAGAACTCTATCTTCAACAACCTCTGGTGGTATACCATGTAAATATGCTTGATAATGATTTCTATGAGTTGCTAAAACCCAATCACCATCTTCAATTTCATTAAATATTTTAATTAATTCTTCTTCATTACCACCACATAAATGAAATAAAAATGGTAACTCATTATTATTATATCTATCAATTATTCTTTGTTCAAAAGAAATAAGTTCTTCTTTAGTATATCTTGCCATAATTACTCCATATCTATTACACAACGACCAGAAAAACTAGAATCTTTTCTAATTATATCTAATGTCTTATTAATATCCAACAATTTAACTCGTTTAGTTATTAACTTATCAAGTTTTAATATTCCATTTTTATACAACCTTAAATATCGATTAATATCTACATCTGGATCTGTAAGTCCCCCATTACTATCCAGTAAAACTTTTTCGTTAAAATGTTGCAAAAAAGAATGTAATGTTAAATGTTCACCTACTTTTGGTTGTCCTACCATAATTGTCTTTCCACCACTTTTAGTTAAATTATATGACTTTTCAATTAATTCTGGTTTTCCTGTTGTATCTATAAATATATCAATTCCAGACGAACCAACTATTTTTTTTATTTCTTCTGAAACATCTTTTTTTAAAGAATTTATAATATGTGTTGCCCCAATTTCTTTTGCTAAATCTAATTTATTATCATATAAATCAATTCCTATTATTGGATATCCAGAAACTAGAGATGCTCCCTGAATAATACTCAACCCAACACCACCAGTTCCAAACACAGCTATTGATTGTCCTATTTTAAGTTTTGCTTCATTATTAATTATTCCAAGACCAGTTGTTACACTACAACCCATTAACGATGCTATATCCAAAGGAACATCATCATCTATTTTAGTTAATCTATTCTCAGATACTATAGAATAATCATTAAATGTAGTAACTAATCCACCCCCAACTATAGTTCCATCATTCATTTTATATTTTGGAAAATCAGATTCAATACCGCTACCCTTTCTCCAATGCATTACTACTTTATCACCTTTTTTTACTGTTCTAACCCCGTTTCCTATTTCTATCACTTTTGCACCACCTTCATGTCCTAACAGACAAGGTAAAAATTCCTCTTTTATTTTTACACCTTGAATATGACCAAATTGTGCTCCACAGATAGTACTATTAATAACTTTTACTAATACTTGTCCACATTTTAACTTTGGAATTTGTAATTCTTCAATTATAAGTGGTTTATTAAATTGTGTTAATATTGCTGCTCTCATTTATTCTCCATCTAAATATTTTTTATATGCTTTAATTCCAGTCTCTATATTATACTTTGGTGTCCAACCGGGCATCCATTTTTTACTATCTGATTCTGTATAATATTGATATCCCTCTGGTATATCTATTTCATTTCTATACGTATATGAAATTTCTAAATTATCCAACACATCTTCAAATATTCTAGCTTCTCCAGTTCCAACTTCATATACACCTTTTGGTACTTTATTAAATAATGGATAAAGTGTTGCATCTACCACATCATCTATATAAACAAAATCTCTTTTTGGTTCATTAGGAAACAACTTAAAAATACCTTTATCCCAGGCTTGATAAGCTACAGATGCCATATTTCCCTTATGTTCTTCTCCAGGTCCATATACATTAAAATATCTCAATGCAATAAAATTAGTAACTTTACTCATACCATATTGTTCTGTAATATACTTCGACCAACCATAAAAATTAGATGGCAATCCTTTATCACCAGTATTGGCAGCTGATGATGAATATATAACTTGTTTATTATGTTCTTCTGATAAATCAAATAATACTCTACTAAATTCATAATTATATTTTAACATCTCATTATTATCTCGTAACATTGTATCTGATATTGCACCAACATGAATAATAATATCACTTTGTTGTACTATATTATCTAAACTTTCTTTCCAATTTCTTTTATTTATATAGTCTTTTTCTACACAAGACATAATAAAAGTTGAACTA
>MPMD02331237.1_pt1 | contig 11223 bp, 13 predicted proteins | sample 1617291 | NCBI WGS metagenome assembly MPMD02 (sample SAMN05944810, study PRJNA350692) | marine metagenome | biome: marine; feature: ODZ; material: water; isolation source: 120 m water sample filtered on 30 um supor filter | place: Pacific Ocean | collected 2012-04-09 | depth 120m m | reverse complement strand
GAAATCAAGAAAAAGAAGATAAAAAGGAAGATTATATGCAGCAGGGTAGCCTGTTTGTAAAATAAGAAATTTTAAAAGCAAGTAATTCCCTTTTAGGGATTCACATTAACAAGCCACCAGTTTGACTGGTGGTATATGACTCTAATATTTATTATGAAATATGATTAAAATTATTCACATTCTATAAAAAATATTTTCCAGCTTAGACCAGTTAGATTAGTAAGAATTTTTAAAATGTTTTACCTAACACTATTCTAAAGCCAATTCTACTGTTTTTAGTATGTGGAGAAATAAATCTTTGAGAGGAAAGTGTGGTATTATTCTTGTCAGTTGAAGCACTGCCTCCGCGGATAGCTCTGTCGCTATATGTTTTCCCTAATGTCACCGGGTTTATCCTTGCCAGTATTGATTTGTTTCCAGCAGCATCATAGCACCATTCCCATACATTTCCCAATGTATCGTAGAGACCAAATTTATTCGGTCTTTTTGTTTTAATGTTATCTATTTTATCGATATCATAAACAGCGTACAATAAAAGACGTTCATGCATGGGGCCATGATAGTATAATTCAGTGCTTCCGGCACCAGCTGCATACTCCCACTCAGTTTCTGTTGGAAGCCTGTATTCATAACCTTCAGGAAGTCTTCCTGCTTCTTTTTCTTTTGCTGTGAGTAAGCGGCAGAATTTTATTGCATCATGCCACGATATATTAGTAACCGGATTCATTAATTTATTGGAATCTACATTTTTTGTGAGTTTTATTGGAAACTTTTCATATTGGCCAGCGGTAATTTCATGTGTACTAATGTAAAAACTGTTCGTTATGAATACTTTTTGCTTTTCAGAAACTCTTAAAGTGAAACTTCCCGGAGCTATTTTTATCATATCGATATTTAATCCAGAAACAGTAAAGGATTCTCTGCTTAAAATATTTTCTGAATGTTTTAAAACTGGAGTTGTAACGCTTTTTACAGAATTATTATGAAGTAAAAATAGGCCGAAAAGTATAATAGAAGCTCCAATAAGACATGCGGCTGATATCAAGGCAATCCTTGTATATTTACTATTTGAACAGATGTTTTCAATAGGAATTTTTCTTCGAATAAACAGTTTAGTTTTGTATAAACTGATTTTATTTTTTGTCGCAATTCTGAATTCATCAAGAATTTCCTTTGCAGATGGCCTCATCATCGGATTTTTATTCAGAGTTTTATCGATTATTTTTGCAATTGATAAGTGTATTTCAGGACATAATTCTTTTAATGGTTCCGGTAATTCATTCTGAATAACGTAAGTTATTTCTTTGTTGTTCAGGTGATTCAGTTCATATGGTAATCTTCCAGCAAAAAGTTCATATGCCATAACACCGAATGAATAAATATCTGAATAGAAGTTTCTAGGTTTTCTATCTGTAGCATCAATATTTTCCGGAGACATATAGGCAGGAGTTCCGAAAAACTCACCATATGTTGTAGTATAAATGTTATGCTTTGCTTCTATTGCTTTTGTCAGACCGAAATCCAGTATAAATACTCTGTTACTTTTATTGATTATTATATTTCCGGGCTTTATATCTCTGTGTTCAAATCCCTGACAGTGAAGATTGCTTATTATTTCAAGTACCTGTGTCAATATATTGAGTTTCTCTTCGTAACTGATTTTGTTTTTATGTATAAATTTATTAAAAGAAGTTCCTTCTATGAGCTCCATCACGCAGAATACTAAACCTTTTTCTTCACCCCAGTCAAAAATCTTAACACATCCGGGTACGGAAATATTAGACTGAATCTTTATTTCCTGCATAAAGCGTTGTTTTGCTTTTTCTGAAGAAGCTATGCCCTTACGCAGTATCTTCAATGCTACTGTGCGCCCAAGTTTTGAATCCAAGGCACTGTAAACTCTTGAAAGCCCTCCTTCGCCTATAAGTTGTAGGTTTGTATAACGTCCAAACTCTTTTAAGGTAGAGAAGGATGAAATATCATCTATGGCAAGGTTTGGTGTAGCATTGCTTACTCTTGTATGTTTATTATTCATCTTCAGTACCTATTAAAGTTTTTACGGATGGGAAAAATATAAATGTTACAGTATATAGTTTATTCATAAGTCTATAACTTTTGCAATAGAAATGATATTGTTTATGAATTCGAATGAACAAATATTTACTATAAATTCGTAAATATTTTATCAATCTTACACAAATGGAAAAAAAAGAGATTATATTTTTTAGAATATTGATATTTTTAAAAAATTTATTGAAAAATGGTAGTTTCCTAACTGGCAATATGTAGTTTTTTAAATGATTAAGTGATGCAACAAGGGTAGTAAAATGTTTTGTTTATAATCTGTATTCTTGATTATTCACAGACAGTATTGCAGAGCAGCGATATAAATATGAGCCATGTCATGTTGCACATGAATTTCTTCCTACCTTAAATGCATTAATTCAGTATGTTATAAAAAGAGAGCAGTGCCTCAGAATTATAATTCAGGTGTTTTATCCTTTTATTATAAAATCAATATTTACATTTGTATTGATTAAAAGATTTTCTTGCAACAGAGAATCAAATATGTTATAAAATATATGAAGTATAAACACTTATATAATTGACATACCTGATTAGGAAATCTATGAACGACCTTTATCTGACCAGAGTAACTCTGATCGGGAATATAAAAGAGAATAAAGAAGAAGCATGGAATGAGTTCTGTGTTTTTTACTGGGATGTTATTACCGGCTGGGCAAGACGATTGTGGTGTTCCGATGCTGTTGCTAAGGATGTTTTTCAGGAAACTATTGTCAGCCTTATGAGGCAGATGCCGAATTTTGATTATGATGTAGGTAAAGGACGATTCAGGTCGTTTATGAAAACAATTGTAAAACGGCGTGTTTATGACATTTACAGAAAAGAAGGGAAATATGTAAACTTTTCCTCATCTGATAATGACAGTGATAATTCATCAGATATTTCATTTTTGGATAAACTTCAATATGAACATAAAAAACAGGAAATAACTTATGATTCAGACTTGGTATGGATGGATTCCATCCTTAAGAAAGCTATAAGAATTGTAGCTGAAAAACTTGATCCAAAAACATATCTTTCCTTTAAACTCTATGTACTTGAAGAACGTTCAGTTGAGGATGTGATAAAGGCCACAGGTATTGAAAAAATAGGCACTGTGTATCAGCATAAGAGCCGTTTCCTCACTGCTTTAAAAAACGAGTTTTATGCATTGCTTAATTCAACAAGCGAAGAGAATGAAATCAATTTCAGTCAACATGGAGATAAACTTTTTAGTCAAACTCTTTCAAGTGTAATAGAAGGAAGAATTGACTTGAAAACTACTGTTATTGAAACTTTACCTCCTGAAGAAATGATATCAAGATTGAATATAGTAAGGAAATTAATTAGTGAAATCAATTTAAATGAGGAATATGGAACACATGTTCTCATCTTTATTGAAAACAGTAGGAGAAAAATTGTTCATTTGGATAAGAAAATAACAATAGGAAGGTCACTGAGAGTTGATATTCAGCTTGATTATGACGATATATCTTCTATCCATGCGACAATTGAAAATAATAAAAATGAAGAAGTAATCTTGAAAGATGAGTATAGTACTAACGGAACCTATCTAAATGGTAACATAATTTCAAGTCCTGTAAAACTAACTGCAGGTGATATAGTTCAAATTGGTTCAAATTCCGTTCTTATACTATTGTAATTGGATTTTGCTCAAATCAGCTCCAGTCCTATGATCTTCAACATATAAAAATATTTCATAATTATTTAATACTTCTGTAATATTGCCGAATTATCTCCGAATAATGTTTAACCTAGAGATAAATATTTAACTAAACATATGCGGAGGAGAAAATGAAAAAACGAGCCATTCTAATGTCAACAACTGCCTTTTTGATGGTATTAATGCTGTCTGGTTGTGGAATCCTAGGATTTAATAAAGAAAAAGAAACTGAATATTCTTCAGTTAATTTTTCTGAACATGAGCCCATAAAAAAACTTACAAAAATAGATGATAAAAATAACCCGATAGATGTAGTCAATTTTGCAAGAAGTCTTTCCAAAGCTGGCAGATATAAGGAGTCTGCGAAAATTTATTTAGATGCTGCAGAAAGATTTAAATCAAGGAGCGGTAATTTTGAAATTGACTGTAGAATGTCTGCTGTAAAGGAATACTGGTTTGCTGGTGATTTAAAAAGTGCCCAGGAAGAATTAAGTGCTCTTGAAAATGAACAGGATATTTATAGCTATTCAAGTGAAGCAGATGCCATCCGTAAACTACGCAAGCTTTTGAATAAAACAGCTAAAGAAAGAAATAAAATGCTTAAAACCAAACAGGAGGTATAAAATGGACAGTTTATATATTGAAGGTTGTATACATTCTGCAAGGAATAGTATAAAAGAATTGAAAAACATAAAATGGTCTTTTAGCCACTCTGAGATAGAAAAAAGAATGAAAAATTTAAAAAACTTAATTGATGAAAGCTATGATTTTTTAAAAATCAAAAGGAGGTAATAGTGATGAAGTATCTGACAATAAAAAATTTAATATGTGTAACAGTTCTATTTAGCTTTATTTCTGCTTCTGGTGTTTATGCAGATGAGAAAACAGGGCGTGAATTTAACGAACTTATTAAAGAAATGAATAATGAACTGTCTACAGCTAAGCAGAAAGTAGAAAAAATAGAAAAACAAAGACTAGCACAAAAAAAAGTAAACCCTGATAAAGTTCTTCCTGAAAGATCCAAAGCATTGGGTGAACTTGAAGAACTTAAAGGTGAAATGGATAAAGAGAAAAATCCTACTGAAAGAAAAGTGTTGGAACGGCAGATGAATGATAAGGTGATAGAGGTTTCTCAATTAAGCACTGATTTTATAGAATCAATGAAAAATGATTTGCAGTCACAGGACCAGCAGCTTGAAGTTGTGGAAAGTTCTTTATCTGATGTTGTTATAAAAATGAATAAACTAAAAGGTATTGTTAATGGATATCATAATGGAACTAATTCTGAAGCTGCAAGATTAACAGCACGTAAGAATTTACACAAACTTGCACAAATGGTTGAAATATTTGCTGAAAAACATAAAAATGCACAACAGTGGACTCATGTTAGAAGAACAATTATGCTGCAGGATAGGATTCTTCGAAAAGGATCTATGGCTACAGATACAATTCAGAATATGCTTAATGATCAGCAGAGAATTTATGAACAAGTTCTTGCTCAGGTATCAATTGCAAGAAGGGCATTGCAATCTGAAAAGGAAATATTAGCACAGGTTGCTCTCGGTGAAATTGCTAAGTCAATGTTGAGAAAAGCAGCTGGACTTCTTGTCGGCAACGAAAGTATAGCACAGATAGGAGAATCGGCTTTTGTAGAATCTGAACAGAGACAGCAGCAGATTATGAATTTTCTTGAGCAGGATCAGGATGAAGGTATATATACCGGAATCAATATGAATACCGGTAATAATATTAGTGGAAATTATCATCCTGATGGGTATGAGGAATATCTAAATAATGGTATTAACTAGGAAATAAGGAGGATTAGATTATGAAATCATTAATTAAATTATATGTATTAATTGTGATACAGACAATATTATTAGTTTTATTTATTAATACTGCGTATGCCGGAGATTCTAAAGGCAGATTGATTAAATCAATAGAAGTACAACAGAGAGATACTGAAAAAAATATTGTAAATTTATGGATGAGTGGTGAAAGAGGTAAAAAGCTAGAGCTGGCTCTGTCTGAATATATTGCATTAGAGGTGAGGCATAGGGCTTTAGGAGGTAAAAGCAAAAATAAATCACTTTTAATAGCAGTCAGTGGTGATCCAAAATACAAACCTGATAATCCAATTGATTTAGCACGAGAAGTTGTTCTTGAATATTTTAAGCGAAAAGGAATTGACCTCAAAGATCAAAGATTTGTTAAAGGTAACTATTATTTAAAGTAATTAATCAACGATTGAATTTTATCAAGAAAAGGCAGTGACAATGATTAATAGATATACAAAATTTAAAAAGTGGTTAATTAGAGTTGTCGGTCTGTTATTAGGTATTGTTATATTTAGAGGTTTTGATAATGGGATAAATTTTGATCCATTATTGTGCATACAAATTGTGTATCAAAAAGTAGGAGTAACAATTATAGCACTTATACCATTAGCTATCTGGGCTGTATATTCATCTGTGAGAGCAAAGCATGGTGACGGACTGACTCTTGCGTATATTGGTGCTACAGCTCAGCGTATTGGACTCCTTGGAACTGTCATTGGTATTGTTGCCGCTACCGTTACTATAGGTGACAGTCTGAGTAGTGGTGCTGCCACAGCAGTTACCGGAGCACTTCCTGCAGTAGGACAGGCACTAGTAAGTACTGCTGTAGGATTTGTAATTGCTATAGTATGTGACTTTTTCATATACATAAATTCTAAAGACAGTAACTGAGAGAGCTAAAATGTCATGGAAAAATGCAAAATATGATAAGCTTTTTGGAAGAAACGGTACCGAAGGAATGCTTGACGTCATTCTTGCATGTACTTTGATTTTTCTGCTAATTTCATGTCTTATCAGACTTGGAGAAAGCGAAGCACAGGAGAGAGTCCTACCTGCAGTAAAACTTTCTAAATCAGCTAAAAAAATAGCAGGAACCACCAGTGTAAAGAAAAACACAATAACATTAAAAAGTAAAGGTGATTCTGCTCCGGATATTTTTTTAGATAATAATGTTGTTTCCTTGCAGGAATTAAAAAATTTTCTCCAGGTATCACAAGGTATTACACATATAGCTTTAAGAAGGGATAATAATATTTCCTGTATGTGGGAGGATAAAATAATTATGCTTTGTAGAGAATACGGAATTACCAGAGTCGGAATTGTTATTAAGACTGAAAATCATAGACCATAAATTGAGGAAGAGTGAGTACTGTTTGTTGTCTAAATTCTAAATAATGGAGGTATAATTATGATAGGGTTTTTATTTAAAACTGTTAAAATATTGATAATTTGGATAGTAATAGGGATAGTAGCTACATACGCTTACGGGTATTTGAAACCATATTTTTCAAGAGCACAACCCATTATTAAGCAAACTGTGATAAGTGCAAAAAACAAAATAAAAGAAATACAGAAAAATAAACTTATAAATAATATATCAAAGAAAGTTGTTGCTAAGGCAAAACATGTTAAAAAAACAATAATTCCTAAAAATGATACTCTAAAAAATAATGATCATCCTAAATCAAATCAGGTTTTGCTAGCTGATAAAAGTTCTAAGGAGAACAAATTACTTTTAAGACAGATGTCTATTGTGGATGAATTAATGAAGTAATTTATTCTATCTTCAAATTAATAAAACAGCTCTGATTTTTTACATGATTGATGTTGATTAATAGTGGAATAGTAGCAATATCGATTAATCTGCTATAGAAAATACGGGAGGTTAATATGAAAGTTAAAAACTGTATTGAGTTAGCTGGTACATTATTGATTCTTCTTTTGGTATTATATCTTTGTCTACCTGCAAATAGCGAAGTAAAGATTCATAATAAAATTTCTGATAAAAAAAAAGAGACCGAAGTTTATGTAGATCTTATTAAGGAAGTACACAATACTCCTATAGTAGTTAAACAAAATACAAAACCTCATACTAATGAGAAAAAACAGGTTAATGAGATTGTAGCTAAAAATACAGCGATTACCGGAGAACTTCCTCCGATTTCAGCGAATTACAGAAAATATGTAGGTTTTAAAAAATATTCTAAGGAAATGAGTCGGATTGGATGCAGATTCTTTATTATAGGAAATAGAGCAAAGAATTTATATGAACTTGATTTCAATTTCAATGATTTGAGAGAGGTCAGTATTAACAGATTAAAATCCAGAGACTACAGTTCAAAATCCAGAGTTATAACAGATGAACCTGCACTAGATATTTATCGAATTTTAGCAGAAAAGAAATATAACTTAATAAATTCTGAAGTGATTCTTTTAGTCCCTAACAATATTGAAAAATATATTGTTTCTGAAATAGTTAATTCAGGTATATCTTTAAAAAATATTTTGTCATTCAAAGGGTATTACCAAATAATAAACAGTGATTTCATATTACTATTAACTGAGGCAAATTATAAATCTGGCAGCTCTGATCAGATTAATATAGAAATAATATTATGAGTCAGTAAAATATATATAAAATCAGCTAGTGCTATAGCTTAAAGTTTATGCGTTGCGTTATAATATATTTTATAATTCATGATGTTATATAATCAAATCCTTATGCATTTGGAGTATATGATATGCAGGGAAATGTAAGTGAATGGTGCCAGGATGGTTTCAAAGTGAATTCGGGTAATTCGGTTTTAACCCCCTATGTGCCGCCTACTAGAGGTACTCATGTTAATGTGTACCGGGGAGGTTCATAATCTGCTCACTATAAAACCAATTCAAGAAATCGCTCAGAGTTGATGTCAGGATCGGCAGCTCCTTTTATAGGCTTTAGAATCTTCTGACAGCTTAGCCCCACAGTTTATGATTTTCAAAAAGAATAATGAACTGAAACCAGTTATACTGTAAGAAACGTTAATGAAGATCGAACTGATTATTATAGATACAAGAAAAATACGATTTATTTAGATTGATAAATGCAGATAGTATTGGTTATATTATGAAAAGATGTATTAAATGTCAGGCTGAACTTGATAATGAAGAGATTTTCTGCAGTGAATGCGGAACTAAGCAGCACGAAAAATTAGATGAAGTTTCTTCTGATTTAAAAGATACGGCTAAAATATCTTCTGATCTAGAAGAAATACTTGAAGTTTTTCCTGAGAGTTCAGATGATGAAGAGAAGTCGGATTGTCAACATTTTAAAATTGAGTGGAATAGAGGATCTTCAACATTTCTTGCCAATACTATTTCCAATCTGCAGTTTAGAATAACTCCGAAAACTTCAGAAGTTTCAAAGGCAGAAAAGTTTATAATTTATTTAAAATTTCCGGAAGATGTTAAGTGGAGAAAAAAAGATTTAAGGATAAAAAGTTTATCTTTTGCACGAACGGTCAGTATTAATTATAAACCTAAAAATGATGTATCTGGCGATTGTTCTGTAGATTTTCATTTTTTATACTGGATCGGGAAAACCATATACTGTTTTGAGCAGCAGATTCAACTACATATCCATGATAATACAAATAAGTTTTCCAGTGAAATTCATGGTGGTTTGAATATTAATATCGGAGATGTTCATCAGGAAGGAAAAGCCGGAGATCCAAATTTAAACCTGCCACTTGGAGAGCTATATAAAGAAGAAAAATCATCGTACGAAAAGCTGTCAAAATTGCATAGAAGCACTTCCTGGGAAACATTACAGCTTTTTCAGGCAGTTCCCCTGTACACAGAAGCAGCAGTTGTTCAGAAAATGATTATTCCTTTACCTCCAAGCGGAAAGTATGAAAAAGTATCTATTCAATTATGTAATAAAAATATTTTACTTTATAAGGGAGAGATAACTGTAGGAAGAAGTAGAGATGCTGATTACCTTACAAGAAATGACCCCATTGAAGGAGATAGTTGGGAACTTGATAAACTCCAGACTATGAATCTTAGCATTAGCAAAATTCACTGTAAAATAGGCATCATTGAGAATAAGGCGTTTGTTTTAGATAATGATACTGTTAACGGTACTTTTATAAATGGAATAAAACTTGAAAAGGGGAAAAAAGTTGTATTGGATTATCATACAAACTATGAAATATCGCTTGCATCACCAAATATATATCCTAAAAATATTCAGTTGGAAGTAAAAGTTTATCCATCCACACATAAAGTGCTTGAGCCTGACAATGAGAAAGAGTCAGTTCCTGCAGGAATTGTTATCAAACAAATTAAAAAAGATAATGTGTCAGCAGTTATAATTAACAGATGGGTGCCTCTTTCCGCAATAATACCAGATGCCAGCAACCTATTCTTAACATATAAAAATAACCATTATGCTATTACTGACGGTGTAATATGGAACTGGCTTGTACCTGGTCTGGTTATTGAATTGGATAAAGATATAATTGTAAAAATTGACAAGCTATAATTTGAGAAAAAATCGCACAAGTAGTGAGTTAAGCAATATTTAATTAAATTTATTTGGAAAGGGCAATATTCTTATGATTAAATTTAAAATAACAGCTTTGCTTTTTATTTTTTGTTTAGTGCTTCAGGCTAATTCTGATTGGATTTATGACGCAGTAAATTCAGCGGCGGACAAGACAGTAAATCAAATGACGGCTGCCGGCGGAACGTCAGGGATAAAAAATATTGCATTTCTCGGTTTCAAAAATGACAGAAACCAGTTTACTCCCGAGTTCAGGGCAGCACTTTCTTCTCACCCCGGCAGATTTTCATTTTATACCAGAAATGAAGGTGAACTTGATCGTTTAGCAGAAGAAATTGAGTTTGGAGAGAAGCGTGCAGATATCATGAAAAACGATACAATACAGAAGTTTGGAAGGGTTTCCGGTGTTCAGGCACTTCTGTACGGCAGAATTATTGAAAAGGGAAGAAATCATAAAGGCTATTATATTTTTAAAATATCTTTTAATTTATCTGAAATTGAGACAGGAAGAGATGCCTGGGGAGGAATAATCACGGGAGTTTTCAGGCCTCAGAAAATTTTGAAGACAGCTACTCCTGAAATAGCCAAGGCTGCTATTGATGCCGGTAAGCAGCTTAACCACAGATTGATGCTGGCTAAAAACAACCTGCCGGAGTGTAATATATTTGTACTGCCATTTTTAGGAAAAGATGCTTCATCAGTCTCAAACTTTATAACTTCAGAACTTGATGAACATGGTGATGGAAAAATAGCTGTTTATGCAAATACAAGACATCTGGATTCTCTTGACCTGAATGGAATAAGAACAGATGTTAACGGTAATATGGCAACTCTTTCTACAAAACAGCTGGAAGAACTTTCTGAAAAGATCATTCAAAAATATAATCTTAATCCTAAAGCGTTCAACGGGGGGAAATATGGAGATTCAAGAGTAAATGCATATTTACAGTGTCAATACTAGAATAAGTTCCATAGGTAATATTAAATATATTTCCATAGCTGTCAGTTCTTCTTCAAGCAGCCTGCAGGCTGCTTGAAGAAGCCTATTATAACTTTACACTTATTTAGTTTAACAAATTAAAAAGGTG
>MPMD02223090.1_pt1 | contig 11239 bp, 10 predicted proteins | sample 1617291 | NCBI WGS metagenome assembly MPMD02 (sample SAMN05944810, study PRJNA350692) | marine metagenome | biome: marine; feature: ODZ; material: water; isolation source: 120 m water sample filtered on 30 um supor filter | place: Pacific Ocean | collected 2012-04-09 | depth 120m m | reverse complement strand
GCAGAGGGTGGGGACCGCGTCCGTGTGCCGGCGTGCGAGCTCGTAGAGGCTCTCGCCGGCCTCGAAGCGGACCGCCTGCCCGTCCAGGGTCAGCTCTTGTGCGCTGGTGGTGCTCATCGCCGCGAGAGGGTCTCGTCCACCTGTTCGGGGAAGTGTCGCAACAGGCTCTCGGTGATCAGCGGAGCGGCGATGCCGAGGCCGCAGGCGCTGACCTGCGCCATGGTGTGGCCGATGGCGTGCACTTGTTCCTTCCACAGCTCCGGTCGGGTCGGCCCGGCCGCGCCCGAGAGGCGCTCGGTCAGCCGCTCGGTGCCGATGCGACAGGGGAAGCACTTTCCGCAGGACTCGTCGGCGAAGAAGGACATGGCCTGGCGTGCGATGTCGACCATGTCGCGCCGTTCATCGAACACCATCACGCCGCCGGCGCCCAGGAAGGAGCCGTGCGCGCGCAGGCAGGGCTCGTCGAGGGTCGCGTCCCAGGCGTCGGCGCCCAGGAAGCCGCCCGAGAGCCCGGCCATCGTGACGGCTTGCAGCTCGCGCCCGTCCTCCCCTCCGCCGGCCCAGTCGAACAGCAGGGTGCGCAGGGAGAAGCCGAGGGGCACCTCGTAGTTCCCCGGTCGGCGGATGTCGCCCGAGAGGCTGATGATCTTCGTGCCCCGTTGGTCCCCGAGGCCGAGACCCGCGTACCAGTCGGCGCCGCGCTCGACGATGGGTGGCACGGAGGCGAGGGTCTCGACGTTGTTGACGGCGGTCGGTGTCTGTTCGAAGCCGTGGGTGACGGGGTAGGGCGGGCGGTTGCGCGGGAAGGGGTGCGCGCCTTCGAGGCTGTTGAGCAGCGAGGTCTCCTCGCCGCAGATGTAGGCGCCCGCGCCGCGCCGCACCCAGATCTCGAACTCGCCGAGCTCCGCGCGGGCTTGTTCGATGGCGTCCTCGAGGATGGCCTGGGTGTGGGGATACTCGTAGCGCAGGTACACGAAGCCGCGCATCGCGCCGGTGGCGCGGCCGGCGATGGCCATGCCCTCCAGGACTGCGTGGGGATCGTGGTCCATCAGCACCCGGTCCTTGAAGCAACCCGGCTCTCCCTCGTCGGCGTTGCAGACGATCGTCTTGGGGCCGCCGGCGGCCTCGCGCACGGCGCGCCACTTGCGCGCGGTCGGAAAACCGGCGCCTCCGCGACCCGTCAGGCCCGAGGCGTCGAGCTCGTCGAGCAGCGCCTCGGCGCTCATCTCGCGCGCCCTCGCCAGGGCGCGGTATCCGTCGCCGGCGCCGTAGCCCGCCAGGGAGGCGCGGCCCTCTTCCCGCACGTGGGCGAAGCAGCACTCCTCCAGGCCGCCGGGGTTGGGCGGCGGCAAGGGCGTGGGCGCCGCACGCAGGCCCTCGCCCGGCGTTCCGACCAGGCACTCCCCGCCGCGCAGGACAGGGATCGGCTCATCGCAGCGGCCAGCGCAGGGCATGGGCGTCGCGCCCTCGAGCTCGGCCAGCAGCGCGTCGCTCCCGCGCGCCTTGCAGACGGGCCCGTCGCACACCCGCGGCGCGTCCCGGCCGCCGCTCGCGCGCGCGAAATGGTGGTAGAAGCTGACCGTCCCGTACAGGTCGGCCAGGGGCACGCCCAGTCCCTCGGAGACGGCGCGCAGGGCCTCGTCGGAGAGGAAACCGTCGCGGTCGTGGAAGGCGTGCAACAGCCCGAGCAGGGGCGCGGGTACCGCCCGCCAGCGGTCGATGAGCTCGGAGTCGTCGGGACGCACGCGGCCAGGGTAGAGGATCGGCGTCCGATTGCACCGAAGATTGCGGTGGCCGAGGGCCGCAGCAGGCCGCCCGCGGAGCGCCCTCTCGGCGGCGTGGCGGCGACCCCGGCCCGGGTGCACTCCAAGACGAGCGGGCGGGATGCTCTGCGAGCCGTTTGCGCGTGGCGGTATGCGGCATGATCACGGCTCCCGGGTAGCATCCTCGCGGCGACCGGGCGCCGACGAAAGTCATGGAGCAGCACGCGACGAGCAGCGAGGCGAGCGGACGGCGCGTGGTCGTCGTCCACGGAGCGGGGCGCGAGGCCGGCCTCGGCGGCCAGCTGGTCGAGGTGGTCCTGGGCGAGCTCGAGCGCCTCGGCGCGCAGCAGCGCCTGCAGGACCTGCTGGCGGATGGCTTCGATCCGGTGTTGCGCCTGGACCCCGAGCAGCGCCACGCCGAGCGTTGCTCGGCCGTCGACGACCCGCTCACCCACCGCTACCAGGAAGAGGTGCGCTGGGCGGAGGCCCTGGTGTTCGTTCACCCCACCTGGTGGTTCGCGCCGCCGGCGATCCTCAAGGGCTGGATCGATCGCGTGCTCGTGGAGGATGTGGCGCTCGCCCACCGCGTGGGCCGCTCGCCCCAGGCGCTGCTCGCCGGACGGCAGGCGCTGCTCGTGCAGACCTTCAACACCCGGCGTGCGATCGACCGCCTCGTGTTCCGCGGCGCTTCCGAAGCCTTCTGGCGCCGGGCCGTGCTCGGCCCTTGCGGCGTGCGCCTCACCGGGCGCGTGGCGCTCTACTCCGTGGAGCACCTGACGCCGGCGCGCTTCGAGACCGAGTGTCGGCGCGTGCGCGAGGCCGTCGCGGCCCTCGTGCGCTGAGCCTGGACTCCGCCCTCGCCCGCGAGTCAGGCCGGGCGGAACGCGATCTGGCCCAGGGCGTGGGCGACCGTCAGGACGCGGCAGTCGGAGCGCGCGGCGCTGGCCAGGGCGAAGTCCAGGAGGGCTGGGGTGCAGTCGAAGGGACCGGGGGTGTCGACGACACCGTGGGTGAAGAAGATCAGCCAGCCGCGCTCGCGTTCCGTGCGCTCGATCAGCTCGGCGACCGCGGCCTCGGTGAGCTCGCTCGAGTAGAGCGGCACGGCCGCGAGCAGAGCCAGGTCCACGCTCTTGAGGTTCACCGCGGCCTGCACCCCGCGCGCGCTCACGTAGCGCTCACGGATGATGCCCTTGATGGCCGGCGCCACCTGACCGTAGGGATAGGCGAAGTTGGCGGGCGGCAGGTCGCGGCCCAGCTCGCCGAAGAAGGCGCGGCTGCGCTCGAGGTCTGCGCGCACCTCGCCCAGGTCTCGCTGCTGGTAGGGGAGGTGGGCGAAGCCGTGGCAGCCGAGCTCGTGGCCGGCTTCCGCCAGGCCCAGCAGGTCGGCGCGCGAGTGGAAGGGGTCGGCGCCGTCGCCGCGCACCTGATCGGTAAGGCCGCCGCAGGCGTAGTAGGTCCCCAGGCTGTCGTGGGCTTCGAGCAGGTCTCTACCCTTGCGGCAGGCGCTGCGCGTCACGTCGTCGAAGGAGAACGACACGACTCCGACGGTGTTGCGCATGGGGATGCGCTTGGCCCGCACGACGCGCGAGACCTTGCGCTCGAGGATCTCCCGGACGGTTGTGGGCCGCGGCGGGGTCGGGCCGGATTCAGTCTCCATCGGCCTCCGCTCCGGCGGCTTCGCGTACCTCGATCAGGCGCTCGCCTAATTCGAAGTCTGCCAGGTCGAGGGTCAGCTCGCGCAGGTCGTCTTCCGTGCGCGAGAGTTCGAAGCCCAGGGCGTCGAAGACCTTACCCGAGGGCGCGTTGCGCTCGGTCGCGCGGTAACGGGCGTGCAGGGTGTCGGCGCCCGCGCGCGCGACGCGCGCGGCGAGGTGCGCGATGAAGTGGTGCTCGACGCGCTTGGACTGGATGCGGCAGGAGAACATCAGGTCTTCCAGGCAGGCCTCAGCATCGTGCAGGATCCCGAAGCCGATGATGCCGTAGTCGCCGAAGCGGTCCGCGCAGCGGATCACGAGGCAGGTACGCTCATGGTCGGCGGCGAGCTCCGCCAGGCGTGCCTTGGAGTAGCGTCGGCCCGAGAAGTTCATCTGGTTCGTGCGCTGCACCAGCTCGTGGACCCGGTCCAGCAGCGGCTCGCGCAGGGTTTCGATCTCCATCACGAGCCGGCAGGAGCGCAGGAAATCGGCGTACTCGCCCTCGGAGGAGCCCGCCGCGTCATCGCGCAGGATCTGCTCTTGATAGAACTGCCGACGCCGGGCGCTCTCGCTGGTGCGCGGGACATCACAGAGCTCGGACGCGTCGAGTTCGGCTCCCGCCTGGTCGTCGAGGACCGTCACCTCGGGCAGGGCGGCCTCGACTTCGGCCCGCTCGAAGGCCTGGTCGTCCACGAACACGAAGGTGTCGATGCCGATGTTGAGTGCGCGCTGGATGCGGCGCACAGCCTCGCTCTTCGGTCCCCAGCCGATCTGGGGGAACACGAACAGCTCCCAGATCCCCAGGCGCCGCAGCACGGCCTCGACGTGTTCGGGATGGTTCTTGCTGGCGATCGAGTTGAGGATGCCGCGCCGGTCGAGTTCGGTGATCACCTCCAGCACCCGCGCGCGGGGTTCGAGGGCGTCCGGGCCTTGTTCGACGAGGATCCCGTCCCAGAGCGTCTCGTCCAGGTCCCAGACGACGCACTTGGCGCGCGCTGTTGACGCTGTTCCGGCGGCGCTCCCCCGTGGCTCTGCACAGGACGGCTCGTGCACGAAGTCGAGGTGGCCGAAGCTGAGGTGCGCCCCGTGTTCGTCCGCTTCCTGTTCAAGGTGGACGAAGAACTCCTCGTCGTGGCGCAGGTCGTGGAAGAACTTCGCCGTGGGCAAGCTGTCGAGGTTGTAGCCGGGTTGCAGCTCGATGCGGTGGGGCAGGTGGTGTGTGGGCCGGCTCTTCTGACGCAGGGAGAACAGGACCGCGACGGGCTCCCGGCCGTGGTTGTAGGCCTCGCATACGAAGTGGGTGGCGGCGCCGATGTCCGCTGAGCGCGCGCGGTGGAAGGCGCGGCCCTTGGCACGCGTCCACCAGTTCACGAGGCGCATGCGGAAGCCGTGGGGCAGGGGCGTGCCGCGCAGGAGCCCGCCCAGGGCGCGGTCGAGGCCTTCGATGTGCGCGGCCCGTCGCGGGCGAAAGAGGCTGGGGATGCCCTCGGCCTGGAGTCGTGCCCAGCGGCGAAAGCGGACGGTCATCCAGGGTGCCCCGGGTCCCTCCGTCGAGGCCGTGGCGATGTCGGTGGCGAAGCGGCGGCAGTGCAGGTCGTGGCGCGGCGTGTACAGCTCGCAGGACGTGTAGCAGGCGGGCATGGCGCACTCGGTGCAGTGTTCGCTCCATACCAGGGCGCTCTGCAGCTCGGGCGGGGAGACGTTCGCGAGGCGTCGCGCGTCGATCTCCGCGGGGATGTGCGCCTCGGGATCGCGCAGAGGTCGCCCGTAGCTCTCGCGCATGCGGCTAGGCGTCCGCGGGTCGGGCCCGCGCCTTGGAGGTGAGCGTGACGCGGGGGCTCTCGTGAAGCTCGCGCGTTCCGTCGGGCCCCGTGCACCGGTGTGACGGATGGGGGGGGTGCATTTTTGTGGGGGCGATCCTCTCCAAGATACCCCAAACGACTGCGCCCTGCCGAGGGGCCGTGATGTTCGCTCGGGACTGCTCGCAGGAAGGCGCTCTTTGGGGGAAGATGGGGCGGAGGTCTGTGAACTGTGTCCGAGACGAGTGAGGAACCGAGGATCCTGGTCATCACGCCGGTGCGCGACGAGCGGGCGCACCTCGGCGCCACGATCGCGTCCATGGTCTCCCAGACCCTGCGTCCGGTGGCCTGGATGATCGTCGACGACGGGTCGTGCGACGGCACGGGAGAGTTGATCGACGAGGCCGCGGCGGCCCATCCCTGGATTCGTGGTTGTCGTCGCGAGGACCGCGGGCGGCGCCAGGTCGGCGGTGGGGTGATCGAGGCCTTCAACACCGGGCTGGAGCACTTCGATCTCGACCAGTTCGACTACGTCTGCAAGCTCGACGGCGACTTGCAGTTCGGCGAGCGTTACTTCGAGCTCTTGCTGGAGAAGTTCGTGGCGGACCCGCGCCTGGGCACGGCCAGCGGCAAGTGCTGGGACAGGACCGCGACGGGTTGGACCTTGTTACGCACGGGCGACGACTTCTCCCTGGGGGCGGCCAAGTGCTATCGCGTGGAGTGTTTCCGCGCGATCGGCGGTTTCGTGGCGGAGGTCATGTGGGACGGGATCGACTGTCACCGTTGCCTGATGCTCGGCTGGCGTGCGCAGAGCTTTCACGACGAGCAGCTGCGCCTGTTCGAGTTGCGCCCGATGGGCTCCTCTGACAAGAGCGTCTTCCACGGTCGCTGGCGCTGGGGATGGGGTCAGTATTACATCGGGACCCACTGGCTCTACGCCCTGGGGATCTCGGTCTACCGCACCTTCGAGCGCCCCTATGGCCTGGGCGGCGCCTGCATCCTGGGTGGCTATCTGTGGGCCCTCGTGCGCCGCGAGCCCCGCTACCCCGACCTCGAGTTCCGCCGCCACTTGCAACGCTGGCAGCTCGCCCGCCTGCGCCCCTCCTGACGGGCTCGACGGTTCCGTCGCACACCGTTCTTTCACCCGAGCGTGCGGTTTGTCGAGTTCTCCACGCCGACCGCTCTGCGTCAGCTCCGCTTGCGCAGGACCGTGACCAGGTCGGTCGGGTAGGCGCTGGCGCGGCCGGCGCTGATCAGGCGCACGACGGCGTCCAGCGCTGCGTAGAGGGCACGGAAGACGAGGTAGCGCTCGCGCAGGCGGCGCTGGGTGTAGTCCTCGAAGATCTGCCAGACCTCGATCTCGAACCCGTGCTCGCGGGCGAATCGCTTCAACCTGCCAGGGCTCATGGACCAGCGCAGGTGGGTCTGGAAGGGGGCGTAACCTTCCTTGCCAGCAGTCTTGCGCCCCAGCAAGTGGCGGTAGACCAGGACGTGGAACCAGTGCGGCGAGAACTTCGTGACGAGCCCCTTCACCGAGAGGATGCGGGGGACGGCGAGCACCAGCAGGCCGCCCTCGCGTAGGGCGCTCGCCATGTTCGCCAGGGCCAGGTCCGGTCGGGGAACGTGCTCGAGGACATACCAGCAGACCACGGCGTCGAAGCACTCGGCTTCCAGGGGATGGGTCTGGAGGTCGCCGAGGATTCGCTCGTCGAGGACCTCGTTGCGCTCGAGCTGCGATTGGGAGATGTCGATCCCGACCGCCCGCGCTCCGGCGAGGTCGAAGTGGCTGCAGGAGCCGCAACCCGCCTCCAGCACCACGCGCTCCTCGCCTTCCAGGGCACGCTTCACCAGCGGCAGCGCCGCCGCGATGGCGTCCTCCACCGTCGAGGGCCCACGGCGCCCGCTCACACCGTCACCGCCGCCGCGGCGTCCGCCCCCTCCGTCGCGCCCTCGCCACCCAGACCCCCGCTCAGCCAGAAGGCGTTCAGACCGCCGGCCAGGAACATGAAGACCGGGTTGGGCATGCCGTTCAGCAGCTTGTCGGCGGCGTAGATCCCGAGCACCACCGCTAGGCACAACACCGGAGCCGCGGCCCGCGATGCGAGCTGACTCGACTCCAGCCTGAAGGCGGTCACGAAGACCGGCACGGTGAGGGTCAGGAAGTACGCGCCCATGCCGATCAGGCCGAACTGCCCCAGCAACAGGACCCACATCGAATCGGTGATGGTGATGATCTGGCCGGGCTCGCCCCGTGGCCGGTCCCGCCCCCAGCGGCCCCAGCCGAAGAACGGGCGCGTGGAGACATGCTCGAGCTGGGTCTCCTCGTACCCGAAGCGAGCTCCCATTGACTTGGCGCGCGCGGGGTCGATGTAGGTCTCGATGACCCACACGGCGCTCTCTCCCGTCCAGCCCAGGACGCGACTCGAGATGTAGGCCGAGGGCAGGAGAGCGAGCAGGAAGACCAGCGCACGCGTGCGCAGATAGACCGTGAGGAACAGCAGCACGACACCACCGACCAGCAGCAACAGCGCTCCCAGGGACTTGCAGAGGACGCAGGTGACGACCATGCCGATGATGAGCAAGCCCATGGGCAGCCCGAATAACCGCCGCAGAACGCCCGCGCGCCAGAGCCAGAGGGAGGTCAGGGTCGTGAGGGTCATCCAGATGCCGACCATGATCCCGTGCTGCATGAAGACCGTCGGGCGGAACCCGCCGAAGCGCCTCGTCTGCCCGAACTTGTGCTGCTGGAAGCCGTAGACCTGGGCGTGTAGCTGCGGACTCATGCGGACCTCCCACAGGCACAGGGGCATGTAGATCAGTCCTCCCAGGACGAGTCCGACGGCCAGGTCGCGCAGATCTTGGGGCGTCGTGCAGTACAGGCGCCCGACGAAGTAGGGGACACCGAAGCGCAGGACCTGCAGGACCACCGAGCTGCAGCCGTCGTAGATCCCGAGGCCGTTGAGCTGCGAGGTCATGAAGGGCGCCGCGCAGAAGACGAGCATCGGCAGGTCAAGGCGCGAGAAGCGGAAGCGCCCCATGCGTCCGTGGTCGAAGACGATCACCGCCAAGAGCAGGCCCACGGCAGTGGCATTGGACTTGTCGTAGTCGGGGAGGCCGCCGATCGCGATCGAGCCCATGGGCAGGAACAGGGTGGCGATGATCACGCCCGCCAGCGCCGCCCGCCCGCGCGGCAACGTCGCGAACAGCAACAGGGCGAGGGGGACCCAGGCGATCAGCGCAAGCTCGACCACATCGACCTCCTCGGCACCCTCGGCAGGCGCTCTCCTCGCCGCAGTGTCGTCCTGTCGTTCATCGCCAGCCGCTCTTCGTCACTCGCAGGGCCCAGGCCGGGCGAGCGAAGGTCCGTCCGTGTGGGCGCTCCCACCGCGCACGCGAGACCAGGCTCGATGCCAGGTCGTTCGCCGCGAGGGGACTAGAGATTACCAGAAGGCGAACCTAGCGCTGCTCCCCGAGTTCCCAGCCTCGCAGGCGCTGGAGGGCGGCCTCGTCGGTCCAGTCGAAGCGCAGGGGCGTGACCGTGATCGCGCCCGACAGGAAGGCCTGGGTGTCGCTGCCCTCGGGCGCCTCGCTGTCGAAGCCCAGGACCGCGCGGAAGGTACGCCGGCCGCCTGCCTCTGTGGAGGTGCGCACGCGTTCGACCTGCAGAAAGCGCCCGCCCATGGGAGCGACGACCACCGACTGGGGGCCCTCGGCCAGCAGGCGGCGCGCCAGGCTCACGGTGAAGCGCGCGGAGTCGGCGAAGTCCCGCGGGGCCTCCTAGTCGAGCGCGTCCACGTACGCCGCCAGGTGCTCGGCGGCGCTCAGCAGATGGTGGGAGTTGGTGGAGAACAGCTCGACCGGCAACTCCACCACGCGCTCGTTGCGCAGGGCTTTCAGGTGGCGGAAGGCGGGCTCGCTGCGCAGGTAGCGAGCCGCCGGGCTCATCACCTCGTCACCGACTCCCACGACGATCAGGTCGGGGTCGAGCTCTAGCAGGCGCTCGACGTCCAGGCGATAGTGGGAGTGCCCGTCGGCCTCGGCGGCCGCGTTCTTGAGACCGGCCAGCTCGATCACCAGGTGAGCCGTGGTCCCCGGTCCCGCGGTCCAGCCACCGACGCCGATGTTGGTGTAGGAGAGGACGCGCAGGGGAGGACGGTCGGCGGCGGCCAGGGCGTCGCGCCGACGCTCCAACCCGGCCCGGAACTCGGCCGCACCCTGCGACACATCGAGCACCCGACCGAGGAAGGTGATCGTCTCCAGGATGTCCTCGAAGGAGCGCACGGTCGGGATGCTGATCACCGCCACGCCCGCCTCGCGCAAGAGCGCCGTCGTGTCGTGGCTCTGCCAGGCGTGGGTCAGGACGAGGTCGGGCTCGAGGGACAGGACGTCCTCCGCGCGGTAGGTGTGGAAGGTCCGCGCCCGATCCCAGTCCTCCAGGCGCGGATCGAGGCGCGAGTAGGTGAAGGCCTGGGCCGGGAGCGCAGCGATGCGCTCGGGACCGACCAGGGCCAGCAGGAAATCGACGGCGCTGGAGTTGGTCGGCACGACCCGCTGCGGAGGAGTGGAGAACTCGGGCAGGTCGGCGTTCAGCGCTTCGAGATGCCGGCGTGCCTCCTGCGCGTCTCGCGTCGCAGGGCCCGCCGCATGGTCGCAGCCGGCGAGCAGCGCGGCCGCCAGGCATGCGGCGAGGGGGACGGGGCGCGGAAGGTGCACGGCGCGCACACCCTATCCCGCACCACGTTCCCGCGCGGGTGGTTTTTCCTTGCGGCTCCAGGGCGGCTCGCCCACGCTCCCGACGCCCAGCGCCATGTCCTCTCCGCCCTCCAGAGCGCCCCGTCCGCGCGACCCTTCGGCGCCCAAGAGACGCCTGGCGCCCGGACCCGTGGCCGTCGTCATGGGTCTGGCCCTGGCGGCGATCGCCGTCGCCTCCCTGCGCGTCGGCACGAGCGAGATCTCCGACCTCGGCCGAATCGCCCGCGGCCTCGTCGCCATGCTGGGCCTGGGCGAGCCTCTGGCCGGGGCCGAGCAGACCATCGTCGAATGGCGCGCCGTGCGCGTCCTGACCGCCCTCGGCGTGGGCGCGGCCCTGGCACTCTCCGGCGGCCTGCTGCAGGGCGTCTTCCAGAACGACCTCGCCTCGCCGTCGATCATCGGCGTCTCCGCGGGCGCCAGCCTGGGCGCCTCCCTCGGCATCCTGATCCTCGGCGGCTACGCGACGGTCTTCGGACTCGAGGCGACCACCGGCTTCTCGCCCTTGCTGGTGACCGCTTGCGCCTTCACCTTTGCCATGGGAATCGCCTGGCTCGTGACCGCCCTGGCCACCACCGGCGGTCGCATCTCCGTGCCCACCCTGCTGCTGGTCGGCATCGCCGTCAACGCCACCGTCGGCGGACTCCTCGCGGCGGTGCACTGGATCGCCCTGCGCGACGAACTCGAACTCGCGCGCGCCCTCATCACCTGGACCTTCGGCACCCTCGACGACCGCACCCCGCAGCACGCCGGGCTGGTCTGGCTGGGCCTGGCGGGCGCGGTCGCCGTCCTGCCCCTGGTCTGCTTCGAGCTGGACCTCTTCGCCAGCGGCGAGGAGGACGCCCAGGGCCTCGGCGTCGACACGCGGCGCGTCAAGTTCCTGACCCTCGGCGCCGCCTCCCTGGCCGCCGCGTCCGCCGTCTCCGTCGCGGGGCAGATCGCCTTCGTGGGGCTGATCGTCCCGCACCTCCTGCGCCTGCTCGTCGGCCCTTCCCATCGCACCCTGCTCCCCCTGTGCCTGCTCGGCGGCCCGCTGCTGCTGCTCGGCGCCGACCTGTTGCGGCGCGTCCTGTGGGACGGAGCCGAGCTCCAGCCCGGGGTCATGATGTCGCTCCTCGGCGGGCCCTTCTTCTTGCTGTTGCTGCTGCGCAACCGCGCCGCCATCCAGTCCTGGTGATCGCCGTGACGCTCCTCGGACGCTCCCTCGTGCACGACTACCCCGGCCCCCTGCGGG
>MPMD02298436.1_pt1 | contig 11301 bp, 9 predicted proteins | sample 1617291 | NCBI WGS metagenome assembly MPMD02 (sample SAMN05944810, study PRJNA350692) | marine metagenome | biome: marine; feature: ODZ; material: water; isolation source: 120 m water sample filtered on 30 um supor filter | place: Pacific Ocean | collected 2012-04-09 | depth 120m m | reverse complement strand
GAATAGGCAAATTGGAATATCTGAAAAAAGCCCCCGCCACAGGGGATGAAGCGGGCGTGGAGACACACCGCGCTCGTGCCGTTGAGCACGTAGACGCAGCACTCCAAGTCTATGATCCCGACCAATCCTCCCATTATCACACCAAGGCTCAGACACTGCGGGAGGAAATAGGAGCCTTTTAGGGTGGATTTCCTCACCGGGGGCAATGCGGCGACGGTGGAACGCCGGGTCAGGGCGCGGGAGAAACTGACCGGTTCACTTCACGCGAAGGGATGAGTCCCTCTTCTTGCGACAGGGCAGTCTTCGGCCTGAACAATCTCGCCGTTCAGATCACAGGACGCCTCAGCCAGCTGGACGAAAGACCCTGTCACCTCTTCGGGTGACTTTACCGTTTCAGGGTCCTCTCCCGGATAAGCGACATGGCGCATGGTGGTGCGGGTCGGGCCGGGGTTCAGGATATTGGCCCTGATACTGGTTTTGCCAATTTCCGAGGCGTAGGTCCTGACCATGCTTTCCAGCGCCGCTTTTGAAACGCTGTAAACGCCCCAGAACGGCCAGACACCCTGAGTGACGGTCGATGAAACAAAGATCGCCCGTCCGGCGTCCGAGGCCCTGAGCAGAGGGTCGAAGCTCCTGAGCAGGCGGTAGTTGGCGGTGACATTCAAGGCCATCACCCGGTCCCAATCCTTCGGCCTGACCTGCGCCACAGGGGTGAGCGACGTTAGCAGGCCTGCATTGCCGACCAGAATATCCAGGCGTTTGAAGCGCTCAAATACTGCGCCGCCCATCTGGTCGATGTTGTCGAAATCCATCAGGTCGACCGGCACCAGCGTGGCGCTTTCGCCCGTCAGTTCCTGAATTTCATCATCCACTTCTTCAAGTGCGCCTTGTGTGCGCGCCGTCAGGATCAAATGCGCGCCTTCCCGGGCGAAGCGTAACGCCACGGCCCGGCCAATACCGCGTGATGCACCGGTGATAAGGGCTATGCGCCCTTTCAGGCGTCCTTCGGTCATAATCAGTCTCGTGTTTTCAACAAGGATAGCTGCTTCGGGGCAGGACCGGATTCCTGATCAGCCAGGCGGATTGGGTAATTCCCACTGAAGCAGGCGTCGCAATACTGCGGGTTCTCTTCGTCTCGTCCGTCGTGTCCCACCGCCCTGTAAAGACCGTCGAAGGAAATAAACGTCAGGCTGTCGACGCCGACGATTTTACGCATGTCCTCAAGATCATGTTGTGCCGCCATCAACTCGTCGCGCGACGGCGTATCGATGCCGTAGAAACAGGGATCGGTAATCGGCGGGCTTGAAATACACATGTGGACTTCCCTGGCCCCGGCGGCGCGCACCATGTCGACGATCTTTACCGATGTCGTGCCCCGAACGATGGAATCGTCAACCAGTATAACCCGTTTGTTCTTGAGGTAGGCGGCGTTGGCGTTGTGCTTCAATTTTACGCCAAGGTTACGGATTTGCTGGGTCGGCTCGATAAAGGTGCGCCCCACGTAGTGATTTCGAATAATGCCCAGTTCGAACGGGATATTTGATTGTTCGGCATAGCCAATGGCGGCGGGTACGCCGGAATCAGGCACCGGAACGACAACGTCTGCGTCTATGCCGCTTTCATTGGCCAGTTCGGCGCCGATATTCTTGCGGATCTGATAGACGTTGCGGCCATCCAGGTTGCTGTCCGGGCGGGTGAAATAAATGTATTCGAAGATGCAGAACTTCGTCTTCGTTGGCGCGAACGGCTTGAAGCTGTGCAAGCCTTTTTTATCGATGACAACCAGTTCTCCGGGTTCCACATCGCGGACAAATTCGGCCCCGATGATATCAAGGGCGCAGGTTTCCGACGCCAGAACCATGGAAGCGCCTATCTTGCCCAGAACGAGAGGGCGAACGCCTTTGGGATCACGCACACCGATCAGTTTTTCCCGGGTCATGGCGACCAGGGAATATGCCCCTTCAACCTGACGCAGGGCGTCGGTCACCCGTTCGACGACGTTCGATCCTTTCGATATGGCGATCAGGTGGATAAAGGTTTCCGTGTCGCTGGTGGACTGAAAGATACAGCCCCTTTCGACCAGGGCTTTACGTACGGTGTAGGCATTGGTCAGGTTGCCGTTATGACCAATCGCCAGGCCACCGAACTTGAAATCGGCGAACAGTGGTTGCACGTTGCGCAATACCGTATCACCGGCGGTGGAATATCGAACATGGCCGATAGCCATTTCACCGGGCAAGGTTCGGATGATATCCTCTGAGTTGAAGTTGTCGCCGACATGCCCAAGTGCGCGGTGAGAATTAAACTGCTGTCCGTCGTAGGAGACGATACCGGCGGCTTCCTGTCCCCGATGTTGCAGGGCATGCAGGCCAAGCGCCGTATGGGCGGCGGCGTCCGGGTGGCGGTAAATGCCGAAGACGCCGCATTCATCGTGAAGATGGTCGTCACCGTCAAGGGTCGTGGATCGGGGGAGGTTGGCGGGGTTCGACATTTTTGGAAACTTAACCGGTTATTGTTGTGATGAGCTGTCGATCAGGCGTTCCATCCCGGTTCGGATTTTCTTTCCGTAACCTTCAAGTGCTTCAGCCCCGTCGCTTTTCGGCTCGGGTGAGATCAGCCCTTCGATGATTTTCTGGCTTTCGATCAGTTTGTTGGTTTGTTCGGCTACATTGTCAACTTTAGTGGAGATATCAGGGGTAAATGAACGCAAAATATCGGCTCCAGTCTCGATCAGGGGCATGGTTTGAGCATTCCTCAACATTGCGGGCTGGTCAGCTACAGGCATCATCCATTCGATGAGGATGTAGATCAGGCACACAAGTACCGCGCCGCGAACCATACCGAACAGAAACCCGAGCGAACGATCCAGCGCATTGTGGGCGCTGTCCTGCACCCGCCTGGAAATGGCTCTGGTCAAAATCGACAAGATTACCAGCGAGACAATAAAGACAACCGCCCCGGCGGCAAATGGAGCCACCATTTCGATAGGTATCAATTCGAGGGCAAAAGGCTCCACAAACGGGAGGGCGTGAGCGGTGATAAAGCCGGCGCCGACCCACCCGGCCACCGACAGGACTTCGTGAACGAAGCCTCGGGCATAGGCCAGAAAGGCGGATACCAGCACGACAACGATCACGGCGATATCGGTGATGTTGACGGGCAGATTATCCATTCGCCGTTTCTTTCGTAAACGCGTTCTCTTCGGGTCTCTTTGATACCCCCGATGGGGCATGGAATAAAGTCAACAAATCGGCCAGATGCCCGATTTCCCGGATTTCCATCCCGGCAGGCCTCTTTTTGCCCTTCTTGCCCCGGCTTTTTGGCATAATGGCGCGGGTGAAGCCAAGCTTTTCCGCTTCTTTCAACCGCCCGTCCGTATGGGACACGGGGCGAACCTCGCCGGAAAGGCCGATTTCGCCGAAAACCACCGTCTCCGGCGGCACCGCAATGCCGCTCAAAGAAGACGCCAAAGCCGCTGCGACGGCCAGGTCGGCGGCGGGTTCATTAACCTTGAGCCCGCCTGCGACGTTCAGGTATACGTCGTTGGCCCCGATAGCAAGGCCGCATCTGGATTCAAGCACCGCAAGGACCATCGCCAAACGACCCGAGTCCCACCCGACAACGGCCCGGCGCGGGGTGCCAAGCTGGCTTGGGGCGATCAAGGTCTGTAATTCGACCAGCATCGGCCGAGTGCCTTCAACACCGGCAAACACGGCGGCCCCGTTGATGTCGCGCGCATGATCGGACAGGAACAGGGCTGAAGGATTTGAGACCTCCATCAGGCCCCGGTCGGTCATTTCGAAGACGCCAATTTCGTCGGTCGGACCGAAGCGGTTTTTCACCGCGCGCAAAATGCGGAACTGGTGGCTGCGCTCGCCCTCGAAATAAAGCACTGTGTCGACCATGTGTTCCATGACGCGGGGACCAGCGATCTGGCCATCTTTGGTGACATGACCGACCAGAATAACGCTGAACCCGCGCCGCTTGGCAAGCCGGATCAACTCCTGGGCTGAAGCCCTGACTTGCGAGACGGTACCGGGGGCGGACTCAAGGCTGTCCACAAACATGGTCTGGATGGAATCTATCACCACCACTTCCGGCGCATCGCCGCTATTCAACGAGGTGACGATATCGCGCACCGACGTGGCGGCGGCAAGTTGTACCCTGGCCTTGGCCAGCCCAAGCCGTTCGGCGCGCATACGCAACTGCTCGATGGCTTCCTCGCCGGAAATGTAGGCGACGGGACATTTTGTCGCCAGGGCGGCGACGGCCTGCAAAAGGACAGTCGATTTTCCGATTCCCGGATCGCCGCCGACCAGGAGAGCGGACCCAGGCACCAGCCCACCGCCGCAAACCCGGTCGAACTCGGCAATGCCGGTGATACGGCGCGGGGGTGGTTTGCTTTTGCCCTGAAGATCGACAAATTCAATGCTGCGGCCCTTTTTCGAGCCAAGTCCCTTCGGCGCTTGCTCGCTTCCCGCTTCTTCGACCAGCGTATTCCATGCGCCGCAATTGTCGCAGCGCCCGCTCCACTTGGAGCTGACGCCACCGCAATCCTGACACACGTACCGGGTAGAATTCCTGGCCAACGACGGTCCTTCGAAAAGAGGAGGACAGGCTCCCCAAAGCCCCGTCCAAATGACTCCTCCCGTTTACGGGATTCTGGGACTGAGCACAAGGCAGCAAAAATGGCAAAAATGGATACTTTGAAACCCCTGAACCAATACCAGATATCAATGGCTTAAGCATTGTTCAGGGCGAACCAATTCGGGTTCTGTTAAAATCCTGCGCCATATCAGGGCTTATGCAGGGGCCACTGAATATGAATCGATCTAATCATGATCAAATTACAGGAATATGTTAGAAAGAAGGCCCACCCTTCAGTGGGCTCTTTTTTTGGACGATATATATGACCCATATCGCTAGCTGGAACGTCAATTCCGTCAAAGCCCGCCTTGAGCATGTTCTGCGCTGGCTGAAAGAGACCTCGCCGGATATTGCGTTGTTGCAGGAGCTGAAGTGCGTTGACGAGGCTTTTCCAAGCCTGGAGATCGAATCGCTGGGCTACAACGTCGCTGTCGTCGGTCAGAAGACCTACAACGGCGTCGCTATTCTTTCAAAATCGCCTATCGATGTAGAACTGCGCGCCCTGCCCGGCGACGAGGCAGATGAGCAGGCCCGCTATATCGAGGCGTTTAGCGGCAACGTGCGCGTCGCCTGCACCTACCTTCCCAACGGCAACCCGATACCGGGCGAAAAGTTCGACTACAAACTGGCCTGGATGGAACGCCTGTATACCCATGTTCAAGGGTTGCTGAAAGGCGAAGACGCCTTTGTTCTTGGTGGCGATTACAACGTCATTCCGGAAGAAGGCGATGTTTACAGCCCCGCCGCCTTCAAGGACGACGCCCTGTTCCAGCCACAATCCCGCGCCGCATTGCGCAAAATTGTCAACCTGGGGCTGACCGACGCCTACCGGGCAACAACGTCGGAAACCGGGCGCTTCACCTGGTGGGGGTATCAGGGCGGCGGCTGGCAAAAGGATCACGGGGTCAGGATCGATCACCTGTTACTTAGTCCACAAGCCGCCGACCGCCTGCAAGCCTGCGATATCAACCGCGCCCCACGCGGCTGGGAAAAGCCGTCGGACCACACGCCGATCTGGTGCGAATTGAGGGACTGATGAAATTGAGACTTTTAAAAACTGCGCTTATTCTCATCCCTGCCATCTGGTATAAACGTTGATTCATCATTTATATTCAATGGATTACAGTTTTTGAGGAGGCTCTAATTAGTCGTCGCGATGAGTCTTTTCCATGCGTTCATGACGTTCCTGCGCCTCAACACTCAGCATCGCAATAGGACGGGCTTCAAGTCGGGACAGGCTGATCGGTTCACTGGTTTCTTCACAATAACCGTAGGCCCCCCGCTCAATACGCTCGAGAGCTTCATCAATCTTGGAGATCAGCTTGCGGGCTCGGTCACGGGTTCTGAGCTCCAGGGTCCGATCCGCCTCGATAGAGGCACGATCCGAAATATCCGGCTCCTGAGTGCCACCTTCCTGAAGGTGTTGAATGGTTTCGTTGGATTCGGTCAGAAGCTCGCCCCGCCACGCCAGAAGCTTTTGACTAAAATATTCCGCCATTACCGGATTCATGAAGTCTTCCTTTTGGGAAGGCCGGTAATTGGGGGCCAGAGTAACGTTCATTGCTTTCGCTTTCCCCATTGCATTTCCCAAATCGATTTACTGCACAGATAATTTTGGCGCGAAATATAGGGGCGGCGGCGGCATGCCGCAAGGAGACTTTTTCATTTGACCCAAATTAGCCGTCTTTTCAGACACAAGAAAAGGCCCAAACGGCCTGCACCTGAAACCAATTTCACCCGAGATTACCCAGGCTTGACGCGTCAGTTTCGCGATTTCATCAATAATTTCATTGAGTTTTAGATCATCATTTTGACGATGATGGGCGCGCATTTTTTGCACCAGGGAACCTCAAAATATGAATCGATTCAGATGATTGGCCGGGAAGGAAAAATGCTGCTAGATTCCGTGCTTTCATAACTCATGCGGAATTTCAGGAAATGTCCTGGACATCGTTAAAAATTAAGGCAGGAATCTGGATTCAAGCGCAAATCCGTGTTTGTGACCAAAAGTCCATCCCTATCATGGTCCGTCACAAGGGTGATCCGGATTCCGGTGCGATTTTGCTTAAGCTTTATTACGGCGTGCAAGGAAGCAGCGTGTTGTCTCAGGTGCGTGATCTGGATGGCAACCCTGGCTGGATGTATGGCGGTGGTGGAGAAATGATTCCTGAAACGGACGCCGAGTCATATATTCAACGCCAGATAGATCGGGACCCGGATTTGTGGGTGATTGAAATAGAAGATCCGCAAAGGCGTTACGAACTGGATGGCGACATCGTCTAAGACTCGACGCAACGATAATCAACTGTTCCAAATCCGACATTTTCATCTAGACACATCTATTTTTCAGGTTTAAGGGAGATAGGGGCAGGTGGAAACAGTCCCACCTTTTCTTGATGGTTTTCGGCGGAGTATCAGGGAAAAATATGGACGGATCGACTCTCGACGGACCAATGCAGAAAATCGGCTTTTTTCTGGTGCCGGATTTTTCCTTCATCGCTTTTTCATCTGCGATCGAGCCTCTGCGGCTCACCAATCGCGTCGCCAACAGCGACCTGTATGGCTGGAGTTGCTATTCACGCGACGGCGAGCCGGTAAAAGCCAGCAACGGACTCAAGGTTGAAGTCGATGGCTCTTTTTCTGATGTCGAGGTCTTGCCCAGTGTGATCGTTTGCGGCGGCGTCGCCATTCATGAACAGGCTGATCCCAAGCTTATCGCAAAGTTGCGTCGTCTTTCTTCCCATGGGGCTTCCCTTGGCGCCGTTTGCACCGGCAGCCGGATTTTGGCCCAGGCCGGGCTTCTTGATGGTTATACCTGCACCATTCACTGGGAAAACATGGACGGCTTCGCCGAAGAATTCCCCGATATCGAAGTCAGCGACGATCTGTTCGAGATCGACCGCAATCGCTTCACCTGTGCTGGTGGTACATCGGCCCTGGACATGATGCTGCATATCATCGCCCGGCAATGCGGTCATGATACGGCCTCGCTGGTTTCCGACATGATGATTCACCATCGCATTCGCGATGGCCATGAACGTCAACGAATGGCCCTGCGAACCCGCCTGGGTGTCTCTCACCCCAAGCTTCTGGCTGTTATCAGCCATATGGAAGAAACCCTGGAGGAACCCGTCAGTTGCGCCGAACTGGCGAAAAGCGTTCATTTGTCGACCCGCCAGCTTGAAAGGCTGTTCAGGAAATACCTGGACCACGCCCCGACCCGCTATTATCTGGAACTTCGCCTTAGCCGGGCGCGTTTCCTGTTGCTGCAAACATCGATGCCAATTCTGGATGTGGCGCTGGCCTGCGGTTTTGTATCGGCGTCACATTTTTCAAAGTGCTACCGGGAATACTTTGAGCGCACCCCGAGTGAAGCACGCAGGGTCGTCGTTTAGGGCTCTACACTTCTTTCAAGGGCTGGGTAATAAAGGCCCAGGGTAATCGCGCGCGCGATCATCAGTATGGTGAATGCCGCCCATAATCCATGATTGCCAAACCCCGGAACCAGTAAAACCAACGCCCCTACGAAAATAATCAGCGAAAACACCATGGCGTTACGCATATCCGCTGTGCGGGTCGCGCCAATGAATATTCCATCCAGTTGAAAACTCCATACCGATAACAGGGGAGTGAGAATCATCCACGGCATAAATTCACGGGCGAGAGCACGAATATCATCAATATCAGTCATCATATCGACAAGCAGGCCACCGAACAGGGCGTATATCAGCGAGAAAAAAATGGCAAAAACAATAGCCCACAGGCTTGATGTCTTGACCGATTGGCGGAAGCCCAGCCTGTTTTTTGCGCCTAGAAACCCACCGGCCAGCGCTTCCACCGCATGAGCGAAACCGTCCAGGGCGTAGGCCATGATACTTTGGAAGTTCAGTAATATGGCATTGGCGGCAAGAATTGCGTCGCCCATCTTGGCCCCTTGGGCGGTAAACAGGGCAAAGGCGGCTTGCAGGCACATGGTGCGCACAAATATATCACGGTTGACGGCTATCATTCGCGCAAGTCTCTCGCCATTGAAAATGCGTTCCTTTATCCAGTGACCGCCGATGGCAACCAGGTTCTTTCGGGTCAGCATAAGGCCGACGCCAATAGCGGCTGTTTCCGAAATCAGCGAAGCCCAGGCAACACCGGCAACGCCCAGTTCCAGTCCCATTACGAACCAGATATCCAGAATAATGTTCAGCCCGTTCATGACCAGTTGCATGATCAGGGCGGCGCGGGTGTTTCGAATGCCGATAAACCAGCCGACCATGGCGTAGTTGATGAGCACCGCTGGCGCACCCCATATCCGGATTCGATAATAGTCTCCGGCAAGTATTTCAACCTGTTGGCTGGCCTCAATCAAACCAAAAGCAAATGCCCTGATCGGCCACTGTACGACAACGACAGCGAGGCCAATGGCGATGGCGACCAGGATCGCCCTCGCCAGAACGGAGCGGACTTCATCGTTGTCCCTGGCACCAAGAGCCTGAGCGCAAAAACCGGTTGTTCCCATGCGCAGGAAGCCAAAGCCCCAATAAATAAAGGAAAAGATCAATGCGCCGATGGCGACTGCGCCAATATTCTGCGGGCCTGGCAAATGCCCAACGACGGCGGTATCGACGGCCCCAAGTAATGGTACCGAGACATTGGACAATATAATCGGGGCGGCCAGACGCCAGACATCGCGGTTCATGGAACCGCTATTTAAGTCGGATGCCGTCATGGGTATTACCTACGCCTGCGACGATGCGGGGTATTTGATTCGCTGGTCTTTGCAGGCAGGACGACAACCTTTTCAAGATTTGGATAGGCTGCCGTTTTGTGGGGAAAAGCCATGGCGTCGACAAAATGCTGTTGAAAGGCTGGTTCGGTGGCAGTTTCTACTTTTTCCACGCCAGCGACAACCTGTTCAATTTCCTTCCTGGAAGGAAGGTTCAAAAGTGCAATCCGGGCCCCTGTTCCCGCTGCGTTGCCGACCGGGGTAACCTTGTCCAGGTCGCAGTCGGGAATCAGGCCCAGCACCATGGCGTATTTTACATCAATATGACTGCCGAAAGCGCCCGCCAGGCGAATTTGATCAATACTATTTATGCCCAGGCGATCCATCAGCAGGCGGGCACCGGCATAAAGAGCGCCCTTGGCCAACTGAATGGCGCGCACATCGTTCTGGCTGACAAGGATGCGCGGTTCCCCATCATGCAGCAGATAAGAAAAAGTTCGCCCATCGGCGAGGATGCGCTTTGACTTTTTCCCCATTTCACCGTCGATAACGCCATCAGCCGACAAAATGCCGCTCAGGAACATTTCGGCGATGGCTTCAATGATGCCGGACCCGCAGATGCCACTTATGCCAATGTTGGCAATTGATTCTTCGAACCCGGGCTCATCGGACCAACTCTCGCTGCCAATGACCCTGAACCGCGCCTCCAGGGTCTCTGGATTAATTCTCACCCGTTCAATGGCTCCCGGGGCGGCGCGCTGTCCGGACGATATTTGAGCGCCTTCGAAGGCAGGTCCCGTCGGGCTGGAACAGGCCAATAGCTTGTCCTTGTTACCCAGGACAATTTCCGCATTGGTGCCAACATCGACAATCAAGGTCATTTCGCTCGATTGATAAGGCGCTTCCGAAAGGATCACCCCCGCTGTGTCGGCGCCTACGTGCCCGGCAATGCAAGGAGGGATATAGACACTGGTTTCGGAATTAAGATCAAGGCCGATCTCGCTTGCCGATATATTCAGGGCTCCCTCGACACCCAGTTTAAAGGGCGAAACACCAAGCGGCGTGGGATCAATACCCAGCACCAGGTGATGCATGACCGGGTTGCCAACCAGGGTAACAGCAAGAATTTTATCCGTTTCAATATCGGCCTTTTTGGTGACATTTCGCGCCAATTGGTTCAAGGCGATACGCACGGAGTCAGTCAATTCCCTGGCACCGCCCGGGTTCATCATGACGTAGGAAACCCGACTCATCAGGTCTTCGCCAAAGCGGATTTGCGGGTTCATCAGCCCGGATGACGCCAAAACCTCACCCGTCGCCAGATTGCAAAGGTGGGCGGCAATCGTCGTGGAGCCGACATCGTAGGCAATGCCGAATATTGAGCCTTGATAACCGGGCCATGCGGCGATGATCCTGTTTCCATTTTCTATCGCGGTGGTCAGGGCGTTTTCACCGGACTTTAGCATCGCCGCAATGGAAGAGGCCGTAGAGCTTTCGATTTCAATTCCCTGCAAGTCCCATTGCGATACCAGGGTGTCGACAAGGCCATCCATATCCGGGCTTGCGGTTTCGACGTAATGCAGGTGGATGTTCCCGTCGATGGTGATGTCGCGCACTTTGGCTTCTTTGCGTACGACCTGTCTGTGGACCTGGCTTTCCGGCGGCACGTCGATGACCACATCGCCCCCAACGCGCGCCTGACAGCCGAGTCGGCGAGCCTTTGGCAGTCCCCTGGCTTTGTTGTATTCGACTTCTTCCGCCGTAAGGAGGCTCAGGTTTTTCGGGTTCGAGGTGATGCCGTGCCTGGCGAAGTCGCCCTCGCCGATATCGATCTGGCAACGTCCGCATAAGCCACGACCGCCACAAACTGAATCAATATCGACGCCCAGGGTTCGGGCCGCATCAAGAATTAGGGTGTCGGAAGCGAAACGCCCCCG
>MPMD02135934.1_pt1 | contig 11309 bp, 3 predicted proteins | sample 1617291 | NCBI WGS metagenome assembly MPMD02 (sample SAMN05944810, study PRJNA350692) | marine metagenome | biome: marine; feature: ODZ; material: water; isolation source: 120 m water sample filtered on 30 um supor filter | place: Pacific Ocean | collected 2012-04-09 | depth 120m m | reverse complement strand
GCCGCCGAAGCCGAAGGCGTTGACGCCGGCCCTGCGCGGTTGGCCGTTGGATTCCCAGGGTTCCGCCGCGGCCAGGGTGCGGAAGCGCGTCGCCGACAGGCCGTCGTGGGGAGTCGTGCAGTGCAGCGTGGGCGGCAGGACGCCGTCGCGCACGGCGAGCACGGCCTTGATGAAGCCGGCGATGCCGGCGGCGGGCATGGCGTGGCCGATCATGGATTTGACCGAACCGATGACCGGCGAGGATCGCCGGTCATCGGCTGGCCCGCCGAAGAAGCGCGCCATGGTCTCCAGCTCCGCGCCATCGCCGGCGTTCGTACCAGTACCGTGGGCTTCAATCAGACCCAGGGTGCCCGGGGCGGTCGGGTCGAGGCCCAGATCTTCCCAGGCCCTTTCGAGGGCCAGCAACTGACCTTCCACGCGCGGGTTCATCAGGCTCGCCTCGCGGCCGTCGCTGGAGACGCCGCTGCCGCGCACGAGGGCGTGGATGCGATCGCCGTCCCGCTCCGCGTCGGCGCGGCGCTTGAGGAGCACCAGGCCCACGCCCTCACCGATCAGCAGGCCGTCGGCGCCGGCGTCGAAGGGGCGGATCTGTCCGGAGTGGGAAAGGGCGCCCAGTTGGCAGAAGACGCTCCAGAAGGTCACGTCGTGGGTCATGTGCACACCACCGGCCAGCACCGCATCGCTGCGTCCGGAACGCAGGTCGGCACAGGCGCGGTCGACGGCGATCAGGGAAGAGGCGCAGGCGCCGTCCACTGTGTAGCTCGGCCCCTGGAGGTCGAGGCGGTTGGCGATGCGGCTGGCGGCCAGGTTGGGCACCAGGCCGATGACCGTGTCCGGGCCGATGTGCCCCACCTTCGACTGGTATTCCGCCCGCACGGCTTCGACCTGCTCCTCGCTGATGCCCGGGATCACGCGCCGCAGGCAGTCGGTCACCTCCTCGGCCACGCGCACCTTCTGCACCAGGCGCGCCATGCCCGCGTTCAGGTAGCCGCCCCGGCCGAGGATCACGCTGGTGTCGCGCCGGGGCAGGGGGCGGGAGCGTCTCGGGTGCGCGCCGTCCCCATAGCCGGCGTCAGCCAGGGTGCGGGCGGCCACCTCCAGCAGCAGCAGCTGATCCGGCTCGCTGGCCCGCGCCGCCACGGGCATCACGCCCCAGGCGGCGGCATCGAACTGGGCGAAGTCGTCGATGAAGCCGCCCCGGTTGCAGTAGATGCGGTCCACGCGTCCGGCGGCGGCGGCCTCGGGGTCGTAGAAGACGCTGTCCCAACGCCCCTCGGGCACGGGACGGATGGCGTCCACGCCGCCCTGGATGTTCTTCCAGTAGGTCTTGAGATCGCCGGCACCGGGGAAGATGCAGGCCATGCCGACGACGGCTATGTCGTCGGGCCGGGGCTGAGGGTCGGAGCCCACCGCGCCGTCAGCTGAAGCTCTCCGGGTCGGCGCTCATCAGGATCACCTGGGAGGCTTCCTTGTCCCCGTGCAGGATCTCGTCCAGCAGGGAAGCGGCGCCCTCGGCCAGGTCGATCAGGCCAATGCCGCGACGTTCGTATTCCCGGCGCAACTCCGGGGAGACCATGCCGGCGGAATCCCAGGGGCCCCAGTTGATCGAGCACACGCGCCCGGCGAGGCGCCCGTTCATGTGGTGGGCCAACTTGTCCAGCACATCGTTGGCGGCGGCGTAGTCCGCCTGGCCACGGTTGCCGAAGGTGGACGAGATACTGGAGAAGAAGATCACAAAGCCGATGTCCTCACGCAGGGTGCGTGCCAGCGTCAACGCACCGCACACCTTGGTGTCGAAGACGCGGTCGAAAGAGTCGCTGCTCTTGTGGATGAGCAATTTGTCTTCCACAACTCCTGCGCCGTGGATGACGCCGTCCAGGCGGCCGTGGCGGGTGTAGATGTCATCTACCAGGGCCCCGAAGGCATCGTCGTCACGCACATCGAGGGAGTTATAGGTGACGCGCGCCCCGTTCTCCTTGAGGTGGACGAGGGTAGAGCGCACTTCCCGGGCGGCCAGGATGCGTCGGGCCTCGGCACCGAGTTCAGCCGGTGTACTCTCCGGATGCGCGGCGGCCAGGGTGCGCTTAAGGGAGACCTCGTCAGCTGCTGCTGAGGTCTCCGCCGGCTCAGTGTCCTCCGGCAGGGGCGAGCGTCCGACCAACTCCAGGGTACAGCCGGAACGCTGGGCCAGTTCCATGGCCGCCCGGGCGGTGATGCCACGGGCGCCGCCTGTGATCAGCACCACTGAAGCCTTGTCGAGCCCTCTGCCATCTGCCACTCCCGCCGCGTCCGTGGAGCTCGTGCGCTCCTTGGGTGCCTCCGTCGCCACGGCGCGCAGGCTGTGACGCTTGCCGTCGCTCCAGGCCACTTCGACCAGGGGATCGTCCGAGGTCAACTCGACCATGAGTTGTTCGGCCAGGGTTTCGCTGCCCGCGTGGGGGTCCAGGTCCAGGGCGCGCACGCGCAGGCCCTCGCGTTCCTTGGCGAGGCTCTTCAGGAGCCCGGCCACGCCGCCCTGGCCCTCGTAGCCAAAGCCGTTGGCATCGCGCCCGAAGCCGCCGCCCATTCCGGTGGCGGCGATGATCCAACGCACATCGGCCTCGACCGCCTGGCGCGCCAGGGTGAAGAGGCGTTTGACCTCGACGGGGCCTGAACCCTTGGGCAGGCTCGCCAGGTGAATCAGACCGTCCACGCCATCGAAGTCCACGGTGCTCTTCCCGTTGATCAAACTGGCCCGCGCTCCGGCGGCCTCTAGTTTGACGGCCAGGGCCCGCGCCAATCCGTCGCCGTCATCCGTAATGCAAAAGACACGGTCCTCGAGGCACGAGAGGTTCGCATCCGGCCGCGCGGTTTCCTCCATGTGGAGCAGGAAGCGGCCCAGGCGGTGACTTGCTGCGGGGGCCTGCCGTGTGGTTTCCGTTTCAGGGGTGTCGTCGGGGTTCTCCTGGCCGTCGGCGTCCCCGTTCTCCTCGATCCACTCGAGGATGCCGCGCAGGGTCTTGATGGAGGCCAGTTGTTCGACGAGCTCGTCGCGCTTGTCTTCGTCGGCTCCGGCCAGACCGGCGGCCTCGTTCAAGGCGCCCAGGATCTCAATGCGCTTGATGGAGTCGATGCCCAGGTCCGCCTCCATGTCGAGGTCCATTTCGAGCATCTCCAGGGGGTAACCCGTGCGCTCGCTGACGATGGCGAGCAGCGTGGCTTCCAGGTCGACTTCCGTGGGCAGTTCCGGGGGAAAAGTTGTACTTGGTGCGGGGGTGACCGGCGCCTGGGCGCTGATGGGCACGACCTGCACGGGCGTGGGCGTGGCGAGCACCGGGGCGAGAGCCTGGGGCGCCAGTTCCGCGGGGGTCGTGCCCAGGTAGCCGAGCAGGACCTGGCGTTGGGCCTCCACCAGCTCGCGCACATTCTGCAGGTAGTCGATGACGACGGCTTCGCGGGAGCCAGCGGGGGCCTGGCCGGCCTGGGCCGCTTGGGAGCCGGCGGGAACCACCGGGGTCGGGGGTCTTTCCATGGGAATCAATCCGGTTGCGGGGATCTCGCCCCGGAGGGGGCGCGAGCGAAAACCGTCCACCAGCCAGGTCATGGGCGGCCAGATGCGGTCGGGGGGAGAGGCGAGGTCGAAGTGCTCGGCGCCGCGGCCGGTGAAGATGGGCTCGCAGTCGATTTCGAGCCCGGCCACGGCCAGGCGCGCCAGGGCCGTCAGGAAGGTCGGGATGCCGGCCTCGCCACGGGCATCGGTGGAGACGGCCAGGTGTTCGGCGTCGCCGAGGATCTTGCCCACCAGGCCGGTCAGAACGCGACCGGGGCCGACCTCGATGAAGATGCGCGCCCCGGCGGCGTGCATGGCGCGCACCTGGTCCGTGAAGCGCACGGGCTGCACCAGGTGGCGGGCCAATTGGGCGCGCACGGCATCCGGGTCGTTTTCCGGATAGGGCGTGGCGCTGGTGTTGGACCAGACTGGGATGGTGGGAGATGAGACGCGGGCCGCGGCCAGGTGTTTTGCATAGGCCGGTTCGGCGCCGGCGACGACGGAGCTGTGGAAGGCACAGGCCACGGGGATGGGGCGCGCGGCGAGGCCCGCCTGCTCCAGGTGTTCGAGGGCCGTGGCAATCGCGGCGCTGGGTCCGGAGATGACCGTTTGGCGCGGGGCGTTGAGGTTGGCGAGGACCAGCTCCGCCAGGCCTTCCACACCGCGCAGGGCGCTGCCGATTTCCTCCGGGCCGGCTGAGACGGCGGCCATGGTGCCCGGCTCGTCACCGGCGGAGTCGAGGATGGCACGGCCGCGGGCCTCCGAGAGGTCCAGGAGTTCCGTCGGGTCGAGGGCCCCGGCCACGGCCAGGGCGGCGAGCTCGCCGTAGGAGTGCCCGGCCAGCATGTCCGGGCGCACGCCACAGACTTCGAGGATGCGAGCTCCGGCCAGCTCCACCATGCCCAGGGCCGGTTGGGCCACGCGGGTGTCGGTCAGGGCCTCGGCCTGGGCCCGGCGTTCGGCGGGGGAGAAGCTCTGGGCGGGCCAGATGCGATCGGCCCAGGGGGCGCCGCGGGCCATGATCTCGTGCAGGCAGGGGAAGGCGGCGAAGAGGTCCGCACCCATGCCCGGATACTGGCTGCCCTGGCCGGAGAAGAGGAAGGCGACGCTGCCCGGGGTCTGTTGCTCGTCATCCGCGTCGGTCCGCTGGAAGAGGCGCGGGCCCTGTTCGCCGGCGCGGGCCTCACGCAGGGTCTCGCGCAACTCATCCAGGTCGTGGACAACGAAGGCCATCCTGACCGGCTGTTCAGGGTTGGCGTCGCAGGTGCTGCGGGCCAGATCTCTCAGGCGCCAGGGGCGTTCCACATCCAGTTGCCCTTCGATGGCGTCGAGCAGCTCCCGGGCCGCCTCGGGCGTGTTGCCACGCACCAGGAAGAGCTCCGCGGACCAGGGAGCCAGGCCGGTCTGGATGGCCATGGGATCGTCGTGCTCTTCGACCACCGCGTGGAAGTTGGTGCCGCCGAAACCGAAGGAGGAGAGGGCGCCGATGCGCGGCGGGAGCGAGCCGTCTTCATTGGCCGGGCGCGGTGCCCAGGGCGTGGCGCTGCGGCGGAAGAGGAAGGGGCTGGTCGCCTTGTCATAGGAACTGTTCGGCTCTTCCACATGGAGCGTCGGCGGCAGCACCCGGTGGTGCAGGGCCAGGCAGACCTTGATCATGGAGGCGATGCCAGCGGCACACTTCGTGTGGCCTATCTGGGATTTAACCGATCCCAGGGTCATGGAACCGGGCAGGGCGCCGGCGTCGCGCAGCACCTCGGTCATGGAATCCAGTTCCGTGCGGTCGCCGACCACCGTACCCGTGCCGTGGGCTTCCACCAGGCCCGCCTCCGCCGGGGAGCGGCCGGCGCGTTTCCAGGCCCGCTCGATGGCTCGCACCTGGCCTTCCCGGCGCGGGGCGGTCAGCCCCAGGCTCTTGCCGTCGGAGGACCCGGCGACGGAGCGGATCACTCCGTAGATGCGGTCGCCGTCGCGTTCGGCGTCGGCCAGGCGTTTCAGAACCACGGCTCCCACGCCCTCGCCCAGGGTGATGCCGTCGGCCCCGGCGTCGAAGGTGCGGCAGCGGCCGCTCTTCGAGAGCGCGTGCACGCTGGAGAACATCAGGTAGTCGTTGATCGAGTTGTGCACATCGGCGCCGCCGGCCAGGACCATGTCGCTGGTGCCGCAGCAGAGCGTCTGCACGGCGGATTCGAGGGCCGCCAGGGCCGAGGCGCAGGCGGCATCCACGGTGTAGTTCATGCCACCTAGATCCAGGCGGTTGGCGATGCGGCCGGCGATGACATTGGCCAGGACGCCGGGGAAGGTGTCCTCCGTGGGCTGGGGCAGGTGCTTGTCCAGGCCCTCGGGCAGCTCGCCGGCGTATTGGGGGAAGAGGGCGCGGAAGCCCAGGGCGCCTGAGAGGTCGTTGCCGCCCTCGGCGCCGAAGAGCACGGAACAGCGTTCGCGGTCGAACTCGCGTGTTGCGTAGCCGGCGTCGGCCAGGGCGCGGCGGGCCACCTCCAGGCTGAGCAGCTGGACCGGTTCCACGGAGGCCATGGAGGCCGGCGGGATGCCGAAGCTGGCCGGATCGAAGTGCACGGGGTCCAGGAAGCCACCCCACTTGGAGGGCGTCGTGTGTCCGGCGCGGCCTTCCGGGTCGAAGTAGATGTCCGGGTTCCAGCGTTCGGCGGGGACCTCGGTGATCGAGTCGCGGCCGGAGACGATGTTGGCCCAGAACTCGTCCAGATCATCTGCGTCCGGGAAGACGCAGGCCATGCCGATGACGGCGATGTTCGCAGGTGTGTTGAGTTGGCTCTCACTCTCAAGCTCGGGCAACTCGAGTTTGGCCAGGTGGCGTACGCTGCCGGCGCTCACTTCCCGGTGCAGGTCGGCGACGGTGGTGCGCGCGGCGCGCAGGGCGGCAACTTCGCCGATCATGTAGAGGCCGCCGCGCTCCTGCCCGGCGGTGTCCACTTCCATGAGGCCGGCATCCGTGCGTTCGAGGCCCTTGGAGGCCAGGCGCAGGCGGCCCAGGTTCATCTCCTCCAGGCGCGCCCAGATCTCGCGCTGTTCGGTGCCCGCCTTCTCCAGGCGGTCGCGCTCCTCTTGGAAGGCGGTCACGAAGGGCGTCTGGGCGCAGCGGGTGGCGTGGCCCGGAGCGGTTTCCAGGAGCGCCGTGTCCGTACAGGTGATGGCCTTCTCCTGGTAGGCGGGCAGGATGGCGCCGCTCGCGACGGCCTCTTCGGTGAAGAGGTAGGCGGTGCCCATCAGGACACCCACTGCCATGCCGCGGGCCGTGAGGGGCGCCGCCATGGCGGCCACCATGGCCGCCGAACGGGCGTCGTGGATGCCGCCGGCGAATACCACCTGGAGCTCCTCCGGCTGGGGAAACTCCATCAACTGGGCGATCTGGGCTTCCCAGAGGGGGAAGCTGGAGCGCGGCCCCACATGGCCGCCGCCCTCGCGGCCCTCGAAGATGAAGCGTCGGGCACCCTCCTTGAGGAACAACTCAAGCAGGCCCGGGGAGGGCACATGCAGGAAGGTCTTCGTGCCGGCCTCTTCCAGGCGCCGGGCCTGGGAGGGGCGCCCGCCGGCGATCAGGGCGAAGGGGGGGCGGGCGACTTCGATGGCGGCCAGCTGCTCGGCTTGGAGTTCGGCGGGGACGAAGCCGAGCAGGCCGACGCCCCAGGGGCGGCCGGCCAGGCGGTCGGCGGTGGCCAGGAGCAGGTCGCGGGCCGGCTCTTCGCGCAGCAGGGCCAGGGCCGTGAAGGGCAGGCCTCCGCCGGTCTGGACTGCGTCGCTGAACTCGGCCCGATCGCTGACCCGGGCCATGGGGCCCTGGGCGATGGGATAGGGCAGGCCGAACTCCACGGCCAGGGCCGAGCCGGGGCCCAGGGGTTCGAGCTGGCGGGCCAGGTCCACGGATTCGCGCACCTGGGCGCGCAGGGCCTGGACGACGCCGCCGGCGGTGGCGAAGCGGCGGGCCAGGGGGGCGGCCAGGGCGGCGTCCTCGCCCAGGGGGATCAACTCGCGGGTCAGGTCGCTGCCCCCGAGGTGGGCTGCGACCTCCGTGGCCGAGGCCCGGGCGAAGTCCTTGGCGAGGGGCACATCCGGGCGCGAGAGCACCCGGTGGCCGGCGAGCAGGACGGTCTCGGAGCCGTCGAGGGTGGCCAGGATCGCGCGCAGGGCGGCGGGGACGGTGGATTCGCGCACCAGGGCCAGTTGGGAGTCGATGACCAGGCCCGCGGCGCCGCCGGCCAGGCAGGCGGCGGCCGTGTGGGGGCCGAGGCCTCCCTGGACGAAGAGCGGCAGGTCGATGGCGGCCACCAGGCGCTGGAGGAGGATGAAGGATGATTCCTCGCCGACGGGGCCGCCGCTCTCGTGGCCCTTGACGATCAGGGCGTCGGCGCCGGCGTCCCGGGCGGCGCGAGCCTCGTCCAGGCTGGTGACCTGGATGATGATGCGCCGGGCGGCTGCGGTCTTATGGGGGCCGATGGCCACGCTGGCGGGCAGGACCACAGTATCCACGGACTCGGGCAGCTCTCCGGGATCGAGCAGATGATCGGCGGCCAGGCGTACGCCGAAGGGGCCCGGTGACAGCCGGGCGGTTTCGGCCAGGGCGGCGCGGGCGGCGGCTGTCTCTCGACCCAGATCGAGAATCCCCGTGGCGCCACAGCGCACCAGGGCGGCGACCAGGCGTGGATCCGGTCGGTGGAAGGGGGTGATCCCCAGGACGGGGATCGGATCACTTGACATGGGGGGGAGCCGAGGCCGCGGGCCCGTCCAATCGCCGACCCATCAGGAAGGGTCGTCAACCGGGCGCCGGGGCGGGTGAAAGGAGTTGTCTGGGGAGTGAGGCGCGGGTTTTCCACCGGGCAGACCGTGGGGAGGCTTCTGATCCGTCCCCAGGGGGCCGCACGGGGCACCCTACCCTGCTAATTATGAAGGATTATCCCCAGGGCGCAATGGATGGCCTGCGAGCCGGGCAGGTGGCTCTGGATTCCAGAGGATACTCCGTGGACATCAGACGGGAGCGGCGGCCCGTGGGTTCCATTCCCTGTTCGTGGTTTGCGGAACAGGGAACAAGCCATCTCGGGGACCTCTGAGGGCCCAAATCCCGTTTCCTTGCGCTCTGGGGAAGAACCCGTAGGCTGGCTTGTGTGATCACAACCCAAGTTTGTCTGCGGGTCCTCGGAGGGCGCCGCGGGCACAGCCCCTCAGGAGCATTCATGAGCGTCAACACCTTCCGTTTTCTGTTCGCCACCCTGGCCCTCGGCATCCCGGCCGCCGCCCAGGGCACGCACACTTTTACCATCAATGCGGGCCAGTCAAACTTCATCTGGACCGGGGATACGAGCCAGGGGCCCCTGGAGGGTGACCCGAGCAACAGCTTCCACCTGGAAGGGTACGAGGAGGTCACGCTGGGCTTTGACTCCAGCGGGCTGAGCACCGGGGGCTTTGTCAGCGGTGACGCTGCGGTGGTACCGGACATCCACGCCAAGATCCCGAACCCGATCTCCTGGCTGCCGGACCTGGCGGACATCGACGTCACGAACATGCGCCTGTCGTTTGCCTCGGTCACTGATTTTTCCATCAACTCCGGGGGTAACTACACGGCCAGCGTCGTGAGTACAGTTCTCTCAGGCACCATGACCGTTGACCCCCTCGTGGGCAGCACCATCGTCGAGGACTTGTCAGGTACAGTTTCTAGCCCCAACGACGCCAGCGGCACCCTGGTGATCAGCGGCGCCAACGCCAACCTCCACATCCCCGTGGACAGCACCACGACTTTCAGTGACCCGGGCAGCGGCATGAGCGGCTGGATTCGCCTGCAGGGCGACGTCGTCGGCCAGGCCTCCTGCAGCGGTGGCGTGACCACCTACTGCTACTCGTTTCCGAACACTACCGGCAGTACCGCTGACCTGATGATCAGTGGCTCGACCAGCGTGTCCGCCAACAACCTGACCTTGATGGCCGCCCCGATGCCCAACCAGTGGGGCATCTTCTACTACGGTCCCAACATGGTGAACGGTGGCGGCGGCGCGGTCTTCGGCGAGGGCGTGCGTTGCGTGGGTGGTTCGACCCATCGCCTGCCCCCGCGTCTGGCGAGCTTCAGCACGCTGACTTACACCATGGACCTGACAAATCCGCCGTCGGCCTCCGGCGCGATCGACCCGGGCTCCAGCTGGAACTTCCAGGCCTGGTTCCGCGATCCCCCGGGCGGTTCCTCCGGCTTCAACCTGTCCAACGCGGCCACGATCGACTTCTGCTTCTGATGTGGCGCAGGGCGACGACGTGCCCGTTCCTGGAACCGCGTCGTCGCCCTGCGCCTTTGGCCCTCAGGTCGCGCCTGGGTATAGTCCAACGCTCCCATGCAGGCGCAACACGACACCCCGACCATCGGCAGCACGGCCTGGTTCGTATGGTTGCCGAATGCACCCCGCGCCTACTACCTGTTGGTGGCGTTGCTCGTTGGTCTGGCGTTCAAGCTGACGTGGGAAGGGTGTGGGCTCCTGTCCGGTCAGGCAGGGAGCGTCAACGTGCAGATCGACACCCGCTTCGCGACGATCATCGGCGTCCTGACGGCGTTCCTGATCGCGGCCGGCAACTGGGTTCTACGCCAGACCGCAAAGGACTGGAGCCGTATTTCGGTACCCGACCTCGATCGAACCGCCCTGACCGTCGCGACCTTCGCCCAGGGGAGGCGCTCCGTCCTGCTCTGCACACTGGCCGGCGTGCTGATGGGAGGCTTTCAGTTATCGGTAACCGGCGACCTGGAGATGCTTTCCCACGGCTACTCGCTGGCGCCGGTCGCTACCATGACGCTGGTGGTCCTGTTCTGGATGCTCGTGGTCCAGGTCGGCGGGACCTTCCTGACCCTGATCTGGGGGTTCTACCGGCTGGGCCTCGCGGTCGAACCCGACCTGCTCCGGCTTGAGCGCCTCGCTCCCTTCTCCTACGTCGGCCTGCGGATCCTCGCGGTGAACGCGACGTCGATGGCGATCCTGGTGTTCATGGTGGGGCCGCTGGGGAGCTCCGACCTCTCAGGACTGAGCGTGCCGCTGGGTTTCACCGCGCTGATCTCCGTACCTTGTTTTCTGCTGCCCCAGATCGGTGTGCGTCGAAGCATCCGTCGCACGCGAGGACGGATACTCGCGCAGCTCGACGCCAGGCTCGACCAGACCGGCTTCCCATCTCCCGCCGCCCTCGAATCGGACGACTCGGCGCGCCGCGTAGCGGACCTCGCCGCCCTGCGTGAGCAGATCGCGCGAGGCTCCGACTGGCCAGTCAGCGGGATCGGGTGGTTACGATTTGGGATACTCTTGCTTCTCCCAGCAGCCTCCTGGGCAGCCGACAAGCTGATCCTCAGCCTCCTGGCCTGAAGGACACAGCGCCCACGAGGCGCCGGCAACGACGTTGTTCCCGGAACGTCCCGGCTATCAGCGTCTTTGTATCCGCGACCGGATTCTCGCGATCCGCGTCCTCGCGGCTTTCCTGGATAAGTCACACCGTTCCCGGACCGCCGTAACCTCCGTTTCCGCTCACTCAAGACAGACCGCTCCCGCGCCGGGGCTCGCGATCCCGGCCTACTCCGCTGCCTCCCCGAACTGCATCACGCCCTGGACCGCTTGCGGCGGGGCGCGCTCTGGGGGGTCAGCCGGTAGTCCCATGTGCTCGAGCACGCGCCTGATCTGCAATGGATCACAGACCAGGCTCAGCACCCTTCGCCTCGCCCCGCACGGACACCGCAGCACGTCGATCTCGAAGGCCCGCTGCATCAGTTCGGCCCACGAGTAGCGCTCCG
>MPMD02234009.1_pt1 | contig 11311 bp, 10 predicted proteins | sample 1617291 | NCBI WGS metagenome assembly MPMD02 (sample SAMN05944810, study PRJNA350692) | marine metagenome | biome: marine; feature: ODZ; material: water; isolation source: 120 m water sample filtered on 30 um supor filter | place: Pacific Ocean | collected 2012-04-09 | depth 120m m | reverse complement strand
TTCCCCTGACGGCCGGTGACTTGCCGCCTTCAATAATGCGGTGGTCGCTCATCAAGTGGATCGGGCTCCTCCCCATCGTGCCCTCCGACTCCCCGGGCCTCCACCAATCGCAGGCGCTTCTCCAAGGCCTCCAGTCGGCTCTCGAGCGCGACAACGACCTCACTGAGAGAGTCGCTTGTGGCCTCCTGGAAGGTCAGCTTGGTTTCCAACTCTGTCAGTCGTTCTTGGGCATCCACGGTCGGGTCACCTGAGGGATCTCTTGACGTGCCCCGATGGTCGGCTAAACGCATCCGGAACCAGGGCGGTTACCCCACGCTGTGCGGGGCCACGATAGCGGGACCGGATCAATCCTCTTCCCATTGCAGACTGAGTAGAACGTCTCCTCGGGGCCCATCCCCAAGAGCCAATGAGAGCCGGAAGCGCCTCTGGATCTCCACGCCCGCAAAGTCCAGATAACGCACCCAGGAGTCCACGCTCCAACGATCAGCCTTGCCCGTGGGCTCGACATGGTGCCCCACCCCCAAGACCCCAGACTCAAAGCCGGACTGAATCCAAACAGGGATCTCCTCGCGCAGCATGCTGGCCGCACTTCGCTCCACCCGCAGGCTGAGCAGCGGAGAGAGCAAACCCTCGGCCTTGGCGACCCTGGTCATCTCCCGAGCGCGAGCCATGGACCCACGCATCGTTCGGTCGAAGTGATCGTGGCCGCGACAGATCGAGTGCTCATGACGGTGGTGTGAGGCCACTACCGCCCCGAGCCGCGGACTCCACACCCCCTGGCATGGGCCAATGAGATCTCGACCCTCCATCCCGGGGCGGGTCACGGCGAAGTACAGGCAGCACTCCCCAACACCCTGCTCTCCCGACTGCGCCATGGAAGCCTCGAAGATGGCACTCCCTGGAGCGACCACCATGGGAGGGGCCGGCACAATGGCCTCCGGGGCCTCCGGGGCCTCCACCTCAACGGCCTCAGTCGCTGCAACCTCGGGCTCACTGTCCGACTTCTCCGCATTGAAGAGTTCGAAGAGGTCCCTGTCAGAAGGCCCCACCCAAGAAGGATCTATCGACGGCTCCCGCCCGACCGCTGAGCCCTGATCCGCAATGACTGTCTCAGGCTCTGCAGCAGGCGCCTCGTTCTGAACCAGCGTGCTCTGTTGTGCCCGCCCGGACGCTTCACGAACTGGAGTGGGTTGCCCCTCCGAGACCACCTTGCGGCCTCCCCATCCCAGCCCCCCCACGATACCGCTCCCACCGACCAACCCGACCACGACAAGAAGTCCACCCACGATCAGGCTGAGCCGATGGTGCCAAGAGGCCTTCTCCGCCCCCCCCTTCCGCACAGTGGGAGAGGCCTGCCGAACCACCCGTGCTGCGGGCGGGCAGGGCGGATCTATCGGGGTGCCCATGGAGGCGCGCACAGGCGGGCCCGTTCGCGGCGCATCGTCGCGCACACAGTCCAACCATTTCTTGACCGCGTCGGCCGAACTCAACAACTCCTGCTTGAGTCGCGAATTCTCATCCTTGGTCACAGCCACCTCGGCCCGCGTACGATCGAGCTGTCGACGCAGGTAACGGGTTGTTTCCCCGGATGCCACACCTGCATCCCTCTGTGGATCCTCGCGCACGGACTCCGGCTCCGCTGGCTTGGTGCTGCGCGCGGGCATGCCGCCTGCTGAGGGACGCAACCGGGACAACCCAGCAAACAAGGCCCCGGGCACCTCATCCTCGGGACAGACCTCGGTGAACCACTCAGCTCCCGGGGCAGGCTTTGTCGCAACCGAAGGGAAAACCGTGCGCAGGTCGCAGACCCTCACAAGCCGTAAGGCACGCCCACCGCGCATGCCAGCGATCAGCTGCACCTCAGCTGCATCCAGGCCGGCACGCAGATCCAAATGCCCCACACCTACCCACGCGGCCGCCTCGGCCAGCGAGAGCACATCCCCAGGCTCGGGCTGGGGCGGGTTCTGGGGTTCGGGGTGCATGCTTATGATTTAGCGTTCAGGGGTTCAGGCTTCCAGTCATAGGATCCCCAGATTCCGAAACTCCCCCCTACGGTGGAGTGCGGGCGTGGTGATCGGTCCTGTAAGATCGTTTATTGAATGAGCGGTCAGACCACTAGCTCCCAACCCGGCCTATGGGCCTGCTGGGACCCTATCCTCAAGCACGCAGGGGCCTGGTCGGAGGGTCGCCTGCGATGGACCCTCTTCGCGCCCTTCGCGCTGGCGATGCCAACGGCCTACTACCTGGTTGTGCACTGGGTCGAGAGTTGGGAATACGTGGCCTGGGATCCCACACTCCCCCTGGATCGGCTCTTGCCTGCGGTTCCATTAGCGATCCTGCCCTATCTGACGCATTTCCTCTATTACCCGGCAACCGTCCTCATCAGCCCGGAAGGTGAGTCCGGCAACCGCTCACTCATGGGGCTGCTCCAGACCATGGTCTGGGTGGCTCTCGTTTCCTTCGCGGTGTTCATCCTGCTCCCGGCCAAGGTAGATCTGCGCGATCAACTTGAGGCCCCCCTGAGAGCTTGCGGCCCAGTCCTACGCACTGCCTTTGCCTGGATGCATGGCGCCGATCCCCCGTACAACGCCTGGCCCAGCCTGCACATCTCCCACACCCTGTTGGCCGTGCTCTACCTGCAGCACCACCAATCCCGGCGCACCCTGCGCGTACTCCTTTGGATTGTATGGTCCCTGCTTGCGATCAGCATCCTCCTCACCAAACAGCACCTTGTCTTCGATGCAGTCACCGGAGCGGCATTGGGCGTCTACGCCTGGCATCGGAGGGCGCGGCACTTTTGCGGGCCACCCGCCAGTCTTGCCACCCCGGAAGAGGAAACTCCAGCGACCAACTAGAGGAAGTACGTCACGCCGAACAAGGCCATCATTCCGCCAGAGTCCAGTTCCGAATCCAGCAGCGGCGGAAACCCCGGGAGGACGTCCATGGACACCCAGTCATCTGATTCGGTCAAGGGCCACTCGTAGAACAACTGGAAGTGACCGATGAGATTGTCCCGCAGTTGATAGCTCATCCCAGCCTCCAAGCTAGCGCTCCAGGAAGGGCTGCCCTCAAAGCGGAAGCTCGCGGGCGGAGAACCGGGTATGAGGGCGACCTTGGATTCGAAGGCCGTCTCGGGTCGCAGGGTCAACCTGGCCCCCACAAAAGGCCTCAGGCGCTCCTCTCCGAAGAGTGCGTGCGGGATGGTCCAGCGCGTCGCAACGAAGTACTCCAGCACCCCGAGGCTGGAGAACTCGAATGGTTCCATGGGCTCCGGCTTGAAGCGCCAGTAGTTCAGCCCCGCCTGAAGACAAACGTCGTCGGCCAAGAAGACCTCCGCCCCTCCCACCAGCCCGAGCGTCCCCGTCAGCTGGGTCTCCACATCGAATTCAACCGGTCCGAAATTGGTCTCCGCCTCCAAGTGCCCCGTCGCATGAAAGTCATCCCAGACTCCAAAGCGCCCGAGCAGACCCACCGAACCCGCCTTGTGGGCCTCCCAGGAAGGCTCTTCAAGAGGCTGCACCGCGGAGCAACCCACAATCAGAAAGCCGACGCCTAGCGTGATTCCAGCGAAATACGGGGCTTTCATGGGGGCGAGGGTAGCAATGTTGGCGCACATTGTGGCTCTCTGGTAGCTTGAGACATGAGTGGCAGTGCGGTTTCAAGCGTATCCGCGCCCCCCTCGCCTGTTCAACCCCATTGCCCCCCCCCTCTTCGGTACCCCCACGGGCTTCAGTTCCACCCATTCGCCTATCCGGTAGCCTCATGAAAATCTCCTGCATCACAACAAGCGTCGCCCTTGCCGCCGCCCTCTGTTCACCCTCGGCAGCTCAGGCCCCCTTGGATTTCACCCTCGATTACGCGGCTTCCCAATACACCTGGTCGGGGACAACCTCCCTTGGCCCTATTGTCGGAAATCCCAGCAACCAATTCGGGATCAGCGGTAATTTCATGCTCGAAATTTCCGGCGGTAGCTGGGCTATTGCTGGCGGCGAATTCAAGCCGGGCGGAGTCGCGATCGTCTCCCCGGACCTCTCCGGCAAGATCCCGAACACCTTCTCCTGGCTCCCCCCGCTGGCGATCATTGACATCACCAACATGACCTTGGAGTTCACCACTCCGTCCTTCGGCATCGCCCTTGATGGCAGCTACGCGACAAGCGTCATCACGACGATCCTATCCGGCACCCTGACGGTCACCCCGCTGGTCGGCAGTACTACAAGCACTGATCTGACGGGGATGAGCGCTGGCGCCCAACCTCTGAGCGGGACCATCAGCAGCGCATCCGGTGGAACCTTCATGACCTCCCCTCAGGTCTCTACCTTCAGCTTTACGGACCCCGGAAGCGGAATGTCGGCAACCATGACCCTGACTGGCACGCTGGAAGGCGATAACGACTGCCAGACAACGAGCAACTATTGCAGTGCAAACCCCAACACCACGGGCCTGCCGGCTCACATCTCCGCGAGCGGCAGCACAAGCATATACGCCAACAACCTCACCCTGGAGTGCAGCAATCTACCGAAGAACAAGTTTGGCTACTTCCTCTTCGCGCCAGCCACCGGCTTCATCCCCAACTTCGGGGGCAGCAGTGGCAACCTCTGCCTGAGCGGCAAGGTCGTGCGCTTCAGCAAGGACGTGATGTACTCTGGCAGCGCTCAAGCGGTGTCCTATTCGCCCGACATGACGAACCTGCCCTCGGGCACGGTCTGGGGTATCGGCGAGACACAGTACTTCCAGTACTGGACCCGCGACGTGGGAACATCCAACACGTCCGAGGGCCTGGCCGTCACCTTCTGCCCCTAGGCTCTCGCCTCAGGCAGGAAACCCAAAAACCCTCGCAAACACAGGGCACGGCCCCCCACGGGCCCGTGCCCTGCTTTATGGGACCCGCAAACCCGCCCCCAAGCAAGTTCATGGCCTATGAGTCAAGAACAGGCTAGGGTCTAACCGGGTAGGACCTGCGGCTTTCCCTATTTTGCGCCACATCCTCTTCATCATCTGCTTGGGACTTACAGTCTCCTCTCCCCTGCTCGCCAAGCAGCGCGGCGAGAGACCAAACCAGGGAACCAAGCGCGACCTCGCCTCACTGGTGAGCGAGGTCAAAGACAAGGAGGACAAGGTCGACCGGCGAGTCTTCAGCCAGATCACCTCCCTGGGAACCGAGGAGTCCTTCCGTGCTCTGACCGGGCTCATCAACTCCTTGCGCAGCGAGTATGTGCTGGGAAGCGCCTACGGAGCCTTCCTGGCCTACAACGGCAAGCCCACCCTGGAGGGCAAGAGCATCAAGTTCCTGCACCTCCACGCCCAGAAGCACCGACGCCCTGCCAACAAGCGAGCTGCAGCCCGCGCCCTTGTGCGCTTTGGTGACAAGGCCGCCAAGGAGCTTGAGAGCCTCTTCCGGACGCAACTGAAGCGGGAAGAGGAGGTGGCCCTCATCGCCTTCCAGACGCTGATCCCCATGCTTGGTGATCGGGGTGGAGCCAAGGAGGCCGATCTGATCCTCACCCATGGCGACCTGCGCTCCACGGGTCAGGAAAACACTATCCGTGCCGCGTTGCAAAACTGCACGGGAACAAGCAGCACGAAGGTTCTCTGCGCGCGCCTCGCAGATGATTCAACGCCTCTCTTGTGGAAGCGAATGCTCCTCGGGCTGATCTCCGAGCGCACTGAACCCGCAGTGGACAAGGCGCTGCTCACGGCCTTGGAAGACAACTCAGCCACCATCCGTGCGGAGGCCATCCGCGTGCTCGGTAGACGCGGAGACAAGGCCCACCTCTCCCGACTTGAGAAGCACCTCGATTCGCCGGATCCCGAGGAGCTGCGGTCAGCCGTCGTCGCTCTCTGTCGGCTCAATCGGGCCGATCCACGTTGGCTGAGCAAGCTGATGGAGATGGCCGACTCCAACCGCCCTGAAGAGCGCATGGGGGCCGCAGTGGGCTTCTTGGAGGTGCGCACTCCCGAGGCCGTAGCGGTGCTGCACGAGCTCCTCCACGACTCAAGCTGGCGGGTGCGATTTGAGGCCATGCAACAGGTGGGAACCCTGCGCCGAAGCTCATCGCTACCTATCCTGATTGAGCGACTCGATCTCGAGACACGCCGACTGAGGGACGACCTGGCTCTGGTGCTGCGGCTCATGACGGGACAGGACCACGGCATGACCTCCGCGCGCTGGCGCCTGTGGTGGGATGACCAGAAACCCAACCTCGCCCTGCCACCCTATGAGATCGCCCTGGCGGCCGAGATGGCGCGCGACGAGCGTCGTGACGCCTCCGTCACCCAGGTCACATTCTACGGCCTGGGCATCATCTCCGACCGCCTGGCCTTCGTCGTCGACATCTCAGGCTCCATGACCGCAGCAGCGAGCTGGCGCGACGGGCAAACGAAGACCGAGGGTGGGCCCCGCACAACCCGACTCGGCGTAGCCAAGAAAGAACTCTCGCGGGCGCTGAAAGGTCTCTCCCCCGGCGTCCTGTTCAATCTGGTTTTCTTCTCGTCCGGCGTCAGCGCCTGGCAGGATGAGCTGATTCCAATGGACGAGAAAGTCCTTGTCGAGGCACTTGAATTCACCAATCGCCACGGCGCCGGAGGGGGAACCAACGTGTTCGGGGCCCTCATGGCCGCCTTCGATGACCCCGAGGTCGACACCCTGTATCTGCTCTCCGATGGCGAGCCCAGCGTCGGGGAGATCATCGACACGGCCAAGATCCATGACCGCGTGCTGCGGCTGAACGAAACGCGCAAGATACGAATCCACTGCATCTCCATCGGAAAGAGGTCGACCTTCATGAAGGGGCTCGCCGAAGCGACGGGTGGAACCTACGTCGAGTTCCTCTAGGTCTGCAGCCGACGCCTGCGCGGCGGAACGACCCACAGACAGAACACGACCAGCGCAGCGAACGCCACGTAGTAGTGGTTCAATTCAGCCTGGGACACGGTCTCCGGCTCGATGAACAGAAGGTCATGCATGAGCCGGCCCACGAAGGTCCCTTTGTGACCCTCCTCCCCCGCGGCCACTCGAAGGTCATACTCCCAGATGGTCAGGGGGCAGATCGCCCCCAGGGCCCCCTGGGCAGCAATAAAGACCATCAGTCCCACGTGGGTCCATCGAAACAGCGCGCGCTCAATCCATCGCCACCCTCGGAGAATGCCGGTCAAGATGGCCGCCTGGCCCAGCAGGACAAACAGCACGATACCCAGGTGAAACGTGGCCAGTAGGTCGGCGAGCAGCGCGTAGATCACCTAGGGCCCTCGGGCTCATCCGCTGGCCCACGGGCCCCTCTTGTACGTGCTCCCAGCAGAGCCTCCACATGAAGCCGAGGTCCCCACAGAGCCAGCCAATGGCCCAGGTCTCCGAGCTGGGATCGGATCCTGAATCTCATCTCCGCCTCCTGCAAGCGCCTGTCCTGCGCAAGCTGCATCTGCTCCATCCGCTCCAACCCCTCCGAGATACGCGCCTCCTGTTGGTCCGCCAGCGCACCCATGCGGTCCAGATCTCCCTTGAACAGGGAGGACTGGGCCTGGGCGGCGACGATCTGTCCCTCCAGGGCCTCGATCAGGGCCGCCTGCCGTGCCTGGTCCTGGGCCTCCCTCTCCCGACGCTCAAGATCCCGCCTCGCGTTCCGCACGCGCTCCTCCCGAAGGACATCATCCCTCGCAGCAAGCTCGACCTGAAAGGCAACCTGTTGGGTTTCATTGCTGGCGACGGCGGCCCTCCAAGCCTCATCCCGCACGCCAAGTGTCCTCTGAGTATCCTCCAGCAGATCGGACCACCTGCTCCGATCGACCTCGAAGCGCAGGCGCTCCTCGCGCACGATGACCCTGGCGCTCTCAGCCTGACCGTGGGAATCCTGCAAGCGCTCATCGAATAGCGTCCTGTCCCGGGCGGCGTCACGCCGCTCCTGAGCCAGAACCTCCTGGGTACCACGCGCCTCGTCGCGCCACTCGGACAGCTGCGCGGTGAACTGTTCCCTGACGAGCCGATGCTCTTGAACAACACCCACAACCTGATCCTGCGCCAGGATGCGAGCATCATCCGCCCCGGTCCAGAGCCAGAAGAGTGCCGCCACGGAAGCCATCCAACCCAGGGTCGAAGGCCTCCGCCACCAGACAAATCGACGGGCCACGACCGACTCCAACTCCAGCCATTGGCTGCGGCTTGGTGAGCCAGCAGCTGCAACCTCTTGCCGCTCCAGGGCCAAGAGGGTCAAGCGGCCATCCAGGTCATCGCAACGCTCCAGGAGCTGGTCACGCTCAGCCCTCAACTGCAGCAGAGCTTCGCCGGCAGGCGGTTCTGGTTCAGCCGTTGGCCCACTGCCCGGATCTCCCGCTGAGGCCCTCCCTGAACGCCCGAAGAGGTCCAGAAGGTCCACGACACGAATCAGTCGGACTTCCCGCCCACCGCGGCGACCCATCTCATGTAGCAGACGCCCGGACTTGATCCGACGCCTCAGCAACGCCTCAGAGAGCGCGAGCAATTGCGCTGCCTCCCCGACGGTAAACAGGTCCGCCGGCGCATGACCCTCCAGGGCCTTTCGCACATGGGCCGCGCGCTCCTCCGGCTCAACCAGATCCGGCGACTCAGGGGCATGGATGTGGGATTCCCCCATGGGGTGATCCTACGCCCCCCAGGCCTCCGATCCCAGGAGGCAAACTCATCCCGCACCGGAGTTCTGATGCCAGCCCTGCGGTAGGATGGGCCCATGCGCAACTCTGCCAGCAACGCTCCCGCTGAGATCCAGGCCGGCCTGGAACCCGAAGATCCCATGGACTCCGATAGTGAGTACTTTGCCAGCTATGGCGACCCCGGCGTGCACCGGCTCATGATTGCCGACCACGCGCGCACGGACGCCTATCGGCGTGCTATCGAGGCCGTGGTTGAGCCGGGCATGCGCGTCCTCGATGTCGGCACTGGCACCGGCATCCTGGCCCTCTTCGCAGCACGCGCAGGGGCAGAGGTGTGGGCGGTGGACGAGTCCTCTATCCTGGGTGTGGCTCGCGAGCTGGCCGAGGCCAACGGCCTGGCCAGTCGGGTGCACTTCTTGCGGGACCGGGTGGAGAGCGTCAAGCTCCCCCATAAGGTGGACCTCCTGGTCTCCGAGTGGATGGGTTTCTTCGCCCTGGCCGAGTGCATGTTTCGCTCGGTCTACGTCGCGCGGGACCGGCACCTGGGACCCGATGGACGCATGATGCCCTCCGACGTGCAGCTGTTTCTGGCTCCTATAGAGGACAGCCAGCTACACGTGGAGAGGGGCGTGGGCCTATGGCAACGGCCTGTCTACGGATTGGACTTCTCGCCGCTCATGGAGCACGAGCTGCACAACCTCATCACAAGCGCAGTCGATCTACCCCAGAGCTCGTTGCTCAGCCCGGGAGAGATGCTGCTGGAGCTGGACTGCCACACCAGCAGCACAGCCGACTTCTTCTTTGAATCCGAGGTGGGGTTCACCATTGAACGCCCTGGCACCCTGCACGGGTTTGGGGGCTGGTTTGACGTAGGCCTCGGGGCTGACGTCCGCCTGGCAACGTCCCCCTTTGTGCCCCAAACCCACTGGCGGCAGTCCTTTTTTCCCATTCGGCCTCTTGCCGTGTACGAAGGGGACGAGGTGCGTGTGGAACTGCGCGCCACCCCCAAGGAGCACGGCGACCGCAGGCTCCCGATCTACTTCATGGACCTTTGGATCGAGCGTGAGGGAGACGAGGTCCATCGCGCCTTCTACAGCCATGAGGGAAGTTTCGAATAGAAAGCCAACACCCGCGTACTCCGTTTCCCACTAAGGCTGGCCCACGTTTAAGTGCACAAGGAACCCCATGAGCGATACATCCCAGCCATCCAGTGCTCCGGCGACCGAAGACCCGCCGCCCGAGCCTGAGGCCCCGCAGAAGAAGCCCACGCCGCGCCCCACCGATTCCGCGTGGGACGTCTACTGGCCCAAGCGCGACGACCCCAGGGCGAACTCCGTCCGACTGGCCTCCTTCCCACTGATTCTCTACTTCTGGCCCACCCTCCTCACGTTTATGGGGTGCGCAGGATTGCAGGGACTGGGTTGGGTCGCTCCGACCGCTCTGGGTTGGTGGGCCCTTTCAGCCCTCGCCTTCAACCTGCTTGTCCTGGTCACCAACCTCGATCAGAAGAAATTCCTGATCGCCGTCCTCACCCTCGCACTCGCTGGGCTTGGAATCTGGATCGGCTCCCTGAAGGGAGTCACGTTCTTCTCCGCCGCATACGACTGGCTGGGTGGATTGGAAATCATGCTCTCGACCCATGCCTACGCCATGGTCTCGTGCCTCCTGGTCGTGTTCTCCCTCCTGGGTCTCATTCAGCCTCGGGTGGACTACTGGCGCCTGGAGTCCAATGAGTTTGTTCACTACGTGCAGCCCTTCGGTCGCGACCAGAGCATTCCACGCCAAGGAAGCACGGTGACGCGCGAAGTCCCCGACATCCTCGAGTTCCTCCTGAGCTTTGGTGGCGGCACCCTGGTCGTACGCCGCGAAGGGCAGGCTGTGGCGCGCATTGAACACGTCCCCTTCCTCGGAAAGCGCATGAAAGCTATCGAGCGACTGCTGGGCGTCACCCGAGTCGAGAGCGCCTAGATCCTTCCAGGCAGGCACTTCCCTGGCGGGCCATCAGTAGATGCGATGGTCTCGCAGTCCTGGTTGCCTCAGGTTCTCAGCCCGGTATGCAAGCTCGTCCAGATCGACAAGTACGTTGAGCAACAACTCAGGGCCAAAATCACTGATCCCCTTAGTGCACCGAGCGTTGTACGCCGCCATGGCTGAGACGGCGTCTCCCCGTCGCAACCCCTCCTCCATGGAACGCTGGACCTGCAGGAGTTCACCCACCTGCGGGACATGGGCCTCGATCTCCCCAAGCCGCAGTCGAGCGATCCTCAACGGCTGTTCCACGCTGCGCTCATATCGATCCCTACTTCCCGCATGCAGTGAACGCCCCCCGAGTAACTCCTCACCTCGACCTGCAATTCCCTCCAGCGCTTCCGCGTAGACGCTACACAGATCGGGCAATCGGGCTCCGCGATGCCTCTCACAGTCAGCAATGAACTGGCTCTCAAGTCGATCCAGGTCACGCGCCAGGGTCGAGATTTTCAGGGACATCAGCGCACGCTCGGCCAATGTCCGGGAGTGGTCCTCCGAGGGGACCCTGTCCGCAGGGACGCCCACCAACGCCAACACAATGAGCGCGTAGACAAGCAATTGGGGGCGCCAGGACATACCCACCCTGTCGTCAGACTCCCCACCCCGGATTGAGACCGGCACGCACAATCGTGCTACCCCCCCCAGTGAACCCCCTATATGG
>MPMD02085372.1_pt1 | contig 11335 bp, 9 predicted proteins | sample 1617291 | NCBI WGS metagenome assembly MPMD02 (sample SAMN05944810, study PRJNA350692) | marine metagenome | biome: marine; feature: ODZ; material: water; isolation source: 120 m water sample filtered on 30 um supor filter | place: Pacific Ocean | collected 2012-04-09 | depth 120m m | reverse complement strand
TTGAGGCAATCTGGGTAATTATTCGGGCAGCCAACGGATATGTCGATGCGCAGGCTCCCTGGAAGTTGAAAAAGGAAGACCCCGAGCGCATGGCTACCGTGCTCTATGTGTTGGTTGAAAGTATTCGTCGGATCGCCTTGGTGCTGCAACCTTTCATGCCGGACACGATATCGCGCATGCTCGACCAATTGGCGGTAAGTCCTGATCACCGCTCTTTTCCATTCCTGGATGAAGGGCATAATCTTATTCCTGGGACAGACCTGCCCAGGCCGGAAGGGGTGTTTCCCAGACTTGTCGTTGACGCAGAAGGCGGTAACTGAGTTTGAACGCAATTTAATGACGGTTCCCGGACATGCTTGTTGACAGTCACTGCCATCTGGATTTCCCAGACTTCGAAGATGATATGGACGACATCGTCGCACGTGCTGGTGAAGCCGGCGTCAGCCATATGCTTTCGATCTGCACACATGTCACCAAGTTCGACCCGGTGCTCGCCGTAGCTGAACAATATGACAATATTTTCTGCACGGTTGGCATACATCCTCATAATGCGGCGAAGGAGCCGGAAGTTACGGCCGAACACCTGATCCGTATGGCCAGGAACGACAAAGTGATCGGTTTTGGCGAGACCGGACTGGATTTCTTTTATGATAAAAGTCCCCGTGATCTGCAAAAAAGCCAATTCAAGGTCCACATAGAAGCCGCCAGGGAAGCCGGTTTACCGTTGGTGGTTCATACGCGAGATGCCGATGAAGATATGGCGGAAATCCTGAAAGAAGAAACGGGGAAGGGGGCGTTTAGCGGGCTTCTCCATTGTTTTTCCAGTTCCCGCGACCTGGCGGAAACGGCTCTGGATTTGGGGCTTTATCTTTCTATTTCCGGTATTGTTACGTTCAACAAGGCCGATGAATTACGTAAAATTGTCAAAGAGGCGCCACTGGACAGGCTCCTGGTTGAAACCGATGCTCCTTATCTGGCGCCGGTTCCCAAGCGTGGCAAACGCAATGAACCCGCTTTTACCCGTCATACAGCCGAAAAAATTGCCGAAATCAAGGAGATATCCTTTGAGGAGGTTGCGACGGCGACGACGGATAACTTCTTTAACCTGTTTTCCAAGGCCTGATCATGGGGCACTATAACGACATCATGCGGAAATGGGCACATGGGTCTTGATATATGACGATTGGTATCAGGGGTTGATCCGGCCCTCTCATCAGATGGCTCTTCATCATCAAGGATATCCGCCTCTGCTGCGGGAATATCGGGATCATCCATTTTAATCGTTATCAAACGTCCAGATTGGCTACTTTCAGCGCGTTCGCCTGAATAAAATCGCGTCGCGGCTCGACCATATCGCCCATCAGGGTCGAGAAAACTTCCTCGGCGTCATCGGCGTGGCTGACCTTGACCTGTAGCAGGGACCTGGCGTTGGGATCAAGGGTGGTCTCCCAAAGCTGTTCCGGGTTCATCTCGCCCAGGCCTTTGTAACGTTGCATACCGATGCCCTTGCGGCCCGCGACCATGACGGTATCGACCAAGGATACCGGTCCGGTAATGGTATGTTCCTTGTCTTTGACGATCAGGGTGCCGTGACGCATGTAAAGTTTTTGCAGTTCGCCGGTTTTTTCATCCAGTTTGCGCGCTTCCGTGCTTTGGATGAGCGCCCCATCGATGATGTGACGCTCTTCAACCCCGCGAAGGGTTCGCGTGAAAGCGAGTCCGCCGTCATCGAGAATTTTTCCGGCCCACCCCCGCTCGGTCTCGGGCTCAAGGGCGTCGAGCCTGTTGGCGGCGTAATCGCCGATTTCCTTGGCGTGGTTTTCATCCGACAGGATTTGTGGATTAAGGGCACCCAGAATAGCGGCCTGTTCAACGATGCGAATGGGTACGTGACGAGACAGCCTTTCAAGCTGCAATTTGACTTTTCGGGCTTCTTCGACCAGATGGCGCAGGTCGGCCCCGGCGATCTGACTGCCGTCAAAAATGGTCAACACCGTTCCCTCATCGACAGCCGTTGAGAGAAGATAATCTTCAAGTGCCTCATCGTCTTTCAGGTAAACCTCGGATTGGCCTCGCTTGGCGCGGTAGAGCGGCGGCTGGGCGATATATAGATAACCGCGTTCGATCAGCTCCGGCATCTGACGATAGAAGAAAGTCAACAGCAGGGTGCGAATGTGCGATCCGTCAACATCGGCATCGGTCATGATGATGATCTTGTGGTAGCGGCACTTGTCGGGATTGAAGTCTTCGCGCCCGATGCCCGTGCCCATGGCCGCGATCAGGGTGCCGATTTCCGCAGATGAGAGCATTTTGTCGAAACGGGCGCGCTCTACATTCAGGATTTTGCCCCGCAAGGGAAGGATTGCCTGATTTTTGCGATGGCGACCCTGTTTGGCCGAGCCACCAGCGCTGTCGCCCTCGACGATGAACAGTTCGGACAGGGCCGGGTCGCGTTCCTGGCAGTCGGCCAGCTTGCCGGGCAACGATGCGATATCCAGCGCGCCCTTGCGTCGAGTCAACTCGCGCGCCTTGCGGGCGGCTTCGCGGGCGGCCGCCGCCTCGACTATTTTGCCGATCACGGCCTTGACTTCCCCGGGATGCTCCTCGAACCACTGATCCAGTTGGTCCCCGACGACGCTTTCGACGATCGGACGCACTTCCGATGATACCAGTTTGTCTTTGGTTTGCGACGAGAACTTGGGATCGGGCACCTTGACCGACAGCACACAGGTCAGTCCTTCGCGGGAATCATCCCCGGTGATGGAAACCTTTTCCTTTTTGGCGATGCCGCTGGAATTGGCGTATTTGTTGATGGTGCGCGTCATGGCTCCGCGAAAACCCGCCAGATGGGTGCCGCCATCGCGTTGCGGAATATTATTGGTGAACGGCAGGGTCGTCTCGTGGTAGCTGTCGTTCCATTGCAGGGCCATTTCCACGGTCACGCCGTCTTTTTCGCCCGTCGCCACAAGCGGTTCCTGATTGATGGCGTTTTTGGATTTATCCAGGAATTCGACGAATGCCTTCAGGCCCCCCTCGTAATGCAGGTCGACGACGTTTTCATCGACATGACGGGCATCTTTCAGGCGAAGGTGAACGCCAGAGTTCAAAAACGCCAACTCGCGCAGTCTGTGCTCAAGAGTGGCGAAGTCGAATTCGATCATGGTGAAAGTATCACTCGAAGGCATGAACGTTAATTCAGTGCCTGTTTTGGGGCCGTCCTTGTTGTCAGCGGCGGGGGCGTCACCGACAATTTTCAGTGATTCTTCGGTTTCGCCGTGGGCGAAGCGTACAACATGTTCCTTGCCCTCGCGCCATATCTTCAGCTCCAGCCAGACGGACAGGGCGTTGACCACGGAAACGCCGACCCCGTGCAGGCCGCCGGAAATCTTGTAGGAATTGGAGTCGAACTTACCGCCCGCATGCAACTGGGTCATAATGACCTCGGCAGCCGAAACGCCCTCTTCGGCATGAATATCGACGGGAATTCCCCGGCCGTTATCGCCGACCGTAACCGACCCGTCGCCGTTCAGGATAACGTCGACCCTGTCGCAGTGACCGGCCAGCGCCTCGTCAATAGCGTTATCGACGGCTTCGTAGATCATGTGATGCAGTCCCGAGCCGTCGTCGGTGTCGCCGATATACATGCCGGGGCGCTTGCGGACCGCTTCCAGGCCCTTCAGGACTTTGATGGAATCGGAATCATAAGCGGTGTTGCTTTCGGCCGTTTCCGGGGTTTCTTCGTTTGTTTTTTCGTCAGTCATGGTCAGCTCTTTTATCTCAGGTTCTCGATTGAATGGGCGTGATGATGGCGTCTTGAACGCCGAAAAATTGGGCGACGCCCTGCAAGGGGGAGAACAGGACGGCATCAGTCCCGGTCATCCATGCCTGAATGCCGAGGTTTAATATTTCACTGAACAGGGCCTCGCGGCGGGTCATATCCAGATGGGCCGTGACTTCGTCCAGCAAAAGCAGTGGCAAGGAGCCGCGCTCGAGTGCCTGTAGGCGCGCATTGGCCAGGATCAGGGATATCAACAGCGCCTTTTGCTCGCCGGTCGAACACAGTTCGGCAGCCTGTCCTGTTCCCAAATGATGAACGGTCATATCGCTGCGATGAGGGCCGTATTGAGCCGTGCCGTTCTCGCTATCGCCCGTGCGACTTTCCTTCAGGGTTTTTTTCAGGCGTTCTTCGGCCTCGAGGGCCGGGCAATCGCCCAACCAGTCTTCAAGGATACCGGTCACTCGAAGGGTCGCGCCCGGAAAAACGCCTTCGTTCGCGGCGCATCCGGCGATGTCATCAAGCCGGACAGCCATATTTATTCTTGCCGCGCTGACGGCCACGCCCTTCGAAGCCATGGTTTCTTCCAGGACATGCAGCCATTCGGGGTCCGCCGGACGGCCGCTGTCGCCCTGTCCGTTGCGAAGTAGGCGGGAGCGTTCGCGCATGGCGTGCTCATAAGCCGAGACACGACCGGCATGGGCGGGATCGGTTCCAAAAACAAGGCGATCGAGAAAACGTCTGCGCGCCGAAGCGCCCTCAAGAAATAGTCGATCCATTTGCGGCGTCAGCCATTGCGCGCTTAAATGTTCTGAAAGAGCCGCCTGCGATTTGACCGTGGCCCCGTCAATGCGCACGACCCGTTTCTCGCGTTTTCCCAGGTGCTGTGTATCCCTGCCTGAGCCGATGTCGATAGACCCATTCGGGGTTTCAAGTTTGGCCGCGACGGCCCAGGCCCTGTTGTCTGGCGTTGGGGCACCCGGTTCGGCGCGGGAAATTTCGGATAATTTGGCGCTGCGCAAGCCGCGACCCGGAACAAGAAACGACAGGGCCTCCAGAACGTTTGTCTTTCCGGCCCCATTGGGGCCGCTCAAAACAACAGGTTCGGGTCCGGCCTCGATGCGTTGGTTTGCATAGCAGCGAAAGTCGCTCAGGGTTAGCCGGGCAACGGAAGCGCTTGGTGTAGGCAAAGCTCTATCGCCAGCCTGGCTGGCCTGAGAGTCCTGTCTTGCCAATCCGGTCGTATGGATCAGGGCTTCCTTCCTTACACACGCATGGGCATCAGCACATAAAGGGCGCTGGCATCGTCTGTTTCACTTAAAATTGTTGGCGAAGCGGCGTCGGCGAACGTGAAGCGCGCACTGTCGCCTTCGATTTGATGCGTAATATCCAGGAGATAACGGGAATTGAAGCCGATCTCCACGGCTTCGCCATTAAAGTCGACTTCCAGTTCTTCCGTCGCCGTTCCCGATTCGGGGCTGGAGGCCGAAAGCACCAGCGTTCCATCGGCAAGCGCCAGCTTGATGGCGCGGGATTTCTCGCTGGAAATCGCCGATACCCGATCAACGGCCTCGGCGAATGTCTTGCAATCGACGACCATTTCCTTGTCATTTCCGGACGGGATAACCCGTTCGTAATCGGGGAATGTGCCATCGATCAGTTTTGACGTCAGGGTAACGCTATCGAAGGTAAAGCGGATTTTGGTCTGTGAAAGCTCGACGGCAACATCATCGACGGTTTCTTCGATCAGTTTGCGTAGCTCACCCACCGTCTTGCGAGGAATAATGACACCCGGCATTCCCTCGGCGCTTGCCGGCAAGGGACCTTCGACGCTGGCGAGCCTGTGGCCGTCGGTCGCCACTGCGCGCAATACCCTGGTTCCATCGCGTTCTGCGGCATGCAGGTAAATGCCGTTCAGATAATAGCGGGTTTCCTCGGTCGATATCGCGAAACGGGTTCTGTCAACCAGGCCGCGGATTTCAGCCGCCGGTAATGAAAAAGTGTGCGCCATCTCGCCACCCGACATTACCGGGAAATCATCGGTTGGAAGGCATGTCAACGTAAAGCGCGACCGCCCAGATTTCAGTGCCAGTTGACCCTCGTCGTCGCTGTCAAACTCCACCTGCGAGCCTTCGGGTAATTTGCGAACGATCTCGTACAAGGTGTGTGCCGGTGCCGTCGTTGCGCCCGGCTGGCCGACATCGGCGTCAACCTGATCGATAATGTCCAGGTCCATGTCGGTGGCGTTCAGACTAAGGCGTCCTTCGCCGGCATCGATTCTGACATTGGAGAGAATGGGAATGGTGTTGCGGCGTTCGACGACGCTTTGGACATGCCCCAAAGACTTCAAAATTGCCGCTCGTTCGATGGTAAATTTCATTTTATATTTTACGTTCATTCATGGTTTCAAGGATGCCTATTTTTGCCGCCAGAAGCGCCGTCTAAAATGCGGCCTTTCATATTTAAAAGGCCACCGGCAGGCTGACTGTGGATAAGAATCCGGCCCCTCCCGATGAGGACCTTTCTATTATAACAAATAGGCCTCAAATCAGAAGCCTTTTTCGCACACAGGCAAAGCGGTCAAAGAAGCAGGACTGCAACCTTGAAACGGTAAGAACTTCAGGGGGGAGCCAAGGGCCCTAGCCTTCAAGCATACGCCTTAAGAGTTCGACATCTTCGGCGAAGGATGAATCGCATTCGCGAAGTTCTTCCACTTTTTTTACCGCATGCATGACGGTGGTATGGTCGCGACCGCCAAATTTGCGCCCGATTTCGGGCAAGGAGCGCGATGTCAGCTGTTTGGCCAGGTACATGGCGACCTGCCTTGGGCGGGCGACTGACCGGGCGCGACGGGCCGAATGCATGTCCGAAATCCGGATATTGAAATGAGAGGCGACCCGTTTCTGGATTTCCTCGATGGTGACGCGACGGTCATTGGCACGCAGAAGGTCGTGCAAAACTTCCTGAGTTGTTTCCAGCGTAATTTCGCGCCCCACCAGTTGGGCGTGGGCGACAACCCGGTTCAGGGCTCCTTCCAGCTCACGCACATTGGAAGTGATCTTGTGGGCCAGGAATTCCATCATTTTTTGCGGGACATTGACCTTTAGCTGTTCGGCTTTCGATTCAAGAATGCCAAGGCGCAACTCGTAAGTCGTGGCGTGGATATCGGCGACAAGGCCGCAATTCAGCCGGGACTGCAGGCGCTCTTCCATGCCCTCAAGGTCGGACGGGGATTTGTCAGCCGAAATGACGATCTGTCGGCCCTGATCGACCAAGGCGTTAAAGGTGTGGAAAAATTCTTCCTGGGTCGCACCCTTGCCGCCAATGAACTGCACGTCGTCGATCATCAGGACGTCGACATTGCGGAACATTTCCTTGAAGTCGACGGTGTTTTGTTCCTTCAGGGCGCGGATAAAACGGTACATGAATTTTTCCGCCGAAAGATAGATCACTGTTCGATCAGGGTCCTGCTGGGAAATATGCCAGGCGATGGCATGCATCAGGTGCGTCTTGCCAAGGCCGACGCCACCATACAGGAACAGCGGATTGAACGGCACTGATGGCGCTTCGGCGACGCGACGCGCTGCGGCGTAGGCGAACTCGTTGGGTTTGCCGACAACAAAATTTTCAAAAGAATAACGCGAATCGAGTGGCGCGCTGATACCCGCCGCCCCGTTTTCGTTTGTCCGGCGCTTTTCGCTTTTCGCCCTGCCTACGGCGGCTGTGGTGGCGGCCTCTGCGGCGGCTGTGCTCTTTACGCCCTCGTTGCGGCCGGATTTAAAAGAGCGTTCCGGCTGGACGGAGATTTCCACGTTATCGACGCCGGAATCAATGGCGTTCCATAACTCTCCAAGACGCTCGACATAATGTGCGACCACCCAATCCCGCATAAAGCGCGTGGGAACGGAAATACGCGCGGCACCATCGCCAACGCTCCGCACGGTCATCGGCTTGACCCAGCTTTGATAGGCAGCTTCCCCGATTTCCGACCTTAGGTTTTCACGAACCTCTTGCCAGTTCCCGTCATGTAAGCCGTCAATTATTTCGTTCGTCATTTATGCTCACAACCCCCGGGGCGATACACCTGCAACAACTATCTTGATTTAAAGAGAACCGCAACAATGTCCGGCTTGGCTCGCACCCAGACATTGGGGTTCAGGTATGTCGGCCTGAACCCGATTCTCATTTCCAGAAGCATGACCGAATTACGGTCTGGAAGACTTTCCCCAAGGACTTTTGCACTGTCTTAGACGATGCGGCGACTTAAGCGTCTGGTAGCCCCGATTTACCTCTTTCATTCAAAATTGCTGTCGACCTCGCAAAAAGGTCAGGTGTTTATTTCCCTCTGTTTTTATTTTTCTGCTCGCCTTGTCCAGGACTAACGTTGAACGAGACAAACAAATCCAAATATTTTTCAACGAATAAAGCTTCTTAAAATTCTTAAGAGCGACTATTTGCTGTTTAGGTCTTCTTGTATCGAGTCAGTAGTTTTATAAAAAAAATTGGGGCCACGAAGAATTGAATCGAGGCCTTTGGAAAATTACCATCTCAGTTTACGGCCTTATCAAAATATGAGCCAATTTTACCAATGCCATTAATAGGTTTGATTGTGGTTTTTACTATCTACAGTTCCCATTTATTCTTTCCAAGCACTTCACATTCATGATTGATCAAAAGAATATTTTTCTAATGCTTAAACATTCATCAGACTTACTTGATTGAACAGTATCGAATACTTAATTTTAACTGTCAGGCCCCGAAAGGGTGCCCCGCGCTTGAGAAGTTAAATTACAGAGACGCGGCCTCACTTGCAAGGTGATCGTAAGGGGAACGTTAAAAATAATTGGCTTGACTCATTGCCCATCTTCGAGTCCAAGCCATCCCCAAAGTGGTAAAACATTATGGGCAAAGAAAAAGGCCGCTTCCCGTGTAAAGAAGCAGCCTGATATCCTGTTTGCGATAGCGCCTGTTTTTAAGCGGCCATCGCCTTAATCCGTGCAGACAGGCGCGAGAGCTTCCTGGAAACCGTATTCTTGTGGAAGACACCTTTCTGAGCGCCACGCATCATTTCTGGCTGTGCCGCTTTTAATGCCGCAGCTGCGTCGGGCTGATTGCCACTTTCAATCGCTTCTTCAACCTTGCGGATGAAGGTGCGTACGCGCGTACGGCGAACGTTGTTTACGCTGGCGCGGCGTTCGATCTGGCGGATCCGTTTTTTTGCCGATGCATGGTTGGCCATAGTATTGATAATCCGTGCTAAAGTCTGTTTTGTGTAAGCGAAGGCAGGCTTATATAGCTCAGCAAGGCCCCCGTCAAGCTTGGAATACCGCCTTGTCCGGCGGTTCCATAAAGGCGGAATTGCAGGACTGTCTATTTGTTCTTGAAAGCGGGTTGGCGCTTCTCGGCGAAAGCCGCCATTCCCTCTTTCTGATCTTCCGTTGAAAACGTCGCATGGAATAGACGGCGTTCGAAATGAACTCCTTCGGCCAGCGTCGTTTCGTAAGCTGTATCGACTGCCTCCTTCGCCATCATCACGATCGGCAAGGACAATTTGGCAATCGCCTCGGCGGTGTTTACGGCCTCTTCGACCAGATCGTCAGCCGGAATAATGCGACTGACGAGGCCTGCGCGTTCGGCTTCTTCTGCATCCATCATGCGCCCGCTCAGGCACATTTCCATGGCTTTTGATTTTCCGACCAGGCGGGTCAGGCGTTGCGTACCCCCGGCACCCGGGATGGTGCCGATGGTGACTTCCGGCTGGCCGAACCTTGCGGTGTTAGCGGCCAGGATAAAGTCGCACATCATCGCAACCTCGCAGCCGCCACCCAGCGCATAACCTGCAACCGCAGCAATGACCGGCTTGCGACATGTGGCGATACGCTCCCAGCCTTCGGTAATGAAGTTGTCCATATAGTTGCTGGCGAAAGTGTTTTTTTTCATCGCCTTGATATCGGCGCCGGCGGCGAACGCCTTTTCCGATCCAGTCAGAACCATTGCCCCGATGCCTTCGTCCGTTTCAAAGGCATCCAGGGCCTCGGCAAGCTCACTGATCAGCTCGGGGTTCAGGGCGTTTAACGCCTTCGGGCGGTTAAGCGTGATCAGGCCGACCCGGCCTTTCGTTTCGACGATGATGTTTTCATAAGCCATTTGGTTCTCCTGCGATCATTTTTGATCTCAATATAATGAAATGGGGCAAGACCTATTTTGCCGGTGACAGCATGAAGAGAACGCTAATCGTGGCGGGGTCGCCAGATGAACCCGTACCGTCCCGCGCCGTTGTCTGGGGAAATTCCAGCTTCAATACCTCGTCCTCGCGGCTGTATTTGCCAGGGGCCCTTTTTTCCCATCCCAATTGCGGCAGGGTGTCGCTGTAAAACTGTTCAACGTCTTCCTTCAGGACCTTGCCCATGGTCAGGGCCTCGACGATACGCCCGGAAGGACTGTCGAAAACCATGACGCCACCGGCGATTTCGTCGAGTTGCGCCATCAAGGGTAAATCGTCAATGGCGCTCAGGAACTTGTCTTCGGCCAGGGCCTGTGTCGAGTGAACTGCGCCTAAACACAACAGCGCCAGCGCCAAGCCTATTGATCTCAAATCGGGAAATGCAGTTTTCATGGCCCCGTCATAGCACTACCTTTGACGTTTCGTACAATAGAAAGTCGATCTTCCGGACTGTTGAATGCGGCGAATGCCTCCTGTTGCGCTGAGCGAACAGTCGCACCCGGGACAGGCCTCGCCTTCGCGCCCGTAGACGGCGAAGGAATGTTGAAAATATCCCGGTTCGCCGCTGGGCTGGCGATGGTCACTGATCGACGATCCCCCGGCTGCAATGGCAAGTTCCAAAACTTCGATTATTGCCCGATACAATTTGCTCGCCCGTCCACCAGCGATGGTTGCGGCCGTGCGTTTGGGGGAAATTCCTGCCCTGAACAGGGCTTCGGCGACATATATATTGCCAAGGCCAGCGACCACCGTTTGATCGAGCAGGGCCGACTTGATAGGCGTACGCCTGCCTTTCAGGGACCGGGTCAGGATGGCGGCGTTAAAATAGTCCCCCAATGGTTCAGGACCGATATCTTTCAACAACGGATGGGTTTTCAACTCCCCGGCTTCGACCAGGTCCATGAATCCAAAGCGGCGCGGGTCGTTGAAACGGATCTCGACGCCCTGGTCAGTGCTCAGGATTACATGATCGTGCTTTTCCAGCGGCGGGACGTGATTTTCATGGATGCGAAAACAACCAGACATGCCAAGGTGGGCCAACAGGGTTACGCCGTCATCCAGTTCGATCAGTAGATACTTGGCGCGCCGCTTGACGCTGGTGACGGTCCTCCCGGTCAATCGCTGGCCGAACCCATCAGGCAAGGGAAAGCGCAGGTCGGGTCTGCGCGCGACGGCCCTTTCAATTCGGCGGCCTTCCAGGACCGGGGCAAGGCCTTGTTTGGCGGTTTCGACTTCGGGTAATTCGGGCATATACTATTCTGTACTATTCTGAGGCCTCTGCATAAGCCCTGATATGGTGCAGGATTTCAACAGAACCGGCGAATTGGTGCGGTTTT
>MPMD02358170.1_pt1 | contig 11338 bp, 9 predicted proteins | sample 1617291 | NCBI WGS metagenome assembly MPMD02 (sample SAMN05944810, study PRJNA350692) | marine metagenome | biome: marine; feature: ODZ; material: water; isolation source: 120 m water sample filtered on 30 um supor filter | place: Pacific Ocean | collected 2012-04-09 | depth 120m m | reverse complement strand
CTGGCCCGCTACAGCCATCCATGTTGCGTCAGAGTGATTTATTAATAATTCTGCTGTATCAATTTTAAAATGAGCAAATATGGGTAAAGCTATACCTCCATAAGCCATAACAGCAAGTTCCAATTCTAGCATTTCTAGGCAATTTCTAGAAAAAAGGATCATTTTGTCTCTTTTTTGAAAACCTGATTTTTTAAGATTATAAGTGATCTTTTCTATGTTCTGATAAAAGTCACTCCATGTGATCCCTTCAAAAACTCCTTCAGAATTCTTTTCTTGATAAACAATTTTATCATTAAACTTCTTAACATTTCGTTTTAACAAAACTGTTATGTTAGGAAGAACTTTGCCTAATTTGTATTTTGAATTGAGTTCTTTCATCTTCTCAATTGACTACATCAGCCATTTTATTGTCTTTCAATTTATAGTATCTAAAACCTCCCCAAAGAGCAGCCCCAACAGCGCCAGAATAAATCGCATCAGGATGTGAAGAAAAAATCATATCTATTTTTTTCTTTTCTTTAGATAGTTCTTCAATTGCCTGAACCATTCCTTCATTCATCCCCATTCCACCAACTAAAGCTATTGGAGATTCAGCTTTAAGAGATCCTAATAATTTCACCACTCTAGCAGCAATAGAAAGGTTAATACCTTTTACAATATTTGCTGTAGAAAGCCCCTTGGAAACCAAGTTAATTACATCTGTCTCTGCTAGTACTGCACAAATTCCAGATGGAACTTCAGGGTTATCTGCTTGTAATGACATTGGACCAACTTCTTCAACAGCTAATCCTAAATAACGAGAGATGTTCTCAATAAACTGCCCTGAACCAGAAGCGCATTGACCCGTCATTTTATAATCCATTACTTTCCCTCTGTTGTCAATTTTTATTGCACGAACATAAAGTCCGCCTAAATCAACAACCGTTTTAGCTTCAGGAACAAAAAATTTCCCTCCACGAGCGTGAGTAGTCATGCTGTAAAAATGACCTGTTTTTTTCTTTACCATCTCACCTTCTCCCGTAGATGCTAAGTATGCGATATCATTTTCATAATTTAAATTCTTCCTTTCTAAAATGACATCAATTGCTTCAATAGCAACATCCTTAGGGTCTCTTTTTCTTATTTTTTCAGTTTGCTTATCTATTAATTTATGCTCTCCATTGTTGTTGTCGTATGACATTAAAACTGCTTTCACATAGCTGCCTCCAACGTCAATTCCCATTGTATAAATCGTATTACTCATTTCTAATTAATTTAAATCGTTAAAGGTTAAGTTACTTTTTTCATTTTCTTTTGCTTAGCTGGTAAATCTACATCCAGGTTTCTTCTAGCAAACATTGCCCCTCCTAGAGCACCCATGAAAATAGAATCTGTATGAATGTTCATAGTTACTTCTCCATAAGATTCAGTAACCATTTGTTTTACATATTTAATTACTGCTTGATTACGAGCTACACCACCAGTAAAAGTGAACTCATTTCTAACCCCACCAGATCTAGCAATTAGAGACATTGCTCTTTGAATAATTGCTTTGTTCAAACCAGCTAAGATGTTTGGCCTTTTTTCACCATTATGCAATAATTCTTTTACTTCAGCACCAGCAAATACAGTACAGGTAGAACAAATTGTTGTTTCTTTATCTGCCTTCATTGCTTCTGGTCCCAATTCATTTAGTGAAATACCAAACTCATCAGCAATGTATCCTAAATACCGACCACAACCTGCAGCACATCTGTCATTCATATGAAAACTAGTTACTAAACCATGACTATCTACTTGAATTGCTTTGGTATCTTGTCCTCCAATATCTAATACGGTTCTTGTATTTGGAAATATTGCGTGTGCACCAAATGCATGGCATAGAATTTCAGATTTAATGCAATCTTCTGGAAATGGAAGTAATGCCCGTCCATAACCTGTGCCAACCATATTTGAAATATTTATATCATGAGTGGCAATTTCATCGATATACTCTTTCAAAGTATATTCAACTTTTTTGTAGTTATCTTTTACAGCATTTAATTCTGCATAGTACCAGTCTTTTTTAGTTCCGTCTTCTTGTTGTTCTTCTTCTTCTAACCCTTCATATTTTTCTTCCAACACTTTCATTGATTCATCAACCAATTCTTTAAAATTGTATTGAACCATTTCATTCTCTACTGGAGTTATGCTTTTGTCAAAAGCTAAGATTAAAGGTTCAAGCAATGCTTTTTCTTCTTTCTCTAATTCAAAGTTGTATCGTTCACTTACAATATCTCTAAAAAATTGATTCTTTGAACCTAGATTTTCATTTACAAATTCATTTCTTATTTGTGGGCGTATAGTCTCTAAGATTCTATCTAATCCTACAGCGATATCACTTTTATTATCATAAGCAAATTCACTAACGGTCTTACTTAATAATTCCTCTAAGCTTTCCATTCGTCTCTTAAACTGACGATATTGAAATACGCTTCTAATGTCTTCCATATACTTCTTAAATCCGGGTTTAGACTCAATTTCATTTTGTAGTTTTTGAGTTAGTAAAGTAAATCGAGCATCATAAACAGCTTCTTCTCGAGCTATATCAGCAGCAACTTTGTAGTTTGCTCTAGTATTGGTAATTCCTCTTCCTATTATTTCATCATTTTCATTGATAATAACAGCTTTTGAAGTAGTAGAGCCAAGATCAATTCCTAAATAATATTTTTCCATCGTTAAATATTTTTTCTTTTTAATTTATTAAACAGTTTCTCTTTCCAGTTTTTTTCGTTGTTCTAACATTTGGAAATAAGATTCTAATCTGTTTTTTATGTTTGAATAAGAAAAGTATCGTGGATCAACTAAATCTGATTCAATAAATCCAACTGGTACTTCGAGGTCATCTTCAATTTCACGCATCATACCTAACTGGCCGGCTGAGAATGAATTACAACTCTTAATTGAATTTGTCATGTAACCATCTGCATTATATTCTGTAATGCATTTTTTTAATAAATCAATTCGTTGTGGAATATTTAAATTGGTATAACAATTCATACAATATTCAGCCAATGCCTCTAATGGTCTTTCTGGATCATGTCTCCAACCCAAATCATAAACACCTCCTACCTTTGTATAAGAGGAAGCAACAATCACAGCACCCATATCATAGAAGATTTTCCAAAATTCACGAAAGCTTGTCCAGTTTGGTGGTCCTTCTACAACCAATCTGTATTTTTCCTCTTTCATCTCTCCTTCTGGTGTAATTGGTCCTTGTCCGTTTTGAATTCTAATTTGAATCTCTTTTAATAACTCCTCATAATAATCTACAGCTTTTTGAGTACCTCTAAAACCAATATTTATTGGACCTATATAATATACCCCAGCAAAATATGCATCAATTGGTGATGGTTTGTGTTTTGTTGTTTGGAAGATTTCATACATTAAATCTTCTGCTTTTGCAGATAATTTTAAATGCTCTTTTAGCTTTGCTTCATCGTACTTAATACCGGTAACCTCTTCCATTTGAGGAATAACTTCCTCTTTGAATTGTTTTACCATATATTCAGTCATCTCAGGAGTCATCTCTGCATTTTCCTGATATGGTGTATGAACCATTATCACTTTTGCATCTGGATACTCTCTTTTTAAAGTTTCAAACCATTTTAAGAAAGTAAAACATCCTGTATAGCTTAATAAAAGGACGTCTGGATTTGGAATTTTTTGACCTGTTGGTCCTATATTACCTTTCATCAACATCCCTACATCACATTTAACATAAGTACAAACATCTTCTGAATGTGCATTCTTTTCAGCTTCTTTAATGTAAGCTGCAGATTTTTTACGCATTGCACTTTGTAGCGCATTTATTTCTGGATAAACAGGTAACATGTCAAATGTTCTAATTAACTCTGATAAGTTTCCTGGTATAAAAGTATAACAGACTTTTTTTCCTAATTCTTTAGCATTTGCTAAATCATTGAATAGCCCTTCAACCATCTCCTTCTGGAGGATCATACTTTTTTCTTTTTGTGCTTCTTTTGACATTTTATATGAATTTTAAAAAGGGTTCTTAATTATGCTGTAACTGGTTCATCTTCCCACAACTTAATTGAGTCTGAGAATGTCCCCACTTGTTCTTTAATTACTTTATATTGATTGATGTTCTCACTATACTGAAATGAGATGTATCGAATTCCCATTTTATCGAATGCATTTTGAAAAATTGGAGCATCTAATAAACTCGGATCACAGAAGCTTGCAGCAGCAAATACAACACCATCAGCATTCCTGTCTTTTACAATTTTAGCTAGCCTATTTTCTTTTGGGTTATGCACATCATAAATCGAAGATGAAAACTGGCTTTGTTTAATGTAAGCCAATGCTATAGCTTCTAAAGGATTGTCTGTTTTTGTGTCAATATCTCCTAATATCATTCTAGATCCTAACATATAATCATCATCCACTACATAACACCCTGCTTCTTCCACTGCCCTAATTAAACCTAAGGCAGGTTGCTCACAAAAAGCGCCAGAAACCACTACTTTAATTTTATCTTGCGGTGTCCCAATATCTTCTTTAATATGTTCACAAATTTGTTCTAAAATTGTATTGTGCTCTTCAATTGGCATAACCATTCCTGCTCTAACAATACAATACACATCTTCGATAGATAACCTCCAAGGATAATCTTGTCTAACGTCATAAATCTGTTCTATCATTTGACGATTCTTATTGTATAAGTTAATCGAATGATTTAATGCTTCAATTGTTACTTCAACACCATTTAATTCTTTGATATATTTAAGGACATGCTTCATTTCCTGTTGATAAAACACACCTCCAATTTCAGGTAAGAAATTTTGAGGAAAATCCATGTATTTCACGAATTTCCCGATTTTCTTTTGTTTGAAAATTCCAGATAAATTTCTTATCACATCACAAATAGAAGGAAAAATAAAGCCGTCAATATGGTCAATTTGATTATCTAATGCAATTTCCATTATACTTCTGGGAATATGACATATATAAGATTGATAATATGCATCTCCCTTAATGATTTGCTTATTATCTCCTCCTCCAAAAATCCCTATTGGCATTGCTCCAGCAGCATGAATAATTTCCCTTGGAAAATAAATAGGCATAAATCCGACTAAAACTCTACCTTCTTTTTGAGCTTTCCAATCTTTGGCTTTTGTGAAGTTTAAGTCAAATGCGTGTTCTTTACACTCTTCAATAAGTGCTCTTAAATCTTTCATTTTTTATATCATTTAAATTCAAATCCAATCTACTTTTTGGTCATCCTTTACTTGATATTAGTGGAAAAATTAATCTATACGTTGCTGCCAAGCAAAAAATGAATTGAAATATCTTGGTATAGTTATAATTGAGTCATAAATCGTGTATAAATCTATAACTCCTGTTAAAAAAAAAGTATGATTAATATCATACTAAGTGATAAATATTTTGAGACGAGGACTATTTTTTTGAAATTCTTATAAAAGGAATAAAGAAAAGTAATTCATTTTGTGATTAATATCATTAAATACACATTTATATTTCAGTAATTTTATAATTATTCATGTTTAATTAATCTATAAAATGGCTATTTTAATAACAGATGAATGTATTAATTGTGGTGCTTGTGAACCTGAGTGTCCCAATAATGCTATTTATGAAGGCGGGGATGAATGGTCTGTTTCTGAAGGAACAGAAGCAACTGGATCTTTTAAGCTTTTAGATGGAGATGAAGTTGATGCTTTTGATAATAATAAAGCTCTATCAGATGAATTATTCTACATAGTACCAGAAAAATGTACAGAATGTAAAGGCTTTCATGATGAACCCCAGTGTGCTACAGTTTGCCCAGTGGATTGCTGTGAAGATGACCCGGACAATGAAGAAACAGAGGAAGAACTATTAGAAAAACAAGCACGACTTCATGAATAGCTCTTTATATTTTGATGAAAATGTAAATGCTTCTTCTAGCGCAATAATACTTGCTGGAGGAAATTCAAAAAGAATGAACTTTCCAAAACCTTGGCTAACCTTTTCTGAGAATAAAACATTTTTAGAGCATATTATAGACACATATAAAATTCTTGGATGCAATAAAATTATTACTGTTATTAATTCAAAATTTTGTATTGAATGGATGTATGAACTAAATAAAATAAAAACAAAATCAATTATTATTCAAAACCACAATCCTGAAAAAGGAAGAATTTACTCTCTCAAACTTGCTCTTAAGCATTTAAAGCAAGTTAATTATGCTTTTATACATAATGTAGATAACCCAAGTGTGAAAAGATCTACCTTATTAAAACTTATTAAATCTAGACCTAAGGATGGATATAGCGTTCCCGTTTATAAGAACAAAAGTGGTCATCCTATATATATTACAAAAAACATCATTGAAAAAATTAAAACTTACTCTAATGAATCAACTTTAAGGGAAATATTAAGCTCTGAGAAGAGAACATCTATTCATGTAGAAGACAAACATGTTCTTCTTAACATTAACACAACTGAAGATTATAAGAAATTTACAGAGAATTTTATTTTTTAATGTAATCATTCGTGTAATATTTCTTTATTAAAATTAACCCCTATAAATCTTAAAACTATTCAAGTAAGTATACTTGAAGAATTAAATTAAATAATATATATAATGAATAAGAGAATAGCCATAATTTCAGGAGCATCCAAAGGAATCGGAAGTGCTATATCCCAACATCTAATTGAAGAAAATTGTTTTGTCATTTTAGTTGATGTAGATTCATTGAATGGAGAAAAACTTGCTACACAGCTAAAAAAAGAAAACGCCAAATTTATTCCCTGTGATATTGGTAATGAAAAAAATGTTTCCTTTTTATTTAAATCAGTGATAAGTGAATATGGCAAAATAGATATCCTTATAAATAATGCTGGAATTATACGTGACAATATGATATGGAAAATGCCAGCTGATGATTTTGATGCAGTAATACATGTAAACCTAAAAGGCTCCTGGTTAATGTGCAAAGAAGCAGCAATTATCATGAGAGAACAAAAAAATGGAAGAATAGTAAATATTGCGTCCCGTGCATGGCTTGGAAATAGGGGGCAGTCTAATTACTCTGCCTCAAAAGCTGGAATTGTAGGATTAACACGCGTATTGGCCCTAGAACTTGGTAAATATGGTATTATGGTCAATGCTATTGCTCCTGGGTTCATTGACACACCGCTAACACAAAAACTATCAGCTGATGTTCGAGAAAAGTTAATTCAAACCCAGCCACTGAAAATAATAGGAAAGCCAGCTGACATAGCTAATGCAGTTGTTTTTTTAACTGCGGAAAAAACACAATTCATCACTGGTCAGACTATTTATATTGACGGAGGCAAAAGTATAGGGGCAGGAGTTTAAAACTCTTAATTTTCAAACAATATGATACAAACTGATATTATAAAATTAAATGTTAACGGTAAAGTTTATAAAGTTCTCGTTGAACCTCACGATACTCTTTCAAAAGTTTTAAGAGAGAAAATTTTCTTAACAGGAACAAAGCTGGGTTGTGAGCAAGCAAGCTGTGGTGCCTGCACAGTATTAGTAGATGGAAAAGCAACACAAAGCTGTATTACGCCTGCCTTAAGAGTAAACGAAGCAAAAATAACAACCATTGAAGGAATAGCAGAACCTGAGAAGCTACACAAACTTCAGGGAAAGTTTGTAGAAAAAGGAGCTATTCAATGTGGATATTGCACTCCCGGAATGATAATGACTTCTCTAGAATTATTAAAAGAAAATCCCAAACCAAGTACAGACGATATTAAAGAAGCTCTTTCAGGAAATTTATGTCGCTGCACAGGTTACAAGAAAATAATCGAAGCCGTTGAATCCTATGTAAAAGATGATGTAAGCACTTTAAATGAAGATCTTAAATATAAAATGGTTGGACAGGGAAGACCTTTTATAGAATCTTCAAAAAAAGCACAAGGCATAGCTGACTATGCTGATGACATACAAACTAAAGGAGCTTTGTATTGCAAATTATTAAGAAGCACACATGCTCATGCAAAAATTGAATCTATTGATACTTCAAAAGCGGAAGCATTAGAAGGTGTAAGGGCAATTATTACTGGAAAGAATCTTCCTATTAAATTTGGGGTTCTTCCTATTTCACAGGATGAAACTGCAATGGCTATAGAAAAAACCAGATACATTGGAGAAATAGTTGCCGCTGTATCTGCCGACACAGAAGAAATAGCAGAAGAGGCTTGTGAATTGATCAAGGTTAAATATACTCCTTTGAGAGCTTTTTTTGATATGGTAGAATCTACTAAAGATGTTGGTGAAGATGATCAAATACATTCTCATAGTAAGTTCAATAACAATATCCATAAAAAAGCTGAACTTCGATTTGGAGATCAACAAAAAGGTATATCTGAAGCTGATCATAGCATAAAAGAAAATTTCAAGTTTCAAGGTATTAATCATGGGTTTACTGAACCTCATGCCGCTACAGCCTATTGGGATGAAAATGGATTAACGATAACAACTGCTACTCAAGTTCCACATTATCTACATCGATTTTTAGCTAAGGTTCTTGAAGTACCAATGAATAAAGTTAGAGTAATAAAACCCTACGTAGGTGGTGGTTTTGGAGGAAAATCAGACCCTTTCCCCCATGAAATGATAGTGTCACATCTTGCTAGGATAACAGGCAAACCTGTAAGAATAAGATTCAATAGAGAAGAAGTTTTTCTAACAAACCACGGCAGACACCCAACAATTATGGACCTTGAATTAGGAGTAGATAATGATGGAAGCTTTAAAGCACTGGATGCAGATATAATTATTGATGGTGGTGCATATGGGAGTTTTGGTGTTGTTACATCCTATTACAATGGTGTGTTATTACAAGCTCCATATAAAATAAACAACTTTGGATTTCGCACCAGAAGAGTTTATACTAACAAGCCTCAAAGTGGTGCTCTACGTGGTCATGGAGCAGTAAATTCTCGATTTGCAATAGAAACCATTATTGATCGATTAGCTGAAAAAATTAAGATGGATCCATGTAAAATAAGACTTAAAAACTTCTTAGATGAAAATACTTTAACTGTTGGCCAATATAGAATTACATCTAATGGTAGCGTAGAATCTCTTAATAAAGTAATGGAGCTTTCTGACTGGAAAAATAAGTATAATAAAATGCCAAAAGGGCACGGCTTTGGTGTGGCATGTGGGTTTTTCATAAGCGGAAGTGCTTTACCTATACATTGGAATGAATACCCTCAATCTGTAGTCCACTTAAAAGTTGATATGGATGGGCGTGTTTTAGTGACTTCAGGCGCCAGTGATATTGGTCAGGGAAGTGACACTATGCTCGCTATTGTTGTTGCTGAAATACTGGGATTAAGCTTAGATAACATTTTTGTAGTAGCAGCTGATACAACCTTAACCCCAATTGACCTAGGTAGCTACTCTAGCAGAGTTACATTTATGGCAGGGAATGCAGCAAAACAAGCAGCAGAAAACCTCAGAGATAAAATTATTAATGCAGTATCTTTAGTTAATAATGTTGACAAAACTGAAATTAACATTCAAAATGAGAGGGTCTTTACTAATGCCAAAAATGTTGACCTTAGTTGGGTTGAAGCAATAGAAATAGCTACAAGAAAGGTTGGTGCCTTAAATACATCAGGGGCTTATAATTCACCAAAACTAGGAGGTAACTTTAAAGGTGCAGGTGCAGGACTAAGTCCTTCATATAGTTTTGGTGCAGTAATTTCTGAAGTAAAAGTTGACCTTAAAACAGGACATGTTAAGGTAGTAAACATATGGGGTGCTCATGATGCTGGCAAAGCAATTAACCCTTTAGCAGTTGAAGGTCAGCTAGAAGGATCATGGCACATGGGAATGGGACAAGCCATCAGTGAGCAAATGAAATATAAAGATGGATTATTATTAAATGGGAACTTAATAGACTACATGATCCCATCAACTAAAGACACCCCGCCTATTCATTCTTCTATAATAGAAACTATTGATCCAGAAGGTCCTTTTGGAGCTAAAGAATGTGGTGAAGGAGCACTTCACCCTATTATTCCAGCCATTGCTAATGCTGTTTATGACGCAACAGGTGTTAGAGTTAATTCATTGCCAATTAGCTCTGAAGAAGTACTTAAAGGAATCAAGCTAAAAGAAAACTAATGATAAGTAACAATAAATATTTAATTCCAAAAAGTATTGATGAGGCTTACCATATGTCAACATCAAATCCTGGCTCTAAATATATTGCAGGTGGAACAGACCTTATGGTAAATAAGTTCCAAGGAAATGAAAAAACAATATGTCTTATTGACATAACAAAAATAAATAATCTAAAAGGTGTTAAAAAGAAAGATGGGTTTTTACATATTGGTGCTTTAGAAAACTTAGAATCATTAAAGAATTATAATGAAATAACAACCGAATTTCCTATGCTCATTGAAGCTGCATTATCTGTTGGAACACCTCTGATTAGAAAAACAGCTACTCTGGGAGGTAATATCCTTTGTGAAAACAGATGTATATTTTACAATCAATCTGAATGGTGGCGAAAAGCAGCTGGTTATTGCCTTAAATGTAATGGTGACATTTGCATAGCTACACAAGGTAAAAAAGCATGTTTTTCAGAATTAGTTTCAGATACAGCCCCTGCATTAATAGCAATGAATGCACAACTTGAAATAAAAAATAAGAAAGGTATTACTTGTGTTAAGCTTGAGGATATATACTCAGGTGATGGAGTTGTACCATTAAACATTTCTGATTCAACTATAATAATTGGAATTAAATTGCCTTTAAATAAAAATTTCAAAACTGCATTCCATAAATTAAGAGAAAGAGAAACTTTGGAATTCACTTCTCTCACTACAGCTGTTTCTGTAAATAAAAGTAATGAAATAAAAATTGCATTATCAGGGGTTGATCCAAAACCTATTGTTATTGAAGCAAACATCGATGATGACAAAGAATTATTATTAAAAAAAGCCATAAAAGGAGCTAAAGCTATAGACAATGACATGTATTCACGAAAATATAGAAAAGAGATGATTAGAGTTTTTTTAGAGAGAAGCTTTAATTCACTTAATATATAAATAAGGTTATTAATACTTCCTTCAATACATTTAATGACAATGTCTATTCAATGACATAAAACACATTGAAGACCTTATCTATACTTAAGATGTCCTGAATTACTAAAGTTTTGCTTCTATCCCTACTAATCAACAAAGCTTAGATTCACCTCAATTTAACTATTTACTATACCCACATACTCTCAAAACCTTCAACAAAATAAAAATTAATTAGTTAACTTTGACTAATTAATTAATTATTACTAACTTT
>MPMD02205274.1_pt1 | contig 11341 bp, 3 predicted proteins | sample 1617291 | NCBI WGS metagenome assembly MPMD02 (sample SAMN05944810, study PRJNA350692) | marine metagenome | biome: marine; feature: ODZ; material: water; isolation source: 120 m water sample filtered on 30 um supor filter | place: Pacific Ocean | collected 2012-04-09 | depth 120m m | reverse complement strand
ATAGCGCACCTGTTACTAATTCATCTTCAGCATATGCTGTAGAATTCCAAGATTGAATTGTTGCGGTTACACATTGGTCAGCCGATGATGCAACTGCGACATCTCCATTAGAATACAATGGTTGAGCCAAAAGACCAATCTTACGGAAATCGTTATTTGTTGTAAAGTTTCCAGATTCGCCATATTCTAATCGACTGTTAATCATGACAAAAAATCCGCCAAGTTCTTCAATAGCATTACCACCATGTCCACCAAGTGGTCCGACAATAGGTGTTACTACACCAGAACTTCCAGCGTTTGTAGAAATAGTTGCTACGGCATTACCATAGTTATTTCCACCAGCTACAACTACAACATCACCAATAACACCGGAAGCTGTATTTGTAAGTCGAACATTAGCACCATGTCCATCACCCGTAATTACACATTTCGGTGCAGTGGAATATGCAACACCATTTGCAGGAGCCGAAGCTACTGCGGGGGAAAATGTTACAACCTTAGTACTGTGTACATATCCCGTGATTGTTCCACCAGTACCAGCCAATGCTCCATCAGTGAAATAGATATCATTATTTACAATATCATTATCAGCCGAAAGAGCGCCACCAGAAATTTTACAAGTAGTTGTACTTGAAGCATAAGCTGATAATGTTCCGGTTTCGAATTTATAAGAACTTCCACCAGTTGTTACATGAGCCACTTCAATTGCACCATTACCAGAAGTATTTGCTGCAATTTCAACATCATACTGAAAAGATGAATCTGTAGTGTTCGCGATTGCAAGGTTTGCTTTTCGCACACGTTGAACTGGTATATAACTTGGTGTTACAAATTTGAGTGCTCTCGCAGCTGAAATCTGATACATGAATTTCCATGCATAAGTATCTGCTGTTTCAATAATAGCTGTTCCTACACCAGAAGGTTTGGTTGTTGATGTCCCCCCAGCATTATTGTTTGCAAGACATTTATATACATTGTAATCATCAGTCATTACATAAAATTGTTGATCGAATAATGAATTATTCGCTTGATTATATGCATAATAATTTGAACCCGATGTCCAGTTGTAGCGTGGAACTACATGACTAACATCAGTTGACCCAATTTTCTTAGCTGCAATCATATCTCTCCAATGATTGTAGACCGTATTAGATACGGAGTCCGTTGGGGTTGGCGGGGCTGTATCATCCGTCCAAGCAGTTACTTTACCAATAAAAAGATACATATTGGTTGTGAGTAATCCCGATGCGTCTGTAATAGCAGCTCCTGAAGTAGTCGCCACCTCATCAAATGCTTCCACAAACTGCTTTGCGTTGTGAATTCGGAATTTATTTGTTACTATAGCAGGCATTTTGTTATTCCTCCATAAAGTTGTATAGTTTTGTTAAAAATCAATGTTTTCCTCATTGTTATATTTATATCTTTTTGTAAATTTACATTTGGTATACCGAATCACTTACTCCGCCCAAATGTTTTCTAGTTACGGTTAAAGTAGTGTCATTAGTAATGGCACCCACAATAAAGGCTTGAGGCTCCGTAATTAATTGTTTTGACAAATCTTCCCAAAGCATATTATTGTTTTCCCATTCTGGTGTTTGTCGTTCAATGATACCGCCATCATCTTCTTGGCCGATGTTTTTATCTAGATTAGATTCTCCGGTTGCAAAATAATAACCTGTATTCCAACTGAAATATGTTCCTATTACGCCGGAATGTGTGGGGTGCGCGTCCTGATCAGAATCTTCGTTATTCATTAACCAACGAAAATCCACAGAAGGAACAAGTTCCCATTCTAATGTAGTAAGCCCCACATTTTGAACATCGGAGATGGTAATATCTTCATGTTGTAATCTTTCATCAGTTTCATATAATATACCTCCACCAGAATCTTCATTTATAATATTTTCATCTGCAGTTTGAAATTCATCCCCCACATTAAGTTCTGTAGTAAATAGAGTTTCAGATCCACTTCCAGTAGTTCCCCCATCTGCAAATGTAATTTTACCAGTAAATCGTTCAAGTACTTTGGTATACTGATATGCTGGAAGAACGGTCCAAAATTGATTAGGATCATAGTCTGTACCATAACCTTCTGATGTAAGTTTAGATGATTCCAATAATGCACGCTGTAATCCCTGAGCGACTGCGGGTTCTTCATTTAATAATTGATCTCCTGTTTCCGTAAGAACCTGACCTGTGTCATCTTCCAAGAGAAACCAAAGACCAGCGATTGTAGCTTCTTCATACTCAATAAAATCTAATGACCCCTCCTCCAATAAAATAGAATTTATCACCTCTCTGAGTGGATTCATTATGTCCTCACCCGCAGCACCACCCTCTTCATGCATTAAATAATTCCTATTCCCAAAAAGTTCCAGAAGTATTACTCCTGTCTCGTCTTCCATTGCGAATTTATCCTCAACAAACATCCCTGTGGTAAGTGAAGACCATTGTGAAGCATAATGTGGTCTAAAAGGTTGCATACCAAAAGACGTCCCAATAGTCTGAGTAGCTGCGGTTGTAACAGAATTATTTATATAGTTATCTAAAGTCCATTTGGTGATATCGTCCGTTGAAACAATAGGTATATGAAGTGTTGATTGAATTTCAGAAGCTTCTGTGAGTAACCGTGTTTCATCTTCATATATTAAATGAGTGTAGTCATCTTCCGCCAAAATATGCCAACCAGTTGATTCGACAAGATTATATTCAATTTCACCAGTAGCATATTTGAACCAACCTTCTTCCATAAGAGGAACGGTTTCATCCTCATAAAGATAATGGTATCCATCTTCCATTATGGTATGTTGGCCAGACCTTACTTGATAAGTTTTTTCGATTCCAACGGTCAAATCTTTTACGTGACTTTCTTCAGTAACCGGCCGAGTTCCATCTTCATATCTTAAATATGTAAGGCCGTCTTCTGTTAAGAAGTGCCATCCGGTTGTATCATAAAGATTAAATTCAATTTCACCAACTGGGTCTTGTACTTGACCATATTCAATAAGCAATCGTGTTTCATCTTCATATATTAAATGAGTGTAGTCATCTTCCGCCAAAATATGCCAACCAAATGTTTCGACAAGATTAAATTCAACTTCACCAGTAGGATATTTAAACCAACCTTCTTCCAACTGAGGAACGGATTCATCTTCAAAAAGATAATGGTATCCGTCTTCCATTCCAATGTGTTGACCAGTTCCGGCTGTAAGGTTAAATTCCCTTTCACCCGAAATAAATTTTTCCATGGCCATCACATAACCGAATTTGCCCTCTTCAAGTATATAAGATTTAATAGATACCTCACTATCTTCAAACGCAAGCAATGTTGCTTCCGTATCTTCCATTGTTAATCGGCCTGATGGAGAAATTAGAGGATCATGTACTATAACTGGTGTTCTCTCAAATGGGGGTTGTTCAGAAATAAATTTTGACGCCTGTACACCTTCTCCGGAATCATTATCTTCACCAACAATATAATTTAAACCATCTTCTGTTTGTAAACCCCCTCTTATTGAATCAAGAAGATCGAATTCTATTTCTTTATCAATTGGTGGAGAAGTAATTTCTGTCAGGAATCCTCCAAAAGTATCTTCACCAAAAATTATATCGCCATCTTCATACAACATTCTACCTAATATAGAAGTAGAAAGATGGTCCGTGTATATTACTGCAAAATATGATCCACCAATTATTGCATTATGTTCTGTAATAAATCTTCGTCTTTCTTCAGGCCTATAGTGACCGAATTCAACAACAATATATCCTAATTCAGAAGCAGAATCATATCCTGTTCTACCATCATCTTGTAAGAGTTTATATCCATCTTCCATAACTAGGTCAAAATCATCAACAGTAAAAGGTTCTAATACTAAATCATCCATTCCATCTTCTGTTAACAATCCTTGTCTCATCGAATCGAGAAGATTTGTTATAACTTCTGTTTCCATATAAGGAATACTTTGAGCTATATGACCTTCTTCAATTCCTTCAGTATCTTCTTCTAGAGAAATATATCTTGCGGGACCAGTACCCACACTTCCAGATGCTTCAGTAAGAACATATCCAGAATCACTCATTCCTAAATCACCTGTAGTATAATCTTCAAGTAGAACATCACTATTGAAACTCATATCAATGGATACGGTTCCCGATTCTGCTATTGGAAATTCTATTGGGGGATAAAGGAAGCTTCCGCCGTGTTCTAGCAACCATTTTCCAGAATCTATTTCATCTATAGGTGCAGTATTAAAGGGTGATTCCCAATTTGAAGTACTGGCTCTCCAAGTATTCGCAAAAGCTACAGTTTCTACTCTAACATAATCTAATACATCATCATCGGAATATTCATTTAATACTTGATCTCCTGTTTCCAAAAGAATCTGGCCACTATTATCTTCCATGTAAACATAAAGATATGCAGACGCCGATACAGAAGCGCCGGGATCTCCTCTATACATGTATACTGTGTAAGTATTTGTCGTAGGAACAGAATAGACCGTATATTTTCCATTGAAAAAATCACCTTCTGATGCCCATTGACCTCTATCACCAGAAATTACTACAGTATCACCAACTTCTAAGTTATGTAATGGTTCTGTAATGGTGGCATATGCATTAGAGCCGACTGCAGATGTTCGTTGCATCGTAACATCTCTAAAATTTTCATATAATAAATTTTCATCTCCTCTGATATCAATCTTACCGTCCATTGCTTGCCAAGGATGTTTGGCAGTATGTAATTCTAGTATTCCGCCTTTTGGATCTAAGTAAGATTCATACCCACCTGAGGACAAGGTTGCAGTATTTTGATGTCGTAGATTTGCATATGAATTAATAGTTGGGACTGTAAGGCGATATTTTGGGGAATATCCCATTGCAGTTTTTGCAACATCATCATCAGTGGAATTAACGTTTCGTTCACCCGCATCGAACATCTCAACTGAAACTTTATTACGGAAAGCAACTTCTCCGAATAATAACATACCAGATGGATGGGTTAATCTCTTAACTTGATCACGATAATCCGTAATATCCATATCTGTTTTTAAAACATAAGAAAAATCTTGATAATAAAAATTATCCTGTATTTTCGGAGTTCCACTTATTAATCCTGTAGACCCAACATAATAACCATCATATTCAGCAAAAGCTCCAAGTGTTGCGGAGAGTTCTGCATTTCTATTACCTGTCGTTGTTGTAAGAGTTGGAGCTTCAGTATAACCAGCACCAAAATTATAAACAGAAACAGTTTTAATAGCACCAATTGCAATCGCGGAAACCGCGAGCGTTGCATTATTACCTTTTGGTGAACTATCTACTGTATACGCATTAGCATTAGTTAACCATCCCGAAGCAACACCCCTTGACCTAATTTCTCCGGTTACTGAAGCTACTCCATCGTGAGGTAAAGTAAACCAATATGAATCTGCGTCAATGACATAAATTACATGGGTTCCATTGATAAATGCACTTAATGCACCAGTAATTTTAACTTTATCACCAGACCTTAGATAATGTGCAGTATCGGTTATCGTAACTGTTCTATTTCCGGTCCCACTTCCTGCCGCTGTAACTGTCCGATTATCTCCCCATGTTACTACACCATTATAATCAATAGAATATGTATTACTTGCATTAACTGTCTTACTAGTATCGACTGTAATGACTGTGGAATTGGTATAACCTGTTACGAGTGCTGTTGAATCATCATGTCCACTATAAGTAATAGTTCCTCTTGGTACGTCATTAGGAAAATGAGCTCCTGTTAATGTAACCGTTGTTCCCGATTGTGCGATTGTTCCAGAATTAGCAGTGGAAACGGTAGAACTATAAGCAGTAATCCTTTCGCCAGATGTAGATTCATTAAAGATTCTAAATCCATCTTCAAAAATCATTACGCCAAGGCCATCTTCTTGAGATAAAAACTCTACGCAATCTTCTAGTAAAGCTTTGTTATCATCTTCAAAAGTTAAAAAATCTAAATCATTATAAAAATCGCTGACTTCATATTGCAAGAATTGTTCGCGGTTTGAAAAATCTTGAGATGTCAACATATTCAAACGGAGAGTTGTATTTCCAGTTGCAATCGGGGGTTTAAGTTCCTTTGATTTATCAATAAAATCAAGAATAACCGCTCTAGTACTATAGTCATCATTATAAAGATAAGAACCCCTAGCAAAATTATTTGCCATGGCCATGTACGTCAAAGAATATGTTTGAGGATCATCATTAATTCCAAAGTTTTTTTCAAGGGAGGTTCTTAGTGAAGTAGAATTAGTAACCGCTGTTATGTGGTCTTCTAATCCGTTTGCATATGTAAGTTTAAGTATTCCAGAATTTGCATCAGGGAATGTTCCACCAGTTAACGTAACTACATTACTTGTTTGTGTTATAGTTCCAGTATCATAGGAATGTAAATTCAAATTAAGTAGGTGATTATTAGCACCCATAACATCTAAAACATTATCGAGTTTTGTTATATAACTGTTCGCTACAGTAACAAGTGGTTCTGATTGATATCCTGACCCTCCTGTTGTGATAGCACAAGTGTTAATTGCTCCAACATTTTTTGTTAGTGTATTCAGAGCACCTCTAGTTACAAATGTAACAGTATTACCTTCTCCTGTTTGACCAAAAGCGTCTGCATATGCAATATTTGCGGTTGCTGATTCGCTGTGGGTATTTACACTTGCGGGAGTATTACCAATTTGGAGAGTAATACCATTATGCATCATTTCAGCATCATGAGAATTCGCTGACTTAGCCGCCAATGCACCTGTTCTCGATGCATCATATACAATAACATTATCATCATTAACAAAATTATTCGCACTGAAAGCATCTAAATCGGGATCACGATAATATGAACCAACCGAGTATAAAATTTGTGTACTATTTGCACCAATAATTGTAGCCCAAGTGGTGTTTGACCCATAATAAATATCCCAGTCCTGTCCACTTGAAATTGTGTGTGAATCTTTAACCGAAAAAACAGTAGAGTTTGTATAACCAGTAATAATAGTAGTGTTACTATTTGCATAAGTAAGTTTAGAACCAACAACTTCTCTCGTTAGTGCATGAGACAATCCTCCTGCAAACGTAACAGTAGTTCCAGATTGAGTAAGTTGACCTATTGAGCTATCAGTGCCCGGTGCCTTGGAGGTTTCATCTATAGTTACTTGTTTTCTGAGTTGGTCCCCGGCTGTAATAAATTGGGTATTCCACATTGGAGAAGTAGAATCGAAATATTTTGCAGAAGATGCCTTGATTGTTGATTGGAACACCAGAGAAGAATTTCCAAATAAATGAGTATTGGCATTATGTCCTTTCAAACCAGAAGTGTAATCTGATTCACTTAAAGTTTTATCTTTCCAATCTCCTAGTACATCACTATTAATAATAACTTCGCCGGTCTTAATAATAGTTGCAACTCTTCCAGTAGCGCCTTCGCCGCCAGTTCCCTCATCAACAAATGTAAGAACGTCCCCTACACAAAAACCATCACCCGAATCTAATATGGATATTCCCTCAACCACATTTTCAGCAATCGATGCAACTTTTGCCTTGGCATTTTGACCACCCCCACCAGTAATTGTAATCTCATCACCAACAGAATATTCTGTTCCACCAACGTCCACTTGAATCGACTTAACAAGTCCAGAAGCAGTACCGGATCCAGAATTTCCATCTGTATCAACTTCAGTTGTAATTCGTTCATTAACTCTAAAATTTCCTAATACTCCATCATCACCTGTCCCCTGAACAATATCTGAAAGTGTCATTTCTGTAATTGTAAGACTACCCACTGCAGAAGTAATCGCTTTTTCAACTATAGCTGAACATTTAGATGTTGTCCCAGTAATTCTTCTTCCTGTAAACAATTCAATATTGACTGCACCAGCCGTTACAATTTTAATTGTTTTATCAAGTGTCCATTTACCATCAGACAACCTCATTATGTCTGTTTTAGGATAATAAAATTCTACATCTTCTTTTGCATATACTGTTCTAAACAACCAAGTAAAAGAACTTTCGTTTCCTTTTGACCGATAGACTTGTTTCATCCGTTTAAGGAGTTGTCTCCGATCTGCTAGTGTGGTTCTTGGTACGTTGGTATAGAACTCTTTTTTCCATGCATCGTCAATAAGACCTTCATTTGTCTTATCAATATCCTGCATGTCTGCGAGTTCTCTGGTTGCAGCAGTAGGCCCTCTAGATCTAAAAGATTCTATTGCCCCGGCAGGGAATGTTCCGTCAAGAATACCATTAGCTAATGTGGAATATGCGCGTGAAGTTCCGCCTGTAATTTGCTCGGCAAATTGGAAGACGGCATTGTTGGTGGGTTTTACAAATGCGTGGGTATTGCCTTTTGTACCAGTAACTACTGCAGTAGCACCAGAAGTATTACCAGTAACAGTTTCACCAATGACAAATTGTAGATTCGCATTACCCGCAGTATCACGTTCAGATTCTAATTGTAACCGGTGGTCAACTCCTGTTCCATCATCTTCATAGATAAAAAATTCAAAATTTTCATCTTCTGGTACTAGTTTAAATTCGTGGAAAGTAATCCCATCAAAATAGAGTTCATGTGATTCCATAAACTCATAATATTTTTCTATGAATTTTTTGAACTTGGGATGCTCGGAAGTAATAAACTCCGGTAATTGACCTTCAACTAATACAGAAATATCTTTTGTGTGATCTGCCATTATGTTCCAGTTACGAGAGTTGTTCCATCAATACTCGATGTTGCCCCTTGAACATATGTTCCTGTTCCTGTATCATCTACTACTGTAACGGTAATATCAGCATCTTCAATCAATATAATTTGTTCCCGTAAAGGCAACACATCAGAAGAAGAGGGGGTAACATAAACATCTAATGCAGTAGTGTTTCCTGTAGTATCAGAACCAATCGCAACAGGCGCAAAACCTAAAAGACTCATTTTTCCACTTCCATAAATAATTTCTCCTACATCGTTATTAACAAGAATACGATTTTCTCCAGAAGTTCTATATACTTGAATCGTTCCATTAGAATCTTGTATTTTACACCCATCCCATAATGTATTTGCTGAATCGCGATATGAAAATTCTCCGCTGGTTATTGCTCCCCAGAAAGTGTTAGAAGGGTGGTATACTTCATTAGAGAATTTTAAGGTATATGCAGAACTTGATCCTAGTAACGGATACATATATCTTTTTATTGAAACATTTGTTTGATTACTTTTTACGGAAACTTCAGATTCATCAATTTTCTTAATTAAATTTGAATATCGGAATGCCTTATCGAAATCTTTCAGGGCAGTAAGACCATGACCAGTAATTGTAGATGTAATAGTTGATTTAAGAGTTGAAGCACTATTTGTTGTCATACCAGAATCATATTTAACTGTACTATTAATTTTTAAATACAAATAATCTGGATCTCTAACTACCGGAGTGACACCAACAACATTGCGTTTTCCTAGAATTGTATCTTGTATCCAAGCTTTAGTAGAACCTGAAAGTACGGCACCTGATGCTGGTTTAATAGCGATAAACACTTTCCCATAAACTGCAGGATCATCATCCTCACCACCCCATGCAACAACTGATTCTGCTCCACTATAATCTCTTTTGATTAAACTAACATAATCATGAGTAGTAACGCACCTATTCTGAGCATCATAATTTTTGGGAGCATTAAATTTAATTCCTTCTACATCTTCTGGGGTTTGTCCTCCACCAGCTACAGAAGTTGTCATTACTTTAACATTAGAATATCCCCCCACATCTGATACAATCGAAAATGATTTGGCTCCGTTGGTCAGATCAGCATCACATATTAAACTGGACAATATAACAATATTTCCGTTAGCTAAATTTTTACCTAATACTCCATCTCCGAATTCAATTTCATATTTTCCATCTTCATTTTCGGTCAAGAAATATATCTTAGAAGTAGCATTCACTGTAGTAACATCATTAGCTAAAGTATATGTATATGTTTCAGTATCAGTAGTAGAATTTTGTACTACTACCGTCAATGAATCAGTATCAGTATTTGCATTAGGTAACAAAAATTTCTGGTCTACATCTCCGGTATTAGCGGTGTATCGAAATGTTGTAGGAATTCCCTGAGAAAGTTCCATAGTGGAAACGGTATAAATTCCATTGGCATTAATGTTTACTGAATGAGAATTAGAAGTGCACCAAATATACGATATACCATCAACATCTGCCTGAAACTGAGTATTTTTTGAGATGCTTATAACTGCTGGAGTTCCAGTTGGAGTAATTTCCAATGTGACAGAAGATTTTGACCCTCTTGCGGACCGGGGAACATAACCAAGATGTTTCGCCCTTGCTACAACCGAATTCCTAAGAGTTGCTGAATCCAAAAACATTTCATTGGCTACCATATTTGCATAATATGCATTATAATGTGTATTATATGCCAATATATCAAGAAGAACATCAAAAGAAGACCCTGTAAAATTATATCCTACAAATTCAGCTTGATTGGACATAAATCCAATGAGATTTTCCTTGATTTTTTCAAAATCTAATTCCGATACGTTGAGTTTTCCTTCTGCGCTAGCCATGGATTTCTATGCCCTCTCCAAATAAACTTCTATGGTTGTTTCTTGTACATCATTATCTGGTACGTAGATAATTTGAATTGAATATGCATTATTGGGTTCATCTGACTCTACTGTTACCAATTTCACATCAGCTCGCGGTTCATATTTCCCTATCACCTGTTTAATAGTCTTTTTTATCCTGGAATCAGTAAGTGCTCCATATGGTTCAAATAAAAGAGCATTAAGACCACCTTCAATTCCTGGTTGAAATAATCTTTCACCCGCTTGCGTTCTAATTAAATTGTTTATAGACCGACTAATAGCTGTTGTTTTTTTAACTGTCAGCAAATCTCCGTGAGCTGGATGTTTTGCAAAATCCAGGTCAAAATCTATGTAATCTTTTCCGTATGTCGTAGCCATATAATACTCTTAATATTTAGTTAAACTTACAATAATCCCAATACAAGTGCTAACAAATCTATTGGATTTTTACTACCACCACCAGCAATTGCTTTTTCTCCTTCTGATGCAACAAATAATATTCCTGCTGAATATGCCAAATCAGGAACTCCTGTGGCTCCGCTCAATATACTTTTTAATCCATCGTTTCCATCGGGTTGATTCGGAATATACAAAGCATATACACCAGTAGATGGTAATGTTATTTGAAAGAATTCTAAAAATTCTAAAATAATTTTAATTAATTCATCCAGGAAGGCCTCGATGCCTTTAATCATATCAATCATGTCTTGTATAAAAATCGCTGAATCT
>MPMD02172799.1_pt1 | contig 11362 bp, 7 predicted proteins | sample 1617291 | NCBI WGS metagenome assembly MPMD02 (sample SAMN05944810, study PRJNA350692) | marine metagenome | biome: marine; feature: ODZ; material: water; isolation source: 120 m water sample filtered on 30 um supor filter | place: Pacific Ocean | collected 2012-04-09 | depth 120m m | reverse complement strand
TTACTCAGATTGGGGAGCACCAGTAGACACGGCACACATCAGATATGGTGATGTTATTGTCGGTGACTATGGTGGTGGGTCTAGGACTCACGCTATGTTTGCTGCTGGGTCACCTAAAGATGGTGCAGTTGATATCATCGGTGGCAACCAGGGTGGTAGAGTTAGTGCAGGTAGAATCGAACTAACCAAGATTGACTATGTAAGAAGAGCAAGTGATTCTGTAGTTGTGCCACAACCTGACGGAAGACAACCTGCTGCTGAAACAGTGCTACCAGGACCAGATTCTGTTAAAAGAGAAGACGACTGGGCAGAAGGCTGGGCAGAAAGGGGTGGTAGTTTTAATCTACTCAACCCTATGTCTTGGTTTAGAGGAGACTTAGATAAGGCAACTAAAGGTGAGTTAACAAATGTTAGTGATGACACTTTAGCTGGTAAATTATATAATAGAAGAAAGAAGCAAGAAGAGATGATGAGGCAGATGGGTTACCAAGGCGGTGGAAGTGGAGACTTCAGAAAAAGGCAAGTAAAATCATACAACCCTAATAAAAAATATGAACGTGGTGATTATGTAAAGAAGGATGGTAAACTCCTTAAGTTTGATGGGTTTGGTTTCGCAAGTGCAGATGCTAATGCTATAACCTCACAAAATCTAGCACCTAACGCACCACCCAAACCTGTACCACCAAAGAAAAAACCAGAGCAAGTTATTCCACCACGTCAACCTGCCGCTGCGTCAACAGCAGCTGCAGTGGTGATGCCACCAACACAAAATGTCGGTAAAAAGACAGCATCCGCTGCTGGGTCTTTTGGCTCTAGCATTCCTTCGGCAAAGGTTGCTGCTGGTAACTTTGCCGACTTTTTATATCTAGACCTCGTATAAAAATGGCAGTAGAAAACGCAAGACAATTTGAAGTAGATTCTATTCTACTAGTCCCTATCGAAGGTAAGACTCTTGACATCACACAGTTGGTGTTGGAGTTTAGTATCTACGAGAGTATCAACAACCCATACATTTTGGGAGAGATTGTTATTGAAGATACTACCGTCAACCTGCTAGCAAACCTACCTATTCAAGGTAGAGAAAGAATTATTATCAAGACAACTACACCTACATTTAATGACACAGTATATGAATATGACTTATCTGTGTCCGCTATTGATGCAAGAGTTATCTCAGGTAGACAGCAGGTATACAAACTAAACCTCATGAGTTATGAGGGCATGGTCAATGAGGGTGTGAGGATTGCTGGTATCTTACGTGGGTCTAATGATAAGGTTATCAAAGATGTCTTACAAAATGTCATTCAGACTGAGAAAGATATTATGGTAGAGGAGGCAAAGTTTGAGCAGAAGTGGTTGCCTAGTTTGAAGAGACCATTTGATTTTATCTATCAACTAGCACCTATTACTATTTCTGGCAATTCTAAAGAACCTACTAGTGGCACATCACAGGAGAGAGCAACTGGTAATGGTGAGGGAGTGTCATCATTGAAGACAGAAAACTTACCTAAGATGTCAGGTAGTGCAGGTTATTGTTTCTTTGAGACACATGATGGATATGTATTCAAATCATTAGACCAGTTGGCATCTGATGGTAGCGATAGTTTTGGTGGTGAAGAGACAAAGTATACTTATAACTATGGATATGTAAATACTGAGGGTAAGGCAGGCACTGAGCATTTAAACATTCTTGACTACACATTTTCAAATGAATTGATTATGCTCAAGCAGTTAAGAGAAGGAATTTATTCTACAGTGTGTGTATTCTTTGATGTAAATAAGTGCTACTACGAAGAGAATATCTATAAGATTAAAGATACTTGGGAGCAGATGTCTCACATGGGCAGTCAGGATAAACTACCTAAGGAGCAGCAAATATTGTCGGAGCATTCCACTAGAGTTATGGCACAGATGATTAATAGTGAAATGTTTCATGAGGATCCCGACACAAATGGGGCTGACAATGCTGCATATAAAGACTATAATAGATATTCCGTTGCACAATCTAATGCTAGATATAGATTAGCTTCAAACCAGGAGCTAAATATTACAGTGCCCCCAAACCTTACTATTAGGGCAGGGGATAAATTGGAATTACTATTTCCAAACATGACTAGTGATGAAGATAGAAAAACAAACCCTTATGACGAAGAACATAGTGGGAATTATCTAATCAAAAACATTGGTTATAACTTTATTATGCGAGGTGCTCAACCTCGCACTGGCACCACTAATATCACACTCATTAGAGATTGTTTCGGCAGAAAAAATACAGCTAGCAAGGTAAAATAAATGGAAAGTATTGAAAAGCATATCGAGAAAGATAAAGAAATCCTTGACAATCATATGATTTCTCCTAATCAACGTTGTCATATTGAAGGTGAACTACAGGAATTAGAAGAATATGTAGAGCATCATAAGAAAGAAATTGAATCGGGTGATCATCACGATCCAAACTATTTGGAATTGTTCTGTGATCAAAATCCATCCGAGCCTGAATGTTTGGTTTATGAAGATTAACCATGGCATTTGAGAGTTACGGTGTCCGCTCATCCAACTTTGTAGGCAAAGATGGATTCCACTGGTGGGTGGGGCAAGTCGAAAAGACCGATGAAAATATAAAGAATTCTAATCGCTATAAGGTTAGAATTATTGGTCACCATCTCGCTGACTGTGAAGGTCAGGAGACGGACGAATTGCCATGGGCAAACTCTGTTGCTCCAACAACTAATGCTTTCACTGCAAGTGGAGGCGCAACAACTAACCTAACATATGGTGATTGGGTTATTGGATTTTTTATGGATGTTGGAATGGCACAGCAACCATATATTCTTGGTAGCATTGGTGCAATTCGCAATGCCAGGTCTGAAAATGACCCTGCCATCTCACAATTTTTAGCAGAGAATCAGGAGGGGTGTAGAGCATTTAGAAACTTTGCTCCTGGACCTATAGCAGGCACTCCTCAAGTAGTAACACCACTCAATAAAGCAGAAGTAGAAGCAGCAGCTGCTGGTCAAGTAGCACAGGCAGGAGCACCAGCAGGCACAGCAACTAATCCTAAGAAAGGATATGGTCAGGCACCCGCTATTGCTTATCTAAACTGTGCAGGTAGCGCACTGAATGAAGCTGCTGTTAAATGCACAACTATCTCACAAGCAAACTGTCCTACTGGAGGCACAGCATCTAAACTTGAGATTGTATTGTCTGAAATGTTTAAGGCAATCTCTGAGTCTGGAGGACAGGTAGGAAGTTACCTCACCAGTAAGGTGACAGGGTATGCTCGTGAAGGCGAAGCATTTGTCATGGGATACATCAATAAAATCCTGGCAATTATTTCACAAGGTCATGCTTGGTTGAAAGGTAAGTTATACAACCTTGTCAAGGATGGTGTCCAGTTACTTATCAACACTCTACTAGGACTCATCACTGATAAAGTAAAACCAGCAGATGCGAAACCACCATATGACCCAAAGAATCCAGAAAAGATTCTTGATAAAATTCAAAAGTTTTTAGAAGATACTCTAGCAAAGATTGGTTGCAGTATTGATGACCTTTATACTAGACTATTAGATTTCATTACGGACTTCATTTTTGGTGCTCTTGATGACTTCTGGTCTGATGCTCTATGTGGTATTGAGGCACTAGTCAATGGATTGATGAGTGGCATCGAGAAGTTTTTAAAAGATGCTATCAACGCTATCATTGAGCCACTACTTAGTATCTTAGAAGGTATTGCTGCACCACTAAATGATATCTTCTCTACTATCTCAGAAATCATGGACCTCTTGGGCATTTCTTGCTCAGGTCTACCAAAAGAATGTAAGAAAGTTATTACTGATTGTGGTGAAGGTCCACAGACTAAAGGTAGGAGTTTAGCAGACGACCTAGATGATTTACTAGCAGCAATTAGTGCAGATACTAAACCATCACCCGCTATCGGTGCATGTGATGATGCAAAGAAACCTGTCACTCCTGTGTTAAATGTTGCTATCACTGGTGGAGTATTTGCAACAGAAACAATTCCCGTGCCACCACAGCAAGATGTCCCTACACCACCAACAGATGTTACTCTTGAGATTATTATTGAGCCTGTAGGTGCAACGATTATTCAAGGAAATTTATATACATTTGAATGTGTAGGTGCTAGGTCTGATGCTGGTCAAGTAACATATAATTGGCAGTATTATACAATAAGTGCGGATACATGGACAGATTTAGGTAACACTACAACTAGTTTTACAACTGATGTAGAAGGTAGTTATAGATGTGTAGTAAGTGGAGATGCAAGCACTAATCCTCCATCTATTAACTCACAACCAGCAACATTAACACTAATACAAGACCCAAATACTCCACCAACAGGAGGACCACTACTATCAGCAGGTCATGTTAGTAACATCGGAGTATCAGTTAGTGGTAAAACATCTACATTTACTTTGTTAAATGGTATTAGTGATTTTGTATATGGGGGAGGCAATGCTAATCCATCTATTCCTACTCTTTCTATTGGAGGCACTGCAACATCGTCATTCACATCGGGTACTAACACTCCAATCGGGTCAATTGGTTCCAAGTATACTCTTACTGCGAGACCACTGTTAGTTAAAGCAGGAGAGACTGTAACTATTGAATTGGAGACTGAAAATGTCCCGAATGGCACGGTGCTTGACTTCTATATCTTTGCTCCAGAGTTATCATTGAGTGATGTTTTAGACAATACACTATCATATAAATTTAACGTCAAGGACAACAAAGCGAAGAAACTTATCACCTTTGCAGATAAGTTGAGTTTCTCTACAACTATTGCTGTCTTTGCTGCACTTAAGAATGGTTTTGCGGCAGACCAGTTTGCTGTCGAAGGTAATGCTCCCTTCCCTAAACCCACACCAACTCCAGTTACACCATCACCACCTATCGCATGTGACCCAGTAGTCTCAGAAGATGGTGAGATTATTGACATTGCTATCTGTAATGGTGGTAGTCCGTATAGACAAGCACCAAAGATTTATGTGCAAGGTAATGGTAAAGGATATGGTGCATCAGCAGTAGCAGATTTAGATGCTAATGGTTTCCTTAAGAAGATTAGAATCATGCGTCCTGGTAGAGGATATCCACCTAATCCACCAACCAATTTAGATTGTATTATCACTGGGTTTACTATCATTAAAACAGGATTTGGTTTTGATGAGCCACCTGCTGTTTTTGTTGATGGAGACTTAGATGTTGCTGAAGCAATTATTAGAGATGGAGTGCTAGTTGATATCAGAGTCCGAGATAAATCAAGGACCTTTACAACTTATCCAAAAGTTAAAATTGTAGCATCATCTCAGGGTGTGGGTGCCATTGCAATCGCTAACGTTGCTTGCCTAGATAAGCAAGATGTAAGAGAGATTGCAGAGGTCGTTGGTCCAACACCTGAAGGTGAATACATCGACTGTCCGTAGGAGATACAATAAATGGCAAGCGAAAAGTTTTCATACGCAACATTTAACGGCGGATTAATCTCCAATCCTTATGCAGAGGATGTGAAGACGAACTTAGATGCATCTAAGATTGATTGGACTAAGACAGAAGCATTATTTCCTTTGGAAGGATGCCAAGTCAGTCTCATTCCTCCATCAGCTGACGTAGGAATTAGAAATAATAACATCTGGTTTACTGCAGAAAATCCTTTTGGTGACAGTAGTTTTGGTATCATTGGTAGCACTGGGTCTCACTTTAGTGTAGATGAGAAAGGTACTATTCAAGTCAAAGCAGCAAGTCCAGTCTCAGAAGACTTAACTTGTGGAAGGATTGAAATTGAGTCGCAAGCAAATTGTAGAGTAAATGTTGGCACATCTCTTGCTATTAATGTTAATGCATCAGGTCAACATGATGAAGAAGGTGATGTTAGTAATTCTAACACACAATCAGTAGATAAGAAGAGATATCCTGCATTTTCTATCAATGTAAGTAATGGTGGATTGGATATTGAATGTGCCAATGGAGATATTTTCTTTAGTGGTAGAAATATTGCACTTAATGCTGCCGAGACATTAACACTTAATGCTACAAGAGCTGTCAATATCTTATCAGGATATGAGCCGTCAGCAGTAGCAGCTGCAGCACTTGGTGGTCTATTTGGATTTGAGTTGCCTGATTCAGGTGGTGGTGAGGTTGTCATCAAAGCAGGAAAGTATATTAATGAAGCAACTACAGTAACAACTAAATCTGTGCAGAGCACGGAGAAAACAACTGCTGCCAAAGTACAAGAAACTGGGTCTCCTATGGGCACCAATTCTGTTAGACAATCGGGAGATTTGAATCTCTCAACTTCAGGTAATGTCTGGATTGCTGCTGGCCAGAAGATGAGACTTGAAGCACAGGGTACTAAAGTTAATCCAACTGGACCAGCAGTCCCACCAGTCTGGGGTGCTACACAGTTAGAGAACCTGGCAATTGTTGTCAACAAAGGTAATCTTCTTACCAAGACAGCCATGAAGACCGAGGTGTGGAATGGTGATTGGGTTACAACTCTTTTTGGCAAAGGCCACGCTGCTATCGCCACCACAGCAGGTTTCATTGGTCTTGTAGGTGGACGTGGAGAGACTACAACACTCAAAGGCACTCCAGGAAGTATCATCTTAGATGCGATGACAGGGAGTCTCACAGGCACTGCAAAACTTGATGCTAAATTCAAAGGCATTAAGAGTGCAGAAATTGGTATCGGTGCTGAAGCAGTAAGCACAGACTTACTCAAGTTTGAGCCAAAACTATCAACATTAACTGTTACTAAACCAATGACAGTTACAGGCACTGGCACACTCACTTCAACATTGACAGGTGATTTCAAAAACACCATTACTGGTGCTATAACAAATACTATTACTGGTGCCATTACCACCACCCAGACTGGTGCATTGACTGAAACAATCACAGGTGCTGTAACTGAAACTGTCACAGGTGCTGTAACTGAAACTGTCACGGGTGCTGTAACTGAAACTGTCACGGGTGCTGTAACTCAAAAGTATAGCAGTCTCAACCTAACCAGTGAGGGTATAATCAAGATTACAGGCACCACGGTGGACATCGATGGACCTGCAGGAATCAATCTGAATTGAAAATCGACCTTTGGTTACCAAAAGGCACCTATAAAATCGCCGCCAAAATTTGACCCAAAAAGGTTTTTATACTTGACAAGACCCCTGATTGCCGCTATAATAACGATGTGCTCGGTTGAAGGGGGTTGACAGCCTCTAGAGACTCTGCTATAATACAAAAACACACAGACAGACAGCACTATGCTTGACTACGGAAACGACGGTCAAATCAACGAAGTTGAATCATCCAGTGTCGAAGATGTTATCGACACAATTCTTGATGACAGGGAAGCACGTATGAAGCAACTTGAGGAAACTGAGTCTTGGCGTGACATCATGTCTATCTGTCAGGAATTCCATGAGTGGGGTGCTGCTAAGGAAGGTGATGATATTGGTTATCTGTTTATGCCTCGTCTGAGTGATATGAGCGATGCTTGAAAAATCTACCAAACTCCTTGACATTATCAGAGTAGATTTGTATAATAAGAAAATAATTGTAGAGGGGGAAGATTCATCAGTCATCACCCTCAAATGTGGTAGTATTAATGAATTAATTGAATTACTAGACCAGTGTAAGAAACTGATTAAGACTGATAATGTAATATTGCGATAATATGGGGCGGTGGCGGAATTGGTAGACGCACCAGATTTAAAATCTGTTGAGCATATGCTCGTGGGAGTTCAATTCTCTCTCGCCCTACTTTCACTAAATACTATCGATTAGTGAAAATAACATGAAATACACACTATCACAAGCCTACGTTTTCTACTTGGGTCAAGTAGTTAGAATGTATTTTATCCAAGATGTGCCATATACTTTTGACGAATTGCCAAAAGTCTTGCAAGACCACCCCGAAATACAAGCAGAGGCATTAAAATATCGCGATTATGATGACGAAGAATTATTTAAATATTCTTCATATCTTGCGATGGAAGAATGTCATCCATTAATATTTGATGTTGAAGTAAATAACCCTGCTTTGTTACCTGTTGATGATTGATGATTACAAAAATTTTTCCTACAGTCTACTATTGGCAAAAGGAAGTGACAAAACCTCGGGATCTCCTGAGGTTTTTTCGTATAAATAAGTTGAGAAAGAATCCTTTGTGCCATTTAGGGGTCCCTGAAGACTATGCCATTAACCAAGTTAGAGAATCTAATTTCCAGTAAAACTGGTAGATACTTATACGTTTCACCTGATGATTTCAATGCTTCGGATGCATTAGACAATAGAGGTAACTCTCCTACGAGACCCTTTCTTACAATTCAGAGAGCATTCCTAGAAGTAGGAAGATATTCGTATGTTCCTGGTCAGGAAAATGACAGATTTGACCAGTTTACTATTATGTTGTCACCAGGCAACCACTATATTGACAACCGTCCTGGTATTCCAAATCCTGAGGAGATTGCTCCTTTTGCTTATAATCAAGCAACTCAAGAATGGGAAGATGAGTCTATTGTTGACCTTGGCAATCCTAATAACATTCTGTACAAGTTTAATGGTCCTAATGGCGGTGCCACTATTCCCCGTGGCACCTCTTTGGTGGGTTTGGACCTTCGTAGGACTCGCTTACATCCTCTTTATGTACCTGACCCTGCTGATTCTGACATCAGCAGAACAACGATGTTTAACGTTACAGGTGGTTGCTACTTCTGGCAGTTTACTATTCTAGATGGTGACGTTGAGCGTAATTCTCCTTTGTTTAACACTCAAGAGAATATTGGTAAGGTTTATTATCAACCAGGTAATACTCTTACAACAATTCCTTATTATTCTCACCATAAAATTTGTAACTTTGAATTTGCAAGTAAAGATGATCTAGGTTTACTTTATAGAAAGATTGCTCGTGCATTCTCTCTATTCCAACCTACTATTGACGACCCAGGTGAATTCGAGCAGAGACCACAAGAAAACAGAATTGTTGGTCCTCTCCAAGATGCTATTCGCATTGACTCTATTGAAGTCAATGATGTTGCTGGCACTTCAGCATTAGATGTTACTGTTAAAACGAAAACAAATCATGGATACTATGTGGGCCAGGCGGTTGCCGTGGCTAGTCTTCGCTCCACGCTACCAGCAGGAGCATCCCAACCCATTCCTCTTTCTAATGATCCTCTAACAGGTGTATTCTCAGTTAGAGACATTAGCATCACTGACCCTAAAGAATTTACTTACCGTGTTATCGGTAAGAACGCTGCAGCAGTTGGTCTTGGTGATAAAATTGGCACCTCTATAACACCACCAGACCTCGATACTAATGCATCTACACAAGCAGAAATTGACTCTGTAGAATCTGCATCACCATACGTCTTTAACGTTTCTATCCGCTCTACATGGGGTATTTGTGGTATCCATGCTGATGGTAGCAAGGCGACTGGTTTCAAGTCGATGGTTATCGCGCAGTATACGGGTGTTTCGCTACAAAGAGACGACCGTGCGTTTATCCGCTATGATGAATTCTCCAACACTTGGAACCAGGCACCTCTAACTGACGCATTTGCAACCACTCCATATCACACCAAGGGTGATGCATATTGGAAGGATGACTGGAGAAACTTCCACGTTAAAGCATCTAATGATGCATTCATTCAGTGTGTTAGTATCTTCGCTGTTGGTTATGCTGATCACTTCCTGATGAAAAGTGGTGGTGATATGAGTATCACCAACTCTAACAGTAACTTCGGTAATACATCACTACATGCTATTGGTTACAAGGGATATGCATTCTCCCAGGACCAAGGTGGTTACATTTCTCATATCATTCCTCCTAGGAAGGTTACCACTACAACTAAGAAGTATCAATACTTTACCTTCAATCAGATTAAAATCCGAGGTAGTAGCTCTCTAGATACTAGTGGTCCTGCTAATGTTGTGAGGCTTTATCTTGGTACAGATGAAGCTAGCGATCCACTATCAAAACCAGCAACTACTGTTAATGGTTATAGACTAGGTGCTCAATCACATGAAAAAATCTATGTAAAATTAGACCCCGCAACTGGATTTACTGGGTCTATTCGCGAAGCAGAAGTATCTCCTGCTGGTTATAGAAAGTATGATGTTGCTCTCTCCATCCTTTCACCAACTTCAAATAGTGCTGTTATCTCGGATAAAGACCAAGATGCAGCAAATTCTATTGACCTCAATAGAGACTTTATTGCATCCGAGACATATGGGTATATCACTCGCAAATATCCATATCTACTTACCAGAGAAGGTATTACTATTGGTAAGTGTCGTCGCGACGTTGGATATATTCTAGAAGCAGTTGCTAATGACCTTCGTGTTGGTGGTAACGTCAATAGTGTCCAAGCAGGTCAATCACACTATACTGGCAATAACCTAGACTTTATCGAAGGAGAAAAAGAAGAGTCGCTCGATGCATTTAATTATGCTAGAGGTCTTGCTATTGCAGCAATGCGTAATTGGGAATTCCGTATTGAGAATTGCGTCACTGTTCTCAATAGTAGTACTGTAACTGTCCCTGCAGCATATACAACCATTGGTTTGGTTGAGGGTATGCTTGTCACAGCAACACCTGCTACAGGACAGACTAATCCTATTCCTTCTGGCACATATGTCAAAGAAGTTATTAGCACGACTCAATTTGTATTGGGTAATAGTAATGATACTGACACTGTAAACGCTACTGCTACAATTACTGCTCAGGGAGTTTCTGGTGGTGTTACACTCAATTTTGAGTTAAATCAAGCAAAATTTGCTAGTTCTTCTGGTAGAGGACTTGATGCTGGCAACCTTATCACTGCTAACAAAGACTTTATCGCTGAGGAAGCACTCATTCTTGCTAAACAGTGGGACCCTGCAACTAATGTCCATGATGACACTAAGTGTAAGCGTGATATCAAGTTAATCCTTGATGGTGTAATTCAAGACCTTGCTACATTTGGCAATGCTGGTATTGTAGATGCTGCAACCTCTTATGTTGGAGCAGCAGATCGTTTCTTTGATGCTAAAAATTTAATTCTCTCTAATAGAAAAGAGATTATTGACAAAGCAGCAGCAAAACTTGCTATCGAATATCCTGATTTCTACTATGGTGGTAGCGGATTTAGCGACGGCGGCGATGCTCAAACTAATGTATATGGACGTTATAAGGATGCTTATCGTCTAATTCAGCAGAATAAGCAACATATTGAAGACAAAGCAGTCGCTGCAGTTGCTGTTGCTCATCCAAATTTCTATTTCCCAGGTGATGCACAAAACGACGCTGGTGCGCTATTTGCAGATGGATATCTTCTAATTCAACAGAATAAAACTGAAATT
>MPMD02212962.1_pt1 | contig 11366 bp, 3 predicted proteins | sample 1617291 | NCBI WGS metagenome assembly MPMD02 (sample SAMN05944810, study PRJNA350692) | marine metagenome | biome: marine; feature: ODZ; material: water; isolation source: 120 m water sample filtered on 30 um supor filter | place: Pacific Ocean | collected 2012-04-09 | depth 120m m | reverse complement strand
GTCGTCGTAGTAGTAGTAGTAGTAGTAGTAGTAGTAGTAGTAGTTGCAGCAGTAGTAGCAGTAGTTGTAGTAGTAGTTCCCCAAACGGCAGTATGCTTGGGGTCCTCATAAGTTGCTAAAGGCAGTGGCCTTGCCTTCTGCTTTTCCGATTTGGTAGTCCAAGATCTCCCGCAGGCAGAAATCACGAAAACAGTGTATTTCTAAGTGTGTGTTTTGTCCTGAGCTCCGAAAACACAGTAAAACCAATGGTTTTTTTGTCCCCAGCTCCGAAAACGTACTTCCAACCCAATCCAAATTAAACGCATGTACGTTCACAGATAAAAGTATGTACTTTCAACTCAACCCTAGTTAAAAGTACTTACTTTAACATCCTAGTAGCTGTCTCTCGGTTTCTTTTCGCGACCTGCTTCGTATTTGTCATCATGGCCTCTGCGTCGAGCAATTCGCTTGGTGCTGCAGAGCACATGGTGTCTTTGAGCGACGTGGAGGAAAGTATGTTACCCTTTCTGCCTGACGAGGAGGCGGCCAAGTACCTTTCAGCGGCAACAACGCTGATCAAAGGAGAAACAGCTGCTGTTCAAAGCCTCTGCGCGAAAAGGAACGGATGGAATGTCTCGTTGAGAGGCAGCGGTATTCATTCCGATTCAAAACGTCCTTTCGGAGAAATCAAAATGGAGTTAGCAGCGAAAGTCGTGTCAAGAGCCCGTGAGTTTCTGGTGAGAAAATGGGCACGCGGTACCGCAGACGGTGCTGCAGAGCACGCAACTGATGACACCCCGTCTTCAGAGCACGGTGTTGAAGAGCACGCTTCGGAGCACGAAGCCGCCGACACGAGCCGACAAGCCAAAGGTGTCGATGCGACCGTCGAGGTTGCTATGCACGGTGCGAAGAGTACAGAGGGCGCCGTGGCTCCAGAACCGCCAGCGAAGCGACAGCGTTCGCTCCTCGAAGCGCTAGCGGTGCAAGAAAGACCCAGAGGAACGGAAACGGTTTCAGGCTCGACGCCCGTGAGAAAGAAGGTCGAGGAAGCGGACCGTTCGCAGAACCGCGCCGACCACGAGGAAAACGACCGTGCCGATGAATCCGATGGAGTTGCCGACAGCAGTCCTGCAGAGGATGCGGCTATCAGCTTGCCTTTTGCGAACCTGTTTCCCAGGCAAAGCGGCGCCACGATGGAAGTGCTGCGATGGGTCGACGCAAACCCGAAGGATGCGAAAGTGGCCGGTCTGGCGGTGGAGCTGCGAACCTGGGAGCGACGGTTGCGAGATGGTTCCCTCAACGATCAATCTGATAGGTTCGCAATGATGCGTGAATGTGCAATAGAATTGTCCAGGAAGCGCCGTCGCTCAGGATTCGAGGGCCACATGGCTGTAGTGCGCGATCACTACTTGTCTCGAATTGAGGGTCTGCGCATGCGTACAGCCCCGTCGGATTGCAGTTGGCGCCCTTAGAGTCCGACCGCAATGGCTGGACATGTCTCAGCAGGTCTTCGATCCCATTAGTTTCCTTGTCGCCCCTGGAGGCGGAGTCGAGGTCGTCTTGCTCCGCCGCGAGGAAGCCGTTTGATCCGACAACACGGTAGGGCTTTCGCCGCTACAACAGGGCCTCCCCGGACGGATCGCAGTGCTGCAGAGCATGTTCCCGACGCCCCGCCCAGCATAGCCGATGTCAAAAACATTCAGGCAGCTGCAGCATTTGCGAGAAAGAGCCAGCTTGCACCAGATGACCTGGCCAACGACCTGCGCATTTTGAAAGGCTTCTTGCTCGCACATTCCAACAGAAAAGCCTTAAGGCTCCAAGCCAATAAGCGCGGTGTCTATCCAAGCCAGGGGTTTCGGGTCGCTCAGCAACTGACAAGACATGGGGATTTCGGAAAGTGGCTGTTGTACGAATGCAGAAGGCGTGCGATTGCTGAATTACCAGGTGTTGCAGAACACGTGGACGCTGAGTTACACAGCACGCGGTGCACGCCGTCGAATGTGAAGGAGTTCGCAGACGTTTTGCGCGATCCAGAAGCACGCAAGTACATGCCGTTCGGTAAGAACTTCGAGAGCTCTTCGACAAGGATGGCTGGAGAAACCCAGGCCAGAAATTCCAAGAAACGGCTGCTCGAGTGCGGCGTGGTGGCGCGGTGGCTCGCGCTCTTCGAGCTTCAAGAAGGCGGCTTCGAATACGCAGCCGAGTCGCGCAATCCCCTCCCGTTCCTGTACTCTGATCTATTGCGATGCTTGATGGACTGCCGTGAGCTTCGGCGCGGTCAGCCGGACAGACTCAAGATTGATACCGCATCGGCCCTAGCTACGCACCTGCACGAGAAACAGCCAAGACATCCGCAGTGGCTGCATTCAATGCTGCACTTCGCCGTGTCTTGCGAAGACAGGAGCGACGCTGTGGAACAGGCAGCAGGTGCCAAGACAATTCAATTGCACCAAGGCGTCGCGAATGCAGTTGCAAGCAAGTTCTTCGACTTCCGCCGGAACCACGCAATGGAAACCGCACTGGAAGACATCGACCCTTTTCAGATGGTGTCTCTGGCTCTTTTTCATGCGCAGCTGTCCTTGCGTGAAGCTGAGCCGGTTCACGTCAGCCGGAGCTGGGAGCACGCTCAGCCAAAGCGCCAATACGTTCCTGCCGCGGAAGTGCGGTCACCGGAGCCGCCGTACTTCATCAAACTCGCCGAGGGCAACGCCGCCGGCGCGACGGAGCCTATAATCTCTGCGCCTCGTCACTGCTACCTGTGCGGCGGAGGTTTTCTGACTCGAGAAGCGCTGCGGCGGCACTGCGACGCCGAACACGGCGGCCTCAGTCAATATCGCACACGCCTATTCTGGGAGGCGAAGACGAGGCGGTATGCTCAGCCCCTGCGACCCATCGAGAAGCGCAGGCTCATTGGCAATTTCCACCGGTGCATCACCAGATGCACGCCTGCGCAAGGTTTGTTCGCCATGCCCGAGGTCGAGCGCGCGATCGTTGCTTGCGCCGTGTGCGCCAGGCAGCGTTGGATAGATTCGGCCTTCCCTTGTGCAATGTGGCGGCCTCACCCGAAGCAAGCCAGCGGCGAAGAGAGCGACGATGGCGAAGAGGAGGACGACGATAGCGACAACGATGACTCGAACCGGGAAAAGGTCGAACAGGTGTTGCACCGCAACGTTCTTCGCGACGAGCACCGGTTCTATTTTGGCCCTGCGCGGAAGGTCGACGAAGTGCTTCGTGTCAGCGCCTATTGCCAGCGTTGGCCGCAGATTCCTACGCAAGATCTCCACGCTTCCTCTGTGCAGCACCCGTTGTTTCCCTCGATGCGGTGGTTGCTGCACACGAGGCGCGTGCCAATGCGCGAGCGCTGTCCTGCAGAGGAAGCGGCTAGTCCTGGAGCGGAAGCAGCTGCGACAGGCGACGGCGCTGCAGAGCACATGGCGGATGGAGAGCCGTCGCAGACAACTCGCGCCGCATTACCAGCCTGCGCTGGTGTCGGCGATGCGGGGCAAGACGCTTGGCTCTGCAGAGAGTGCGTCCTGGCGCTGTGCGTCCGCAAGCCGAAGGTGCCACCTCTCGCCCTCGCGAACGATCTCTTCGGTGGCCGCATGCACCCGCTGTATCGCGACCTCAGCCCCGCTATGCGCGCGACCCTGAGCCCTGGGCGTGCCATTGTGCGCCTCTTCCTGCTGCGAGCGCGCGGCGAGGACGAAGACACGGCACAGAAAGGTTTCTCTGGCAACGTGGTCTTTCTGGCGCAGCCGTCGTCCAAGCAGATCTTGGAGGCCTTGCCACCAGACGGGCCAGAGATGCAGAAATGCTTCAGCGTGGCCTTCAACACTTCGAGAGCAGACGTGGCCAAGCAGCCCGGATTCGTGATCGAGCGCGAGCGTTACGTGCGGTGCGCGGAGCTTCGGAAACGGGTTTGCCCTTGCTTCGCGGAGATCGCAGTGGCTCGCGAAAAAGCGAAAGTGGAGCTCGCTGTCGACGGCGTGCCGCCCGCGGTCCAAAGGGGCGCCGTGGAGATGGCCAGCCTGGAGAAGTTTCAGCCGAACTTGCTCGGTCCGGCTTCGAAGCGCGACCCGTGCGCGAAGGAACCGGACACCGACGAGGAGGCGGATCGGGACCTCGAGGACGAAGCCACGGCCGCAGCGCCGAGCGGCGCCGTGAGCGAGGAAGGCGACTCCAAGGCAGCACCCGCGGCTTCGCGAGATCGGGAGCCGTGCTTGCGAGGGCTTCTGCCGGATGAGGGCTTTTCGTCCGAAGTGTTGATCGGCATGCCGGCGGAGACCAACGACCACCCGGTGGAACGAATGGCCGTCTTCGCGGAAAAGCTTCGGCTTGCAGAGGACTACGCGAAATCGCTCCAGCGCACCGAGGAAAGGCTCAGGGAATACGGCCAGTCGGACGCCGAACGCGTCGGCTTGGCGGCGTGCGCCGCCTCAAGACGAAGCGAGCACAAAGATGTCTGCGTGCAGTTGGGGCAGATGGCAAAGGACATGGGCGATGCGAGGTTCCGAGAGCAGCTCGAGGACTCGATTAACAGCGTGCAAAAGCCGAGGGGCTCCACGAAATTGGTTCTTCACCCCGGTGATCTTTTGAACCTCTTCGACCCGCGTTCCTGGGCCGCATCGTTCGTGCAATTCTTCTACGGCGATTGCACGCCGAACTTGGCCCGTCCGCGGAAGATCGGCATGGGGACGTTGTTTTGCGCGCTGCAAGAGCGCGAGGAGCTCGAATACTACTTGCCTGCCGACGCCGACGATCCAGACATTCCCGGCGAGCGGTACGCAGCGCCGGCGGCCTGCCGATGGGACACGCCCGAATTCGCGGCCGTCTTCGCGGCCTCTCTGCGCACAATGGTGTTGCTGCAGAGCACACGCGGCTTCTACCGGAACCAGCGGTTGCGAAACGTCTGGCACCGCGACGTGGCGGAGATCGCAAAAATCAAAGCTTCCGACATCGAGCGCTTTCAGCGAGACATCTCGACGCATTCCTCCGGCAACCTCAGTGCCCTCATGGCACAAGCTCGGGACAAGGGTCGCACGAAGGTCTTCAAGTTGTTGAAGCACCTCTTGATGGTGACCGCCGTGGTGCCTTTGACCGACGGCCACAAGCAGTCCCTGCGCCAGGCAGGGCACGCCATGAATTTACACCGAGGGCCAATGTCGCTGTTTTTCACCACAAATTTCGCGGACACTTGGTCGCCGATCTTGGCAAAGCTCAACGACGGGCCGGGTCCAGCGCCGAGGTTCCCTTGCTGGAACGAAGTGACGAACGGAGCGAACGCGGTGCTGCAGAGCACGCCGTACGACCAAGCTAGGTGTCTGTTGGACGATGCTCCTGCGATGCCAGCGCATCGGGAGATGCATCGTATTTCCAGCCAGCGGCCCATGCTGCAAACGTGGCATTACCTGTTGTACGACGCAGCCATGCATACCGAAGTGCTCTGCATCAGGAATGCGTTCGTCGGGAAGTACCGCTACGATTTCGCTGCGGACTTGGCCTCGTTACCAGAGCCCGAAGACGATCTGGCCTCGACCGGCGAGTCCGGCATCAACAATTTTGTCACCGAGGCCCAGAGGCCCAACGAGTCTCAAGGCCGCGGGCACACGCACGGGCACGAAAAGGAAACCAGCCTCATCGAGCCGATGGGAGTGGATCGCTTGTGCGAGTTGCTCGACCCTTCCCTGTCGGACCGCGAAGCCGACAAGCGGATCGACGAGTGGTGCTGCAGAGCACGCGAACAAGGGCTAGAGGCTTGCGCCACCTTGCAATATGACTCTGCGGCGCTTCCCGCGGAACAGCTCGGAGTTGACGTTGGTCCGGAACCCTTCAGCGTGGCGCAGCAAAAGGAGAGCAAGTACGACGGCGAACCAGAGATCGACGGCAGTCGCAGGGAGCTCATTGAAACAACGGAGCCGAAGGCGCAATGGCACATCGAGAGAGACCGCCGTTTAGCAGAAATCCATGGACGGCCGCCGCAGCATCCGTTCAAATCCTTATCCATCCGCGGCGCCGAGCAATCCGTCTTGCCCAACTATCGGGATCCTGCGAGCTTTGGACGGCACGCGCCGATCACGCGCGACGGCCTGCCGGACCGATGCTTCGATGGCGGTGCTGCAGAGCACGCCGGGGATGACGCGTCCGCAGCCCGCGCCGGCTGCCTCGCCCCAAACGCCCGGGGCGCTGAAGATGCAGCTCCGTCGCCGTTCGCGCCTTACATACTGAGAGACGACGACAGAGTGGCCGGCTTCTGCTGGCCGGACGGAACGGAGGCCACAGAAGAGCAGATCGCGGCTGAAGCCGGAACCTGGGCGAAGAGCTTTGGCCATCACACGTTTGGACTTCTGAATGTCAATCACATGCACGGTTGCACGACCTCGTGTTACAAAAACGTCAAAAAGACTAAGAAAGCCGCGAAGACGAACAAGGTGCAGCGTTGCCGCTTCGACTTCGATCGGATCGTCGCGCTCGTGGATTCAACCACGGGGAAGGCCAGGCGGTTCCTGCGCAAGGGTAAGAATTTGGTCGCCGAAGCCGTCGTGCAGAACACAAACGAGAGAAACGAATACGGTCGCATCTTGCCGGTCCGCCGTCATCCGTACACCTCTTCGACGAACGATGTAGCTCAGGCGTGCGGCGAAAGCAACATCGACTACCAGTTTCAGCCGCGGTTTCCACCAGATAAGGCTTTGGCGACGGCCCAGGCTAACCACAGCGATATCGACTTCATCTTCGGCCGCAAGAAGCTCACCGATAAGCAGAGGCGCCTCTTGCGTCTCTTCGGCGTAGCCATGCGATCCTCGCACATCGCGGACTTCTACGCCACGAAGTGTTTCGCGAAGCCGCAGCAGACGTTGTCGTCCGGCTTGGGCGCGATTTTCTTCGGCCTGCAGCAGCTCGAGGCGCGTCGCGCCCTAGCAGAGGACCCGCAGCAGGACGACGTGACCGTGGCGGCGATGCAGGTGATGCGGAGCGCAGCCTTCGCCATTCAGAAATGTTACTGGAACTCAGCCTGCGAGTGCGCCATGTTCATCAAGACCAACAGCACTGCTTTATTTACGAAACCTGAAGTCGTACTGTTTGCGTCGAGGTCCTTCGCCATGCTCCACGAATGCAAGCGCCTCTTGAACAAGAAGACGCCATGCAGAGGCATTATTTTTGTCCAGGATCCAGATCATGCGCCTTTGCATTTGGACGGAGCAGTGCGCATCGGCGCTGCCAACCAGCATGCTGGCGGCGTCGAGGTAGCTGCAGCATCCGGTGGGGAAGCTGCGGGTGCAGAACGCCCCCGCAATCCTGGACTTGACGGGGCCGTTGGAAGCAACGCGGGTGTTGCAGAGCACCGATTCTCCGACGGCGACGGCTCCGCAGATGAAGCAAGGCCCGCCTCGCCAATGAGCGGCGACGATGCCGATATGGACGCTGCAGAGGACCAACTCTCCGACGGCGACGGCCCTGCAGATGAGGCGAGGCCCGCTGCCGCAATAAGTTGCGACGACGCTGACCCTAGCGTTCGCGATCAGGCGCAGGGGCACGCTGCGGATGCTTCGGCGGCGCCCGTTGCCGAGCACGCCGGGGCTGTCAACTCGAAAGTGTTGACCTTCCAGCCGAGCGAGGTGAAAAATATCATCGACGATTGGCTGCATCGGGGCGAAGAGCTCCACGACATGGACCTCTACAGCTACGCTGGTTACATCGAACGCGTCCGAAGACCCAGCGCGTCACATGTTGCCTTTCGCCGTCGCTTTGGGCGGGTGTTCCTCTTCGTCGAGCACTACGATCTGTCCGGGCATTACATGCAGGTTCGCCGCAAGAGGCCGCACCGGGTCCGCATCGTTGGTCCGAATTGTCCACGCATATCTGTGAACGAGGGCGAAGACAACGCCTTGTACAAATCCCTGCTCTTCTCCCTTGCGCGGTGCGACGGCGAAAGCGAATGCAGCAGCCCGCTCGTTTTCAGCGCGCTGTATTTCCCAAGGAGGGACTTGCCCTTGGAGCAGACCGGATGCGCCCACAAATTCAGCGCGTCTCCCAGATGTCGCCGTTGCGCTTCCGCGGAGGTGGAGAGCGCGTGCGCCCAGCAGTGGCGAGCGCGGTCGACGCGCATCTTCAAGGTGCTCGCGCCCAGGGCCGTGGCGAAGTTAGCAGCCGCGAAGCGCATCGCGACCCTCCCGGACACGAGTCTTTTCAAAGGGTGGGACGGCGAAGGCCGCGAGCCGAGCGACGCTGCTTCAGAGGGTCGTCTCCTGCCGTGCTTGGTCTTCGCCATCGTGGCAGAGCGAAGGCGCGCGGCGCACAGCGAGGGCCGTCATTTCGACAGCTGCGAGTCTGTGACCGAAGGCATCCTGCGCTACCTAGCGCTGCCAGTCGGGCGCCACGAGGACCAACTGACCCTGGCCGAGTTCTGCGCATACGAAGCTCGACGTGTGCTGGTCAATTTGGACATGATCGTGGAGAGCCGGAATTTCGCCCAGCGCGACGCGGCCGCCAAGGGTGCAGATCTCGAGGCGGACTCCGAGAAGCCGTCGGAGAAGAACGTCGTGATCCAATACGACAATCCGCTTGGCGATCCGGTGGAGGAAGCCGACGCGCCGGAGCTCGAGAAGGAAGAGCCATTGCGCGGTTTGCTTTGCGAACAGGTGCGCTCGCTTGATGAAGCCGTCGCCTTGCTGACGAGGCGAGAGGACATCGAAGGCAACGGTCAGCGGCACCGACAGAGGCAGATGCGGCAAGTCCACGCGGCCTTCGCGGCATCCTTCGAAGCGTACGCGGAGCAGTTTCCCCTCCTCCGCGAGGAACGTCGAAGGCCCGAGGTCGACGTGAGCGACCTCTTTAATTACCAGGACGCCACGGCCAAGGCACTACTCACGGAACACGTCCAGCACGAGGAAGCCGCGTACGATCAAGCAATCGGTGCTGCAGAGCACGCGGATTACGCAGCTCGAGAAGCGTCTATCGAAACTGTGCAGGCAGTCGACGAGGACCTCGTTGCTCGAGGTCCGCTGGCCGTCGCGTTTCATCTCAGTGGCAAAGCAGAGCTGAATGAAGATCAGATGCGTCCGGCCGTTATCTTGGCGGACGCCATGCAGAAGCCGTGGGAGAAAGAGCGCGACCGGCGCATCACTGCCCGCGCCGCTGGCCAGCTCGAGGCGGAACCGGCGTGGTTGATTCCGCCGTGCGGGAAGTTGGGCGATCTCCTCATCGTCGGCGGGGGTGGCTGCGGCAAGACCAGGATCGTCACCAAAGTGCTGGACGTTTTGTTTCGAATGTTTTTTGGACCGCGAGGATGCGTGCGCACGGCTTACTCGAACAAAGCCTCGCGGCTGATCGGAGGCCGGACTGGCCACAAGATCTCGAAGATAACCCCGAAGCGAGCGAATTTTCTAGGACTGCGTGTGGCGAACGACGCCGAGCAGAAGGCTCTGGAGTGTTTGTGGGTGCCAGCCGGCGCCTTAATCAAGGACGAATTTTCCCAGAACCCGGCGGCCATGGAGAATGCGATCTGTCTCCGAGCCGCTTACGCCCGGGCGCCGACGTACAACCTCGATGTCGCAGCGTGGGCGACCCCGGGGCATACCTTCGGCGACATGCCAATCGTGGTGACTTGCGGCGACGAGCTGCAGCTACCCCCCGTCCCGGAAACCTCTAGCTTGCTGACGCCGATCGAGGGCCGCTCGAAAGAGCATCGCTGCGGCGTACAAATCTTCCAGCAGCAAACGTGGGTCATCCGACTCCAGACGATGTTTCGCTTCAACGGCAACGACTCTCAGAAAAAGATCCTCGAATTGATGCGACAACCTGGCGGCTGCCGCCTCACGACTTCGCAGTGGCGCGAACTGCTGAGCACGGACATCGCGCACGGGGCGTCGCTGCGAGGGACCGAGGCCTACACTCATTGCAGCTACGCGTGGAGCAGCGTCTGCATGGGGCAGGCGGAGCGCAGCAAGACCTCCGCGAAGATGGCTGGGAAGACCTTGTGCGTCATCCCCGCACAGGATCGTATCTGCGACCGCTCCGCGCAGGAAATTAGAAGCCTGGGCCTTGCGAAATTGGTGCTGCAACACCCGAACATGAACGACATGAACCATCTACCAGGCCTGGCGCTACTTCACAACGGAATGGCGGTGCGATGCACGATGACGCTTCACCAGACGGAGATCCCCCCGGACACGACCGGCACAATCCAGTGGATCGACCTACACCCGGACGACCAGGCTGGCGCCGGTGCTGCAGAGCACGCCGCACCGCTGCGTTTGCTCACGCAATTCCCCCGTGCCGTGGCGATCAAAATCGATGGCTGCGACAAGCAATTTCTGCCGTCCGAGCCTTGTCCGAAGCACGCGTCCACGCAAGCATGCGACCAATGCACCGAATGCAAATTCTTTAAAGGCGTCTTCCTCGTCAAGCCAATGGACGCAGCAGAAGGCAGTCAGCCTCATGCCTGGAGAATCGAGGTGCAAGACGTTAATGGCGCAACTCACCAAGTCAAGGGGGTTCGGCGACAGCTCCCACTGACCACCGTTCGGGCTTGCACCCTGTTCACCTTGCAAGGCAGCACGGCGCACGAAGGCCTCATCTTCCATTGGGTCTTCCCTAACCGCATCAGCGTAGAGGCTCGGTGGCTCGCGACGTATGTGGCGTTGTCGCGGCCTCCTGCCTTGGCGTTGTTGCGTTCGATCGGCATGACAGGGAAGCTGCGCACCTTGATCGAAAAAGGCCCACCGGAGGGACTCGTGCAACGTTTCGGGGAGCTCTTCGACGAGAAGTTGGAGCTCTCCGATAAGTTCGCCGCCGACCTCCTGCGCCGGCATGGTTGGATCTAGGTCGCTTGGCCGGAGCAGTGCTGCAGAGCATGCACAGTTTAAGCGACCCGAGCGTAGGGCAAAAGCGGTCATCCACGACGGGAGCCGCCAGACGTCAGGAGCCTCCTGTCTATCTCGCAGCGCGCGATCCGTGCCGCGGGGGTTCCGTGCCGCGGTAAACTGGTGCAATTGCGCCAGCGGAGCAGTGTTGCAGAAGACGTCTCGAAGCGCCAGCTATACGACGGTGCTGCAGAGCACGTCCTCACGGTTGGATGCTTTCGTTGTTGCTGTTTGTTCACTGCATTGCTGCGTCTTCTTAAAAATATGGCGCGCCAACTTGTTGCAAGTAAGTAAGCTAAGTAAGCCCGTGGGTCCCTAGGGGGTCCAGAAATCTCTTGGAATACGAGGAATACGAGTAGTGGTGGTAGTAGTAACAGTAGTCGTCGAGAAAGGGGGGGCCTAAATAGCCTCTTACCTCCACCAGGAGTTCCTACAGCTTGCACTGACTGCCAATACCTCTACCGTCAGCACTGTCGATTAAGCCTTGGGCTGCAGTACTCGGACACGCCCCAGTAAAAAGTAATG
>MPMD02105087.1_pt1 | contig 11372 bp, 2 predicted proteins | sample 1617291 | NCBI WGS metagenome assembly MPMD02 (sample SAMN05944810, study PRJNA350692) | marine metagenome | biome: marine; feature: ODZ; material: water; isolation source: 120 m water sample filtered on 30 um supor filter | place: Pacific Ocean | collected 2012-04-09 | depth 120m m | reverse complement strand
CGTGTTTTTTATAATTTCTTGGTCTTGGAGGCCGTCCCTCGGGGGTCTTCGTGGCACCTTTTGGCTCCATTTGCCACCATTTGGCCACCATTTGGCCACGTTTTGGGCACCTTTGGCTCGCCGGCCGAAGCATGATTGCATAGGCGCCATTGCTCGCCGATGCCTGATCCCAACACGAGTCGATCCCGACACGAACTGATCGCCGCCCAGTGCGGCCACAGATCTAGATCAATATCCTAGAGCGACCACGCGATCAAACACAACTAAGTCAAAAACGATATCACCCACATCGCCTCCAACGGATGCGCCAATCGCAGCTACTGCTTCATAGCCCGCGAGAGCGGTCAAGGCAGAGCGTTCAAGCAACGCTCTTGGGCTCCAGAGGTCCTCCCAAAAGCCAGTGTCCTCGTCCTGCACCGCGCGCAAAACGTAATTGAGAAGGTCTTCCCAGGACCAATCGTCAAACCGCTGCGCCGACATATTCCTGAGGTGCCTCGCGACGGCCTCGCGACCAGCCGAGCAGGTGGCCTCAGGCAGCTTTGAACGTACATGTGCTGCTGCTGCACCGCCTTCGGCCATCATCCTTAACAATACGGCGGCAAAGCTGAGGAACAAGCAATCACCTCCGCCACCAGCCTCCCGCGACAGTATTCGACACGGTGTCCCCATGTGGGTGCGAACTGCTCGTTGCAGCTGTGGCGCCACAGGCCTAAGGAGCAAAGCTTTGTCTCTTTGGCGGAGCGGCGGCGTGGCCGCTGCGGCTGTGCTTTGAAGAGAAGCAGGAACAGATGTGCTTGACGCTGAACCTTGCCTTTGCCTCTTCTGCGGCGGTGACTGCGGCTGCGAAGAAGCAGCGGGTGTCGGAGCTTCGGTTCGACCCTTCTTCGGCGGCGGGCTGCAAGCAGGCGTCCTTGCCTCCACCTTCGCTCCCCGCAGCACTGCGGGACTTGGCGGATCCTGCTTGCCCCGGACGCGTTTCTTCGGAGAGTCGGCAAAGCTCTTCGCCGCCTGGCGGCCCCAGGCTGCAGGATCATACAAGAATCGGCCTTCGTTGTCAGGGTCTGGGTCGCAGTTAGGCACATCTTTCCAAGCAGGCACCCCCAACTCCGTCTGCGCACGCAACAGCTTTGGAAGGGTACGGCGGGCACGTGCCTCAAGCGCCTCCATGAACTCCACGATGTAATCGGGAGGGCCATCTTCGAAGAAACTCCAATCCAAATCTCCAGAAGCGTCTTGTGGAAAATTGCGGATCAGGATGCGATCCAATCGCCGAGCGCGACCCAATCCCATGTATAGATGTTGGAAGTACTCTGCTCTGCCACTGCCATCATCTCCGGACATATTCCATGGGCGAAAGAAGTCGAGGATAAAACCCTTCGCTTCATCCTGCGGACCTTTGATGGTCTGTCCTTGGATGTTCTGAAAGGTGACTATGTGCTCCGGTGCGAGAGGGACCTGCGTGCGCCACGCATCTAAGAATTTCCCTTTTCTGGAAGTGGCCTTGACACGCCTCGCACGGGCATCATTCGGATGGTCGATGGTGAACGCTTGTTGGTACGGCAGCTTCCAGTCATCGGTGGTGGGCTCCACGTGCCAAACTCCAGGCTTCCCCAGACCCGTGAAGTCCTCAGTGCAGCCATCGAGACGCACCTCGACATGCAGCGGCAAGTAATCGCACTTGACGTATCCAGTCTGCCAGCACGGGTGGTCATCTGCCGGGCGCAGATTGCTCGAGCCGTGCCCGCCACCAAACTTCTCGTTCGGGTGAAACGCTATGCCCACAACTTCGCCAGTGGCCTCTTGCACAATCTTCGGCGGCAGCAATTTCTTGGTGATCCGGACGCGCATGCCAAGGAAACCGCTAAAGACGCCCTGCAGACCCGCACTCTTGGTGAGGTTGACATACTTTAGAGCCTCCATATGCACATCCCGTGACTGCGGATGTTTGAACGCATCTACCGCCTGGAAGTAGTAGACGAGCTGCCCTCGGCCTGCGTTTGGAGACGGGCTGCTCCCTGGCCTCGCTGCGTCCGGCTTGCCCGTCGCCGCATCATTCGCCGCAGCGGTGGCGCCTGGGCATACCCTGGCGCTGGCCACAACATGCAGCTGCTGCAATCGCGCGACCTGTTCCCACTGGATGGCCGCACGCGCGCCATATGCAAAGAATCCCATCTGGCCCTCCTGCTCATAAGTGGAGCTGAGCCTCGGATCGCTTTCTCCTTTGAGGGTGCGTTCTCGGATGCGGGCCCGAAGCTCCTCTGGCACCTCTGCGCCGCCCTTCGTCCGCATGATCTCCAACAAGCGGGGGAGGTCTTCATCCAAGAAGCGATGCGTACCGGTGAAGAGGACAACGTTCTCACACACTTTCCGGAAGATGCTGTAGCCATCCCTGTCCTCATCGGTGGTTGTCCTCGGCACGCCCGGCACTCGCGTCCTAGCAGACAGCAGCGACTCCAACAGCGTGTGGCTCGCAACCGGGTTGAGCTGCAGGAAGTCTCCCATCACCACCTGCAGCAAGGTTTCGCCGAACGGCTGCTCCATTGCGCGAGCCATGTCCAGCTTGTATGCTTCCCTGCGGCCGTGTGAGGCTCTGCGGCTGACTCCTGCAAACAACGGCGGCGCCGCTGTGCCAATCTCATCGGCCAACAGCATCAGCGCGTCGTACCACTCGTTGGCCAGTGCATCTTTGGCCTTCTTCCTCGGACGCAAGTTTCTGGCTTTCAGGGATTGCTTCCGTGTCATCTTGCCGGCTGCGTGCATCGTTTTCCCTTCCAGCAGACGCGCGGCGCTATTGGCAGCGGCAACGGCTTTCAGAGCTCTGCGCCCGAAGAATTGTTTGACGACCTTCATCACCACCTCTGTCATGCAGAATGTCTTGCCGGAGCCGCCAGGGCCGTGCAGGAACACGCGCCGGGCTCGCATGTCGCAGGTCAACTGAGAGTAGACATCGGGTTTGTGGAGTTGGTGAAGCTTTCCCTGTCGCCGCGCTCCTTCCCACAACTGCTGCACTGGCTGGAGGACAAACAGCGTCGCCAAGTACTGCTCCTTGTTGCGCCAAACGCCAGAAGTCGCAATGAGCTCCAGCGCAACGTCGATGGGGGAGCGTGGAAGCTCTGCGGGATCCAGCTGACGGCTTCGCTCCCGTTGTTCGACATCCGGCGTTGCTGCGATGGCAGCCAAAGACATGGGGGGAACCTCCTTATCAGGATTCAGGCCCTCGACTCTCAGTTCCTCAAGCAGCCTTCTCTGCCGCTCAGACGCCTCACGCCGCGTGTGCGGATCTGAAGGATGCAGCGCTGGTGTGCACAAGGTGGATTTATGAACTGCCCTGGCGTTGGCATAGGCGCTCTTGTGTCCCGACATAAACGTGCTCAGCAACTCCTTCTTTGCAGTGCGCTGCTTGCTCCTGATATGCTTAGCAGCATCGCCGGTGCGATGCACGATGTCCTCCAATTCATCCTCTCCGACAGGATGCTTAGCCTTGTAGTCCCACTCCAAATCGAGAGCGTGATCTGGCGCAGCTTCTTCGACCTCGCCGTCCGCACCTGGAAGTGCCATCTCCTTTTCGAACTCGGGGTCGGAGTCCTGCCTGTCGCCGCCAAGCGCGCACTCGGGATGCTCTTCAACCTCAGCATCGGGGTGCGGCTGGCCTGGCCGCGGCCTCCCTCGCGCTTCTCCCATGTATTCAAGGCGGGCAGCGATCTCTATGTGTCTCACTGCAAATTGCTCCTCGGCCGAGAGTTGCTCGTCGTGCGCTCCAGGGCTCGTGACAGCGCCGTCCCACGGCATCTCTTCCTCAGCATTTCCAAGCACGTCTGTCCGTAAAGCCGCCAACTCTTCATTCGTGTTGGCAATGCCCAAAACAGACCCATCGTCCTGCACCACATGCCCTGCAAAACGCAACACCAGCCACGCCAAGCTCTCTGGGAGACGGGCGCGCCAACAAGGCCTTGCACTCTCCTGCATGAAGTGGGCGCTCAGGTCTCGACGACACCACGTACCTCTCAAGGCCGAGTCGGTATCGTGCCGCTTGAGCCCCATCAGCCAGGGCACCAGAGTGTCTTGAACGATGGAATGGCGCACAGCAGTTGGGAGCCACCATTGCCTCAAGGATGTTATGTCAAGCAGCACTGCTATCTTACAGGACTTCTCCAACAGACGGTCGGCTCGCTGTGCTAGGAGCAGCTGCTGCGCATGATAATGCCTCCAAGGGGGCACGAACGACCAAGTGGAGATCACCTCCTTCACACCATGGTCTGTGGCCGCGTCCGTTACTACCTGTCCGGTCGCATCGCGCCTGCTGCGGCTGCTGCGGCACTCCTGGCAAAAGCCCCGGGTGAAGTCAACTCGTCGACACTGGTGGCTTCCACTGCAATGGTGTGGCCTCAGCAACACTTGCTTAAAACACGCATTGGTTTCCGCATCCTTGGTCACGGTTGGCATCGTGAAGCCATGAATAAAAGGCACGCTTGGAGATGGTCGCAGCTCTTGGACATAGTCGTTCTTTTTCGAATGGTGCCCGCTGAACGCATACTGGTTTGGTCCAAGGTCTTCAGGATCGCCCTCCACAATGCGAACAAACATGGCGTAGCAATACAAACTCATGTTGCGCAAAGGAGTGTCCCTCAGCGCGCCGCCGGAGCCGGGCTCGCAATCCCCACGGTGCAAGTAGTCATCATAGAAGGTGTCGCTTCGCACGCGCAGCTTGACCTTCACTTCCGCCATGTCTTTGACTGTCTCTTGGCATTCACCGCGCACAGCATTACCGGCAGCGGACGATGCTCCCTGCACACTAGGATCTGAAGGGGCTGCCTCCAAGGTCGAAGGGCCGCCGCCGATCACGACACCAGGATCGATCACGACAGGCGGCTCTGTTGACACATCACCTGCGGCCTTTACGCCTTCTTCTCCTGAGCCGGTGGAATCTGACTCCATGCTCGCCTCTGGGCCCTGGCTCTCGACGTCCTCGGCCTCCGTCTCTTCCTCGGCGACGTCGCCCTCCACCAAGCTCAGACCAACGTCCTCCTGTGGCTCTCGCTCGTCAAAGCCTTGCAGCTCCCGCCGATGCTGCAAGGCCATCCACATAGAGTGTTTCATCATGAGCTGCCAAGGGAAATGCGAGCGCAAGACCTCACGGCCCGTGAGCATCTGCATGACCATCAAGCAGCTGCCCTTGACAATGGCCTGATTAGCTGCAGTAGCCAAGCGAATCAATCGGCGGCGGGCCTCATCTTGTAGCTTGCTCAGCTGCCGTCCTTTGTTCACGGTTGGGGCTTGTGCCTGAACTGCCTTGCCGCTCGGTTCACCTGACATCTCGGCAGCTTGCGCTTCCTCCTCTTGTCTCTTGAACTCCTCCTCAATGCGCCGCACGCCGCCCCTGAGCGCCACCAGGGGTGCGGAACAAGTCATGTTTGGCTTGGTGGAGTAGTCGCACGCATAGAACATGGCCTGGATGCTGTTCTTCATGGCGTCTACGATGAGAGCTCGGACCCATCTCGCGAAACGCTTCATGGTGCCTCCCGTTGTTTCCGCAGCAGCGCGTCTGTTCCGAGCATCGCGGAGCTGCTCTGCTATCTCCTCGGATGTTTTGTGTTCTAAACCTTTCTTTCGCCTCTCAGCCGCAACCGCCTTGACCTTGGCAGGCAAGGCTGATTCAAACTCCTCCAAAGCTGCTGCTGCTTCGGCCTCGTGCTCGCCCTCGTTCACGGGTGCTGTGCGCAGGAGGTCTGGAAGATCTGGATGGAAACCGTCTTGCAAAGTTCTGAGCATGCTTTGGTAATCGACGTTGCCACGAAGACCTACCTGGCATGGTCCAGAAGAGCTGCCCTCCAACGGATTCCAACGAATTGGCACGACAAGTCCATCCTTTCCGTGATCGGGATCGGTGCAAACTGTGGGACCCAAGTCTGTGGACGGCTTCAGTGGCAGCGGCTCCCCATCGGCCCCCAGAGGACACAGGTCCGGCTCAGGGTCGCCAGGCGCGCGTGGCAATACCAAGTCTTTGCCCGTCCGCGCAAAGGTGATCTCTCGCTTCGGCTTGGCGGCGTCATCGTCACCTAGGGGGAACGTGGGGCTAGATTACTGCACGTTAGCGTGGAACGCGGAACGCGGTTGATGACGAGAAAGTAGCTAGGCTGGAACGCGGGGCTTAGTTATGTTAACGCAGAGCGCGAGACTAGACCGCGGAACGCGGAGGAACCGCTGGCTGATGTGCTTGAGCTAGGCTCGGCCAGCTAGGCTAGGCAAGCTCAGCTGCTGGCTGTGAACGCGGAGCTCGGTTGATGACAACAGGAAGCTAGTCTGCAACGCGGGGCTAGTTTACGTTAACGCGAAACGCGGGGCTAGAACGCGGAGGATTCCCAAGCTGATGAGGCTAGCTAGGCTAGCCTGGCCGGTCCAGGCGAGGCTGGCTGGGCTAGGCTAGCTTGGCCAGCCGGCTAGGAACGCGGATCGTGGTTGATGACAAGCCCCTGGCATCCCCCGAGGTCACGGCCTCGAAGCCACAGTCTCACGAAGTGACAGAAATGGAAGCGGCAATGCTTGGCAAAACGGACCGCTTTGTCAGTGACGTACTTGAAGCAAGTGTCCTTGTGTTCATGCATCTGCCCCACTGCGATGTTCTGCCTGTAATCTTCCGCATATGCGGTGCGATATGCTGCAGCTTCAGCTTTCCTCCCCTCCTCGGTTTCCAGATCATCGTCCGTTATTGGCTGCAGCAGCCGATAATGTGGGAGCCTGCACAGCTGCGCGCCGGTCTGTGGGACTGCATAGCGGTCGAACTCCGAAGATGAAGCCGGCATGCTCTCTCGCTTCCGTCGCAGGTGGTGGTCTTCGAACAAGGGCGCCGAAGCCAGCAGCGGGCGCCTTCTTTCAGGATTGTTCAAATCGCCCTCAAGCTTGCCATCAAACCTGCAGTCGGCTTGGTGCTGCTCTGAAAACGGTGTGTTCTGCGGCATGCTCGGCTGCTCCGGCTCCTCTGTCAATAGCAATGGCAAAACAGCTGCAGAGTCGAGCTGCATGGACTGAACCGCTGCAAGGACCTTCTCTTGCCAGGTCCGCAGCTTCTGGCGAGCCTCCTCGGTCTGTCCTTTCAAAATGCTGCGCAGCCACTGCTCGGATTGATTGTGCACAAACCAGAGCAGAATGTGCGGGTGGATCGAGAGGCGCGCCTGCTCTTCAATGGGCCCGTGCATTGCTGCAAGCATGGCGAAAGCGCCGCCCAGACCTGAGGCAGCAAAGCCGTCTGGAAACGCAGCACCATTGAGCCAACCATTATGACGAAGCCAAGAGTCAAAGGGTCCAGTGCCCAGCACGTGCTCGCAGAAAAGCCGCATGGACAAGATGAAGAACCTCGCCTGCGCCACAGGATCCTTGGCAACGATGTGGAGCATCTCGCGCGCCGATGGCATGTCGGGCTCCTCCTCCAAAAGGTTCACCTGGAAACGCTCTTCGCCGCCGGCGCCGTGCAAGTGCACTAAGAGGGGGCTGCGGACATCTGCCATGTTTGGTGTCAGGAAGCCGCCCGCTGCTCCAAACATCAAGCCGAAGCCGTTCTGCTCGTGTCGGAGACGCGCTCGAGCGCCGTCCGAGCCGATGACCTCAGATGTGAAGATCATGAGCTCCAGCAGAGCGCTCTTCACGTCAGGGTCGGCGCTCGGAGAGCGCAGCACATCCTTGATAGAAGCCTCTGCGCCTAAGGTGTGCATGGTCGCGTCAATTTTCTCGGCAGAGGCGTTGCAGACTCGCTCCAATCGCTCACCGAAGCCGCTGCGACGCACGTGCCCTCTCGCTTTTCGGATCTGCTCCATTCTTCGCCAAGAATCGTAATAGCAGCAGACAAGGTTCAGCGAAGCTCCCCAGCGAGGTTGAGGCGGAGGTGCAAAGTTCTGGCACGCGACCGCTTTGACGCACTGCTGGCAACAGCAAGTGGAGCACCGGCTCGGCTGGTCCTCGTGCGCAGCGTCCTCGTCTCGATGTTGCTGGCCTGCATCGATCACGACAGATGCGTCGATCACGACATCTCGAGCAGCAGCGCGGCCTGCAAACCAAGTTCGGGCCTCGTCATAGAGCTCGGGGGTCACCCGGTAGGACAGCTCCTCGCGCAGCAAATGCATGCCGACGCATTGCTGAAACGTTAACGCTTGCCGCCGAGCCAAGCCAAAGACTCCATCACCATACGGGAAAAGGTCCGGGAAGCACATCGCCCACTGCTCAGGCCCGTACATGGACAACGGCTTCGAGCCCGTTCCCTGAACATAGCCCTCCCAAGGCATTCCGCCAGCTCTGGAGGCGTGCTGCTCTAGCTGCTCCAGCTCTTCCGCGCAGCGCTCGATCGCTGAAGGTCGGTGCTTAGCCTTGGATGTCGCCTTGTTGAGCAGATCCCTCGCAGCTGTTTGCAACGCCCTGACACGCTTTTTCGGAAGGCCACTTGCGACGTCACACTCGATGTTTTTTCGGACCCGCTCCTGCATGCTCTCCAGTTCGGCGCTCACCTTATAAATGGCTTGCAGCTCGTCGAGGTCGCCGCTGGTCAGCTCATCCGCACAGAAGCGCATCGGCGGCAACACCTCCTCAGGAAACTCCTCATCTGGCAGCGCAGCGTTGGTATGTGGATCCTCGTCGTCTTCCTCATCGGACTCCACCGCCTCACCGTCCACGGCCGCAACCTGCTCGTGCTCCACACCAGCAACACCGGTATCCGCTGGACCTGATAAGCGATGCTTGAGAAACTCTGACACGTCGAGCGGCACGGCCTGCTGCAAAACAGCGTCGCTGGTGCGGCCCGCTTCAGCGAATTCGGTCGCAGCGCGCTCCTCATTGACGCTCATGTCGCCATTGAACAGGTTGTGCTGGGTGAGAAAGCGAGCCGCGTCCACATAAGGCTGTCTCCGGACCTCTGCGAACTTAGCGTTGTGAAGGTCCTCCACATCGGCGCCGGCCAGGGCAATGACGACAGACTCGCTCAAGAACCGCGCGGCCTCCTCGGGCGGCGGTGGCAACTCCGAGCTCTGTAATAACTCCACCTTGGCCTGGGGAAAGGCGATGGAATTCCCAAGGAGACCTCGCTGGCGACCGTCCCGTGGTCCTCGGCGCTCTGGCTCTGCGATCACCTTGTTGACGCACATACGACCCCTGGCTAAAGATTTCGTCTCCATCTCACGCAGCGGTTCACCTCCAGGCGCCAATGGGAACGGACGCCTCCCGATCCAATTGTCGTTGGCCAAAGCGTACTTGGGCATGAAAACCTCGTTGGGCGAAGTCCCGCTCAAATCTTTGCCGCACTCGTGGCAGACATGCACGGGTGGCGCCCTCCCGTTCTCATCCAAGCTCAAGTCTCCCACCCGCCGCGTGTGCAACAGCCACCTCCACTCTGGCTTGTGTGGGTGTTGCACCGAGGAAGCAAAGAGCTCATGCTTAGGAATTTTCGGCCACCGGCGGGCATACTCCTTGATGGAAAGCAAAGCATTAACTTTGGCCGCGCATGGAGGGGCCACCGCAAACCGACGTTGTGTGGTCTCCACTGGCGGAGGTGCGTCTGATTCCGCATCGTCCGCTGGCTGTTCGGAATCCTGGCGCTGCTCTTCTGGCCGCGCGAACAAATCCATTTCGAAGAGATCCTCGGCCCAGAAGCTGCGCGCGCAAACAGCGCAGCCGCTCAGATGTCTCGAGGCGGCGTAGGTCGTGGGCTTCTGGAAATTGATGCCTCCGCTGCCAGGCACGCTCATAGTCTGATGGGTGGCATGTGCCCCAACAATTCGGCGATGCTCCTGGCCGCGAACCTCGAAGGGCCCCTCCATGGCCTCACCCCAGAACAACCTCTTGCGAATCTCCTCCTCAATCTGCTTGTGATCGAGACGGTCACGTTCTTCCGGCTCCTGTGTGATGTGCTGCTCCCGCCAATGCTGCGCCAATTCCGGTTTCGTCTGAAAGTCCGCTCCACACAAGTAACATGGACAAGGCGCGGGAAGGAAAGGTGTGCGTGGCCAGACGTGGCGACTGCCTTCGATGTCAGAGCCCGGCACGTATTGCCCTCGCTCCCTCACCGTCTGCCAAAGAATGCCCTTGGGCAGAGCAGTCTCCCATTTGGCGATTTCATCTGCGACGAGTTGGCGACGGATCATAAACAATCCCGGGGAGATATGGTCCTTGTACAATGCCTTCCTGACCACACGCAAGCCCTCAGCCAAGAGAGGGTCGCCCGTGCCATCCGCGTTCGGGCGTCTTCTTACGTTGAGATGGTCATGACGTGCGAAATATTCAGACGCCTGAAGTAGCACCCAGTCGTCTTTCCAGGACGGCCTCTTATCTGCAGGCAAATGCATGAAGACTTCTTCCCACATCGTCACGTGCGCAAGGCTCAGCTGCTCCCCGGAATGATCCCCGACGTGGCGTCGCCTGAGCGCGCTTTCTACATATTCGCTCGCTAAATCCTCGCACTCATTGGATGGATTAGGAGGCCGACCCTCTTTTGACACAATGGCTTGCACGACGGCTGCGCGCAACTCCTCCGGGCAAGAGCGCACAAGCACCTGCTTCTCGAGCTCTGGCAGCGGGCAGCCCTTGATGCAAACTTCCCACAACTTGGCTTCGGCGCACACCCTGCCTGCACCCTTCATTTCCTCAGCTGCGCGCAAGCACCTATGCAAGTCTTCTGTGGCAGCGGCGCTCGTCATCCGCTGTTGGGCTTTCCACACCTTCTGCACGAGCTCCTCTGCAATTTCGTCTAGGCGTTTTCTCTGTTGTTTCTTCTGACCCTTCTTCTTCTTGGTGTTTTCTTCCGACCCTTCTGTTATCACAGTATACGTCGTTGGCACTCCGAATGCATCCGCCGCCTCCGAGAGCCAAAGATCATCCAAAGCACGGTTCGCATCGATTGCTTTTCGCAGAGCATCGAAAGAACCAGATGGAAAATTCCACCGACTGCCAAGGAGCCGTCCTCTCAGATCATCAATCTCCATTGCCAACAGGAGCTCCCGACACTGCTGGAGATCTCTAACATTATTTACGCGCAATTGCGCGACATCTGCCTCGTTGGAGGCGGCGGGCTTCTTGCGACCTGGCTTTCTTCTGCCACCTGCTTTGCCCCAAAAGTCAAAATCGTATCGTTCACTCCGGGGGTCCTGCATGCAAGAGATGTGGCATGAACACAAATGACACCAGCGAGAACCCCCAAACAGCGTTGTTTGTTTATTACTTGGCTGAGATCACTTGGCTGAGATCACGTGGCTGCCATAACTTGGCTGACATCATATCATCATCCTCATCATCGTCATCGTCATCATCATCATCATCATCATCATCATCATCATCATCATCATCATCATCATCATCATCATCATCATCATCATCATCATCATCATCATCATCATCCT
>MPMD02109222.1_pt1 | contig 11427 bp, 7 predicted proteins | sample 1617291 | NCBI WGS metagenome assembly MPMD02 (sample SAMN05944810, study PRJNA350692) | marine metagenome | biome: marine; feature: ODZ; material: water; isolation source: 120 m water sample filtered on 30 um supor filter | place: Pacific Ocean | collected 2012-04-09 | depth 120m m | reverse complement strand
GTGATTACTTGGGTTGCGGTCAAGCACCTATCACCCTGACGACAGAACAGGTGAAAGACCGCCTGCAGCACATCGACCCGATTCGTATCGGATCCGGGGGGTGTAGTGAGCCCGACGGCTCAGCAAAATCATGGAAGGAACACCCGATCCGGGCAATCCGTTACGATATGACCGGATTCCTTGTGCAATGCATTGAAAAGTACTTGGAATTTGCAAAACTTGCAAAAGACAAGCTGAAGCCTGTGGCAACGCCTAGCATTGACGACCACCAAATTTCTCCGGAAGATTTTGAAGAAAGTGGTGATCTAGCAAGCTGCGCCGCCAAGATAGTGATGAAAATATTATACGGCGCGAGGTTTTTGAGATATGACTTGCTGTGGCCACTTGCGAGTGTCGCACGGCAAATTAGCAAATGGAACAAAGCCTCTGATCGTCGATTACATCGATTGGTGTCGTACTTAAACACGACAATCGACTACTCCCTCGAATCGTTCGTTGGAGATGATCCTGAAGATTGTATTGTTTTACAGTACTGCGATGCCAGCTTTGCTGATGATATCCGCGAGTCTAAATCGACTTCCGGCTGCTATCTGGCTATTACTGGCCCAAACACCTTTGTGCCAGTGACTTCGTTCTCAAAAAGACAAGGAGCAGTCAGTCACAGCTCCGCCGAGGCAGAAATAATTTCATTGGAAGAGGCTGTACGTTCAGAGGGTCTGTCCGCGCTCGCCTTTTGGGAACATGTTGTGTTGTTGTTCGGTGAGCATAGGCGGACTCGACAGTTTGGCAAAAAGGAAAACCGGTACGTAGAGTTGAATTCTCAACCAGCTCAGACGTTCTATCAGTCCAGCAAGCGATCTAGTGTTAGAAGGGACCGGTCCCACAGATTCTGGAACTCCCGAAATAATTAAATTTTAGTCAAAACTTAGTCAGAACTTTGTCAAAACTTAGGAGGTAAATTCTGGGACCGTCCCATCCAGACGTTCCAAAAACAAGGTTGATGTTACTCGAGGGCCGCGGCCGCGTCCAAGGCGCGCCCGCATCCAGACGTTCCAAAAACAAGTTGTCCAGCAAAGATGCTCTAGGTAGGTCCCCGTGTGTTCCGCGCACCGCGCTCCAGATGTTACAATTAAGTTCGTCGAGCAGTCTGCCCAAAATCGCGCGAAAACAGTTTGCGTCCGTTTTGGGCTAGTGCGCATTGTACGCACAAAACTCCGCACGCGTCCCTAGATAGTGGCTAGTCACTAGCCACTAGTCACTAGCCACTATCTAGTCACATGCATTTGGCTCGAGAATCTCAAACTGCTTCGTCGCAGGGCCTTTGGCCCCTTCGGTTTCCGACATGTTGGGGTCGGGCGTTGCTGGTGGCTGGGGAGTACCTCCTCCTGCTGAGGCAGCCGGGCCTGCGCAGCGAAGTTCTTCAGATGGTACGGCGCTCTTTGCAGATACGAACGCAGCGCTGCTTGAAGCGGAGGACTCAGTGGGACCCTGGAGGTCGTTTGTCACGCCTGAGCCTCCTACCTTGATTGCTGGTGCCGCACCCTCGAGGACTGCTCCGAAAAAGAGAGGCCGGCCTTTTGGCTCTGGCACTGGCACCCATTTTCTCCGAGCCTACCACAAGGAGGTTGAGCAGCAACAACGTGCGGATGCAGTGGCTTTGGCTTTGGCAGTGGCGCCTGCTCCCGGGAGTGCTGCTTATGCTCGCGACAAATGGGTGGCATCTGCTCGGGAGCGAAACGAATCCAAGGCTCAGTCAGCCCAGCTGGTTGTGCCTCTGCCCGAGGAGCTGTTGGCTTCGGTGGTCGATGCTGGAGATCCAATCACGAAGCCGTTGGCGGAACTTTTGGCATGCCAGACTACTCAAACTGGGGGAGGGCAGAAACTGAGACGATCAAAGGAGTTCAACAAGGTCGCCGCGATGTACCTGCATCCTGCCAACAGCAGATCATTGGTCGGGAGCTTGGTGGAGAAAGAAAGGTTCGGCATGGCGCGAACCTCTGCCGCGACAAGCCTTCTGAATCGAATGGGTGCCCTGACATATTTTTGTCAGCGACTGCATGTTGTGGGCGTTCTTCTTGAGCTGCTTGGTGCCTTGCTGTCTGGAAAACAGTTGCCGCATTTATTGGTCATCTTGCTGGCCTCGGACTCGACGCCGCTGCCAGTGTCGCACGGACAGAAGCGACGCACTCAAGAAAAGCCTGCTTCCGATGCTCCAGGCACTGAAGTGAAGGAGACGGCTATCGTTGTCAGACAGATGGTTGCCAGGAGCGCTGATTTCCGCAGCACGGCTCGCAAGCACAGTAAGGTCCTGCAATCAGAGGTCCAATACGTCATCACTACGAAGGACCCGAATAAGGATCCGGAGATCCACGACGATTATTACACCACTTACGAGTTCATGGCCTTTTGTCCTCTTGCCCACTTGGACCGCGGCACCGGTGAGAATACCGGCCAGGCTTGGACCACGATCTTGTACTTGTTCGGCATCAAGGTCCTGCGCGATCTGTTCGAGCGCGAAGGCTATGTTGTCAAGGTCAACTTGGCGGACCGGGATGGGGCCAATGGGTGCGCGGATGACTCGTGGGCAGCAGAAACTTCCTCCGCGATGCATCTGCGAGTTCCGTGCGTACTGCACATGACGCACACCGTGTGCGGCGCTGCTTGCCTCATTTTCCATCCCATCATCTCAGGGGTGATTGCCCACCTGCTTGTGCTAAAACAGGGTCATCATGCAGAGCAATTCTTCGACATTTTGGTGGATGTATTGGAAGCCTCTGCGGACTTGTTCGTCGACATCATTCCGCCAGCAGCTGACGCCCCACACCGCGTGCGGCAAGGGCTCCTTTTGGATATGTTGCTGAACGAGACCGAAGTAGACCAACGTCGGGCATACATTCTCAAGGGCAATTTGGTCGGAGACTTTTCCGAGGAGCGCATCCCTGTCTACGCCTCCAGCGCCGAAGCTGGCACGACAACGGAGAGCCACAAATCCTTCATCAGAGGTTGGGCTCACGATACGGCAGCGGCATTGTATGTCCCTTGCAACCCGCTGAACCGAAGCAGGTGGATGCTGAGCGTCAGGCCCGTGCATGAATCCACGTTGCTGGCAGTTGTCTCCAACTTAGGCCGGCGAACCTATGACATATTTGAGGCTAAGCACAGGCCCATCACCTCACAGAAGCGCAGCGGTGACACGACGACTGAGTCCCAGCAGTTGATCCGCGCAGGTGGGTTTGCCGTGCCACCGCTACCGCCTTCAGCTGCAAAGGGCGAGGCCACTCGTACGAACGCTGCAGGTCGCGCAGCTCTGGAAGAGAATGAAGTCGAGGTGGAGAACAGGCGCCTCAGAGGAGATGCTTTGGTCTTCTGGAGGAGTAACGCTGCAGATTTGCTTATCGTTTTGTCGACATGCTTGTTCGTCTTGCGGATCCTTTTCGCCAAGCTGGTGAAGATGTCCTCTGTCGACTGGGACGCACAGCAGCGAGCGAAGGAAACCAAGGGAGAGAAGAGGACGTATAGATTATTCGAGGCGGCGTCAGGCCAATGGACTGACGCGTTCTTCAAGAAGGTCGACGATCTGATGTGGGACCCGCTTTCGTGGAGGCATTTGCCGCCTCGCTTCCAAACAGAGCGGGTGCAATCTCGCGCCTACAGCTTGCTGGTGAAGTTGGCAGGCGGAGTGCGACATCACGTCGGAACCTTCCTCTTGATGCCCTTCGCGATATTCAGACTCTTGACCACACCGGATGAGCGGCCTGCTGTGGCCCAGATGTTGCTTGACATCCCGAAGTGCATGCTGGACACCGCATTCTCTCTGCCGTTTCTATTGTTTTTCCCAACAGTTGCCGCACTATGTTCCACGGGATGCCTCATTATTGTGATGGTCCTTGCTCTGGTGACGCGCTGCGACACAGGACGCATTGAGTGCAGACATGCGGCCATCAGAAATTTGTTGGTTGCAAAAAGCGGGACTTGGGCGACTCACATGGCCCATTTGTCGGCGAACTTCATGTGTTCAATGTCGCGCCGCAGTGGGTTTGTCGTGTCCAAGCGGCCCACCAAACCAGAGTCCAAGGCTGAAGATAAAGTGCACCCTCGGCAAGCACAAGGTTCGCAAGGTGGAGGCCCTCACCGCTATTTCGTCAGACAGTGGCTGAGCGGCGCTATTCAAAGTGCTGAAGGCTCCCTCGTGGGCGATCAGTCAAGCTACGGTCGCAAGAAGTCCTTCACACGTATGTGGGAAGCGTACCGTGAGCTGAAGGCCAGAGGAGGCCCGGAATGGGACAACCTGGTGCATCATGGGGCATTGGGCACGCACGCTAGCAGTGCGGGTGGACCTGCGTTTGGACCGAAGCCATCACGGTTGCCAAGAAGTTCTGTGCCAGGGCCTCGCCTATCGCGACCTTCGGCTTGGCAAGCGGGATCTTCAGCAGGACCTTCTGCGGAGCATTCTCCCGGTGCGGGGCATACGACTACGGCCATCGTCGCTTTGCCTGGTATGGAGCCTCAACCGTTGAGGCTAAGCACTTTAAAGGAGATGACTGCTCAAGCGAGGGCAAAAGGTGTCGCTGACCGACGGGATGCTGACCAGGAGTTGGAGGAGATCGAGAAGTGGTCTGAAGCCACAGTACTTCACGCCAGCATCTCTCTGGAGTGCGTTCTTCGCGGAGTCTTGAATTCCGGTGCAACTGCGTTTCCAACATCTTTTCTGCCACGGACTTTATGGCTTCGGTGCAAAACTGACATATTAAGCATGGTGACGAAAGTCAATGAACAGGCACCGGGGCATTTGTTGGACAAGATCGACGCTGCGTGGTCCAAAATGCACGAAACGTTTCTCCATTTGTCGGCGCCACAGCTGGACCTTACGAAGAGGTGCAAGCGCAAGTTGTGCTATTACGCCAGGGTCTGCGTTTGTGGCAGAGACGATTTGCGAAAGTTTGTGCGAGATCTCGTTCGGCAGCTGAAGCCGCTATGTGCCAAAGGGAAACCTCTCCGTGGCCACTTGGACGACTGCGAGTTGGTCGTGGAATTGGTCCCGTCATATAGCTTACCCTTACTTTAGAATTACACCCTCTTAAATTTGATTATTATTATTATTTGTTGTTTTTGTTTGTAATGGGGTGCAAGGTCCTCGGAACGTCTGACCAAGAATAACGCAGCCAGAAGTTCTCTCTCGTTTCCTTATAACTTCTAGCAGGTCTAGCAGAGCGCTAGCACTTAAAATTAAAAAAGTCAGTGGTCTGCTTTTGAGGTCTGATTGTACCGCGCGTTGCAGCAGCAGTGGAAGAACAGACCATCTATTTTTCCATCGCGTTCACAAACTTAGTGACCTGGCATGGCCAGATTCACGAGCTGCGGCGCTGCCCGCATTCGCAGCGCGGAGGTGCCAACTGGAGGAACATCCTTCGTCCATATATCTTGTTGGAGCCTGTGCGAGACTCCAACTTCGGCTTCGGAACCATGTACCAACGCTTTTTTCACAAGCACATCGAGCATGCATACGGACTTGTTATGCACACATTGGTCTCCGAGGATGTGCCCTGCCGTGACTTTTTGCCTGCACATGTTATCATCGAACCGACACATCCAGCAGTGTCCATCGACTTCTGGTCTGGTTGGCCACCTTCGATACCTTTGCCGGCGCCAAGGCCTGACGGAAAGAAGCCTCGCATGGCCAATCCGTTCGCAAAGGTGAAGTCCAAACCATCGCGGGAGGCCTCCTCTCGACCTGGGCGAGCTCGCGCTGCAGGCTCTCTTGATGGTCACTCGGCGGCGGCGGCAGCGGCGCCAGCGGCAGTGGCGGCAGTGCCATTGTCAGACCAGCCTGATGGCCAGGGTCCAGTATCAGATGGCGAGGCTGAGCACGGCTTGGATATATTAGAGGAGAATGTCGATGAGGGCTGCGGTGGGGAGACGGACAATCCCATCTTGGAAGCTCTCATGGCGGAGTTCGACATCGCGCCGGTCATTCCAACTCTGGACCAGGCCCCGCTTGACGACATGGTCATCACCTGTCCTGGCGCACCTGCTGCGGAGGAGGAGGAGAAGGCTACGTTAGTAAAAGCTAGCCAGCTAGCCCTAGATCAAGGCCCCAAATTTATCCAGAGCTCGTGCGACTCTCTGGGGTGAGCCAAACAATAAGGGGGGGGCGGATGTTTTGACAAAACTTATGGAAATTCTCAACTAATGGCCATATAGCTCGTGGCCAATTAACGATTAAGACAACTACATACTTGAGCAAGATCCAGAGCTCTGACTGACTTAGTTTCCAGTGCGTAGTGGCTGCACCTGCGTCCACGTTGCCATTACTTGCTCCGCCTCCTGCTTTCGCTCACTTCACGTACTTGTTCTCTTTGGATGCCCTTGCGGTTAGACTAGAGATTGTCTTAGTTCGTGAAGTGATCTGGAAAGTAGGTGAAGTGAGCGAAGGCAGGAAGCAGAGCAAACGATGGCAGCGAGGATGCAGGTGCACTCCTTGTAGTGCTCTCGTGATCTGGTTCTACTCGGCTATCCCCCTAACTTAGCTCTGCCAGGCAGCCCAGGCGATTGAAGTCATGGAGCTGAGTGAAGCGCTGGAGCAATCCGTTGCGGAACCGACCAATGATAATGGTCATCATCTAGTGCTAGTGCTAGAGAGCACTAGGCAAGGCAGAAACACTGGCAGAAGGAACTAGCAGCTAGTTCCTTCTGCCAGTGTTTCTGCCTTGCCTAGTGCTCTCTCGTCACCAGTGCTAGTCGCTAGTCGCTAGTCTACCACAATCACAGCGCCAGCACCAGTTTTTGTATTATTTATTTTATTTCACTTTTCACACACTACCTTGTTTGTGTAGCTTCACTTTTTTCTTTTTACTGGAGTCCTCCTAGCATTGGTGGCTTGTAGCCTTGTAGCCTTGTAGCCTTCGGCGACCCTCGAGAAGCTGAAGACGCCGCAGAACCTATTGTGGGACAACAACAAGCAGAAGACGCCGCAGAACCTTTCGTGGGACAACAACAAGCAGAAGACGCCTCGGCAGAACCTTTCGTGGGACAACAACAAGCAGAAGGCGCCTCGGCCGAGCCTCGCTTGAAGAGACCCAGAGCAGAGCCAGGCGGATTCGTCGTCATCAAGCATCCCGAAAAGGATTGGCTTTACCTTCGCATAAGTATGGATCGTGACGGTAACTGGTTTTTTCGAGCTGTCTGCACGCACTGTTCCGGAACCAAGTCGGCAACTTGTAAGTCAAATGACATCAGGTTGTCGAGCTCGCAGAAATTGAGAGGTCAAGGACGGCCTGGAGGTCTTTGCTGGGGGTGGGTAGTGCATGCTGCGGAGACACTGGAAATACCCCACTCGATCTTAGACCATCGGAGTTACGATCCATCGTTTATTTGTCGCGCGCAGGCTAGAGCTCTTTTGTTGCTTGAACCTGATTTCGACGACTATTGTGCGAGTCTTGAAAGGCCACCCAGTCCAGGGCGTAAGCCAAAGGCTGACGACCCAGACACTTTGGAGCCTTGGGACATTCCTACCCGTTGAGTTTTTGTGACTTCGTGACTTCGTAGTCATCTTGTCGCCATCGGCAAAACGTTTTTGTCTTTTGCATCGGAATACCCCACCCCAACAACGATCGTCTCAAGGCTGCCTTCTCACAAAGGTCCTGGGGCTTCCCTGAGGGTTCAATTTTAACCTAGCAATAGGACACTAGCCACTAGCTCTTGGAGCACTCGAACACTTTGTTTGAGCTTGGAGTCCTTGCTCGGCTGCCTCAAACACTTTGTTTGAGCGGCGTGTGGTAATGTATTTTATGCAGCTGTTCAATTACGACTTGTAAAGTCGTAATTTTTAATTTGTGCGATGCAGCACTTGCGACATGCAGCAAGAGCTTCCGCGGCCGTCCTCGCTGTATCTGCTGCCTTCGAGCCTCGCGTGACGCGATCGGGTCTTGAGAACTTCTAATCACGTAATGTGTAATCCGAAATTACAAAAAAATGAAACTCAAACAAAAGTCTCGAATTCGCAAACGCGCTAGACGCTAGAGTCTCAGGTTGTCTCACGGCAGGGTAATCAGCAAACTTGAAAACGAAATAATCTCATGCTTCGGATTTTGAAGTTGACGAACTCTGTGCGCTTTTTGACTTTCTGCTGACTCGTTGACGCACGTCTGGCTGGTGGCTGGGCTGTCCCGCGAGCCCCGGCGACACCGCAGGTTGCATCTTCCGGCGCCGGTTTGCCTGGGCCTCTGCGGCTGGCTGCGAAGCGAGAACGCCCCTCAACGCCTCTACCGCCTGTCGTCGTGAAGCGAGAACGCCCCGCAGAGCCTCTACCACCTGTCATCGTGAAGCGAGAACGCTGCTCAGAGCCAGTGGCACCGCCTACCGCTGCGCCGGCTGCTCCCACTCCGGAGCCAGGGAACTCAGCGGAGCTGCTCGGCGCTGCATGCGATGAGGATCTGCTGGCGGAAATGTTTCGTGCCTGCGACGAGCAACTGCTGGCGGACTTTGCGGCGCCAACTGGTATTGCGGCGGCGCCAACTGGTATTGCGGAGGACTTTGCGGCGGCGCCAACTGGTTTGCGTGTTGCTCTTAAGCGAGAGGCTTCAGTAGACCTTCCAGCTCCTGTGCCCAGACGGTTGTTGTTGTTTGGACCGAAGGTTCTGCCAACCCTCACGTACCCGCCTCTGTCGCCAGAACCAATCCCTGGAAATTTCCCTTGGTCAGAGGAGCTGCTCCGGATTACGGAGCCTTTGCGGAGGACGTCCTTCTCCCGAGGGTTCACCAGGAGGGTCAAGATGGCGAGTCTGTTCGCTGGCGTGCTGACAGAAGATCTGCCGATTCAGGTTTCCGTGTTTGCTCGTAGACAGTTTGATTCTGGCAGAAGCTCCAGAGGCCTAGCTAGATCATCACGTTTCCCCCAGCATAGGAAAAATCGATTTAGGGCTCATGGAGGTGTTAAAAAAATAACCTGAAGTCACAACCTAACATCTTCCAATTTCATCACGAGTGAGGGGTCGCTGAATCTGTCAATCTGTCAGGTGCTTGGGTTGACCGAGTTCGTTGACATTGCTTTTGCTGCTGAAGCCGATAAGGCGAAACAAAAGTTTTTGTGCAAGTCTGCCAAGCGGCGAGTGGATTGCTTGTTTGCTGACGTGGCGGCCTTGCTCGAAAAGACAGCGCCTTGCTTATTTCATCCCGGCAACTGCTGTCAAGTACATGCGGCCCGAATCGACATTGCTGTTCTCGGGCCGCCTTGTACTCCTTATACGCGACGAGCTGGCAAACGAGCTGTTGACGCGAAGCACCACGCTGCCTTCAACTGTTTGTGGGGACCAGTGCTCGCTTGGTTACAAGGTCCTGACAGACCCCGTGGTGGCGTTCTCGAGGAAGTTGCGGCTTTTGAGCACAAAAGCCATGGCCAGGACTTTATAGTTACTGGTACTTTGTACATAGTATCTTGCACTCAGGGGACACTTCTCGGCTGAATTGTTCCATGGACTTATCCTTGGGCAAGATTCAGCTGAGAAGTGTTCCTTCTAGTGAGCTCTCTAGGTTGGAGTCTACTTTTTCCTGCGTCCTTTCTAACTTTCTCGACTTTCTCTACCCTCCCTGCCTTCTCCAACCTTCTCCGACTAGGGTTGGAGAAGGTTGGAGAAGGTAGGTAAACGTATGAGGTATTAAGTGGTATAATGGTCTCAGTAATAGTGCGAGTGGTGCGATTCAGGACAAGAGCTACTGCGACCTGTTCTGCGAGGAGCTCACGGACGCTGGCTTTGCGTGGGTGCTTGGCCGGCACAACTCTGCTGGGTGGACTGGAGTGCCGAGAGATCGGCTCTTCATATTCTTCGTGGACGACTCGTGCGGCGGCTTCAAAGGGGCGACATGGGTAGCTTCTGCCTTTCGTCGCATGGCCGCTACTCTGTCCGACGAAGAGCCGGTGGTGAACCACGCCGTTGTCACCGCACTCTCTTCGGCGAGCTTCGGAACGTTCTGCGCAAGAACAACGGTTGGATAGTACCTAGTACCTAGTAGCTAGTGCTGGTACTAGTGCAACACCAGTGCGAAACTACTGTACTGGTGCTGCACGTATTGCACTACACAAGTGACAACCCAGCTGATGCTGATAGTTGATAGTCGTGGCAGCCTGATAGGGAGCGGAAAAAACGTTACACATAATTTATGGGACCGGTCGCTTCTAACTTTGGAGGCAAATCCAGGTATTTGAAAATTGTTTTGAAAGCGTTTCAAAACAAAAGCCGGCCGCCACTTGATCGCTGAGCGAATGCGGTCCGCATGCAAACGCGAAATGTTGTTAACTGCATTTTGCAATAAGGGTTGATCTGCAAAAGACAAAAGAAAGCCATCTTAAAGTAACGGTTGTTGGATTGGTTCAAGAGCCATGTCAAAATACGCGAGGTTGCGTCCAAACGAAACGGTCGCTGCCTGGTGCATGCGGCATGCGCCGCCTGGGGCTGAGAGAAAGCCAGGCTCAAAGCCCAAGGCCCAAGGCGTGGTGACACGACAAGATCTGTCGGTTTCAGAATGGCGGTGGGAAATTTGGGTGGTCCATTGGTATTCTTTGCGTTGCAGGCCCAATTGCCTAAACCCAATTTCGTGCGGAAAGGCAAACCATTTCAAAGGAGATACAAATTTAGTCGCAGATTGTCGGGCAGGGCAGGGGGCCAGATAGACAGCTTAATGGCGCCACGGTGGAAGCGTGCGTCTGGATCGGTCTGTATCGCGCGCAGCTCGGGGTGGTGGTGAAATAGGACCGGTACCTGCCAAAGTGCCAATTGACGAACCCGTTGCCAGCCCCGCCGGGTGCGCTGAAATTTCCTGAAACCTACGACGGCCGGAGTTTGGTGAACTTTGAAACTTTGAGCGGATTGCGGCGGCGCGTTTGGGGGCGGCGGGGGAACCAGTTGTTGCGGGGGGCGTTCTCGTGTCTCGTGCGTGTTCGCCGCCCGGCGGGGCGCCGACTGTGGGCCGCCGTGGCGGCTTTTAGTTTCCCGGCCGGGGGCCGATCGCGTGCACGGCGGATTTTCGCGCGCTGGGGTTGTGGGCGATTTCGGCGGGCGCTCTGCTGCAATTGGATTTCTGGCGGGCGCGTAGCGGTTTGGGGCGCTACGTTTGGAGGCGGTTGGCGGGCTGGCTTGCGGCGGGGGATTGCCGTGGCGGCTTTTAGTTTCCCGGCCGGGGGCCGATCGCGTGCACGGTGGGTTTTCGCGCGCTGGGGTTGTGGGCGATTTCGGCGGGCGCACTGCTGCAGTTGGCTTTCTGGCGGGCGCGTAGCGGTTTGGGGCACCACGTTTGGATGCGGCTGGCGGGCTGGCTTGCGGCGGGGGATTGCCGTGGCGGCTTTTAGTTTCCCGGCCGGGGGCCGACCGCGTGCACGGTGGATTTTCGCGCGCTGGGGTTGTGGGCGATTTCGGCGGGCGCGCTGCTGCAATT
>MPMD02056634.1_pt1 | contig 11458 bp, 10 predicted proteins | sample 1617291 | NCBI WGS metagenome assembly MPMD02 (sample SAMN05944810, study PRJNA350692) | marine metagenome | biome: marine; feature: ODZ; material: water; isolation source: 120 m water sample filtered on 30 um supor filter | place: Pacific Ocean | collected 2012-04-09 | depth 120m m | reverse complement strand
GTATCACCGATCCGCTTCACAGCTAGCCTTGGTGGATAGGGTGCGGGAGTGCGTAGCTATAGTGAAACCCGGGGATGCGTGAGAAGTTGACGCCCGGATAGGAGGCTCGTGATGAGCGAAGGCGAGGCAAAGGCAAAGGCCGAACCGACGATATTTACCGCCATGCGGGATGCCACCCGGGAGGACTACCGGGCGATCGCACGCTACGACGCCGAGTTCTTCTCCGGGCTTCCAGATCGGGTCATGAGCCACCTCCGGTTATTGGAAGGCACCACCGGCGGTTATGGGGTGGATCGTCTCACCCATAGCCTGCAGACCGCCAGCCGCGCCCGCCGGGACGGTCGCGACGACGAGTACGTGGTATGTGCCCTGATTCACGATATCGGCGACATCCTGGCGCCGACAAATCACTCTGAATTCGCGGCGACCTTGCTCGAACCCTTCGTGAGCGACAAGAACGCCTGGATCGTGCGACACCACGGAATCTTCCAGGGGTACTACTTCTTTCACCACCTGGGGCTGGACCGGAACATGCGCGATCGTTTCCGCGACCACGAATGGTTCAAGGACTGTGCGGAGTTCTGTGAGAAGTACGATCAGAACAGCTTCGATCCCAGGTACGACACCGCCCCCCTGGAGACCTTCGAAGCCGCGGTTCGTGAGGTTCTAAGGAAGCCTCGACGATCCATCTATCTGGCGCCGGACGAGTCTCCTCCGAGCGCCTAGCCGGACCGCTCAGCGATCAAGGCCTCGGCACGGCCCGTCGCGGGCCTCCCGATTGGAACTCGACATAACGCCCATACCCGAACGGTGTGCCGGAAGGCAGCTCGAAAGTCCTATCCCCCGGTACGAGGAACTCGCGTGCTATCTTGGGTACATGATCCGACGCGTCGAGGCCGTCCGTTGGAACCGCCTGCCCTGCAGGCACCCGCCAGGTGATTCGGGCGACCTGGAACAGCGGCGTGCGTCAGAAAAATGGTGACGCGGCCGGCGACAATGAGCGCGGGTTGTATCGCGTGACCGTGGAACGTGCAAACGGCACGCACGACGAGATCGCCCCGGCGGCACTCGCGGATCTCGGCGACCGCGACAACATCCGCCACCTATGCCTGGACATGACGGGCCCAGCGGTCTCCGTTTTCTTTCCGGCCGGGCACCTGGTCGACCCGAACAAGGACTCAAACCCCGATACGCGCATCGGAATCAAGCGTGCTCCCGCGGGCTCATGAATGGAGGCAATCAATGTTGAAGAAAATCCTGCTGGGCTTCGCAGCCCTCGTCGTCCTGGCCGTCGTGGTCTTTGGTCTGGTGGTCGTGCGGCCTATCTATGAGCTGGGACAAACGATCACGCCGACCACCGCCCCCGAAGACCTGGCCAAGCAGGACGACAGCCGAGTCAAAGTTCCCGAGATGCTCGCGCTCGAGCTGCGGCCCTACGACGCGCTGAAGAACGTCTACTGGGGCGAGCTCCACGTGCACACGACCGAGAGCATGGACGCCGTCCTCTTCGGCACGACGGCGACGCCCGAGGATGCCTATCGCTTCGCTCGGGGCGAGCCGCTGAAGAGCCCCGGCGGTGAACTCATGCAGCTCTCGCGGCCGCTCGACTTCATGGCGATCACCGATCACGCGGAGGGCTTCGGCTTGCGCACTCGTTGCGGAGGGCCGGACCTCACCCTCTTCGAGCGCTTGAACTGCTGGGTGATGGAGACCCCGGGCTTCACGACCGCGCTCTTCTTTACCGGCCGCCAGTCCAGAATGGCGACGGAGACCGATCCGAATCAGCCCGCCGGGGTGTATCGCAACCGCCCCCGGCAGATAGGGAACCGGACATAACTGGACACATAACGACGATTCTTTTGAGAAAGCGCGCAACCCGGGTCGTTTCGCTTGCTATCTCTCCAGCTGCACCGGAGAAGCGTTCAATCCGGAGGTTCACGATGAAGCAGGTGTCGCGCGAAGAAGCGGAGTTGGCCTCGGATGCCCGGAGGCGGAGCCCTACCTGCCCCAACTCTTGTCGTCTGACGGAGCTTGATTGCGAGGTGAGTTGTGTTGCAGTGGTGCGGTTTCTCTTTGGTGCGTTGATCATACTCTTAATGGGTTGTGCAAACCTGGTCCCCCCGGACGACCGGCGAGCTGAGCGTCGCTCCCATCACAAGGTAGACGCCGATGACGACCGGGACTATCTGCGCCGCGTGGTCTTCGCCGGGCGCGGGGACACGTTCTTGATCCACTGGGGGAAGCGCAAGATGCCCCTCGCTGTCTACTTGCCGCCGCCCCCGGATGGGCTCTTTGATGACCCGGAAGGCGTAGCGGACGCGGTCCGTGACGGCGTCCTCGACTGGACCGATGTCGCAGGCCCGGGCGTGCCGAGTTTCGAGTTCGTTGATGACATAGGGGACGCGGATATCCCCGTGGTATGGGCCGAGAAACCCGACGGCGATTGGTATATCGCGTTCTGTAGCTACGACATCAGCGTTGCCACACTCCGTATGGGTGTGAGCCATATCCTCGTCACTGGACGTTGGGGCGACGGCGAGGTGGCGAGCATGGACCACATTTACACGACGCTGCTTCACGAAATGGGACACGCTCTCGGGCTGGGTGGGCACAGCGATGACGTGCGGGACATCATGTACCCCTCGATTGGTTACGCGCACGAGTTGAGCCCAGCGGATCGGCTGACGCTGAAGAAGCTGTACAAGCACGGCAGTCGTCGCTATTCCGGCCGTCGCGCGCGTTGAGGCCGCGAAGACGGCGGGCGGCCGCTTGGCGTTGTTTTACTGGAGTCGGAAATGAATTGGATCAAGTGTCCGGGAGGATGAAATGAAAAGCGACCGCAAGGAAGTACAGGCGATGAAGAACTTCGGCAGAGGTCTCTGCGGGAGCATAGGAAGTTCAAGCTGCGTTTCCGCAGGGTCCGATAAGTAGACATTCTGTCGAATCGGGGCCGGGGAGGGGATCCGGCCCGATGCGGGATTCGGCAAGGATGAGAGCCGCTTCGTGCTCGATTTTCTGGCCAGCCGTTCGAACGACATCAGCATCCAATGCCGATTCCGATGGTCCGAGGGAGCAGTCGCCGTCTGGGACGAGTGCGCGACTCAACATTCCGGTTCCGCGGATCATCGAGGCAGTGCACGTTCCCCTGCGCCGTTGCACGATCGCGGGGGAACGGCCCAGCTGACAGGCCTGGAGATGCCAAGCGCGCTCCTCGCCTAGTCGTGATCCGAGTCTTCAGCCCGACGGAGCAGGTACAAAGCGGTTTCCCCCATCACGAAGATGCCCTCTTCGGTGATGACGAAATTCGCGGCACCACCGGGAACTGCGACCGCGCCCAGGGTAAGCCCCCCCGGCCCAAGGGCGTGCAGGCCGGCGCCGGTGGAATACCAGACGTTTCCCGCAGCATCGACCTTTACCCCGTCGGCGATTTCGACCTCCGCCGACGCGAGGAGCTGCCGATCGGAGAGGGACACCCCACCCTCTCCACGGTTGATTCGGTAGCGATAGACATTCCGCGGCCCTCCCGGAATCGTGGTTCCATCACCCACCGCCCAGCCCGAATCGGTTACGTAGAGGTATCGCTCGTCATTCGAGAACGCGATCCCGTTGGGTCGGCTGAGATCGTCCGCAAGGACCGTAAAATTCTCTGTGGATGGATCGTAGAGCCAAACCCAGTTACCGAGCTGCGGAGGTGGCCGAAATTTCTGCTCGAAGCCGTATTGCGGATCCGTGAACAGGATTTCGCCGCGGCTCGATTCGACGACATCGTTGGGGCTGTTGAACTGCAAACCGTCCACGCCCGACACCACGTCGCTCACCTGCCCGCTTTCCGGGTCGTAGCGCGAGAGTCCAGCCGGAAACGTGAAGTTGCCTTGACGGCAGAAGATGATGTCGCCACCCCGAGCCCGTGTGGCGCCATTCGCCATGGGGATCGCGTCACTGAGTCCCAGGTCCTTGGTCTTCCCCGAATCGGTGTCATACGACGAAACGACGACGAATTGCTCGCCCATGTCGTCGATCAAACGGTTGGAGGTGAAGACGAGTTCTTCGCTCTCCTCCAGGAAGACCGGCCCTTCATGTGCAAGCGAATCGTCGTAGAGCGCGAGAATCTGCAAATTCCCGTAACCGGGAAAATCTCTCTCGAACTCGATGATGGCCTTGCGCAGGATCTTCCGCTTGCGCACGCCGCGGAACACGATCTCGAGTTCTTCCGTCCCGTTCGACAAGACGAGGATGGTGCCAGAGCGACTCCTTTGAAGACTGGTCTCTCCCAGTCTGCCGGGAACCCCGCCTCCGACCAGGAGCCTGTCCTTCTCGACGTCGAAATCGCGAATCACGACACGGCGGGAGCTACCGAACTCGACGTAGAAGGTATCTTCGTCTCGCCCTCCCACGAGAACGTCGTCCCCAAGACTCGATTCGAGTCGGTCCTCCCCTCGCCCTCCTCGTATCCGGTCGTCGCCCCCGCGACCCTGCAGGAGGTCATCTCCCCTCCTGCCGAGGATCAGGTCGTCGCCGGGCGTTCCCGGGAGTACATCGTCCCTTCGCGTGCCCACGATGCGATTGCGATCGAAGGACTTCTTGGACGATCGCTCGAGAAACTCTCCGCGTTCCCGCTTGGACCGGCGCTCATCGTCGCTCGCGCCAGCCAGGGCCCCCGTCAAAGAAACGATCGCGATCAGGAACAGAAAACGAAAAACCAGCCGCATGGCGAAATCCCTCCTCAACAACATGTCCCGCTCAACTGCAACGTTTCGACTGGGTCGAAAAGTCCTCCGAAGCCCGGTGAAACCTAGATGTAGACTAGGCGTTCTACTCCTCGAGCATAGGAAGTTCAAGCTGCGTTTTCGCGATGTCCGATAAGTAGGCATTCTGTCAAATCGGGACCGGGGAGGGGATCCGGCCCGATGCGGGAGGCAGACCCTCGCACCGTCGGTGACCGCGAGTTCACGTGGCGTGAACGCTCGGGCACCAACTGATGCCCAACTGTTCACGTGGCTTCGTTCTTTTGGTAACCCCCCGCGACCCGCGGAGAGCGCGAGTTCGCTCCGCACCGGTATCCGGCCACCGGGCGAATCTGTAACCTGCTACGCTGAATACTGTTTTCGGGTCGCCGCGCCTGACTGGGGGTCAGGAGGTCGCGAGTTCGAATCTCGCCGGCCCGACCAATCCACTCTGACCCGGACGGTCGGTCGCGACGTCGCCCATGATGGACACCAGACAGGCCCGGACGCAGTGGCCGAAACACGACGCGTGCGGCCGAAGAACCCCAAGCGCGCGCATGCATACGGCTCACCGGCAACCCATGGCGCCCACGCCGGTCCGAACTGCGCAGGCATTCCGGAAACTCCGATCGCCGCTGAGCCTGCTCATCCTGGCCGCCAGCTTCGCCGCGGCGGTGACGTTCCACCGGGCGGCCCTGGCCACGGAGCCGGCCCCGGCCCACACCGATGCGGCGCTGGCGCCCTCGGAATCTTCGCCCGAAAAACTGCCGGAAATCGGAGACGACTGGATGCAAGCCGGCGTCGAGCACGACGACCGGGTCCAGTACGGCATGCCCTTCGCCTCCAAAACCGAGCGTGCAGTCCACCTCGGTTACGAGGGCTCCACGGCCGCTTCAGGACTGGGCCTCGGGACGGCGCGGGCCATGCGCCGAAACCGGGAAACCCGCTACGTACTCTTCTTCCGGGCGCCCAAGGGCTCCCGGGTGGTGGCGGCCCGTGCCGGCCGGGTGGCCGAGGCTGGAAACGGGAATTTCATCTCCGTGCTCCACGTGGACGGAACCTTCGCCCGGTACTGGCCGATCGAAACAGCCCGAGTGGAAAAGGGCGACCCGGTCCAGCGCGGGACCCTGCTCGGTCTCTCCGGCGCACAGCGAGGTGGCGATACCGCCCAGCTCGCTTTTGGAGTCTTCACGGTCGGCAAACGCCGGACGCTCCAATCTCTACGCGTGCGCTTCGACGACGGCTCGGCCGAGGGATTCGAACCCGTCCAGGGCGCCTACTATGCGGGCGCCGAAGAGAGGCCGGCCCCGAGTCCCGAATGAACCGCCGCCTGCCGGTGGCCACCCGCAGCGCTCAAGAGCCTGCAGCCGCCCGGTAGCAAGCCATCGAAAAAACACTCGCCAGACGAGATCCGCCTCATATCACCTGTGGTCAACTGAAAACAGCTCACGCAAGCGCATAGGAAGTTCAAGCTGCCTTTTCCCTGGGTCCGATAAGTAGACATTCTGCCAGATAGAGGCCGAGGAGCGGGTGAGGCCCCAACACGGGCTTCAACCGCTGAACTTCGGTTCGGGCAGCCCTTGAACACCGAGCCCGTGAATTGCAAACAGGCTTCCCGGCCGTGGGTGCTTTGCCAATTGCTCCGGGGTCACGAAGGTCTGTTGTGATGTGACGAAAAGCGTCTCGTAGTTGTCCCCGCCAAAGGTCACACAGGTCGGACTGGGGATTGGCATATCGATTTCCCGATCGATTCCGCCCCGAGGGTCGATACGAATAATCTTCCCTCCCATGTTCAAGGCGAACCAGTAATACCCCTCGGCATCGACCGTCGCGCCGTCGATGATCCCGGGCTTTCGATCCTCAAGTGAGAGAAGCAGCCTACGATTACCAATGTGGCCCTCGTCAATATCAAAGTCGAAGGCATAGACCGCGTTTCCCTTCGTATCACCGAAGTACATCCGAGTGTCATCCGGGGAAAAAGCGATCCCATTGCTGCACACAAAGGAAAAGTCTTCGGCGCACTTGTGGCACGTAAGATCTGGATCGAAGCGATAGATGTACGACGACTTGTCCTTCAGCTGACAATCCATGCTGCCGCACCAATAGCGTCCACGGCGGTCAATCTTTCCATCGTTCAGCCGGCTGTGTGGGTTGCCCTCCTCGGGATCGGCGATCTGCTCGATGCGGCGGGTTTCCAAATCGATCGAACAAAAGCCTGAATTGGTGCCAGCGATCAATCCGCCGGCTGCCCGAAAGCCAAAGGATCCCACTTGTTCGGGCATGCGCCAAACATCATGCTGCCGGGTCACGACATTCAATCGCTTTATCGAAGGCCATCGTGAGCCGGCCAACTCCATGGAAGGCCCCGCGTGATCGGACCAGTAGAGGGAGGTTTCCTCGGGGGACCAGAGCGGCGACTCTCCCAGACCATCATTGCACTCCCAAAGACATTCGATTTCGAACATCGCACTCCCTTGCGGACAATGATCATTAGTAGAGATGTCCTTAGGGAAGGTTAACCCGCATCGGGGCCGGATCCCCTGCCAGGTCCCGATTTGACAGAATGCGTACTTATCGGACCCTGCGGAAACCCAGCTTGAACTTCCTATGCTCCGACAGTCGGGTGTTTCATGAAACACCGCAGAAACTTTGGGCGCACAAGATGGACATACCCCATCAGCCACCACGGCCCTCCAGGTGATGCGCCAAACTAACCATCGCTTCTGTATCCAGCTTGCAATACCTCAACAAAGCTTCTCGCAACTGCGAACGTTTCTCTGGTGAATTCGTTTCATCAGTCATTCCCAGAAATGCGACTTCGGCATCTGTGCCAACACTGACGATATCCAGCCCGTCATAACTAAGATCAGGCGCCACTGTGGGCAGCACCTTCTTGATTGACCATGAGCCGTGCATATCCGGATGGTAGTAGTTGTTCTTAGTGATCGGGTGCAGGTCGTAAAGCCTTACGAGGATGGCGCCGAGCGGTACTTCCAAATCAGAAAACAGTTCAACAAAGCCGTTAATGACACTACGTTCAAAACCGGTATAGATATAGACAGGTCCGGTATCACCCAGTGCATCGATCATCGCCTCGGCGCAGGGTCGCATGGGTGCGCCGCTGCCATCGGCCAGAAATTCCTCATGTTCGATACGGCCATCTTCATATTCAATATGGCACGACCATTGAAAGGCCTGTGCGTTATAGGGGCGCGTGCCTTTAAACACCGGTACGGCCGGGCCCATGGTTTCGAAATCGAAGTAGTAGCGTGGCCAGCCGAGTTGGCTTAGTTCTTTGGCTGCTGCCGGGTTGAGATCAGGTTCGCCCGCTACCGATACTTGTCGGCACCATTCCTGTGTTTTGTTGGTCAGATAGTCCTCTGGGATATCACGAATATCGCGATAGCCTTCTGCTTCCAGCTTTGCATGAGCGGTGCGGCCACCGGGCAACCAGGATACGGGCATCTCTGCCTGCGGGCCTTTGCAATAGTCGATGAATGGGCAATCGAAGGGTTTGGTGCACTGGGCACCCATGGGTACTTCGGGTTCCGGGCCATCGAGGATCTCACGCATTTCCTGAATCAGGCGCGGCACCATGGGCTGGCGGCTGCGTGCTTCAGCCAATACATCGGCGTAGGTGAACAAACCCGCGTAATCGCCATCACCCTGATACACAAACTGATTGTTAATGTGGGCCAGTTCAAGCTGCGTGACGTTATAGCCCTGCTGCTCCAGCACCCATAACTGAATGGCACAGTCGTTGCGGTGGTATTCCTTAACGCTGGTTGAGGCCTTTACTTCGATCAGGCGGATGGCATCGTGCTCATCGCGCATCAGCACGTCGGCACGAATCAATATGCCGTCAGATTGGAAGGTGGCTTCAAATAGCGTGACGGGGCCGGGTTCTGCCAGCCGATTCTCGGTTTCTTCCAGTGCTTTGCCAAGTTCTCGATCGTGCTCAATGAGAATGCCATTTGGAAATTGTTGCTGAGCTGCGTCGCCTACCTGGTGGCCAACGGCGAAGGCTGCTTCGGTGGCAGCAGAGAACACCAGCAGGTCTGGCTGATTTTTCTCAAGCCACAGGCGTTTGCCGCACTGCCAGCCGGAGATTAGTTTGGATTTTGAGAGGTAGTGAATCAAAACTAGACCGCCACACCGTGCACAGCGCGTATAATCAGGTTATGGAGCATAGGAAGTTCAAGCTGCCTTTTCCCTGGGTCCGATAAGTAGACATTCTGTCAAATCGGGACCTGGGAGGGGATCCGGCCCCGATGCGGTCCCCGATGCGGGCCCCACGGTCAAACTAGCGGAGCTGTTGAGGATCGGTTTCAACACTCGCTTTCGCGGCGAACGTACTACCTCGCCGGGCAGGATGGCGAGTTCGTTTCCACGACCTCGTCAAGAACGCTGAAGAACCAACGATCCGCGTCGCGAGCTGACTCCGCTCGCGCCCGAGCTGCCCGATCCGATACCCGATCGCCGTTCTCATCATAAATCTCGGTGGCGTCGAGAGCACCATCGACATACGTAGAGCGCTCACGAACCGTTCCATCCGGGTACCAGCCTTTTGTGCGTCCGTTGAGTTGCCCCTCGAAGTATCGTGTGATGAGCTTCCTTCCCGATCCGTATTCTGGCCCGTACCAGAGTTGTACTGTCCCGCTAACCCGGTCGTTCACGTAGGGGACCTCTGCGAACGTCTCACCACTTGAGCGGTAGAAGGTGAAGACGCCATCACGGTGACCGTCGGCGAACGCGCCTACAACTTGGGTCGTTCCGCCGGGAAGAACAAGCTCGTAGCTACCGTGCGGAACGGTGCCGAGGCATTCCGCGTGGACATCGTAGTTTGTGGATTCTTCACGGGGCTCGATGCGCCACAGACTGCCTTCAGCAGCATTGATTTCGCCGGGCAATAGATGCGTCTCGAACGATCCGTCGTCGCGGACGATATAGACCCACAATCCGGTGACCCGCTTCTCCGTCGACGAGTTCGGAACGTAGATTCCACCGTCGACGAGCTTCTCCGAACCGAAGAGAAGCCATTTCCTCTTGATGGGAAACGGCGCTTTGTAGTAGAGCCCGCGCTTGTCCTCAAGAGCGGCCGAATAAACACCGTACGGCAGATGAACTACAACTCCGCCCATGGTCGCCCAGTACGACTCTTCAAGCACGAACTGCGTGTCTAGGGCAGGCGAAGATGCCGCTATCCTCTGAGGCTTCTCAGTCGGACCAATGCACGCGACCAGAAGCGTCGCCATGCACACGTTCGCGATCAGCGTCCGCTCTCTTCGCATAGCCTGGAGCATAGGAAGTTCAAGCTGCCTTTTCGCTAGGTCCGATAAGTAGACATTCTGTCAAACCGAGACCTAAGAGGGGATCCGGCCCCGATGCGGGCAGGCCAGAGCGTACTTTCACATAACAACCTCCCTTCCCACTTAGACGAAACACTGACCTCTGATCTGACAAGGCAAAATTTAGGATTTAAAACCTTTTACAAAATCCACTGCAGCCGATTTTTCAATTCCTGTGTTCCGTTGTTACGAAACCATTCACCGTGACTGATGATCACGCGCTCAGGTTCCCATCCGATCATTGTTTGCACAACTTTACGGCCAGCGGTTTTTGACTTCATGTTCCAGCGATAGAGTCGGGGCGTCGTGCCATCTGGATAGTCCGTACCATCAAACCGGGCGAAAAGCTTTTGGAAAAAATTGTAATTGTCTGTTTTTGTATTGACGATCAGGTCGGTCAAAATCAGGGTTTTTGATGTGCGATGGAGAAACACAGTTTCTTCGAATAGGCGATTCGGTCCAAAAATGTCATGGGCGATAGCGCTGGACCAATCGTATGTCGCATCAACGGCGAGCTCTTGATCAAAACGGATATCAGTACGCTTCTCGGCAAGGCCGGGGCCTCCATACGCTTGGGCATCTGGAAACTGATCCAGCCAAGCAGGCACAAAAAGGTGGTGAAATTTGTTTGGCGCCACAATGTGGTTGACGGTGCCAAGCATGGCAAGCTCCGCAACAATTTCATCATCAATAGCGACGGGAGAATGGATCAACAGATTGTCATCAAAGCGAATAACCGTCATCCTTGTGCCGAGAGCTAAGCCAAGAAAAACAATTTCACTTCCTTCCACAATCCAGATATCAGTGTCTACTTTTTCTAATCGCACCTTGGTTCCTTACTTGATATCTAAAGAATTGAGATCTAGAGAATGTGCTCCCCTGTGAGGGCCGGGGTCCGTCGGCGGTGATTTCCAGTGCGGCGCACGGTCAGTCTACCTCCTGAGGGCGAGGCGTCTCGTCGGATGCATGAGGCAGATCAGGGACAGGTCGTATTCCCGTTGCAAGCGTTCTCGCCAAGTTGGACGGCTGTGCCTTCCACCGTGCCTGCCGCATTCTGGGAGATCACGTTCCCGCTGTAGGCGGAGCCAGAGTCTTGGAAACTGAGCATAGGAAGTTCAAGCTGCGTTTTCGCAGGGGTCCGATAAGTAGACATTCTGTCAAATCGGGACCTGGGACAGCGGCCAAGCAAGACCAATGCGCTGGAGAAGAAGACGGGGCAGGGCGTTTAGGGTTGTGCCGCTGGGGGGTAGATTTGGGGTACCTGCGCCGAGGCCATCCAAGCTTTCGCATTAGACTCAGGGACTTAGCGGCTCAGTGTGGTAGACCCCGCCTGCAGATAGGAAGTTCAAGCTGCGTTTTCCTTGGGTCCGATAAGTAGGCATTCTG
>MPMD02495427.1_pt1 | contig 11469 bp, 9 predicted proteins | sample 1617291 | NCBI WGS metagenome assembly MPMD02 (sample SAMN05944810, study PRJNA350692) | marine metagenome | biome: marine; feature: ODZ; material: water; isolation source: 120 m water sample filtered on 30 um supor filter | place: Pacific Ocean | collected 2012-04-09 | depth 120m m | reverse complement strand
TCCCCACGGTCTTGATGACTTTTTCATGGACCGTCCCGAGAGCCTCCCGGGCGGCCTCGATCCGTTCCTCTTCGGAAGCGCCCTTGAGAGCTTCGTGGAAGGTTTTCACCGCCTCGTCCGCATCCTGCGCGGCCAACGCGGCAAGCATGATCAAGATCTTCATACCTGTCTAACACGTTTTCCGGGAGTAATGTTTCGCTTCGGATCGGGGAATTCTTCCGTTTCCGGAACGGGAACCGCCCATCCGTATATTTATGCGGTCGAAGACAGAATACCACGGGTTTACCCGTGGTTGAATGAGCCCGGCGGCGTTTTGCTGCCGGTTCCTGAATCTTGGCGATTGTGAGGAGGATCCAGGATTCAGGTCAACTGCGACCGCAGTTGTAACGGTAAGGACCCCGGGTTTACCCGGGGGAATTTATCTGAAACCGATTCCGCCGGAATCTGTATTCTCCAGGACAAGTTGACTGGAGGAGAAATTTATGACCATGTCGGACACTTTCATTGTCGTGGCGGTGATCGCCGGTCTCGGAATGTCGCTGACAGCGATTGGCCTGCTGATGGGGGCGCTTTTCCCAAACTGGGTGGCCCGCTCGGAATGCCGCCTACGGCGAATGCCGGTGCGGACGATTTTCGCGGGACTGGGACTGGCTCTTGTCGTGGTCCCCCTCGTGTTCGTCCTCCTGGCCAATCCAAACGGGCAGGTTAAATTCATCGGGGGAATCGGCCTGACAGGCTTTCTCATCGTCTCTTTCGCCGGAACGTCGGGATTTGCCCGGCTGATCGGAACGCGGTTGCCCTCGCCCTCAGACCAGGGTCGCCCCTGGAAGGGGGTTATCCGGGGGTGGGTCGTCCTCTTCCTTTCCTTCCTGCTTCCCGTTTTGGGCTGGTTTGTCATCCTGCCGGGAACGCTCGTGATCGGCCTTGGCGCGGCGGTCCTTGGATTCATCCGGTCCAGGCCGGTCGAACCCGAAAAGGTGCAGGAACGGATCGAATCGGAAGGGGCGGTTGCGTGAATCCCGGACGTCGCGATGTCCTGAAGGCGGGGGCTGTCGCCGGGAGTATTGCGATCCTTGGCGGATGCGATTCGTCGGCCGCCTGGAATTTTACGGCAAGGCTGTTCGAGCCTTCCGGCAAGATGGAATTTCCATCCGATCCGGAAATCGATCCCGCCGTGCACGTCCTGAATCGGATCGGGTTCGGCCCCCGGCCTGGAGACCTGGCGCACGTGCGGAAGGAGGGGATCGACGCCTATATCGAAGAACAGTTGGCTCCCGGCTTGATTCGTGATTTCGCCTGCGACCTCCGGGCGCGGAGATTCGAATCCCTCCACGCCTCCGCCGGGGACATCTTTGAATTCAAGAAGCAGGTCGTGGAGGAGGAACTTCTCCGCCACACTGTCCTCCGCGCGGTCTACAGCCGTCGGCAACTCTTCGAGAACATGGTCCATTTCTGGACGGATCATCTGAACATCAGCATTGCCAAGGGGGAGTGCGCCTGGTTCAAGACCGTCGACGACCGGGAGGTCATCCGGCGGAACGCCCTTGGGAAATTCCGCGACCTGTTGCGAGCCTCCGCACTGAGTCCGGCGATGCTCGTCTACCTCGACGGGCGGGCCAACCGGAAGGCGGAGGGCGCCGTTCGGGCGAACGAGAATTACGCCCGGGAACTCCTGGAACTGCACACGCTGGGCGTGCACGGGGGGTACTCGCAGGAAGACGTGATGGAGGCGGCGCGCTGTCTCACCGGGTGGAGGGTGAAGAAGAAGTGGAACCGGGGAAAGGTCGTTTTCCTTCGATCTCTTCATGATGAGGGGGAGAAAAAGGTCCTGGGGAAAAAGATCCCCGCAAATGGGGGGGAGCGCGACCTCGATCTCCTGCTCGACATCGTCGCGCGCCATCCCGCGACCTCCCGGCACCTCGCCGGCAAACTCTGCCGATGGTTCGTCTCGGAGAATCCTCCGCGACCGTTGGTGGAGCACGTCGCCGGGGTTTTCCGGGAATCGGACGGGGATATCCGGAAGACCCTCCGGGTTCTCTTCCGTTCCCCGGAATTTCGTGACGCCCGCGGCACGCGTTTGAAGAGGCCCTTCCGCTTCGTCGTCTCCGCTCTGCGGGCACTGGACGCGGATACGGACGGCGGCCCCAGGATCCAGCGGTGGCTGGAGCGGATGGGACAGGCGCCGTTTCAATATCCCACTCCCGACGGGTATCCCCTCGAGCCGGAACCGTGGTTGGGCACTCTCCTGTGGAGGTGGAACTTTGCGATCGACCTGGCGGCGAACCGGATTTCGCGGACGCGTGTCAACCTGGAGAACCTTGTCGGGAGGATGGAGGGTGGCGACCGGTTCGCACCGCACCTCTTCGGTCGCCTGCCCCGGCGGGAAGAAGAATCGGCGCTTGCCCAGGCTGGGTCCTCCCTGGAAAGGAAGGCGGCTTTCCTCATGGCTTCTCCCGGATTCCAGAGGTATTGAGAGATGCGATTTTCCCGAAGAGATTTCCTGCGTCTTCCCCGCTTTCCTTCGGAGGCGGGGAAGGGGGCGCTGGTCGTACTTTTTCTTCGCGGTGGCGCCGACGGCCTGAACCTTGTCCCTCCGCATGGGGAGGAGGCGTACTACAAGGCGCGCCCCTCCCTTTCCGTAGCCCGGCCGGATGATGGCGGGGCGATTGACTTGGACGGCTTCTTTGGTCTCCACCCCGGGCTTGCTCCGCTTCTTCCCATATACAACGATAAGGAGATGGCCGTGGTGCATGCCGTGGGATCAGAAGACCGGACGAGATCCCACTTCGAAGCGCAGGATCTGATGGAGCACGGTTGTCCGGTCAACAAGGATCCCGGATCGGGATGGGTGGCTCGTTATCTCCGGACGGTGAAGGGAAGGCTTTCCCCTCTCTCCGCCGTGGCGATCTCCGATGTTCTTCCGGAAAGCCTCCGTGGGAGTCCGGGCGCGTCGGCTGTCCGGAGCGTTGAGGAATTCTCTCTCCATCTCGGGAAGTCCCGAAGGTCCGGGTTTATCCCGGCATTGGAAAGCCTTTACCGGAAAGAAGGGGGAGGTCTTGGACGTGCGGGCCTCCATGTGCTGGATACGGTCGAAGCGATTGATCGACTCCGGCAGGGTGCAGAAACCGGTCCAAGGGAGGGGCTTGCCCACGCCCTTCACCAGGCGACCCGCCTGATCCGTGCCGATGTCGGACTTCGAGTCGCCTGTGTCGATTTCGGCGGATGGGATTCCCACTTCGTTCAGGGCGCGATCTTCGACGGCTTGGCCGAAGAACTCGGCGAGGCTCTCGCTTCGTTCTTTCGCGATGTCCGCGATAGACGCGTCACCGTCGTGGTCATGACCGAATTCGGTCGACGGCTTACCGAGAACGCGAGCTTGGGGACGGACCATGGGCGGGGAAGCGTGATGTTCGTGCTCGGCAAGGGAATCCGAGGTGGACGCGTCTACGGTGACTGGCCGGGATTGGGCCGGGATGATCTCGAAGGCCCGGGAGACCTGCGGGTAACGACCGACTACAGGAACGTCCTTGCGGAGATCGTCCAGAAGCGCATGGGGAACGATCGAACGGCCGACATTTTTCCAGGACATTCCGCCGCCTTCCCCGGGTTGGTGGAATAGCAGGAGTTCTAATAATAACGCGAACTATTTCCTCCGGGATGGGGGAATTTCCTCCCTTGGTGAGGCTTCTTTGGTTCTAATCTAGGTTGCTCCTTCATGGCATTCCTTTTGCTGTGTTTTTGGAATGCGGTTGAGGAGAGTTTTCTTTCATTTAGAGAGCCAGCAACGTGTTGCATCCTAAAATTATTCAAGGTGGGATGGGTGTTTCTATTTCCGGATGGCAATTAGCCCGGGCTGTTTCTGAACGGGGACAACTCGGGGTGGTTTCCGGAACCGCCCTTGATTGTGTTCTCGCCCGGAGGCTGCAAGACGGGGATCCCGGGGGTCATGTACGGCGCGCCTTGAAAGCCTTTCCGGATTCCGACATGGCGGATCGAATTCTCAAACGATATTTCCTTGAAGGGGGGAAGGATCCCGATAAATCCTACCGGTCGATTCCTCTTCAGTCTCCCAAGTTTGCCCGTACGTCGGTTGAACTTCTTATTCTTTCGAACTTTGTCGAGGTCTGGCTCGCGAGGGAAGGTCATTCCGGTATCGTCGGCGTGAACTACCTTGAAAAGATTCAGTTGGCGCATCTCCCTTCCATTTATGGGGCGATGTTGGCGGGCGTGGACTATGTCCTCATGGGAGCCGGGATTCCGCTGAAGATTCCGGGAATTCTGGATCTCTTCGTTAACCATGAACCGGCGACCTATCCGTTACCGGTGACCGATGGGGATCGGACAGAGAATTTTATCATGAATTTCGATCCAGGTAAGTTCCTCCAGGTTCCTTCCGAGCCGTTGAAACGGCCCGAGTTCCTTCCGATCATTTCCTCCAACGTTCTCGCATTGACCCTTTCGAGAAAGGCCAACGGTTCCGTCAACGGATTTATCGTTGAGGGTCCGACAGCGGGAGGGCATAACGCGCCTCCCCGGGGAGCAATGGAACTCGACGAGAGCGGGGAACCCATTTATGGAAAAAGGGACGAGGTCAACCTGGAGAAATTGGGCGAGATCGGTCTTCCATTCTGGGTCGCCGGGGGATCGGCAAGTCCTGAAAAGTTGCGTGAGGTTCTTGACCAGGGAGGCGCGGGCATCCAGGTCGGATCGGCGTTCGCCTTGTGCGCGGAATCCGGGATGGAGGTTGGGATCCGCAAAAAGTTGCTCGACATGGTCATGAAGGGAGTGGCACGGGTCTTTACCGATCCCGTTGCATCGCCCACAGGCTTCCCCTTCAAGGTCGCCCAGTTGGGGGAAACCCTCTCGGATCCCGATGTGTATCGCAAGCGGACCCGGTGTTGCGATCTTGGGTACCTCAGGGAAGCGTACCGCCGTCCTGATGGAGAGATCGGATATCGTTGTCCTTCCGAACCGGTCGCTGATTTCCTGAAAAAAGGGGGGGGGGGAAAGGCGACGGAAGGGAGAAAGTGCATCTGCAACTCCCTCGCATCGACCGCGGGGTTTTCCCAGGTTCGCAAGGACGGTGAGAAGGAGAATCCGATCGTCACCTGCGGCAGTGAACTGTCCGAGGTGCTTCGTTTCATTTCTCCGGGACGGGTTTCCTATAACGTCGCGGACGTGCTCGACCAGTTGCTCGGAAAGCCTGCCGTGGCGTTCTGACGAAACTCGGGAATTCATCCCCACTCGTTCTTTTCTCAGGGGTTGTCTTTAAGGCGGGCCTTCCAGGACGTAGGGAACCAGGATGACAGAGGCGTTGGCGAAATCTGGTAGCGGGATTCGTACGACCAGGAACATCGCGCAGGATGTGAGCGAGGAAGGGCTTACCCTTCCGGTGGTGCGCCAGGCCATTCCCAAGGAGTGTTTCGAACCGGTGGAGTGGCGATCCTGGCTGACCCTTGCCCGGGCGGCTCTCTTTGGCTTCCTCGGGGTGACAATGCTTCATTACCTTCCGGTTGAGAGCGGTTTGTCGTTGCTTTGGCAGATCCCGGCGCTCCTCCTCCTCTGGTTCGTTCACGGAACCATCCTGGTCGGGGTTTTCCTTGTCGGGCATGAAGCGGAACATAACGCCTTCTCGAAAAAGCGGTGGGTGAATCGCGTGGTGGGATATTTCTGCCTGGCTCCCCTTTTCAACGGCGCGCACACCTGGAAACTGACTCATGATCATCACCACGCCTACACGCAGTTGCGGGGGCAGGATGTGGACTGGAACGTCAACCTGGTCACGGAGGATGAATTCAGGAAACTGACCTGGCGAAAGAATTTCGCGATCAAGCTCGGCTACGCCCTGCCCTTCGGGATCTTTTTCTGGATCGCCAGGAATACCGTCCGCCGGGGCCTGTCGGTTCGTACCATGGTCGGCGAAAAGAAATATCAACGGGAGAAGGTGGAACTTCTCTTCTCGAATTTTCTCATGCTTGTCTGCACCGGTCTCGTTTACGGGCTCTTCTGGCATTACTGGGGTTTCTGGGGGATGATGAAGGTGCACGGCGTACCGATCATGTTTTCCGCCATCATCGGGGGCGTCTTCGTGACGATCGGCCACGCGAGCGAATCCTCCGTCATCTACGACGAGAAGAGTTGGTCACCGATCCGGGGACAGTTAGCCTCCACCTATAATTACAGGATGCCACGCTGGTTCGAGTGGCTGATCATGAACATCAACATTCATCTTCCCCATCACATCTCTCCGCGGATTCCCTGGTACAAATTGAAGGCGGCCTGCCGAGCCCTTAAGGAGGCTTACCCGGACCACTGCCTGGAAATGCCGTTCCGGTTCAAGGACATGGCCTGGGTTCGAAAGACACCGTTCCTGCGGTATGACGAAGCCACCGGGATGTACGAGCAGATTTCCCACTTGTAGGGGAACGGGAAGGGCCGTCAGCGAACCGGGGCGCGGACGGGTGCGTTTATTTCCCCGGTTTCTTCCGGCTCATCCACCGTTTTACCATCATCACATAGGCGCCGTCTTCGCATTGCCAGACCGCCGGGTCGGCGACGCCGGGACGGATCCGGACACCCTCGTCTTCCCTGGATTTCCCGGTTTCCGGATCAAGCGTGACGCTGGTGATGCCTTTCCGGGTGGAGCAGTAGACGCGGACCCGTCCGTCGGGAAGTGCGATCGCCCCCGGGATTCCCCCGTCGGGAATCCGGAACCCCTCCACGAGTTCGAACTCCATGCCGTCTTTTGACCGGGCCATGCCCACGGAACCTTTTTGTGCGAAGAACATGAGCCACTCGTCCTTCCAACGGATGACTTCCGGATCGGTCATCGGTACGGCGCTTTCGAAACGGATTCCTCTTTCGACCGTGAAGGTCACGCCGTCCCGGCTGACGGCGCTGTAAACCCGGTAAGGGTCGTTCCGGTTCGACGGTTTCCGTTTCGCCATGTCGTAGAAGTAGAGCCGCAGGTTTCCCCCGGGAAGGGGGACGATCGACGGATCGACGGCGCGTCCATCCAGGTTCCCACCCTTGATCCCGAGTCTTTTCATCCCGCTCCAGGTTTTCCCGCCGTCCCCGGAACTCCATACCCCGATCCGGGTGGGGTATTCCGGAACCGGCTCCTCGAAGGAGACCGCGTAGACGAGAAGGGTTCCCCTTTTCCCCGCGGGAGAGTCCTGTTCGAGTTGGACGATGTCAGGAACGCTTGCCTTTTCGGCGAGGGGGGTGCGGACCTCTTTCCACTCCAGGGAGTCGCGTGAGACGGCGAAGTGGATCTTGTGGTTCCACGGGCCGTCGTTGTTCTTTTTCTGTTTCTTCCGGGGCTCCTGTTGTGTCGGAAGCAGAATCCCGGCCAGGAGCATGGCGATGGTGAAGTTCGTCATTAGAATCGAAAGCCTCCTTTACAGGTGAATACGCGCCGCGGCCCTCATTATTGTCCGGAATCTCCCGGATTCAGGACAGGCACGGAGGATCCCTTCCCGAAGTGCCGGTGGATATCGTTGATGTAGTCCTTCCCGAGGGACTCCCCGTTGGCCATCAGCCATTCCTCGACCGACTCCCCGCCGCGGGGGGATTCGTGTGAAAGGAGAAGTTCCTGCTCGAGTCCCAGGAGTTCTTCCTTCGTAAGGGTGATATCTCCCAGGATGAAGTCCATGACGCGAAGGGCGGCGAAGGCGATCCAGGCGGGAGCGCCGAAGACGGGGCGGCGGACGCCGCAGGCGCGGGCCAGCAGGCGGACGTATTCACGGAAAGTCATGACGGCTTTTCCCGCCGCATCCATCTCGACATTGGTCGATTTCTCCACCGCGTCAAGGATGATCCTCGCGGTATCCTCCAGCGTGACCGGTTGAAGCCGGTAGTCGCCCCCGCCCGGGATCGGGAAGAAGGGGAAGTGCCGAAGGAACCAGGCGATATTGTTCGTCAGAACGTCGCTGGGTCCGACAATAAGCGTGGGACGTACGATTCCGTACGATAATCCGGACTCTCGAAGAGCCTCTTCCACGTCCGCTTTTCCCCTGTAGTATCCAAGGTTTCTACCATCAGCGGCATTGCTGACGCTGACATGCACCACGCGGGGGACGTTGACCTCCTTCGCAACCTGGAAGAGCATTTTCGATCGCTCCACGGCGGTTTCAAACGTCTGTCCCTTCCAGGGAAGCCGGATCCAGTAGGTGTTGATGAAAGCGTCTGCATCGGCGAGTTCTTTTCGAAGGTGACTTTCCTCGAAGCGGAATGGCGCCGTGGTGATGTGTTCAGTGCCGGGAGGTCTTGCCCGGTTCGTCAGGGTATGAACGGTCCATCCTCGCTCGACGAGTTGCCTGGCGACGGCCGAACCCGTGTAGCTGAAGGCCCCGGTAATGACGGCGCGGAGGGTCATTCAAGTCAGATGATATCACAGCAGCCGTTTTCCCTTTGGCATCGGGGTTAATTTTCTATAACTATTCACAAATAACCTCATTTTCTGAGAAACCGAGGCCGGGTTTCCGTGTTTCTTTCTAGTAAGGTTAACGTTGTTAATTATATGGGGGTATCCTGATGGTTGAGATTCGCAGGCGCGACTTTCTGAAATTTGCTGGCGCCGGAGCCGCGGCCGCCATGGTCCCGGGACTGGGAACATCACTCTTTGCGCAGTCACAACGGAGAGGGGCTCCCGTTCTGGTCGTCATTTATCAGCGTGGCGGGATGGATGCCATTAATGCCCTGATCCCCTATAAGGACCGGGATTACCGGAATATCCGTCCCACGATCGGAGTTCCTTCCACGGATGGGGACGAGGGAGCCGGGGTTCTCAAACTCGACTCTACCTTTGGATTGCACCCGTCAATGTTGGCATTGATGCCCTATTGGAAGGCGAAACAGTTTGCGCCGATCATCAACGTCGGCTCCCCACACCGGACCCGGAGCCATTTCGACGCCCAGGATTTCATGGAGTACGCCGCTCCCGGAATACGAACCGTCCGGAATGGATGGCTGAACCGATATCTGAGCACGACCAACAAAGTGGCGACGGGCGGGGAGATTCAATTCCGTGCCCTTGCCATGCAGGGACTTCTCCCTCGATCATTGCGAGGATCCTATCCCGTCCTGGCCGTCCCTGAAAAGAAGGTTCTTCAGAACGACAAGGTTCTGGATATCTTCGGAGATGTTTACGGCTCTGATCCCATGATGGGAAAGAAAGAAGATGATCCGGTTGTCGCTTCCGGCCAACAGACTCTCGCGACGTTGAAGAAGTACAAGGAAATCATCAAGAAGAAGCGGGAGGGTGGCAATGTACAATATCCTTCGGGCAAACTCGGCCAGAAAATGAAGGACATCGCGAGCGTCATTCACGCCGACGCCGGGCTCGAAGTCGCCTGTGTCGATGTCGGGGGCTGGGACCATCATGCCAACGAGGGTGGAAACGTGGGAACACTCTCTAACATGTTGAAAGATGTTGGGGATTCCCTTGGCGCATTCGGAAAAGATCTCGGCGATCGCATGGACAATACGCTCGTCGTAGTCATGACCGAGTTTGGCCGGACCTGCCGCGAAAACGGGAACAACGGGACAGATCATGGGCATGGGGGGGCGATGTTCCTCCTTGGCGGTGCTGTCAAGGGCGGTCGCGTTCACGGGGACTGGCTCGGACTGCAGAAGAAGGACCTCTACCAGGGACGTGATCTCCCTGTCACCACGGACTTCCGCGATGTGTTCGCGTCCGTGTTACAAAACCATATGAAATTCGATCTTCCCCGGGATTACTTCCCCGACTACAAGCCGGGCAAGATCCGGGGTCTATTCTAGATGAAAACAGATGTTATGGCGGGGGAACCGATCCTTTCCGGAAAGAGTCTCGTTGCTTGGAGATTGGTTCAGATTCTTGTCTGGGCGGTTGGAATCGGGATCTATTCTCTCCTGCTCTTTTATCCTCCCGTCGGAGTCCACGCCTTTTGGAACGTACTGATTCCCGTGGCGCCGGCGCTCCTGGCGTTTGCCCCGGGGATCTGGCGTAACGTCTGTCCCATGGCGTCCACTTCCCTGTTTAGCCGTCACCTTGGGGTTTCGGCGAAAAGGAAGATCTCTTCCCGGGGGCAGGGGATCCTGTCGCTCATCGGGCTGTTCCTTCTGTTCGCGCTCGTTCCCATGAGACATGTCATCTTCGATACAAGCGGGCACGCAACAGCGATCGTGATCGGCTCTCTTGCCCTGTTGGCGGTCTTCATGTGCCTGACGTTTGAGTGGAAAAGCGGATGGTGTTCCGGGATGTGCCCGATACACCCGGTTGAGAAACTGTACGGATCCGCTCCTGTTCTCAAGGTGCCCAATGCCCATTGCGGGCCGTGCGAACGGTGCGTCAGTTCCTGTCCCGACGCGGTCGTCCAGGCCGGAAGGGGGGCGGAGAATGGCTCGTGGGGGCGCCGACTTTCCATGCTGATCCTGGTCGGGGCTTTTCCCGGATTCATCTTCGGGTGGTTCCAGGTTCCCGATTATTTTGGATCGGCGGGATGGGGGTTGCAGAACCTTTCCACCGCCTACGGGTGGCCGATCCTTGCCGGGATTGCAACGTTGCTCGTCTACCTGGCCCTGAGGATGGCGCTTCCGAAGCGCCATTACCGGTGGCTGAACCGGACGTTCGCCATGGTGGCCATCGGGTGTTACTACTGGTACCGGCTCCCGGCTCTCTTCGGGTTCGGTCCTTTCCCCGGTGACGGTATGCTTCTGGACATGCGCGAGTCGTTTCCCGCATGGTTCCCCGTTGCCTCCCGGGTGGTGACCAGCCTTCTTTTCCTCTTCTGGCTGGTCGGGCTCTCCCGGATTCGCCGGACATGGCTGGTAAGGCCCCCGTTTTCCAAGGTGAGCAATGAAGCCCTTGCGGCGGACAGCTTTGCGGTGTGATGGAATGAGATTCAGGAAAACGGCCACGCGACTGTTCCTTGGGCTTGGGATGACGTTGTTGATATCCGGAAGCGCCCGGCCGGTTCCCGCGCAGGATGATGCTCCGACAACGCGCACCGACGGGCTTTCCGAAGACGAACGCATTCTTCACGTTCTCAGCCGGTTCACCCTGGGTGCCACCCCGGAACTGGTGGACGAGGTCCGGCGAAAGGGGATCGACCGCTGGCTGAAGGAACAATTTACAGGTCAACTTCCGGAATCCGAGAGTTACCGAAAGTACACGAGTGGTCTCAAGACGCTCAAGATGTCCCGGGAGGAGATCGCCGCGGAATATCATGTCCGCCCCAAGGGAAAACCGACCCCGGAAGAGCAGAAACAACTTCAGCGGCACTCGAGGATCCCGATGATAGAGATGATGTCCTGGATCTTTCTTCGCGCCGTGTACGGGAGCAACCACCTGCGCGAGGTCTCCAGCGATTTCTTCCGCAACCATTTCTCCGTCTCCGTCGACAAGGGGCCGGTCAAGGTGCTGGTCGTCGACTGGGAGAGGGAGATCATCCACGGCCAGGCGCTCGGCAATTTCGGCGACATGCT
>MPMD02435249.1_pt1 | contig 11473 bp, 8 predicted proteins | sample 1617291 | NCBI WGS metagenome assembly MPMD02 (sample SAMN05944810, study PRJNA350692) | marine metagenome | biome: marine; feature: ODZ; material: water; isolation source: 120 m water sample filtered on 30 um supor filter | place: Pacific Ocean | collected 2012-04-09 | depth 120m m | reverse complement strand
TGATATTTTTGAAAAAAGCCTCAAGGGGGCTACAGTAAGCGACCTGCAGAACCTGTGCACCAAAGTGGGTATTTTCCCAGATAGTGCGCGTGATCGCATGAAACAGAAGTTGAGGGAAGAGTTTAAGAGAGTGACTCGAGGTAGTCGATCTATTGCGGTTGAACAGCCTTTGTCGATAGCGGACCCCAGTCACCCTAATTACGAAAAAGCTAAAAAATTATTTGGTGAAGGTTTTTGATCTAGGTGTAATATACTATATATGCCAAATAGAAAAAAGACCCCTTACTTGGTAAGTACCATTGCCACGGGTATTTACAACGATGAATTTGATTCGGATGCGGAGTATGTTACCCTGACTTCTATTTCAGGATGGTTAGCTAATAACATTGGACTGTTAAACACTATTATTTATAGGGAGTTTTCCGGTTCAGGTGTGACAGCAGGCACTCTATACGGTGATACTGTACTGCAGCCATCAGGTAACTTTAGGTTTGAGGAAAGTGATATTTTCAAGAAAATATACATTAGTAATTACTATACTAAAAAAGCTCGAGCTGTTTTAAAGGGCATTGATAGCTCCGTCGACTTCATTAGTTTGCGTGAAGGAGACTCCATGATCACGAGGACCAATAAAAACGAGATTGCCAAGACCTACAGAGGGTTCGCTAAAGACGCTCAAGAGGCCCTAGACGACCTTGTAGGGCGTTACAATATATATGGTGCCGCGCCAGTCCAAGTAGCCGGCACAGACGCTTCTACGAGCGCTAGTGGCGATATTTACGGAAGAGCAGCTTATATAGGTTAATTAGCCGTAAGCTGGAGGGGTTCCCTTGTAGGCGCTATCTTTATCTTTGTTTTTTCCCATTGGGAAATAATTAATAGTAGGCCACCGATAGTAGCTTCCTTCCATGAAGAGCCCGTTATCAGTATCATTTGCGCCGCCTATTTGAGTGGAAAAAGTGATATCTACGGTTTCATTGTCCCCGATAGCGCTAGTGAAGTTTTCGCTATCTAAGCGAGCATTTTTAACCTGAAATACCATAGCTGTGGTTCCCGGTGCTCCGGTGGAGTCATTGGGTTTTTTCAATGTTAAAGTGAAGTTATGTGTTTGTTTGCTTGCTAGCGTGGTAAATAGATTGTTTTTATTTAATTCGGAAACAATAGCAGATAGGCTGACATCTATATTCATTGGGAGATCAAGTACGCGGCTATATCCAAATGTATTGCCAAGTCGTTGAAGTACTGTGCGCGTCATTGGCACTCCAATGTTCATGCTTTGCAGATGGGCTTCTCCATCCCCATTAAAATCAGTAAATCCGCCGTAGCTCCCTGATGCGCTCATTTCAAATGTTATATCACCGGGCCTTAGGGCTGCTATATCCGCCATACCTGTGGTATACATTGGAACGCTATAGCGCAAATGACGCTTTTTGTTTTTGTATGTGGATAAGGTCCCACTAGCATAAAAGCTGTCTACCCCTTGGATACCTGTCAACCCGTTCACGGGGTCCACCGCAGGAATCGCTGAGAACCCCATTCCGTCTCCCTCTAATAAATTACTTGTTGAATCTACAGTGTTTCCGGATGCTACATTATCAGTTTTAACATTAAACCCTTCAATTGAAAGCGAAGCTGTTGGGATTGCCCCTACGCTAGCGCTAATGCTATAATCTGAAATAAACCCGTTGCCAATAGAAATTACATCAAAATCAGTTGTGCTGCTAGTGATTTTTTGATTATCTATATCTAAGCCCTCTTTACCCAAAAGGATAAAGTAATTACTTCCTTGCGAGTCTTCAATAATTCCAGATAAAGCGCTGTATCCAGAGACGGCCAAATCCCCAGTCCAATATCCTGCGCTAGTTGGGCGAAAACCACCTAAGTGATGACTAGTAGGTATATTGAACCCCATCTTTCTTTCGTTTTCACCATCTACAAGGTAATAGTCAAAGTTAAGATTAACAGTTGGGGATTCCATTACAATAGAGTCTAGCCTTGCGAGCCTGCCGAAAGTATTGATATCTTGACGGTTTACAGTAAAATCAAAATTAATGGATTGAACTCGCTGCAAGGGTTCTACCAGACTTCTGTAGCGGGTTCCGCTTGGCCCGAACTGCGGCCCCGAAACATAGCCTAAAACATTGCCCGTGGCTGGATCATTAATGCCGCTCCACCTTAAGGAGCCGGACTGAAAAGCAGAATCATTAGAAAGATTAGCGTTATATTCCCACGCTCCCGGACCGAGTGATAGGCTGTAGGCACTAACAAGTCCTTGCCCAGACTGTAAATGGTATCCGGTGGAAGCAGGGGAAACATAAAGAGCCTCGCTTTGGTATATTATTCGGTTACGACCCATGTTATGTTAAATATACACTTTTATTCTCACTTGTCATAAAAAAAACCCCGTTCCGAAGAACGGGGTTTTGCTTGAATAGCTGGGGCTTATGAAGGAACAGACGGTGTGCCGCTCCACGATGCTTGCTTGTTCTTGGCTTCACCTAATACCCAATAACCTATGGTTGACCACCTGTCGTATGAGCCTCGCATAATGATACCATTAGCTTGGTCATTAGAGCCACCGAGTTGAGTGGAGAATGTAATATCAACAGTTTCATTGTCTCCAATGGAGCTGCTATAACTTTCTCCTTCCAGACGCGCACCTTTAACATCAATAACCAAAGCGTCCGCACCTTGTTCACCTGTACCGGCTGATCTACGCATTGTCAAACGAAAGTCCATCTTATTCGGAGAAGCAAGCCTTTCGAAAAGGTTATTTGCTTTCAGTTCCGAAACAATTGCCGAAACGCTTACGTCAATGTTCATTGGTAAATCAATGACTCTTGCGTATCCAAACGTATTGCCGAGTCTACCTAAAATAGTACGACTCATTGGAACTGTAACACCAAAGCTTTGAATGTGAGCTTTTCCGTCTCCGCTTAAAACAGTAAACCCGTCGTAAGCAGTAGCTAATGTTTCGTCTTCGTTTGCATCGATAAACTCAAGCAGTAGATCACCCGGTCGAAGAGCGGTAATAGCATCCCCACCTATACCTGTAGTATTTATGGTGCCACCATCAAACTCATAACCATTGAAGACCTGTTGCCCATCGGTATCGTTAACACCCGGAATATAGTTTCCAGTGAATTGGCCTGCGCCGCCGCCAGAAATTGTAGTATCTGCGCGTATATTAAAAGCTTCCACGGTAACACTTGCCGTTGGAATAGCGCCAACGGAGGCATCAATACTATAATCACTAATGAAACCGTTACCTATGGCGATAATATCAAAAGCGTTTGCAGTGCTAACTACACTATCGCCTTGGACATCAATGCCTTCCTTGCTGGTAACAATAAAATAATTGTTACCTTGAGTGTCTTCGATGAGGCCCGAAAGCGCCGAATAACCGGAGATACAGCCGTCACCAGTCCATGCATAACTCGTTGCATTAAGGCGGTTATTAGGATTTGTAGGGATACCAGCGGTTCCTGAGTTATTTGTAGGAAGATTGAAGCCCATCTTTCTTTCATTACCACCATCCGTTATGTAATAGTTGAAATCCAATCCTACGGTTGGAGATTCCATAACGATAGAATCAAGTCGGGCTAATTTGCCGAACTCGTTGATATCTTGGCGATTAATGGTGAAGTTAAAATTAGCTGACTGTACGCGATGAAGCGGTTCAAGTAAGCTGCGGTTGAGTACTAGCTCTGTTGACGGATGACCAATTCCGCCTGCTCCGTCAGCAGTTGTAATACCCGTTACTCCTGTCCAATTTGTGTTACCAACAGCATCTACCGACCTGTTCTCATTTTTAAGTCCGGTTTGCATGTGGTAGCCCGTGGATGAAGGCGCGATAAATAGCGCCTGACTTTGATAAATTACTCTGTTTCTAGCCATAGTATTATATTTCTAAATTTAAAATAATTTACAACTTTTTTTGGACTTTGAGAACTTTTAACTTCTAGGGAAGCGATATTTATTGATTTCAAAGTCAACAAAGCCAACAAAAAGATCAACAGGTAAACTTTTATCTACAGAGTCAGAGACTTTTGAAACAGTAGTGTTTTGTATGAAATATTGATCGCTACTGGCGCTAGAAGCTACGTTAGTGTAGTTGTAACCTGCTGAATAGTCTGATTTTACATCCCCATATTCCGTAAGAGGGGCTGCAGTAAAGGGAATATTGCCAAAGGACTCTTTAGTAGAGTCAGCAAAAACAGAGAGAGCCCCATCAAGTTGGTACATGTTTTCTGCGAAAATAACTGCGGTGATGTCGGTCACTGTGTTATCTTCACCTCCTAGCGCAAGAGGAACGTTGTGGGTAGTGCCTAACGATAGGAAAGCTGCAGGTGTGGCTTGATCATAAGGGGGAACATACGTTAAAGTTCGACCGTAACGGCTATTTGTTTTGTATTTACCGGCAGTAATCAGCGCTTCTTCAGTTTGGTTTCCTATATAAACGTTAAAATCTTTAACTGTAAAATAGCCGCTAATATTGTTACCTGTGTCAAAATCAGAATCAAAAAGTACCCTGCCGTTGTCGAAATCAAAAGTAAGGCCGCTGGTCCCTTCTGCAATGGCCCCTGAATCGCCACTAATAACCGGGTTAATTATTGCGTTTGATATATTTTTGTCATATACCCATTGTTTGTAAGGGGATCCGAATACTACTTTGTTTTGAACTCTTTCGTCGGCATAGTAATAAAGGTCAGTTCTATAATCTTTATGAGCTTGCCCTTTCTTTAAAAGAAAATTGTCGAACCAAAGGTAGAAGCTGTTTAGAAGTACGTGTTGATATACTGTTTTCATTTAAAATGTCTTTTTTTCTAATTGTTGTATTTTTTTATAATAATCATTAAGCAAAGTCGATAAATAGCTAGTATTAGAAAATCTGCCCCCTCTTACACGGCCTTTCACTTCGATGGCTTTTCCTGAACGTGACTTTGCTATATTTTTACTAGAAACTAGATAGCGCCCTAAACCTGAAATACCTCTTTCTATGCCGCGTGCCCAACTGCGACCAGTGGCCCATGGCATCGGGGTTACTTGAAAAGCTTCTTCTTTCGTTGGAAGCTCGACGGTTATTCTGATTCCTTGTTTTGTATGATGATATCTTATTTCGTATTTTTCCAGTAAAATCCGCAGAGGTCTAATGGGGCTACTGCCCGACGGGAACCCAATGTAAGTATATAGATTCCCAACGCCTCCTAGAGTTCGGCTCGTATTGCTTGCACTCGGGCCGCCTTCAATTTCTGTGGTTACAGGATGGGAATTAAATTTTTTTAAGAATTCTTCTTGGGCATCCCTAACTTCATTTTCGATCGAGCTTTTAATTTCCTTAAGAAATGCCTTTTCTTTTGCAGCTTGCTGCATTATCTTTTTTAAAGCTAATGGAGATAAGGAGTTGGCCATTATGTTATTTTTTTCAACATAACAGTATAAAACTGGCTGTCAAAAAGACCGTGCCCTCTAAAGTCTCCATAAATTGAGAATTTTTGACTATCAAATTCTATTCTTTTAGCTTCCTGAAGAGAGCTTAAATCCGAGGCTTTTATCTTCATTCTAACTAATCCCTCGGGAATATAAACTCTTATTTGGTTGGGCGATTTGGAAGAAGTAAAATAATCTTCAGAAAAATCAGTTCCGTATTGAATTCTTGCTTGGACAGTTTCAGACTGAGGCGTATACGTTATAGGGGTGGTGGCCCCAGCATTTCCGTAGATTGAGTTGAATGACGAGCTTTGAGTGCTGACGGTTTCAATTGCATCTTTATAAATCGTAACGGCTCGCGCAAACGTGTCATGTTGGTCGTCCATGACATTGTTAAGTGTAGTTTTTTCTGCTGCGGTAATTAGACTAGCCATGCAGATAGTATACACTTTTAAAAAAAAGTTGGAAAAAAAGTGTATAAATAATATTATTTTTATACATCTATGTTAAAAGAAATATACTCTTTCACAGTCCAAGATACCCATGAAGTAGAGGAAAAAACTAAGGAAAAGCGTAAAAACAAAGAAGGGGTAGCAGAGGAAGTAGAGGTCAGCAAAAAGGTTAAAAAAGAGGTTCCCGTTCAGGTTATAATAAAAGAACCCACTCGGCGAGAGCTAGAGGAGGCTGATATGGAGTATTCTATTGAAATGAGCCGTTGCATCAAAAAGGGGATTTTGACTAAAGCTATGTTGGCAAAGAAATATTCAGACACCGGGGGGCTTTTGAGCGAAAGCGATGCGGGGCGTCTTGTGGACTTATATGGTGAATTAGCTGAATTAGAAACCGCTTACACTAAAAAAAGCTTAAACCATAGGGATATAACGAAGGTTCCTAAAAAACAACAGGAAGAGATAAGAGAGCTAAATGGCAAGTTAGCGCTCGCTCGTCGGGATATTGTTAATTTAGAGTCTTCTTACCAAAGCCTGTTTAATCACACCGCCGATACGAAGGCGCAGAATCGAATCATTTTGTGGTATATAACTCATTTGGCTTTTTACAAAACCGAGGAAATGGACGAATCAAAACCATTCTTTGAGGGAAGTTCATTTGAGCAAAAGATAGATATCTATTACAAAAAAGACGAAGCGGCAGACAGTCTTTTCCAGCTTTCTTCCGGTAAGATCGCATCCGTAGTTAGTTTTTGGTATTTTAGCAACACTCCTTCAGAGAAAGAGTTCGATAAAATTATAGATGATATCGACAACCCAAGCTAATGTCAATTTTAGACACCTTTTTAAGGATTTAGTTCAGGGTTGGTCCGAGATTCGACACCAAGGTAAGGCCGCTTTCCTTAAACATTTATCTGTTTTTGATCAGGTAGATATAGAGGAGCTTCGGAACAAGTATATTCTTCACGCAAAAGAGAGGGGGCTTCCCACTCAAGATGAAGCCTTAATGCGGCTCAATGAAGAGGAAATGTGGACCGCTCACGACGACTCCAAGGTAAAAGAGCAGGAGGATTTTCTTAAGGCGGCTGAAATCTCTAAAAAGCAACTTTACCTCAAGAAAGAGATCGACAAAGCCAACGAAAATATTGCAAGCGCACATAAAAAAATAGGGGAACTGCAAAGGCAAAAGGATTCTTTGTTAGGTCAAACCTGTGAAAAATATGCGGACAGTCGAATTTCGGACCATTATATTTTAAAGTCGCTTTACCGAGCAGAGGGCTTGAAAGAGTTTTTTTACGATCAAGGATCGATTGATAAAATGACTCGCGAAGAAATGGCTAGTATTGTTAAGGTTTATAATGATGTTTATTCTGTTTTTACTGATGAGAATATTCAAAAGATCACATTGCAGGACTTCTACCAACCTTATATTCCGTTTTGTGAAAATGTTAACAATATGTTCTCCAAGCCTCTTTTTGAGCTTTCTATAAATCAAGTTAAGTTGGTGATTTACAGCAGGATGTTCAAAAATATTTTTGAAAACTACCCAAAGATCCCAGACAGGATAAGAAAGAACCCGGAAAAGATTTTAGATTATGTGAATGCTCAAGAAAAAGCCAAGGACAATCTAAAGAATTTCGACAAGGACGGTGCGTCAACTATAGTAGGGGCAAAGGAGGCAGATTATGAATATTTAGGTATTGAAAGTTCAGGACAGAACACATTAACTTCGATGTTGAAGGATAAAGGTGGAAAAATGGACATGAAAGACTTGATGAAGGCGCTAAAGACCTAAAAAGAAGTGTATAATTTACTTTGAAGTCACGTTATGATAAAACTAGACGCCATAATGGATGCCAAAACCTTTCAGGCATCCGTAGACAGAGGAGTTAAAGCATGGAACCGGAAAAATGCGGGAAAATCCACTCTAAAATTAAAAATTGACGAGAAAGGCTTCAGGCAGCCCCTAGGTCGAATAACCGGAGACGTTAATATGTTCGACGATGCGTTAGCTGCTTCTAACGCTCGTGTTATTGCCTTTGGTGCTTCTACAGCAGTAATAGGGGGTATCAGCAAGGCGTTCAAAGATCTTGCTAAAAGCACCGTTGAGGTGCAGAAGTCTTTCAGTGAAATCAACCGTATCCTAGACTTAAGCAACAAAAGGTTTCAAAAGTTTGGGAATCAACTTTTTGATATTTCAAAAAAGAATGCTACAAGTTTTCAAGACACTACAAAGGCCGCGCTGGAGTTTGCACGGCAAGGTTTAAAGACCGAAGAGACCCTTAAAAGAACAGCCGATGCTTTAACGTTGGTTCGTTTGACTGGGATTAACGCTGATAAGGCCGTGAGCTCGTTAACGGCTACTGTTAACGCTTTTGATAATGCCATGGTTACAACGAGCACTTCGGTCAATAAGTTTGTAGCAGTTGAAACAAAGTTTGCTGTAGGAGCGCGAGATCTAGTTGAAGCTATTGGACGTGTGGGTTCATCTGCAAAAGATGCAAAGGTAGGTTTTGATGAACTAAACGCTATGGTAACTTCAGTTCAGCAAACGACAGGTCGAGGTGGTGCCGTTATTGGTAACGCGATGAAAACCATTTTTACCCGTTTGCAACGCCAAAGTACGTTAGAAGCTTTGGAGTCGTTTAATGTGGCGGTAAGAGACGTGGAAGGAAACACGTTGCCTGCAATGAGGATTCTAGATAATTTTGCTTCATCTTATGCAGGGTTGGCTGATGCTAGTCAATCCTATTTGCGGGAGCAAGTAGCGGGTGTTTTCCAAGCTAACATCTTATCAGCAATTTTAAGGGATTTAAATAAACAGCAGTCTACCTACAGTAAGGCCCTTGTAGTTTCAAAGAATGCTACCAATGAAGCGGATCAAGCGACCGCGAAATTGAATCAAAGCATGTCAGCCTTGTTGCAACAAACTGCAACAGAATTTAAGCGACTTCAGGAAAACATAGGTAAAGCCACATTCGAGCCTATAGCCCGATCATTGATAGAACCATTAAAGGCCGCGATGGAGGGTCTTAATGAATTGCTAGATGGCGAAGGAGTGGGGAGTGATGTAGCAAACGGTATCCTCAAAGGAATTAGGAATGTAATTGGTGGCCCGGGACTCGTGGCTATTGGTGGAATTATTCTAAAGGTGTTTATGACAACCGTGGGGTATATGGCCAAAGCATTGCCTTCCTTGGTGGGCATGACCACTGAAACCCAGAAGAGAGCTACACTTGAGCAATTTGTTGCAGCAGCTTTAGCAAAAGAATCGGACTTAGCCAAGGCGGTAGCAGCTGCAGAAGGCAACGCAGCTACTCAGGCTAATTTGCTTTTAGGGTATGCGCAAAAAACCACAACCCAATTTGATTTACAAGAAGCATCGGTTGCCAACATTGCGGCCATGATGGCACGAAATCCTGCAGCTTTTGGAATGGCTTCAAAAGCTATGAGCGGAAAAGGAGCTTTTGGCCGTAGCGCTGGAGGTTTTATTCCCGGACTCGCAGGAGAAGTACATGATATTCAACGAGGAGTGGGGGGTGTAAGTCCTTCGTCCAAGGCGGTGGCTATTCCTAATTTTTCTTTTGGAGGAGGGCAACGCGGCACCATGATTGCGAATACAGGGGAATACATGGTTCCTAATTTTAAGGGTGGAGGAAGCGCAATATTCAACCCTCACATGGTATCTCAATATGGAATGCCAGCAGGGGCGAAACCTATTAGGGGTGCTGGAGGATATGTTCCAAATTTTGTTGACGTTAATAAATTAGATAAATTCCAAGGAAGAGGCTTTGCGTCATTATCGACAGCAGAAAAAAATGAGCTTTCTCAGTTGACCGGAAGATCCGTTGATACCATATTTCGTCAGGGCGTGGGACCCACCTTGAAGCAGGCTAGGACAATTGGTGCTGGTCGGGTGGCAAGAGCGAAAGCGGGTGCCTTAAACACGTTTACATCCAAACATACAGCCATGTTTACCCCACCTGCTGGTATAGGCGCAGGTAATTTCGGGCAAAGCAATTTTTCTGAAAAAAAAAGCATAATGCCCGGCAGAAAATTTAGTATCAAATACCCTAAGTATACTTATAATCCCAAGAAGTCTTCCAAAAAAGGAGCTAATATTGAGCCCATTGAGGAGCACATAGAAAACGGGATTATTGCCGCTACCCAATTATTTACAGCTTCGATAAATCCACCCGCCAAAAGTTTGGATGAGCCACAAATGAAAGTTGCTCTTAATACTGCTCAAGGAGGGGCCGGAGCTGTGGCAGCCGCAGCAGGTGCAGCTTTTGAGGTGGGGGTGAGTCAGGCGTTAGGTTTAAAAGCGGCCGCAGCTGAAAAGGGAAAGAAAAATTTAGATGTCCCTTATGGAAATATAACGAACAAGTTGAGTACTCTTTTTTCAGGGGGGCGCACTGGCGCAGTGTTGGATAGCGTACAGGGGGCAGATTTTAAAATTTCCGATAGTGCGGGAAATTCTCGTAGTATGTCCGAAAAAATTATGGCGTTAGATCCCGGATGGAAGGGATGGAAATCGTCTAGGATGAAACGCGCAGGAAAAGGTTATGTACCTAATTTTGCTGCATTAGGAGATGCCGTGGAAAGAGAGGCTGCCGCTGGTGTACCGTTGGGTTCTATTAGAGTGGGACGATCTTCGCATTTAAGTACTCCTAATAATCCTGTGGGATTAGGAGTTACTAATACACGTGACGAACCTCAGGGTTTAAAAGATGTAGTGGGGGCTGCGCGTGGATTTGTTCCTAATTTTCAAGCGGTAAGTTTGAGCCGTCTAATCGGTCAAAAAGCTGCTGGTCAAGACCCTATTTCGGGGGCTAAACGTAGCGTAGTAAATTTTGATTCTTTTCAAAGAGCTTTGGATAACCTTGCAAAAAAATTAGCAGCTGGGGCTATTAGCGAAGAAAAAGCTATGAAAGCTACCGAGGTGTTGGGACGAGCTGCAGGTAAAACAGGGAAAACCCTTGAAGTGCTTAAAACTAATGTTAAAGGTGCATCTGCTGCAATCAAAACCACAAACGCAGCAGCCAAGGGTCCGGGGGCGATGAGCAAGATTGGTCAGTCATTAGGTGGAATGGGCGGCCTCGGTTTGTCAATAGGAGCGCCGATGTTAGCGGGAGCTATTGAGCAAGCGGGAGGGCCAAAAGAAGCTTCAGCGACCTTACAAGGAGTAGGAACAGGGGCAGCCATGGGAATGATATTGGGACCATGGGGTACGGCTATTGGAGCAGCTGTGGGAGGAATATATGGTTTTGTTAAAGCTGCGGATGAGGGCTCAATGTCACTTGATGAAATAGCTAAAGCAGCAAGCGATTACGCAAAAGTAACCCAAGAAACCACAAGCGCCGGTGAAGGCTATATTAAAGCACAAAAAGATCTTATTTCTGCAACTTCACAAACGCAATTAGAAGACGCCCAAAAGCGGCTAGCTGAAAACTTTGATTTAATAAAAGGGACCGAACTGGAAAAATCTTTTGCTGCAGCAGGACAAGATATTTCTAAAATGAACGACGCGGTGCTTGATTATACAAAGCTGCGTAACAGAGAAAATATGGTTTTAGAAGCAGCATTTAGATTAG
>MPMD02027340.1_pt1 | contig 11507 bp, 10 predicted proteins | sample 1617291 | NCBI WGS metagenome assembly MPMD02 (sample SAMN05944810, study PRJNA350692) | marine metagenome | biome: marine; feature: ODZ; material: water; isolation source: 120 m water sample filtered on 30 um supor filter | place: Pacific Ocean | collected 2012-04-09 | depth 120m m | reverse complement strand
GTATTAAACTGGCACAAACCAGCCAAACATTGAAGGTGACCCGGCGAAGGTGAGGCCTTGCGGCCACGACTTGTTAGCGGCCATCGTCAATGATCTGATCGATTTCATCGCTAAACGGCATCAAGAGTTGGCCGGTGCGCTCGATGTCTACTTGATCGACAGCTTCGAGCTACTGGCCGGAATGTCGTTTGACATTTTAAACGTTGGCGGTCACCTTATGGGTGAGTATGACGGGCTGCCAGACGGCGGACTGGTGGAGACCTTCTCGAGGATGGGTCTATTCATCACCTACGCAGGTGGCGACGGCAACGACGTAACGCTCTACTCGCAGGCCGTTCCTGAACCGGCAGCGATTCTTTTAGCTCTCTTTGGCCTGGCGCTGCTACTGCGGAGCAGGCGACGGAGCGACGCTTGAGTGCGGGGTTCAGGGATTGGTTCAGAAAACGATGTCCGCAGGGTATCCCGTTCTCATTCCTCCGTTATTCGCAGCGCATAGGAAAACCCTCGCTCACGCTATTCGCATGGTGACTCGAGGGTGTTTGCAACTTTTAAGTTGATCCTAAATCTAACGCGTCTGCCAATTCCGCCACACCCGCGCGAGTGCATGAGAGTTAGTTTGAGCCTTTATTTCTAGGGTGTCAACGTCTGGCAGAAATAGGCCATGCCTCAAAGGCGATCACCGCCCCTAGTCTTTCTCTTTGCTGCTGAGCGTGGATAATGGGAGACGTCTGTGGGCTTCTTTAAAAAGAGTGTACTCGAACCCATGGCAATTGCCCTACACGTCTGGTTGCTGAACGTTTCTCCTGGAGACCGAACCATGAAACGACAAGCCTACTGCGAACGCTCTGTCCCGAACCATTCGACAAACCTCTTAGCCGTACGCGGGCGAGGAGTCGTTCCCAACGTCGCTGTCCTCGGTTGGGGCATCGCCGCCATGTTATTCACGCTGTTGGCGATCGGCTGTCAGGGCCAGGTTCCGGAACCGATAGGTAAGGGTGCCTCGAACAAAGGGCCCGCCAAGAATGCGACCGAACCCGAAACGGCCGACCAGAAGCGAATGATCATTCTGACGAACGGCAATTCTCCTTTTTGGGACGCCTCACGCGCGGGGCTCATGGATGCCCAGAAGGAACTTAATCTGAAAGACGCCGGTCTTCGCGCTATCATGGAGGTCAACGACGGAACGCCACAAGGACAGCTCGACAAGTTACGACAGTTTGCCAGCCAAAGCGACATCGCCGCGGTCGGTGTTTCTGCACTGGATGCCAGCAACGTGGCGATTGCCGACGAAATGCGCAAGCTTCAGAAGAAAGGTGTCAAGGTCATCACGATCGACTCGGACGTCAACCGCAAAACGCTGGGGGATGCTCGTTTTGCCTTTGTCGGCACCGACAACCTCGCCGGAGGTCGTGAACTGGGCGTGTGCGCCAAGCATTTGCGAAAGGAGGGTGGCGGCTACGTCACCTTTGTCGGTCGGACTGGCGCTCAGAACGCCATCGAACGCATCGACGGATTCGGCTTTGGCGCCGGCAAAGCCTTTAAAGCGTTGGACAATATGGCGGACGATATTGACAAGACCCGAGCACGCGAAAATGTCCGCAACGCTATCCGCAACCATGAAGACAAACTGACGACCCTGGTCGGGATTTGGTCGTATAACGCTCCGGCCATCGTTGATGTAGTGCGAGAAATGGACAAACGCGACGAGATGACCGTTGTTGTGTTTGACGCCGAACCGCTCGCCGTCAAGGCGATGGCTGAAGGGGATATTGATGCGATGATGGTACAGAACCCCTATCAGATGGGCTACCAAGGCGTCCGTCTGATGAAGGCACTGGTCGAGGACGATCAAGAGGTGATCCAACAGATGTTTCCCAAGCGGGGCGAGCCGGACGGCGACATCTATGACACCGGACTGAAGGTCGTCGTGCCGGACGAAGGTTCACCCTTGAACAGTGAAATGTTCGGCAGCACAACCGAGTTCTTGAAACTCGGCGAATTCAAGAAATGGTTGGACAAGTTCGGCCTGGAAGGATCATGAACCTCCGATGCCGGAATCAACTTTGAGCAGGAGCAATCGATTCGATTTCGTCAGGCGACACGAGTTCATTCTGCTGCTGGCGATCATCATCGTCGTCTGTGTTACCGGCCTTCTGGATTCGCAAACCAACTACTGGCGGAATCCGGCAGACAGCATCAGAGACATCGCTCGACAAACGGCCCTGCTGGGAATCTTCTCGCTGGGTGCGGCAATTGTCATCATCACGGGCGGGATTGATCTTTCCAGCGGTTCGGTCATTTGTTTCAGTGGCACAATCTGCGCCACGTTGCTGTTGCTGTTGGCACCTGAGCGTATGCAGAGTCCCGACACGCCGCTTGGCTTGGGTGTTATCAGCGTAGCGATCGGCGGTACGATGCTTGTCGGCTTCTTGATTGGGACGCTTCATGCGTGGCTCATCACGATCGTAGGCTTGCCCCCATTTGTGGCAACGCTGGCAACGCTGGTTGGCCTACGGAGCTTTGCCCGCGCAATCTGCGAAAACGTCACGGAAGCTGTCATCGGCGGTCGCAGCACCCAGATCAATCTGTTCGACGACTCGTTTCGCTACCTGGCAACATCTGTCTGGATCCCGGTGCTTATATTCTTGGTTCTTTCGGCCCTGGCCTGGCTGATTCTCAGTCGAACCGTTGTGGGGAGGCACCTGTACGCGCTGGGCGGCAACGAGGAAGCGGCGCGGCTCAGCGGCATTCGCACGGACGGGCTGAAGTGGTTGGCCTATTGTATCAGCGCCATGCTCGCATCGATTGCCGGAATACTGTACATCGCCGATCAAAGTGTGGCCGAGCCACAGACGTTGGGCCGCGGTTACGAATTGAACGCCATCGCTGCCGCCGTCGTTGGCGGCTGTAGCTTGCAGGGCGGCATCGGCACAATTCCGGGCACCGTTCTGGGAGCTCTGTTCCTGCGCGTGGTCATCGACGGTGTGGCAAAAATTATCAAGACGGGCGCCGATGTCTATGAAGGCTTGATCGTCGGTGTCGTCGTCGTGATCGCCGTTGCCTTCAGCCAGTTCGAAACCGGCACACGCAGCAAACGGTTCTTTACCGGAGCGTTGGGCATTGTGACAGTCGTGATCTTGGCGATTCTGGCAGGATCGCTCTCTGCGTTGATGGGACCGAAACTGCTCGAAGGCAAGACGACGCTTGACGCAACGTCTTTGGGCGGATTCGCTACGGTAACCACGCTGGCGTTTCTCGCGTTGGTTCGATCCGGATTACCGGTGAAGCTCAAGAGGTGGCTCGGCGTGGGACTGCTTCTCCTTGCCGTGGCAACGGCCGTCGGTTTGGACTATCAGTTGCCCCACTGGCGAGTCAGTCGGGCCGTTGCGGCTGCGCAGAACGTCGGAGGCACCGTCCAAGAAAGCAGTGACGGTCTGCTGGTCGACCTGAGCGGACAAAACATTAGTGATGACATGCTGGCTGAGTTGATGCGGTCTCTTAGACACTTGCCGAATGTGGTCGAGCTCCGTCTGAACGGGACTCAAGTCACCGACGAAGGTCTCAAAGCTGTCGAAGTTCTTGTCGATCTCAAGCGACTGAACGTGGCCGACACCTCGGTCACTCAAACCGCAACTCGGCGGCTCAGTCGCTCGATGCCGGACTTGGACGTGACACGATGAGTGAACAACTCCCCATCATCGAAATCGACGGCGTGACAAAGCGATTTCCGGGAGTGACGGCGCTGAGCGATGTCAGTATCCGGATCGATGCCGGTGAATTCCACGCAATCGTCGGCGAAAATGGCGCCGGCAAGAGTACGTTGATGAAGATTCTCTCGGGCGTGATCCTTGAGTTTGACGGGACGCTGAGGTTGCGCGGCCAGGTAGTTTGTTTTAAGGGCACACGCGATGCTGAACGACTAGGCGTCAGCATCATCCATCAGGAGTTGAATCTCGTTGACGAACTGAGCGTGGCGGCGAACATCTTTCTGGGCCGAGAAAGGCGGACGGCCATCGGTTTGCTCGACGATCAGGCGATGATGTGCGAGGCGGCAAGATTCTTCGACCAGTTGGAATGTGACATCTCTCCGTCGCAACTGGTCCGTGAGCTGCGCGTCGGCGACCAGCAGTTGGTCGAGATTGCCAAAGCCTTGTCGTTGGAGTCCGACATCCTGATCATGGACGAGCCGACCAGCGCGCTGACCGAGGTCGAAGTCGAACGTCTGTTTCGCGTGATCGAGCGACTGCGTGGTCGGGGCGTTACGATTCTTTACATTTCGCACAAAATGGACGAAGTCTTTCGGATGTCGAATCGTATCACGGTGTTGCGCGACGGCGAACTCGTCAAGACAATTCGCTGCGCCGAAACCGATGCTCGCGAGGTGACTCACCTGATGGTTGGGCGTGAAATTGAGGCGGTCGATTTGGATGCCGCCCGCCAGCCGGGCGACGTTGTGTTGGAAGTCGAAAACCTGCGTCTGCCATGGCCTGGTCATGCGCGTGTGTGGCGACTGGACGGCATCAGCTTTACATTGCGTCGAGGCGAAGTGTTGGGCATCGCCGGCTTGATGGGCGCTGGACGAACCGAAACGCTGGAATGCCTGTTCGGTACAAGTCCCGAGCCGCCCGAGGGTCAAATTGTGCTCGACGGCCAGCAAGTGTCATTCGATCACCCGGATGAAGCGATGCAGGCCGGAGTCGCACTCGTCTCGGAAGATCGAAAACGGTTCGGCCTGTTTGGCCATATGTCCGTTCGCGACAACATCACGATGTGCACTTTGTCGGACGCGGTTCGGTATGGAATGGTAGCGCGGCGTGCCGAGCGCAATATGGCCGAAGAATCGATCGGCCTGCTCGGTATTCGAACGTTGGGCACCGAAGATGCGGTAACAAGTCTCAGCGGTGGAAACCAACAGAAGTGCATCATCGCTCGTTGGTTGCGAACGCGCCCGAAAGTACTGCTGCTGGATGATCCGACGCGTGGGGTCGACGTCGGTGCTAAAGCCGAACTGTACAAGATTATCGACGGGCTGTGTCGCGAAGGACTGGGTATTATTGTTACCTCCAGCGAACTACCCGAGTTGATCATTCTCTGTGACCGAATTCTGGTGCTGTGCGAAGGCCGCTTGACCGGCGAATTCACCCGGGGCGAGTTCACCGAACAGGCGATCATGGAAGCCGCTACACTGCGCGATTGAAGAACGTGCCGAATCGTGAGGAAGCAGACTGTGGGAACGGGCATCGTATTTGACATCAAGGAATTCGCCGTCCACGATGGGCCGGGGATACGGACCACCATATTCTTGAAAGGTTGCCCCCTTTCCTGTACCTGGTGCCACAACCCCGAGGGACTTCACAGGGAACCGGAAGTGGTCCGCGGTGCTGCGGGAAACCGGATGGCCGGGAAAGAGTACGACGCCGAAGAACTGGCCGGACTTCTTAATAAGCAGGCGAGCATTCTGCGAGCTGGTGAAGGTGGTGTTACTTTCTCCGGTGGCGAACCGCTCATGCAGGCCGAGTTCGTCGCGGAAGTTATCGATCTGTTGGACAAGACCCACGTTCTGCTCGATACGTCTGGCCACGCCTCCGAGGAGAGTTTTCGCTTGGTGGCCGAGCGCAGTGACCTGGTATACTTCGACCTCAAACTGATGGACAAACAGATGCACCAGCACCTCGTTGGAGCAGATCTCGATCCCGTCTTGCATAACCTGCGGGTATTGAGTGCGATCGGTGTTCCCTACGTGATCCGGGTGCCGCTGGTTCCTGGGATTACCGACACAAACGAGAACCTAAGCCTTATCGCCGAAGCGATCGGGAATCTGCCGGGCGTTCTACGGGTTGATCTACTATCGTATAATCAGGCAGCGGGCGGGAAGTATCAGGCGATCGGTAAGGAATTCCTGCCCGAATTTGATGAAACGCAAGCAGTCAACGCTGACCGAGAACCGTTCGAGCGGCTTGGTTTGGAGGTACGAGTGCGATGAATCAGAGACTCGAAAAGATGAAGCTTCGGGTGCGGGACAGGGAGCACAAGCGGCTGCGCCAAGAGTCGCCGCCTGATGTGCTCTCGGAGTGCGAAGGTGAAGGACTTTCTTGGATAAGGCGCGCCGCCCGTCTGACCCGACGGCAGTGTGAAGCGGAGACTGTGGTTATTCCTAGCGATGAAAGGATCGTTTTCACGCGGACGATTCCCGGCGTGCCTCCCATCTACTCGCCCAAAGATTGGGAGGCGCTTTTCATAAACAAGAAGGCCCATGAACTCGGGCCCATCAACAACATCTGCGCGGACTGGGGGATGGTCCTCTCCGAAGGGCTCCTTGGCCGTCGAAAACGGGCGCAAGACGCCCGGCAGCGCTTTGCAGATGATCCCGAAGTGGTGGAGTCGCTCGACTGCGCGATCGAGACAATCGATGCCGTCATTGCGCTGGCGAACCGATATGCTGCTGAAGCCCAGCGTATCGGCCGCGATGATATCGCCGCGATGCTCCAACATGTCCCTGCCAACAAACCGCGTTCTTTCCACGAAGCACTTCAATCGCTTCGCCTTTCTCAGGCGGTCCTGTGGCTGAGCGGACATTACCATGTTGGCTGGGGTCGGTTCGATCAGTACATGTGGCCGTATCTGAAGGCGGACCTCGACTGCGGACGACTCGATATCGACGACGCGGAAGAACTCCTCGCCGAATTCTTTATCTCGCTCAACAAGGACAGCGACCTCTACCCCGGTATCCAGCAGGGCGACAACGGACAGAGCCTCATGCTCGGCGGTGTCAAGCGCGACGGAACGGGCGGGGTAAACGATCTGACAAGGATGACGCTCCGCGTGGCGGAGGCCGTCAGCATGATCGATCCGAAGATCAACCTGCGTATCACCCCCGAAACCGACTTGGATCTGCTCGAACTGGCCGCCTCGCTGACCCGCAAGGCGTTGGGATTCCCCCAATATTCCAACGATGACGTGGTGATCGACGGCCTGGTTCATCTCGGTTATGACATCGAGGATGCCAGGGATTACTCGGTAGCCGCCTGTTGGGAATACCTGATCCCGGGCAAAGGGATGGAGGTGGTGAATATCGGCGCGGTTTCATTCCCGGCAGCGGTCAACAAGGGAATCCTCGAAGGTCTGGCTGCCGGAGACGATTTCGACGGAATACTGGCCCGAGTCGAGCAGGATATTCACCAGCAAGTTGACGCACGCCTGGCGCCGTACCGAAACCTGTTGCTGCCGCCGGCGCCTTATTACTCCGTGCTGATGGATGATTGTCTTGAGCAAGGCCGGGACCTGTCGCAGGGCGCGAAGTACAACAACTTCGGGATTCACGGAGCTGCCTCCGCTAATGCGGCCGATGCCCTGGCCGCCGCAAAACAATTCGTTTTCGAGCAGTCGAGTGTCGAGCGTGGCGAGCTGGTCAACGCGCTGGTGACCGACTATGAGGGGTACGAGTCGCTGCAACAAAAGCTGGCCCAGGAGGGTCCGAAGGTCGGTAACAACGACGATGCGGCCGACAGGATGCTGGTTTGGCTGTTTGACGCGTTGGCCGATGCTTGCGAAGAGCACAGAGAGAACGGTCGCGGCGGATTCGTTCGGCCAGGCAGTGGCTCGGCCATGTACTATGTCTGGTTGGCCCAAGGCTCCGAAGGGATGTGCGAACCGGTCGTCGGCGCAACGGCCGACGGGCGCCGAGAAAGCGAGTTCTTCAGTTCCAGCCTGGCCCCGTCACCAGGTGTTTCGGTCCGCGGTCCGATCAGCGTATTGCAGAGCTATGCGAAGATCGATTATCGGCGTATCTGCAACGGAGGGCCGATCACCATGGAGTTGTCGGATACGGTTTTCCACGACGACGACTCGCTGCGCAAGGTCGCCATGCTCATGCGGACCTTTGCTCAACTCGGCTGCCAACAGTTGCAACTCAACACACTGAATGTGAAGACGTTGAGAGAGGCCAAGGTCTGTCCGGAGAAGCACAAGAATCTGATTGTCAGGGTGTGGGGCTGGAGCGGCTACTTCTGCGAGCTGGCGCCCGAATACCAGGACCAGATTATCCAGAGGAACATGTACACCATGAGTTGAATCGGGGCTGCTCGAAGACACTACCACAGCGATAACGTTGGCCAATACGAGTATCCCGAAATACGCTTGCCTGGATATTTTGCAGATTTCCGGAGATAAGAAAAACGCAGATGGATAACGATTTTGAAGTCATTCGCAAAGCCGTCACCGGGCAGGATCCTGGCCAGGTTCCCTTGTACGAGCATTTCGTGGACGACGAAATTATCCAGGAAATCATGGGATGCGACTTTTCGGAAATGCGTTCTGAATCTTGTGCCACGATTACCACCTTTCGCGTTGGCCTGGTCCCCGAGGCAGCCCTGGAAGACAACGTGGCGTTGTGGAAGCACCGGTTGACGTTTTACCGGCAGATGGGATACCGCTACCTGCCGGTTGAGTTTCCGCCCGTGTTCCCGCAAACGTCAAAGATCAAGGCGAAGGACACGGCGCAGCATGGCCGGGGCGATCGGGAATGGATCAACGAACACGATGGGGTCATCAAGACGGTCGAGGACCTGGAAAACCCGGACTATTGGCCCGACCTGGACAAGATGTTCGACTACCGCCTGTTTGATCGCATCACCAGAATCCTGCCGGAGGGCATGAAGATCGTCGGCGGGTTTGCCGGCGGACCGATGGAACACGCCTTGTATCTGATGGGGTTCGAGCAATTCTGCCTGGCACTGCACGAGAACCAGGAGTTACTGAACAAGCTATTCGAGAAGCTTCGAACGATCTTTGTTTCCATTGCCCGGCGATTGAGCCAATTCGATGCTTTGGGAATCATGCGAATCGGTGACGACTTGGGCTACAAGAACGGCACCATCATCTCACCGCAGGCCCTCAGGAAATACATCTTCCCGATCTATAAGGACCTCGTCGATATTTCGCATCAGGCCGGTCGACCGTTCATTCTGCACAGTTGCGGCAATCTCAAAACCGTCATGGAGGACCTGATCGAAGATTGCCGGTTCGATGCAAAGCATTCCTTCGAAGACGTCATCATGCCAGTGACCGAAGTGAAGAAGCGTTGGGGTGACCGTATCGCGCTGCTCGGTGGCATCGACGTCGATTTTCTCTGTCGGCGAAGCGAACGTGAAATTCAAGAGACCACGCGGCGCGTGATGGAAGTCTGCTCCCAAGGAGGCGGATACGCGATCGGTAGCGGAAACAGCATCCCAAACTACATGCCGGTGAAGAACTACCTAGCGATGCTCGACGCCGCTAGGGAGTTCAGCTGAACGTGGGACAGTACCTCAACGTTGTACATGGTGTTGCTATTTCAATTTCGTTCGTCCCCGACCAACCTGCGGTTCAAAACGTAAATGGTGGGAATCCCGGCGCGCCGGCGGCCTGTTGATTTAATGTCGAGGAATGGTTTTTTCGTAGAACGGCTCTCCGAAGCCGTTCATCAATGGGCTCGGAGGCCCATTGTACAAGCCCATGGAGTTTCACGTTTGCTGCTACAGCGGGAGCCGACCGCACCGCAAGATGCCTCGAGTTTTTGCAACGCTGGGATTACCCTACTTACAGCCGCAACTCACGGTGCAACTGTCCGCCGAGGCGTCGGTGAGGTTCGGGATCAGGCAGATGAACTTCAGTGGCGTCGTGCCCGTGTTCTTGAATTGGTGCTGTGTACCGCCCGGGACAAACACGGCTGTGCCCGAACGCAGGGGATGCTCCTGGTCGCCTTCCATTATCGTGCCACTGCCCTGCAGCACGAAAACTTCGTGTTCATGGGAGTGGGAGTGTAGAGGGGTGTGGCCATTGGGGGCGACCTCGAAATGGCGCATTGCAAAGTTAGGTGCCCCGTCAGAGTCGTCGATCAAACAGCGAATCTTGCAACCGGTGGCCCCGTCCAAGTCGACTGGCACCGCTTCGATCTGGTCGTAGGAGAGAATTTTCACAGAGCGATTCCTTGTGTTCGTTACATGGATTGTGGCATTCGGCAACTGCGTCGCCAAACTGAATGCCCGTATTATACGACGAAAGTATTGGTTGTCAGCAGGGGAAACTTGTTTGGTCTATTCACTGCTGCACAGCGTCGCCTGGCGTTGTCGCTGTTGCCGCACCAGCGACTCGCGGCTTTGCTGTTCGATGCGGAGGGACTCCTGCCGCTTCGTCCACCATAGCTGGCATTGCGCACTCGGCTTGGATCCTGGCATGTCTTCACGAGGGTTTTGTCGGAGGCCTTCTGCCCATTCCTCGATGACGCGAAGCTTGAGCGACGGCACATTGCCAACATCATGTGTTGTGCGCCAATCTCCGCCTATGCTCGATACTGGTATTTGAACTTCTTCTTTGGTCCTTCGATGATGTTCACATTTGGATGGCCCGTAAGCAATCCGCGAATGAGGCTCTTGGGAACATCAGAGCGCACCGGCAACGGAATGCATTCAAATACCTGATTTGGTTCGTTACGTAGCACGGAAATTAAGGCGGCGACATCGGCGTCGGGGTCACGCTTCAATTTATTCGATGGCATGGATTTTCTCCGCAATTTTTCGAACGGTTTGATCGCACAACGGTTGGCGTGGCCGTCACCGTCCGTGCCGAAGGAATGGAGTTTCAACGACGTTTGATTCTACCAACGTCACCGCACGCCGCCAAAGAACGAAGGTGACTCAGCGCAGCGACCGTGCCTTGTTCGCCGAAGTTGGATCAACCACAGCAGGTTTTTCAGGAGGTGGACAAATGAGGACAGCCACGTAGGGCACCCATTGCTTTCTCTTGGCTTTTTCAGCTGCAACAATCTCGCGACTACCTGGCTCATCCGCCAGCGAAACAGTCACCCCGGCAGGATAGGGCGCCCATCCGTCAAGGAAGACCTTGATGCGGCCATCCTTCCGTTCAGCAATTTCCGCGTGTACACGACACTCTCCTTCCCAAACCTGCGTGGGATCTTCAAACTCCTCGCCCGTTTCGACAAGAGGCACCCACGTGGTCGCGGCGGTGTATTTGGACTCGCCGCGTTTTCTGATGTGCTCCGCGATCCAGGATTCGACGACCGGCCGATCCTTGTCCGCCATGTCGGTGGTCAAGATGATCTTGACGTACACTTGGTTGGATTTTGGTTGGGCAGCTTTTTTCGGTGTCGGCTCCTGCGCTTTCACTGCGCAGGGAACCAGAGTGAGCGTGCTGACGATCAATGCCAATAATTGTCGAGTCACAACGTCCCCCTTATGCGAAGCCTTCTGTGGTCGAATGGTTAGGGTGGTCCTCGCCGCTCGAACCAATCGAGTCAGCCCTGCTCTGCCAGTTATTGTATCAGATGATTTAAATGGTTATTTGCTAAGCGGCGATTGCGCAGCAACTCTGCCACCGACACTTTGTTAGGTGACCAATTCAATTGCAGTTATTCGTTCAAATGCTGCAAGTTGCGCCACCGTAGTTTTTCTCTTATCTTATTTGCCCAACGGTCGAGGAGAAGTACACAGCATGGAGCTACAATTATCATT
>MPMD02135243.1_pt1 | contig 11513 bp, 9 predicted proteins | sample 1617291 | NCBI WGS metagenome assembly MPMD02 (sample SAMN05944810, study PRJNA350692) | marine metagenome | biome: marine; feature: ODZ; material: water; isolation source: 120 m water sample filtered on 30 um supor filter | place: Pacific Ocean | collected 2012-04-09 | depth 120m m | reverse complement strand
GATGCTCCAGAGCCCGCTGCGGATACTCCCGAGTCCGATACTGGGGAAACCGATACTGGGGAAACCGATACTGGGGAAACCGATACTGGGGAAACCGTGACTGGGGAAACCGTGACTGGGGAAACCGTGACAGAAGAGGAACAGTCCGCCCGCGAGACGGGCGAAGAGACAAAGCAGGAAGCCTCGGCGGAGGCCGCCGAACAGTAAGAACCAAGCGAATGGTTTCCGAGTTGAGTATGGAAAAGGAGAACGGAACCATGATTTAAATGTGCCGCTGATTCCCATCAGTTGCAGTCGGATGGGAATAAGAGAATAGGAGGCATCCGTTGCCCATGCGTATTTATGCGTTAGCCAAAGAATTAAAGCTCGATAGTGGCGAGTTATCGGAGCTTTGCGCTAAAGCGGGCATTACCGGAAAGGGTTCGGCACTAGCGAGTTTGACCGATGAGGAAGTTGTCAAACTAAAGCAGCATCTTTCCGGAGGTGTTTCCCCCTCGCCCTCTGCTTCGGCAGGCTCTGGCGATTCCTCGACGGCTGAGCGGATCGAAAGCCGGGTCGATGGAAATACTACGATTCGGCGCGAAGATTATGTCGCGCCTTCAGCATCGGTGGGCAAGCCGCAAGTCATTGGCTCTGCCGCGTCTAAGGACAAAAAAACAGCCAAGGACAAGATTGGCGAGGACAAAAAGGCGGGCGCATCGGCTGAGACTGGAAAATCTACTTCCCGTTCGAAACCGGCGGTCAAGCTCGCGCCGTTGCCACCTGCTGAACAGCCGCCGGCAGCAGCCGTTGAAGCCGAGGCGGTGCCCGCTCAGAAGCCCGACATGAAATTACCGGCCGATGCCATGCGGCCGGGTGCTGCCAAACCGCTTTCTGCGCATCTTCGAAAACACGAAAAGAAAACACAGGATGGTCACGATTCCCAGGCCATTGCGAGTCCTACTCCGAGTTCCGATACGACTACCGATCGCGGTCGTCGGCGTGGGAAAACGAATAAGGATGCAGATCGAGGCACTCGCGAAGTGGGTAGCAAGGGCAAAGACGATGCACTTTTGGGAGGTCGTGAAGCACGGCAGCTAAATCGCAAGCGGGTTAGCCGCGGTCGTCGCGGTCGAGATGATGATCGTGGTGGTGGGCGTCGAGGGCCATTGCGCCGTCGTAGTGGGGTCAGTAGTGCAGCGCCCCGTAAAGGCAATGTAGCGGTCGAGATGCCCTGTACCGTTCGCAGTTTTTCTGAAGCCGTTGGTGTTCCAGCGGCAACCATCCAGCGACAACTGATGGCGATGGAGCAGATGTGTACCATCAACTCGGAATTGGATGCCGAGCTTGTGGAATTTTTAGCCCTCGAGTTGGGTGTGGAAATTGAGATCAAGCATCAGGTCAGTCTCGAGGATGAATTATTGCAGTCGATGGATGATCGAGAGGATGATTCCGAGACGAGCGTTCCGCGTCCGCCGGTTGTGACTTTTCTAGGGCATGTCGATCACGGGAAAACATCGCTGCTCGATGCGATTATTGGGATCGATGTGGTCAGTGGCGAAAGTGGAGGCATCACACAGCATATTCGAGCATACGATGTCGTAAAGGATGGCAAGAAAATTTCGTTCGTAGATACGCCGGGCCATGAGGCGTTTACGGAGATGCGGGCAAGAGGTGCCAATGTCACGGACATTGCGGTTTTGGTTGTGGCGGCCGATGACGGCATTATGCCTCAGACCGAGGAAGCGATTAGCCATGCGCGGGCCGCCAACGTTCCGATTGTCGTTGCGCTCAATAAAATCGACCTGCCCGGTATCGATGAAAATAGGGTATTTCAGGAATTGGCCGCGAATGAACTCCTGCCCCGTGATTGGGGTGGGGAGGTTGAGGTGATGCGGACCAGTGCTACGACAGGAGAAGGTCTCGAAGAATTGCTTGAGATGATTCTTTTCATTGCTGAGGATCAGGACTATCGGGCCGATCCCAGTCGCGAAGCCATTGGAACCTGTTTGGAAGCGCAGTTGCACGAGGGCAGGGGGGTCGTCTCCAAATTAATTGTTCAGAACGGCACGATGCGGGTCGGTGATTGTATCGTCTGTGGCAATGCATTTGGCAAAGTCAAAGCGATGTACAACACACTTCGTCCATCTGAGACGGTATGGGAAGCGGGGCCATCAACCCCGATCGACGTTACCGGTTTAGATACAGCGCCAGCTGCTGGCGAACGGTTTTATGTGCTCGAAGATATTGCAAAGGCCAGAGAAATTGCGGCCCAGCGCGATCATCGCACACGGACTGCAGGTCTATCCGTCCCGGTACATGTTACGCTTGAGGGACTCTTTGATCGGCTCGGACAGGATGAAGTACAGACGCTGAATCTCATTTTACGAGCGGATGTTCGTGGATCGATTGAAGCGATCCAACAGGAATTGGAAAAGATTGATCATCCAGAGGTGCGGTTCAAAATACTCCAGGCGACTGTAGGGGGTATTACCGAGGCGGATGTTCATCTCGCCGACGCTTCGGATGCGGTTATCTGCGGGTTTAATGTAGTTCCCGACGAGGGCGCACGCATCTTGGCGGATCAACGTGGCGTGCAGATCCGTCGCTACAGCATTATTTACAAGCTGACGGATGATTTACGAGCTGCGCTTGAAGGTATGTTGAAGCCGGAGGAAAGGGAAGCGGAGCTTGGTCGGGCACTCGTACAGAAGATATTCAAGATTTCTCGAGTAGGAACCATTGCCGGTTCGCGGGTCCTCTCTGGTGTGGTGGAACGAAATGCACGAGTACGTGTCATTCGTGATAATACGATCCTCGGAGATTATTCAGTTGACGCACTCAAGCGCATTAAAGATGATGTACGCGAAGTACGCGAAGGTTTTGAGTGCGGTATCAAACTGAGTGGCTTCAACGATATTAAGGAGGGTGATATTCTAGAGGTGTACAAGATTGAAGAAATTGCTCGAAAGCTGGACAGCAATTAAATCGAACACTTTTTTGCCCCACATATTTGCCCCACATATTTGCTCCACAATATTTGCTCCACAATATTATTTTCCCCACAACATGTTCTTTCACTTTTAGTAGTGTTTTATGATATCCCGTCGTATGCAGAAGGCTGCTCAGGCCATTCGCGAAGTAGTTGGCACATCGATCCTCAGAGACTTGATGGATCCTCGAATTGAAAATGTAACAGTGACCAACGTTGAAGTAACGAAGGATATGCGTCAGGCTCGGGTCTATGTCTCAGTGATGGGAGATGAAAAACAGCAACAACTCTGTCTTTATGGTCTTCAGCATGCTGCGGGTTTTTTGCAAGCAAAGGTCGCTAAACGAATCGATACCCGTTATACACCTGTATTAAAATTTGTTTTGGATATGGGCGTCAAAAAATCTATTGAAATAAACGAAATTCTTCAGTCGGTATTGCCTGACCAGGAAGAGGATCAAATAACGGATGACTGAATGGCGATCGGTTTCTTTTTGTTGCCGGTGCGCCATTTTTCAATTTTCCCTAGAAAAAGTGTTTTGAGTAAAACTATGTCAGCGAATCGTCGGGCTCTCTTAGTTAAAACGCATAAACAGCTCAAAAAAAATTACAGCTCAGTCGTGCCGAATCTGCGTCTGCCGATCATGCAACAATTGCTTTACGCATGTTGCCTGGAAGATGCGACGGCAGATCTTGCAGACCGTGCGCTCACCTCACTTGAAACCGATTACTACGATTGGAATGAAGTTAGAGTAAGTACGGCTACGGAACTGAGCGAGTCGATGCATATGTTACCTGCCCCGTTGTCGGTCGGGGACCGTGTGAAAAGAGTCCTGCAAAGTGTTTTTGAGACCCATTATTCTTTTGATGTTGAGCAATTGAAGAAGGAGAATATTGGCGTCGCTGTGAAAAAATTGCATAAATTCAAGGGGGTAACTCCATTTGTGGTTTCGTATGTGACGCAGGTATCCCTCGGGGGCCACTCGATACCTATTGGCAACGGCAGCTTAGAGGTCCTCTACGTGATTGGCGCGATTACGGAAAAGGAAAAGGCTGCCGGAACGGTGCCCGGATTAGAGAGGGCGATACCAAAAAACAAGGGAATTGAATTTGGATCGTTGTTAAACCAATTGGCTGCAGAATTTGTGCGTGCTCCATTCGGACCAGCAGCCCGTAAGATTTTGCTTGCGATTGCACCAGGCGCCAAGGAACGCCTGCCGAAACGAAGCAAGAAGGAGACGGCTTCCAAACAGTCGGCCTCGTCGAAAAAGAAGTCGCCAACAAAGAAAGACGCTGCAAAGAAAGTCGCTGCAAAGAAAGACGCTGCAAAAAAAGGTACTGCAAAGAAAGCACCTTCATCTACAAAAAAAGTCGCCAAAACGACCAAGAAAGCGCCAGCCTCCAAGAAGAAAAAAGTGACCGCCAAACCGAAGGCGAAGGGACGTACTACCGTCAAGAAGAAGGCTGTGAAAAAGAAAGCTGTGAAAAAGAAGGTGGCCGTAAAAAAAACAACCAGAAAAACGGCAAGCAGTCGGCTCTCCAAGAGAAAGCCACGATAGCGCCAGTGCGCGTCTCTATCTGCCGGAGAGGGTTCTTGGGGATGTTGGGCCTTCTCCGAGGCGGCGAAAAAAATTTCAGATCGGTCTATGCCAGGAGCCGCAAGACCTCGATCCCGCGCTCGATCGTTTCGTCATCCGCCGCATAGGAAATGCGGAAATGCGTATCGCGCTCGCTGAAGACGTTGCCCGGGATGATTAGTAATTTGTGTTCAATCGCACGCATTGCAAATTCGCTAGCACTTCCCTTGTGAACGCGGGGAAACATGTAGAAGGCACCTCCCGGTTGCTCTATTTCGTACCGGTCGGCGAGTCCTTCGAGCAATCGATCCCGTTTGCCCCGATAGATGTCAGCGGCCTCAGATACGTCAGTATCCATGGCTACTGCGCCTGCCCACTGTGCAGGTTGAGGGGCGCAGACAAAAGTATATTGTTGGAATTTTGTCATTGCCTCAATGATCGTGGCCGGACCATGGGCATAGCCAAGACGCCATCCTGTCATGCCGTGGGATTTTGAAAATCCATCGAGGACAAGCGTTTGTTCATTGAACAATGCAGGGGAAATGAACGGCTCGTCATAACAGAAAGATCTGTAGATTTCATCACTCAGAAGCACGATGTTACGGCGTGCTGCTAGCTCCGCGATTTGTTCGATTTGTTTTTTGGGGGCGACAATACCAGTTGGATTTGCCGGGCTGTTAAACAAAATTAGTTTTGTGCGTGCTGATATGACCGATTCGAGTTTGTCGACATCAATTTGAAAATCGGGGTAGGTGTCTACAAAAACGCAAATACCGCCGACCAAGCTGACCAGGGGTTCGTACATGACGAAGTAAGGATCAAAGACAATGACTTCATCGCCAGGGTTCAGGAGTGCAAAGACAGCTAAGAGAAGGCCACCACTGACCCCGCTCGTTACAAACACCCTGCGGTCGGAGTGGTTGTATTGACGATCGATTTCGGTCTGCAACTTCTCGCGCAGTACAGGCATGCCATGCGTCAGAGCATAACCATTTTTTGCCACTTTGGATGGCATCAACTGCTGCGAGACGAACGTCTTGCGGGACATCAAAATCGGGTTGGCCGATTGAGAGATTGATCGGATCCTCAAGAGTGGCTGCCAAATCAAAGACTTTACGGATTCCCGAACTATCAAATGCGTTCGTTCGATCAGCAAGCCACTTTGGAGTCATTGTAGAGTGGGTGTCAATTGAGGTTGGAAACGGTATTAGCGGACGCGACACTTGAAATGGATAGTGCTTCCCTCGCGGGGAGGGACAGGATCGGTGATTTCCCAGCGTAGGATTAGAGAGTCTCCCTCGTTTCTTGTCGTGATGAAATCGGCCGCAAGGCTGGATGTTTCACTATCCGGCACATATTCCAGACGTGTTGTCAGGTTGTCAATAATAGTGACGTTGCCGATCGGTTCGTTACCGATATTTTCAAACTGGAGAGTGAATTCGATGATTTGACCAGGCTGAGCCACGTCGGTCGAGGCGACCTTGATCATGCGTAGATTGGGTTTGCTCTCGTGGTCAATCGCGTACGTTGCCTGCGCTCGCGCATCTCCTGTGGCTATTTTTGCGGCGGTGCCGTCAAGAATGACCTGAACGCCCTTATCAATGGTCCAGATTGCGGCGGCTTCAGTCCGCATTGCGAGTTCTGCAAGCTCGGCTTGTTCATACATGCCATCCTGTAAGGAGAGAAGATTCTCGTACGGTTTTTCGCCCCCATGCGCCTCAATCAGGCCGAGATCGTTGGCTATTTGCAGTCCAGGTGCATTGAGTTGTTGTGCAGCAATCCGCTTCGATCCGACCGCACGGTCCGTTTGTGTCTGTTGCAACGTGGTATTGGCTAAGAGCATTTCTTCTTCTATCGCTATGCGTGTTGGAATGTCATGGCGAACGAGCGATTCTTTGCCCTCAAAGCCATCTGCGCCGAGCACACTTCTCACAGACCCAAAGCGTGGCGCATAAATACAGACTTTGTTGCTAGGCTTTACGAGTGTGCGGCCATCAAGTGTGTCAAAATGCGCAATCGTGTCTTCCATTTGTATGCCACGGACTGTCCAGTCGGAATCAATCCGGATCGGGCGACCGTGATCCCCACCGTCGCAGATGTATTCGTCTTTGGGCCACGGTTGTGAAATCCCTGGGGGTGTCCACTGCCTGCAGCCGGGAGGATACTGCCCCGACCAAGCGGTCGGTGGCAGACTGCCGTTGGTTGGAATGGATAGATCATTTGCCACAGTATTGGCTAGTGGAATGTCGCCGCTGGATGTAGAAGGAGCAATCGGACGGGCACTGGTCCGACAGGAACAGAGCACAATGGCACCAGCGGCGACCATGGTCCATCGCCACCAAGTCGACCACGTTAGGCCCTGTTTGGTTCTGTATTCCCTGAACTTCATTGGTGGACCTTTCGGGAATCTTCAGCATTCGCTGCCCGCTTCGTTGGGCGCCCTTCCGGAATCACCATCCAAACGGGACAACCAAACAGAAAACGGGCGGTCGCGCCTTGCGGTCCGGGAACGCGTGCTCCGAGCCTGAGGATTGCAACAGGTCGGCCGAGTGTATCAGCAACTCGAAGAGGATCATCTCCTTTGCGGACATCAAATGCATATTGTTGGTTTGGTCTCTCTGCGGCAGGCAGCGCACTTCGAGGGTCTTCAACATAGATGACGCGAGTTACGAGTCTTCCTTGCATTGCCTGGCGCAAGTCATCACTCGTGATTCGGATTTGAATTGGGAATTCGAATTCGCGGCCTGCGGGAGGATAAATCCGATCGATGATTTCGATGGTTGGAAAAACTTCTACCCCTTCGTGCAGTGGGATTTGTGTCACCTTCAAGCGATAGACTTGTCCAATCAGAAAAGCCGCCCGGCGCGAATGCACCTGGAGGTCATCAAAGGTTCCGGCTGTAGCTAAAGAGACAGCACAACCATCGGGGGCTGAAATTGTGGCAGGCTGAAAATATCCAGGCAATGGTCCGCCCCGCTGTAGTTGCCATGTGCCAATCGCTCCGGGTGGCATTTCGCTATTGTGGCGGTAATGGACGACCTGCGCAGAGGATGGAACCGCCATGGTCAAGCAGATTGCCATTTGGCAGAGTACAAAGGTCGCCGCCAGCCTCTCGCACCTCAATGGGCGATAGACTCTCATTGCAATTCTCAAGGGGCGTAGCAAATAGACCATTGTCTTGAATACATCAGCTTAGATGCCACAGGATTAAAAATGCATGTGGCGGTCCTCTCAGTGAGGACTCCTTGTTGTTATTGCCATCCGCATACCGACCCAATCCACTGATACATGTCTTGGAAGGGTTGCTTGAAAGCATGCCCATGATCACGTGATGCCTCTTCAACAATCCGCACGCGGTTGGGTGGATCGGGATAGCTGTAGCCAGGTTTTTCTTCGACGTTGATATGCACGCGGCGTGTCGGTTTGGGTATATGCATCCGTGTCCAATTTTTGACGGTATGCGACTGCAATCCGGCCGGTATCCCTAAGGGGACGTGTGGTGGGCCGGGCAATCCAATAGGTGTGCCTGTGATAGGCATTCCATACTGGGGTGTTGTGACGCCCGCTAGATGCTGGGGGTTCATCCCCATCGCTGCTTGAGGCATGGGGAAACCACCTTGAGGCATGGGGAAACCACCTTGAGGCATGGGGAAACCACCTTGAGGCATGGGAAAACCACCTTGGGGCATGGGAAAGCCGACAGGCTGCCCGATCGTGCCATCAGGTCCTACAACTTGTTGGTATTGAACCTGCTTGATGCTCTGCTCCGGACCGATGGGACAGTTTGGATCGAGTTGCCCGTTTGCCATCGATCCGCTCGGAAGGATCTTGTTACCGAGTCGTACAATCGCCAGGATGGAACCGCGTCGATCCGCTTCTTGAATCGGGTCAACGCCGGGATCAAGCCTCGTGCTGACAAGTGTTTCGATGGCTGCCAGAGCCAGTTGTTGGTATTCCGGATCGGGTAGATAGATGACTTTTGTCACGAAATTCCCGCTCTTGATCTGATCAAAATCTTGTGCGGTGAATTTAACGGGAACGGCATTGTGGGCCAGATACGCCTCAGTCCGGGCAGTCGTGGGACCAACTTCTAAGGTTGGAAAGTAATCTTCTCCCGGTCGCCCTGGAACGTCTGTAAGTTTCAATCGATAAATTGCTCCCTGGGGAAAATCTTCCCGTCCGGGAACCACCAACGGTTGGGAAATAAAGAGTCCTTGACCGGTTGTGTCATGCTGGACATGCATGCCGTCCGGGCCTTCAAAGGCGATTTGCGAAATATTATAGGGCACAGGTGTCGGTAGGTTTCCGAGCATCACACCCGGTCCCGGGCCCCCTACTCCAGGGCCAGGCTCCATGAGCATGTTGGCAGGGGGCAGGTTGTCGACATGGTGACGGTGACAGCCAAAGCCAGCCATTCCCACAGCCAGGATCAGAAGATGAAAACAGATGTGGCGAATTGTCATTCGAGTGTTCCCCTTGGGCCACAAAGTGGACCCTAGATCAGTCTGTGCCATAACGGCGGTTTGCTAACTGACATAGACCAGCAACGCTGGCCTCCCTAAAATACTCAGACTTTAGGACGCGGACTACGATTGCAGAGCGCCCTCGATGACTTTCGTCGGCGCATACCAACCCATATCTTTGATAAAACCAGCAAAATTGCCCTATGAGGATAAGTTTTTCTATTTTGTCTATTGTGGTGTTTGCCGGTGGGATGCCACTTGGTATCTGTAGCGGCCAATCCACCGATGCGTCGAGCGATCCAGCAAAACCTTCTCCTGCTGATACTGCCAGCATCGCCAGCGGGGAGGTACTCCTCGATTCGGCGATCGCAGCCTTTGAGTCCCAGGACTCACTCTCAGCAAATGTGCGACTCCAAGTGCACCTGCTCGGACATCACTTGTTTGGTCCTGGAAAATATCTTCAGAAAGGTGCGGGAGAGAATCGCCAAATTCGCTTCGAAATGGCAGTGCGGGGCAGGGCGGGTAAATTCGTTTACACGCAAGTCAATGACGGACGACGACTTTGGCTCCTAGAGGAAATGATCGATGAGAAAGAGTTGCGTTTTTTGGACCTTCAGCGGTTACGTGAGGCGGGGTTATTGGCAGTTGCAGACATATCTTCACCCGAGCTTCATGCGATTGGCCTCGGTGGTCTGTCCGGCTTGATGAAAAATCTTCAGTTGATGTTCCGCTTTGGTCGTGCGGTGCGTATCGAGTGGAATGGGATGAGTGTATGGGCCATGCGTGGTGTGTGGCGGGCCGAGCAACTCGGCCAGCTCATTTCGACTCCAGACCAAGGAGATGTAAACGAGTATTCCAAAATTGTTTCACAGCTTCCCGAATGGGCACCTATTGAAGTTGGCCTTCTTTTGGATACTGAAACTCTATTTCCTTATCGTTTTGAGTTTTTGCGGGCAGTCGATTCTTCATCCAATAAAGCCAGCTTGACTCCTATCGCGATCATGGAACTTCTCGAGGTTCGTTTTGATGCCCCAATCGAGGAAGACAATTTTGACAGGCCAAGCAACATTAGACCAACGGATATTACCAAAGAAATGTTGCGGCAGCGCAAAAAACAAGATGTCGAACATTCCCGGAATACTAAAGCGACAAACCTTAGTGGATTGCCAGATGAAAAATTGCGTTCAAGGTAATCAACTGATCGTGGTTCCCGTTACGGTGGATAATATTGATCCCGCAATGGGACTGTTTAATGTGCCTTGAACGTGAGATCGGTATCCCGGCCAGTTTTGCCAGATAAATCCGATTGACCACGTTGTGTCCCACGATGACGATCGATTCTCCGGCATGGCGATCCAGTAAGGCGTCGAATGCTGGAAGGATGCGCTCCGCGACGTTGCCAAAACTTTCTCCCCCGGCATAGGGATGTTTGTCAGGATTTTCCATGAAGCGGCTGTAGGCATCTGGCTCGCTACGAGCAATCTCTTCCCAATGGCGATCTGCCCAGTTTCCTACATCCGCTTCTATCAAATCTGCAATTTCGACGATGGATATGCGATGCATTTTTGCGATTGGACTGGCAGTTTCTGTTGCGCGTAATAGCGGTGAACTGTAGACTGTCGAGATGTTGCCCTCCGCGAGCCATTGTGCCGTTGCGCTCGCTTGCTGCCTTCCTTGTTCTGAAAGCCCTGGATTTTGATCGCATCCCTGCAAAAGAGGCGGATTTAAAAGATTGTTGGCTGTAGCGGCATGACGCAATAAATACAGTATGCATGCGTCCTTTTCGGGACAGGGCAGGGCGGGCATCATCCGATAGCTTTCGTTAAGGACCACACGAAGCAAAAAGCGAATGCCCCTTCGTTGCAAGACGTGCGGCTGTCACGATTGCCTCAACCATGCTGGAGGGGTCTGCATGGCCTTGCCAAGCCCGATCGAATGCAGTGCCATAGGCAACGCTGGTGCGAATGATCGGCAGGCCGAGCGTGATATTAACAGCACGATGCATCCCGAGAAGTTTTAGGGCAATATGACCTTGATCGTGATACATCGCTACAAGGGCATCAAATTCTCCAGTCGAAGCACGAACCATAAGGCTGTCAGCAGGGTAGGGGCCAGAAACGTCAATGCCCATGTTGCGGCCCAGTTCCACTGCTGGAGCTAGAATGTTAAGTTCCTCTTTGCCAAAAATTCCGTTTTCACCCGCATGTGGATTGAGTGCGCAGATGCCGATGCGTGGTGCTGCAGAGGGGGTCGTTGCGGATAGCTGTCTCATCGCTCTTTCAGCAAGCTGCGAGCAGGTCACAATGCGTTCAACCTGTAAGTGCTGGAAAATATCGCGAAGTGCCATATGCAAGGTGGCGTGGACAATGCCCAAGCCGGTCCGGCCAATCTTGTCATCCGTTGGGGGCAGGTAGAGCATCATTGCTGTTTGCTTCACGCCACAAGTTCGGGAGAGAAGTTCGGTATGGCCAGGAAAATGGTGCCCCGCAGCGTTGAGGGCTG
>MPMD02303984.1_pt1 | contig 11535 bp, 7 predicted proteins | sample 1617291 | NCBI WGS metagenome assembly MPMD02 (sample SAMN05944810, study PRJNA350692) | marine metagenome | biome: marine; feature: ODZ; material: water; isolation source: 120 m water sample filtered on 30 um supor filter | place: Pacific Ocean | collected 2012-04-09 | depth 120m m | reverse complement strand
TTAACGCGGAGCCCTTTGCGAACCTGACCGGCGCGAACCTGGAAGGCGAGAGTAGGGCGACTAAAGCTGTTCACCCATGAAGTTTCAATCACTTCGAGGTTTCATAATGACTAAGTACACCCATACCCTGATCGTTGCCGTCCTGCTCGTCGTAGCAGTTGTTGCTTTTACGCATACACAATCTCCAGCCCTGGCGGCTAAGCCAAATACTGCCGAGAGCCCCCCCCAGCATGAGCTGATTGTGCAGGAGCTTATAGACATACTCAATGCTCACGAGAGTGATGGGTGGAAGCGGATGCTGGAATCCTCTATCAAAGATGCCTATGACAAAGCCAAGGCAAAGCTGAGTCCTGCGCAGTGGGATCGGTACGTGACCATGCCAGATGGCAAGAAACCCGTAGACATCAATACCCTGGAGAATTACTACCTGTTTCTTGATAGCTATGTTCGGTGGATACCTACCGAGAGAGGTCATGATGAGCATGTCGATGAAGTACTGTTCCAGTTCGCTAGGTTCTACTGGATACTTGACCAGGGTTCTGGTCTGGAACTCCAGCAGAAAGTGGGGAGCCGGGAGGCAAAGGGCAACGATTTTACGCGATGGATGTCCAAGTTCGCGAATAATTGGGGAGAGTTTCTCAATACCCCCGCTTCGCTGACCAGAGAGAGCCTGCTTTCCTACTATGACGACCCGACCTTCAACATCCATGAATATATCGGCTCGACGTATTCTGCGGACGCTAAGGATCGGTGGAACGCCGCACAGCCGGTATGGAAATCTTTCAATCAGTTTTTCGCTCGGCAGACGAAGCCTGGGCTAAGACCAGTAGCAGGAGCTCACAATGATCATATCATCAACGCTCCAGCCGACTTTACACTAAGGATGCAGGCCAGGATCTCCGATGACTCTAAGATCACTGTCAAACGGACACACGAATACAACGTGGTCGATCTGCTGGATGGCAGCCCCTACCAGGATCGTTTCCGCAACGGCTTGTTTGTGCACGGTTTCTTGTCGACCTTCGACTATCACCGCTTCCGGGCCCCAGTGCGGGGAAAGGTGCTTGAATCTCGAACAATCGAGGCAGAGGTTTATCTGGGAGTGGACATCACGAATGAGAAGAAGTTTTTCGTAACGGATAAGACTGGCTACCAATTTTCACAGACACGGGGCCTGATTATCTTCGAATCACCGGTTGGGCTGGTTGCTGCGCTGCCCATGGGTATGTCGCAGGTCTCCTCGGTGCATATGACTGCTGAGCCAGGCGCTACACTCACCAAGGGGGAGGAGTTTGGTTATTTCATGTTCGGCGGCTCCGACATAATCATCCTTTTTGAAGCTGGCAGTAATGTCAATATTAACGCAGCGCCTGGGATTCACACTAATGCCGGCATGGCTATTGGTGAGGTGATTCAATCAGGGGAATAAAAGGTGTCAGGAACCTTTTCTTGCCCCAAGCGAATGCACACGCCCACATAGCTGATTTTCACACCCCCGCCGCAACACCGCGCCGGCTGCCTCGCTTGCGCCGGGAAAACTTAACTTTTTTGGGTAAAAAAGGTGCCAGGAACCTTATCTTGACCCAAGCGAATGCAATCGCCCTTTTCGCGCCCTATCATTACAAACATCGGCTGACCATGCATCTCTGCAACCGCAATCCCATCCTTAGAGCTAACCACCTCTGCAAGGATTGTCGAGTGACTCAACAACAAAAGAATCAATCCAAAACAGCATAATCGAAGCAGTGCTTTTTTTAAGAAGCGCACCATGAAATCCGATGTCCCGAATATTGAATGCCCTACAAAGCGAATAATGAAAAAGCAGCCTTTACAAGCCCTTTACAAGCATTGTCTTCTCAGGAAGATTGTCTTCTCAGGAAGATTGTCTTCTCAGGAAGAAGGAAGCTCGTGAATTACTTGGAAGCTATTCAGACCTTACAAAGAGTGTATGCTTTTCTCGTTTTTTAACCACCCAGGCTTACCAGGAACACGAGCAATCCGACGATCAAAAAACAGATCAGCACACAAACGACAAACCCGATCACATCGAAAAAACTCGGTTTGGTGAATTCCCATTCTGAATTCGGAAAAATCTTGAGTTGGTCAAAACGGTCAGGTGTGCCATAGGAAGCCTCCATCTCACGTTGGTCCTCTTCCGGTTCGGGCTTAACCTCCGTTTTCATCTTCACGTAGAACCGATCGAGCGCGTTCTTACTGTTTCTTGGCGTTAACCAAGACAGAACGAAAAGCAGCATAAACGGGGTAATCAGGCGGGGAGGCAAACGCATGGTTTTAAGCATTGCCGGTGACAACCCGGAAAAATCGACCCCCAACCATTGATAGAGCAAAAAATCAACATTGAACGATCCTTGCCCTACCGATTTTCCCAACGGCCGCTCGACGACCGTTTTGACGTTTCCCTCGCTGGAATCGCTGACTGTTTCGTAGGTTGTTTTCTCGCCCTCTGCCGGTTTCAAACCACCACTCCAAAACACTGCCGTTCCCCCCAGTGGCGGCAGTTTTTCCTGGAACGACTCACCAACGACTGCCTGGGGCGGCGCAGGACCCAACTTGCTAAGGAGCGACTTCCGTTCTGCTTCATCAGGATTCTTCAAAGCCTCTTGATGGGCCGCCTCCCAACCCGTGCGCCGGTCAGCGTCGACAGCAGTCGCCTCGCGGGAAATCGTTCGACTGACGCGATTGGTGGCGATGGTAAAACGGGGATCCTCCCGCAAGCCAGGCCAGAGCCTCGGAAGCATGATCGGTGCCACAAAGAAGGTGACGAAGGCAAACAAAACGGTCCCCCAGGCGGCCAACTTACCGGCTCTTCGCCAATACATTCCGATCCAGAAAGGCGCAGCAAACACGATTGGTAATTCCAACGCCATTGTGTACTGCTTAAGTACATCACTAATCGCCAATGCTGCAAACACCGATCCTGCAACAACAATCAGTCCGGCAATTCTTCCGGCATTCACATACGTCCGCTCTTTGGCATTGGGATTGAAGAAAGGAGCGTAAACGTTGTGAACAACCAATGCCGAACAAACCAGCATGAACGTATCGGCGGTGCTCATCAGCGCCGCAATCAAGCACGCCAGCATCAGTCCGACGAGTCCCATTTTGGCAGTACCCAGCAATTCGCGGCTGGCAACGCCCCAGGCTCGATCTTTCACCTCGGCAATTTCGATATTGTCGGCTAAAAGTGCCAGAATGATCAGGCCGGTCAGGGCCCAACCCACGGTGCACAGTCGTTTGAGAAAATTGCCGGTTACAAGACCGATCCGAGCGTTGCTCTCGGTTTTTGCGGACCCCCCACCGGTGACAATAAAATGCGGCTGAACAACGATACCGACAACCGCCAGGAGCGAAAGCGAGATAATATAATGCAGCGGGAATTCTCCCGCCCGCGGCCCGCCAAGCACTTCAAAATAACTTGCGGGAAGGCGTTCGTGCAAAATCCGGAAACCGTCAAACAAGGTCTGTGATTCCGGATTCCCGAATTTGTCGACCAGGGCGTTGAGCCCAAAGGGAATCAGCAAGATCGACAACAGAATGATACAAAGACCCTGGATCAAGTCGGTCCAATAGGCGGCAGTTAAACCACCAAGCGCACCGTAAATCACCACAAAAAGTGCAATCGTCGGTACGAAAACCATTTGTAGTTGGACTTGTTCTCCAAATAGTTCCACGGTCGTGATACCGAACATGGCAGCCGCTACCGCACTGATCCCGGTGAACATGGTGGAGAGGTACATACAACAGAATGCAAGTGCAAAACATGTATACGCAACGCCCATCGCCGGTGATTCATACCGTTCTACAAAAAAGTCTCCGAGGGTAAGGTGGCGCAGGCGGCGGTACCAAACACCCGTGATCCAGTAGACCGGTGTGACGAACAGCCACATCAGCACGCTCCAGATACCGGTTAGTCCACTGGTCCAGGTGGTTCGACCCACGAGAATTGGATCTTGAGCCCCGGTTCCCGCCCCAAAGGCCGCAAACGTCTGGAGCAGTTTCCCAAACCTGCGGCCTCCCATGAAATAATCTATCTGGCGTTTGGTGCGGCGAAGCGCCCAGACACCAATGGCAGCCATGATGAAGAAGTAGCCAACCAATACGACGTAATCGATGGCAATCACGTACGAACCTCGATGCAATTGAAAAAAGAAACCGACAATCAACCCCAATCCAGCTGGATTGTCACGGCCAGCGAGAGTCACCCCAAATGCTACACGATCGAAGTGTTTGACGCATCGTAGCAGGGAAAGCGGCCTGTAAGCTTGATTTTTTGAGCCATTTTTTCCATAATTCTAACTGTCTGTTTGTACGCCATGCCGTTAGCAATTTCTGGAGACCCCGAGCCATGTCAATGCTGTCTCGCCGGACTTTTTTGAAATACAGTGCTGCAGGAGGTGCTGCCCTTCGGCTCGTCACGATCGCCGGGACAAAATCTTCGGGAAAGGTGATTGGAGCTAACGATAGGATTCGCGTTGCGGTCGTTGGCATCCGGGGGCGCGGCTCGTCCCATTACTCCAATTTTGCCAAGATCGACGGCGTGGAGGTTTCCCATCTGGTCGATGTCGACTCCAGCCAATTCGGCCCTGCGAAAAAGCGACTGGCAGCCAATGGAGCTCCAGAGCCACAATGTGTCGAAGACATTCGGCACGTTCTCGATGATCGGAATGTCGACGCCATCTCGATCGCGACCTGTAACCACACACACTCACTCTACACGATCTGGGGATGCCAGGCTGGCAAAGATGTTTATGTCGAAAAGCCGATTTCGCACAACGTGTTCGAGGGTCGCCAATGTGTCGAGGCATCCCGAAAATACAACACGGTTGTCCAACACGGCACCCAACAACGGTCGAGCCAGGAGCGGGCTAACGAAATCGCTGCCCTTCAGTCGGGCAACTACGGCAAATTACTGGTTTCGAAAGGTTATTGTTGCAAACCACGCTGGTCGATTGGTAACAAGCCGATAGAAACCCCACCCGACCATCTCGATTTCAATCTCTGGCTGGGGCCGGCCCCTGACCAGCCCTACCATGCAAACCTCGCCCATTACAACTGGCACTGGTTCTGGGACTTTGGTAATGGCGATAGCGGGAATCAAGGTGTCCATGAAATGGATGTTGCCCGCTGGGCGATTCCCGGCGCCACCCTGCCCACACGGGTTTGGAGCCTGGGAGGTCGGTTTGGCTATGAAGATCAAGGCCAGACTCCCAACACGCAACTCTCGGTTTACGAGTATGGCGATGTGCTGCTTGTCTTCGAAACCCGCGGCTTGGTCGGTAAACACGATGGTTTTTCCAAGGTGGTTCACAACGAGTACTACACCACTGAGGGAATGATCAAAAAGGGCCTCTTTTATCCAGCAGACGGCACAGAGGCGATCCCCGTAGAAGGTGGCAATCCACGACAGGTAACGCCCGGCAAGGAATTTGGCAGTTTCCTTGCCGCGATGCGCAGCCGTCGCCCTGAGGACTGTAATGCCGACGCAGAAACGGCGCACTACTCGGCAGCGCTGTGTCATCTGGGAAATATTTCATACCGCCTGGGAGAACAGGCACCCTTCAATTCGCGAAGTCAGACGCTGGGAGACAACAAGCAAGTTGTCGAGTCGCTGCAAACAATCCAGGAAAACTGCAAGGCTGTCGGAATGGAACTCGCCGACGCAACGTACCAACTCGGCAGACCGCTGGAAATCGACCCACAGACCGAAACCATCGTGGGTGACGATGAAGCTAATCTGATGATGACACGAAATTACCGTAAGCCGTTTGAAGTACCCCAGGATGTATGAGCTGCATCGGCCGGGCAGGTTCCCATTCGCAATACTCCCGAAAACGGCAAACGCGTAACCACGGATGAGGATTTCGCTCAAAGAAACCCGCCTGGGACTCCGTAACTCGACAACGCGGTTACCTTTTCGCTATGGAACTGCCTGTCTGACAACCTGCCCACAAGCGGTCCTCGAGGCCCAAATTGAAATCAACGGCTCGTTGGCAGTTGGTTACAGCGGCGACTGTTTACCTCCCGGCTGGTTCGACAAAACTCCGACCAAGAACTACCGGCAGCAAATCGAAGAAATGCTCTCGGCAATTCACTTCGCCGAGCGCGTCATGGCTGACCAACTGCGGAAGCCGGACGATTTTTTTTACGCTTGGTTGGCACTCGACGATCGCGTTCATGACGAAGCACTCCAGCAACACTGGCCCGAGTTGCTGGCAGGGTTTGGTGTAAGTTTAGTCGAGCGGGCGGTGATTGATGCCATCAGTCGGGCGACCAATTCAAGCTTGAACCAGTTGGTCCGGAAAAATGTGCTGAGCATACGTGCTGGTGACATTCATCCCGAACTGGCCGGTACCGAACCGGCGGCATGGTTGCCCAAAGAACCTCGCCAGCAACTTTATGTCCGCCACACCATTGGCCTGACTGATCCACTCTCCAGCAGCGATATCCCCGCTGACGAACGCCTCGACGATGGATTTCCCCAATCGGTCGACCAGTACATCGACCAAACGGGAATCCAATATTTCAAGATCAAGCTTGCCAACCAACTCGATCGCGATATCGCTCGTCTGGAACAATTTGTCTCGGTCGTAGAACCAAGGCTGGGCAATCGTTATCGCCTCACGCTTGATGGGAATGAGCAGTACAAGCAAGCCGACGACTTCAGTGAACTTGTTGAGCAACTCCGCGGCAATGCGAAGCTCACAACACTGCTTGCCAACACGCTTGTGATTGAACAACCTCTTGAACGTTCGATCGCTCTGGACCCACAGCATACGTCGGGTGTTCGCACATTGGGAGAAACCATCCCCGTTATCATCGATGAGTCGGATGGCACCCGAGACTCGTATCGGCAGGCAATCGACTGTGGATATCGCGGGGTGAGCAGCAAAAGTTGCAAAGGTCTTCTGCGCAGCCTGCTCAATGCCGGACTCACCCGACATTTAAACCAGATGGCCGGGTCTTCTCCATTTGTGATGACCGGCGAAGATCTCTGCTCGGTTGGTGTCATCCCGGTGCAAAGCGACCTCTGCCTGGTCGCAACCCTGGGGCTTGAACACATCGAACGTAACGGTCATCATTACCACCCGGGAATTTCCTATCTTCCGCCCGAAGAGCAAGAAGCGGCACTGAAGGCCCATCCCGATTTCCTTGGGCGTCGACAGGGAGTGATCGGCCCCAATGTAGTGAACGGTTTTTTTGAGATCGCTTCGCTTCAATGCCCGGGTACTGGTTTTGCAACATTACCCGACATGGCAACCATGCAAACGGCTGAGAACTGGTCATTCGCATCACTAGGACTGAAACCGTGATCAAAACAACCGTGGTAGGTAGTTATCCTGTCCCTTCGTGGCTGCAAATGGTGAGTAATACCGAATCGTTGCGGGACGCAATGCTCGCCGTGCTCAAAATCCAGGAGTTGGCCGGCATCGACGTCGTAGCCGACGGAGAACTCTACCGCTGGGATATCAACCATGCCGAAACCAACGGTATGATTGACTATTTCGTGCGCCCCATGTCGGGAATCGAAACCACACTGGATCACGACCAGTTGGTGCTTTGGCGCGAGCAGCAAGAAATGGACTTTCGCAGCAAACCGCCGGGAATCGTGACCGGGCCAGTTGGTCCAGGCAGGCTCGACCTGGCAAGCGACTACGCCCTGTTTCGCGATTTGACCGACCGCCCCAAGAAATTCACCGTAACCAGCCCCTACATGCTGGCCAAAACCGTGGCGGACACCCACTACCACGACCTTTCGGCACTTGTCATGGCTCTGGGAGAAGTATTAAAGCAGCAAGTGGCTGAAGTCGATGCCAAAATCATTCAGGTCGACGAGGCAAACATCACCGGCAACGCCGAAGATGCTGCCATCGCCGCCGCTGGAATTAATTGCGTATTGGCTGGTGCCCAACACGAAAAAGCAGTGCACCTCTGCTTCGGAAACTACGGCGGGCAAACCATCCAAAAAGGAACTTATAACCGGCTGGTTGAATTCCTCAACGCGCTGGAAGCAGACCATGTTGTGCTGGAACTCGCCCGGCGCCCCGAGTCGGAACTTGCCATGCTGCACGATGTGAAAAAGTCTCTGGGGCTTGGTATCGGTGTCATCGATATCAAAGACAATGAAGTCGAAACACCCGAAACCGTTGCAAAACGCATCGCCCGCGTCGCCGATGAAGTTGGCGCCGATCGCATCCAGTACGTCCACCCCGACTGTGGCTTTTGGATGCTCCCACGCACCGTTGCCGATGCCAAAATGCGGGCGTTGGTCGCTGGCCGGGACTTGTTCACCGGCTAACTCCCGGTGCATCGGTCGAATTGACCGACGCACCGAGGGCATGCTTGTTAAGGTCGCTGTCCGTATCTGTTACCGGTCAAACCGGTTAAGCATTTGTGGAGTGAAAGGATTCGATCACAAAGGTCCCTCAGGCGGTACGGGAGAAGCGCGTGACCGGTTGAATCATTTCAATATCGCATTAGAGTTAGAACGAGAACGAGCGTTCACCTCACAATACATTCGGCCAGCCCATTGCTAACCAAATAGGGGCTCATCGTGGATACGACGCAAGACGAAAACAAGAAAGAACTGCTGCGGGTCCACGTTCACAATGGTGCGGCATCGGCAGACCTGGCAGCTCGCGTCGCCGGCAGCGCTGCCAGCGTTGCTGGATTTTGTGAGACTGAGCAGCGCAAGGTCGAACAGACCGTGGGAACGCTGGCGAGCAATATCGTCGAACAGCACTTCGATGTTTCTGATGATACCGATTTCACCCTGATTATCACCGAATCCAACAACAAGATCTGCATCCGGCTCGAAGATGAGGGTTTGCCCTTCGCCATCGATCGCTTCCGGTTTTCTCATGACCAGCCAATCGGATTGCTTCTCGACCAATACCACGACCATAACCTGCGAATCGAGCATCGTGGCGACCGGGGAAATGCCCTTGAGATTGAGTTTTCTCGATCTGTCGAGTCGCTGTGCCATTTGGCCGAGCAACCGGAGTTGGGACACCAGCCGATCGGTGACGACCATCCGGTCTCCATCCGCCCACTCCAATCCGCGGATGCCGAGAGTCTGGCTCGATGTGTTTACCGCTGCTACGGCTACACATATGCACGCGAATGGGTCTACCTGCCCGACGAATTGCGGAAGAGGCTGGCTAGCGGCGCGATAAATTCGTTGGTCGGCGTCGACGACACCGGCGAGGTTGTAGGCCACCTCGGGCTCGTCAAAGAGCACCCTGACGATCGGGTGGTTGAGTGTGGGATCGTCGTGGTCGATCCCCGCTTTCGAGGCCATCACCTGCTCCGCTCATTGAAGAAGCGGGCGAGCGACGAGCTGCGAGAGCAGACTGACCTGATTGGGTATCATGCCGACGCGGTAGCGGTGCACCAGATTACCCAGAAGGCCAACGTCGAACTCGGAGGTACCGAATTCGGGCTCCTTGTGGACGAGATTCCTGCCACCACCGAGTTCCGGGGACTCAAACAGAAACCAGGCGCACGAAATTCGACGGTGATCTACTTCCACCGTACCGGAACATCCCAGTTGACCACGGTCTACGCACCTTCTGCCTATCGCGATCTCCTCGCCCGTATGTACGAGCGATCTGGATTGCTTCGTCAAATCGAGCCGCCTGAACCTGCTGTCGGTAGCGCCCGCGTGCATGCCGAACTCCAACGGAAGCGCAACCTTGCTCGGCTGACTGTCGAACAGGTCGGCGCCGATACGGTCGAACTTGTGCAACAGCATCTGCACGAGTTCGAAATCGGTCACGTCGATGTGGTGCAGGTCGATCTTCCCTTAGCTGAAGCAGGTGCCGCTCACGCAGTCGATGGTCTCCGAGAACTTGGATTTGGATTCGCAACGCTCATCCCGGAACGTCATCTTGGCGATGTGCTGCGTCTCCAATACCTGCATGACCTGGAAGTCGACCCTGAGGCCATTGACCTGTACAACGACGAGGCCCGCCATCTGTTGTCCATGATCCAGTCCGAGTTGGCACACGATAGTGAAACTGACACGAAGACCATGTGAGAGACACGATTATTGGTCTTTCGTTGTTTGCTGCCATGCTGGACCAAACATCGAAGGTGATCCGGCAAAGTCGGGCTATGCGGCCACGATTGGTTGGCCATCACGATTACAGACGAATTCTGTAGGATCGCTCGCGGCATCTTCGCGCAACGATAAAAAAACAAAAAGTCAAAACCGCGGAGATAACCACGGCAGCGATCTTCTCAGCCGTCACAGCGCCAAAAAAGAAGGTTGAGATTGCAATTCCTGTTGCTATAAATGCCAAAATAAATAGGCCACTAGCGACACCATTTGCTATATCGTCCCTCAAATTGCCTTGTCTATGACGAAGGGCGGGAAAGAAGCCACCGCACTCTGGACATTGTGTGACCTCGTTATCAACTTGGCATTTACAATGTGGACACAGGCTGAATTCGGGCTCCTCGTCTTCGGGGGAATGTTGTGACATATCTATCACTGTTGGTGTTGGCTAATGGGTCCGATTGCTCGATGGCGACGCGACGTGCGCTGCAGGGCAATCGCGGCTATTTTTCAACGGCCCGAGGGTTGCCGTCTGATTGTATCATGAAAAGCGCCGAGCGAGTGTTACTTTTCACGCCTCGCTAAACGCCGCGCGAACCTGTTGACGAAGGCGACTATCCAACTCGGCTTCATTGCGATAGCGGCGGCCATGATGCATGGCCCAAGCCAGCGGGCTCTGGTGGCCAGTTCGGCCTTCTCCGTTGGTTGACCAAACGAGAGGAAGAATACGTAGCCACCCAAGGCGAAAACACTGAGGGCAGCGAGCGTGTACAATATATAAATGACCATATAAATGACGCTGAGTTGTCCCTCATCGGGCGTCTTTACTCCTGTAAACTCTGTCGGAATCCAGATCATGTGTCGGTTCGCACAATGGTTAGGGTGGTCCTCGCCGCTCGTACCACGGTTGTCACTTCTGCCGCCGCAATGCCTTAAGGATAAAATAAACGATGATAGCGATTATCACGACAGGAGAAACAACATAAAAAAATATTGCTAGCCACCCCCAAAACAATACCCAATCCTCGAAGTCATGCGAGAAAATATCGACAACGAACAATTTGAGAAACACGGTAAACACCACCCCACCGGCGAGAAAGAAACAGCCCACTCCGGCCGTCGCGCCAGCGATCCCTCGGAGGAGGTTGGCCGGCGTCGGTTCGTAGCGAGGCCCGGTGTTCTGGGGAGCGGGTGGTTCCTTGATCGGGTCGACCCAGCCACGCGTTTCGGCCACAGGCGGTTTGCTGCTGCTACGGCGCGGTGCCCGCAAAATATAATAGTAGACAAGCTGAGGCGTCCAAAAGAATAGAGTGGTGAAGATTATGTCGTTGTCTCCGGGGATTAGCCAGCAAAACAAGGTCGCAATGAGAACGAACCCGACGAGCCCGCCGCACTCGATATAGAGCGCGTGATCCGCGTTCTTAATCTTAAAGTCATTGACCAGGGTGACGATGAAG
>MPMD02238636.1_pt1 | contig 11592 bp, 6 predicted proteins | sample 1617291 | NCBI WGS metagenome assembly MPMD02 (sample SAMN05944810, study PRJNA350692) | marine metagenome | biome: marine; feature: ODZ; material: water; isolation source: 120 m water sample filtered on 30 um supor filter | place: Pacific Ocean | collected 2012-04-09 | depth 120m m | reverse complement strand
GCTTACCACCTGTCTTGAATACGGCGTACATTCTGTAGTCTCCGGAAGTGGCCGACCGTCGACCCGAAAAGAGCGGGAATTCTAATGATTCAGGAACACATAATCAACGGCTTAGAGCATAACAGTAAAGACAGCTGGCGGGACCGGTGAACTGCCAATCCGCAGCCGGTAGTTTGCAGCCACAATAAAGGTAGTTTGCAGCCACAATAAATCTGCCGGGCAAATTCATCGCGATGATCACCGCAAACAGGCATCAGATATTAGATTTTTGATGGTATGAGAACCACGCCGACAACAACATCACACAATTCCATACCCATAGAAAAACTGTAGTTCCCCAAAAAAAACAACCCATAAAAATCTGCACCCCTATAACAATAATACAGGCATCACCCAATAGTTATTTCATCGCTAAAGGCTCAAATTGCCTGAGTACAAATAAAAGTAATTAAAACAGCATGGACACAACCATGCGTACCGCGTAAAAAATTGAGTTCAGCACTCTTAGACATTCTAGAGCTTTTAATGGGCTCTCGTATTTGAGTTTTAAGAAGGTTTAGACAGCACCTTATCCAGAGGTTTGAGAAAGATGCAAAATTCACAGCGTTCGACAGCAATATCGGTGCAAAACTGGAGTAGAGTTATGACACGCTACTGGGCAACCGCAGTTCTTCTGTTTTCAGGAGTTTTTCTCTTTCAGGGCGTGAGCAACGCCGGTATTAACGTAACAGTGGTTGATCCGGACGGGGTTCCCATCTCGGGGGACTTTCGCTGGCTGCTGGAGGAAGATAACACCGCGCCATCAATACCAGACCAACATGTTGTTCCAGGTCCTGTAGTATCAGGCAGTGATCCTGAACCGTCCCTGGGACCGACGGGAAGTGTCAACAACCTCTCACTTAGCATCCATCGAAGCCATTCACCGGTCGTGATGAGCGGTGAGAGTACTGCAGGCGATGGCACAGCCACGATCACCGGACCGTCAATTTCGGATCGACGCTATATGTTGTCGGCTCTGCCAGGCAGCGGCGACTACACTGTCGGCGGAAATAATTTGACAGTGGTTTCGGGAAATGCTGACGTAACGATTATTGTCACACCTATCCCGCTCCGCACAGCACAGATCACCGTTAAGGTTTTTGAGGATCTTAAACCACTTAATAATTGGCCGAACGCAACAGAGCCCGGACTGGAGGGGTTCAAGGTTCGCCTGAAAGATACCGCTGATTCTCAGATGCAGGATTGGTTCGGCAACCCTATCGGCACAGAGTACGTGCGTGCGTGCTTCTACTCGGGTCCTCCATGCGGATCCGGATATATGCCTAATTCCGATGGTTTTTGCATGGACACTGAAGGCAGCCCTGAAGTTCTGGAATACGGCCCGGGCTACGAAGTCACTGATGAAAATGGTGAGGCCTCGGTCAAATATATCAGCCCCGGCAAATACGGTATCGTGATTATTCCTCCGAGCACCGACCCGCTCACAGGGGACCCGGTCGATTGGATTCAGACAACGACGATCGAAGGCACACCTTTGATCGATGCATGGGTTGGTGCCGATGAGCCCGGCTTCTGGGTCGAATTCGGCCCGCTAATGTGGCACACATTTTTTGGATTCGTACAGAACTTTAATGGCATTAGTGGAGGCGCGGTCGATGTTACAGGCACGGTTCACAAGGGTCGTGTCAGTCGTCCGCCGGCAATTGAATTCTCTCCCGGCGCGACGCCGTCAACTTCAACTTGTCAGATCGGCCTTAATGCACAGGTAGGTGGCGCCACGACCGAAGCGGTTTATGTTGCGACCTGTGATGAAGATGGTGAATTCACAATTGAGAATGTTCCCGAGGGCAGCTATCAGCTCGTCGTGTGGGATCGGTTCCTGGATCACATCATCGGCTTCAGTACATTCATAGTTGAAGATACTACGCCATCGGTGCTGGATCTTGGAAGTGTCACAACACCGATGTGGTTCGCCGAACATGAGCACCACATCTTCTATGACTCTGATGGAGACGGATTCAGAGACCCCGGCGAACTCGGTATGCCTGAGCTGGGCATCAATCTACGCTGGCGGGATGGTACGATTATCCAGGCATTCCCGACTGACCTCGGGGGTGCTGTGCCGTTTGAAGAAGTCTTTCCGCGCTTCCATTGGGAAGTGGCGGAGGTCGATTTCTCTCGCTACAAAGCCACGGGTTTGACGACGGTAGTCGACGACGGCGGTCCGGTACCCGCTGATTCGGCTCTGCCAGAGGGAACCGGTTATCAAACCCCCTTCCTACCGTTTGCCGACGGCTTACGTAATCCCGTCATCGATCCGGTCACAGGGAACCCCTATAACACCCAGTTAGGAGCGGTTCTGACCCAAGGGTATCAAAGCTTCGCCACGCAGAATACCCGCTTTGAATGGGGCAAACAGCTCTACCAAACGGGCGAGAACGGTGGTATCTCGGGTGTTGTCTTCTATGCAACGACCCGCGCCGAGGATGACCCACGTTACGCGGCAGGTGAAGAATGGGAGCCGGGTGTCCCGCGCGTACAGGTCAACCTGTATGAGGACTCCGACGAAGATGATATTCCGGATAACAAGAACGGCGTTGCAGGTACTGCAGACACGGACGGCAATGATGATTTCAACAAGGCCGACGTAGACAACTACCCGCTGGGTTGGGCCGATGGCGGAACCATGGGTCCCGAGGATATCAACTACGATAGCGACCCCGCCTTCGGTTATGGTGATGCCACACACATCACCTGGACAGACAGCTGGGATGACAATCTGCCGACGGATTGTACCGGTTCCGTCACGCCTCTCGAGGTTCATGGGCAAACCGTACCAATCTCCGATTGTGTCGAAGGGCTGCGAACATTCAATCAGGCTCGCCCAGCTCTGTTCGATGGTGGTTACGCGTTTGGACCCGGCGAATTCAGCGATGAAATCGCCGCCGGAGTGTACATTGTCGAAACAGTGACACCCCCGGGATACGAGTTACTTAAGGAAGAAGATCGTAATGTGGATTTTGGCCTGACTTTTACGCCAAGCCCGTTGCTGCTTCCGGCGGAATGCGTAGGCGATTTGCGAACCATCTCGCCAACCGCGGAAATGTCCCTGTTCCCCGGCGAACCCGCACCTTTCCAAGGTGAGACGAGGCCTTTATGCGATCGCAAAAAGGTTGTGCTGTCCGACATGCAGAATGCGGCGGCTGATTTCTTCCTGTTCACCTATGTACCCAAGTCCGCCCGTATGGTTGGACTCATAACCAATGACCTGGCGGCCGAGACCGATCCGTCCAAGCCACAGTTCCAAGAAAAATATGCACCCCCGTGGGTACCAATTTCGGTCCGGGATTACAGTAACAAAGAAATTCTTCGCTTTTATGGCGATGAGTTTGGACAATATAACGCACTGGTACCGTCAACCTATTCGATCAACGTAGCAAATGCGGCGGGTGTTGGGCCGGCCATGCACGAGTTTTGCCTAAACCACCCGGGCCCCATTGACAATGAAGCCTTTACTGGCCTTCCCGGGGATGGCGTAGATAGCAGCGGTCAGGCAGAATTCATCACCGATCCAGCATTTAGCGCCCTGTATAGCACGACTTGCTTTAAGTTTGACTATTGGCCTGGCAAAACAACCTACACTGATACTCCCATTGTAAGCACCGCGGCCTTCGTCGGTCCTTCCAACGAACAAGTTGATTGTGAGTGTGCAGACGGCACTCCGGTCATACGTGAAGTGATGGGACCTGGTGGCCCCGCCTACCTTCCGAATTCCGGCGGCATAGTCACAATTACTTCGGTCGGAATCGTTGAGGTTCTTAATCCGGGTTATCCGGGCGAATTCGACCCACCGCTTATGGATCAAACAATCCCGCGAGATTATGGCTTTGGCGCCACTGAGGGTACGGTTACGATCGGCAACTACACGGTGCCATCGCTGGCCGTTAGCTGGAGTAACGCTTCAATTGAACTTGACTTCAGTGCGTTACCCGCAGGTTTATCGACGGGCCAACTAATGGTTACCAATGCTGCTGGTGTTCAAACCAAGATTGGTGTCACACTGGTGGTTGGCAGTGAGATTGCTGCTCCGCTCACCGTTGCCGCGGACGGTACGGGCGACACCACGACTATTCAGGCGGCGGTCGATGCGGCCAGCGACGGACAGCTAATCCTCGTCAAGCCGGGCATCTATCACGAGAACGTCGTTGTCTATAAGAAAGTTCGTATTCAGGGCGCAGGTGCCGGATCCACCATCATTGATGCAATTCATTTTCCGGGCACCGCGCTGATAGCTCAGCGGGCCAAGGTGGTCGAACTACTGGATGCAGAGTTGCTCGGAACATTACCCGGTCAGGGTGATCCGGATCCGACAAGACCGTTTTTCAACGGTCAGGAAGGCTCCGGCTTCCTCGTCGCGCCGCTAGCTGGTGAGTTTGATGCCATCAACCCGGCCAGGATAGACGGCTTCCAGATCCGCAGTGCAGATCTTGGCAGCGGCATATTCGTCAACGCCTATGCTGATAATCTGGTTCTCAGTAACAACAAGCTGATCAGCAACAAGGGTTTGACAGGCGGCGGGATCCGGGTGGGCTCTCCGAACTCTACAGGGATAGCGTTCGGTATTGTTCAGGAAATTGAAACCAGCCCGAATAGCAATATCAATATCCATCATAATCATGTGCTTTATAACAGCAGCTGGAACTTTGGTGGCGGTATTGCGATCCACGATGGTGCGGACGACTATAACGTCTCCAACAACTATATCTGCGGCAACCGCGCCAATTGGGGTGGTGGCGGCCTTAGCCATGTCGGTGTCAGTGATAACGGGCTGATCGCCAACAACACGATAATCTTCAACGAACAGTTCCAGGGTGATGAGATTGGCCTAGGTAGTGGCGGTGGAGGTGTCGATGTTTTCGGTGAACCCGCCCCAGCAACTGCCCCGGCCGGGACGATGACAAAAGGTACGGGTTCAGTGAAGATCGTGGCAAACCTGATTCAGGGAAATATGTCAGGCGCGGGTGATGGCGGCGGTATCAATCTGCGCAACATCAACGGGCAAGACGTAGAAGATTCAACTGATCCTTCCGCACCATATGACGACTGGTGGACGGTTGAGGTCTACAACAACATCATTGTCAATAATACCTCAGGCGTGGCCGGTGGTGGTATTGCCCTGCAGGATGCGGCACAAGTCAGAATTGTGCACAACACGATCGCCCACAATATGAGTATTGCAACTGGCGCGTTGGCTTTCGAGCCGGGTAACTATGGAATAGTGTCGGAGCCGCAGATTGCCGGTGTTATATCGCGCGCTCACAGCGATGCTCTGGATGACATTCTGCCAGGGGGGCAAGAAAATTACTCTGATCCGGTGCTCGACAATAATATTCTCTGGCACAACCGGTCTTACTACTGGGATGCTTCTGTCCCTACAGCGAGTCAATTGGTGCCTATAAACTTGCACCCAGATTATACGACAGCGACAGCATTTTGGGATATCGGTATTGACGGCGGCTCCTGCGGTTTTTTCGGCTGTGAACTCAATGCGACCCATACGATTTTGTCAAGTATGATTCAACCGGATGGAAGAAGTTATGCCACCCCGAGCAGTAGCAATAATCTGCAGGGTGACCCAATGTTCCTCGCCGTGTACGACATGACGATAACAACGGGTAGCGAACCGGAAGAAGGTGGTAACTTTATCACCGCTTTCCCAGAACCGCTTAGCCTGTGGGATCCGTGGACCGGTGTGCTGCTGGGTGACTACCATGTCGATGAAAACTCAAATGCCGGCGCCAGGGCAAAGGCTACAACTGCTGCGGAACTGTTGGCTGACTTCGACGGTGAACCGCGGCCAGAAGGGTCGTTCACATCTCCAGTGTGTGCTACTGCCCCTTGTTCCGATATCGGTGCCGATGAATTGCCGTTTGGTGTTTACCCGGGTGAGGCCGATAGCGATAGTGACGGCATAGCCGACAACACTGACAACTGTAGTGCGATTCCTAACACCGATCAGCGCGACACCGACGGTGACGGCTACGGCAACATCTGCGACGCCGATCTGAATAATGATGGCGTGGTGAATTTTGGCGACCTCGGCATCATGCGATCAGTTTTCTTAACGAGCGATCCGGATGCAGACCTGAATGGTGACGGTGTAGTTAACTTTGGCGACTTCGGCATCATGAAAAGCATGTTCTTAAGCTCACCTGGACCATCAGGAGATGCCCCGTGAACCTGGCTGGGATACAAATGATTAGTGAACACATTGTGATAACGCGACTTAAAAAGATCGTGCAGGAGCAACAAACCATGACTAGCTTCAAACTGACACCCATAACAGGAATGCTGATGGCTCTGCTCTGGGTATTCGCCGGACCAGCCGAAGCAACATACTTCGTCCAGTGTCCAGGAGACAACGACGGTTCGGGGGATGCCATTATTGATGGCGCAACAGATCCCACGAATCCCCGGTATCCAGACGGTGGTGGAGTTTACTCCTATCCTGATAACACCCGGTGCATGCACGTTACGGCATCAGACGGCTATGTCAAACTGAACGGCAGAGAGGATCCATACTATTTCTTCAGCTACCATGATGTAACCGGCAAAAACGAGGCTGACGCGGGCATTGAAGGGTACGTGGCAGCTGAAAACCCGGCACCTACAATCATCCAGGATGAAGGTGATGAGTTGTACGTCACGCTGAGTAATGTCGGCATGATTCAAAGGCCTGATCTGGCTGACCCTCACACTATTCACTACCACGGCTACGCGGAAGCCGCCACTATTATGGACGGTGTGCCGGAGATGACCGTCTCAATTAATGAGGGCGCCAGCCTTACATACTTCTACAGGGCCGAGGAACCGGGCACCTTCTTCTGGCATTGCCACGTCGAAGCTACTGAGCATATGCAGATGGGTATGATCGGCAACCTGTGGGTACGACCAGCTCAAAATCGTTTACCTAATGGCACGGTTTTGGGTAGCCACACACACTCGAACCCCGATAATCTCGGCGGGACGACCCCTCGGAATCAAGATAACCCTATCGATGGCGATAAATATGTCTTTAACGATGGCGACGGCACAACCTTATACGATGTGGAATACCCGGTGCAGGTCACCACTTGGGATCCGATATTCCACGATGCAAGTCGTGATACGCAGCCCCTGCCGTTCATTGACATGTTTGACACCCTGGCGTTAATCAACGGTCGAACTTATCCCGATACGCTCATCGAAACGGCGCTTACCGCGCCGGCAGAGACTCTCGGATACGGCACCGATACAGCCATCCAGCCGATGGATACGGTGATCAGAGCAACCCAGGGCGAGAAAATCCTGTTGAGGCTGCAAAACGTCAGCACATCGGATCAGATATCGGTTCGCACACTTGGGCTAACGATGAAGGTCGTCGGTGCCGGCGGCAGAATTCTGCGTGGCGGCGGAAAGCTAGACGGAGAAAATCTTTATTACGAGACAAGTAATGTAGTGCTTTCGGGTGGTGATGCCAGATCAGCGATTATTGACACAACAGACGTGCATCCCGGTACCTATTTCCTCTATACGACGCAACTTAGGTTACTCAGCAACGACACTGAGGACTACGGTGGCGCCATGACAGAAATAATAATTGATGCCCCTTGAGATTAATGAAAAGAAATAACCCAGAAAATGCTGAAAAAAATATGCCGAGTAGGAAACAAGCTATGAACATACAGCAAAACAAATTTTTGAAAAAAATTGCCATCCTTGCAAGCATGTTATCGATGGGGATAGCCAGCATGGCTCAGGCTGCGATTGTCGGTGTTGAAGATACGACATTCAATCTCGTGGCCAAGGATGGGTACATCACCTCTGGGGATGGCGACAGCCTCTACATGTGGGGCTATTCGACTACAGAGACCCATAATAACGGCCTTTCGACAAACGGCGGGATGCAATACCCAGGCCCCACCCTGATTGTCAATGAAGGTGATAGCGTCACTATAAATCTGACAAATGAAATAAGCATACTTGGCAAAGTATCGATTGTTTTTCCCGGACAAAAGGTCACTGCCACGGGGGGTGCCACGGGTTTGATGACGAACGAAAGTACCGGCGCGGCCGATACCGTCTCGTATACATTCACGGCCACACATCCGGGCACTTACATCTACCACAGCGGCACGAACCCGGAACTCCATACGGAGATGGGTCTGGTGGGAGCCCTGATCATCCGGCCGAGTACTGATCCAGAAACAACAGCTTACGGCCCCGACTCTGGCTCGGATTTCGAGGTGGAAAATCTTTACCTGGTATCACAGGTCGATGCCGATATACACAATCAGGTTGAACTGGGATACTCATTTGCACCGGCAGATCCCTCACATGTGAATATGTCACAGCAGAAGCCCGCACAATGGTTTATCAACGGGCGCAGCCTTTCCGATGACCTGTTCCCTGATTTTGCTCCATGGTTACCTACACAACCCTATAGCGCACTGGTAATAATGCAGCCAGGTGACCGAACCCTGATTCGTTTTGTCGGTGCATCACGAGATACGCACCCACCTCATCTGCATGGCAATAACGGTACGATCATTGCCCGTGACGGACGGGTGATGCAAACCGCATCCGGCGCGGGAGCTGATCTGAGTGTTTCCGACAATACCATATCGGTTGTTTCCCTGGCGACACATGACGTTATCTGGACATGGACCGGCAAAGACATTGGTTGGGACATTTACGGCGACCTCGTACCGAACTGTGTAGACCTTGTAGATAATCATACAGGTGCCGCGACATCTGGCACCCCCTATTCCCCAGGTGACGGCTTTGATGATGAAGGTCACAATGCGTGGGAATGGTGTGAGGACGACGGCAAACCATTTCCGGTCGTACTACCTGAACTGCAAGACATGACTTTCGGCGGATTCTATAGCGGCAGCCCATTCATGAATGATAACGGCTCACTTCCGCCGGGTGAGGGCGGACTCAACCTGTGGAATGCATTCATATACCCTTGGCATTCACATACTGAATTTGAGCTCACCAATAATGATGTCTTTCCTGGCGGTATGTTCACGGCAGTAGTCATCATTCCGCCGACACCGTAGACCCTGTGATACTCGTTATGAAGCAAGTAAAAGAACATGGACATGGATAACCGAAAATTGGCCTATAAATTGACAAAGAGGCATAGTGACATGAAAAGGCTTGGGATAATTGGTTTAATAACCATCGCCGCCCTCTCACTGGTGGCAAACTCTGCGGCAGCCGCAGAGTATGAGGTGAACCTGGTAGCTGATGAATTCACAACAACAATGCCAGACGCCGCAGTAATCGACATGTGGGGATTTGGTTCAGCACCGGATGCTACTTGTCCGCCGACTACTGCGGTAACTGTATCTGCGCCCGGACCCGTAATAGAGGTTCCCCCCGGTGACGATCTGAAAATTACCGTGTGTAATTTGTTGCCTGCAAGCAGTGAACCGGTTTCTGTTGTGATCGCGGGCCAGGCAATGCCAACAGACGGCGCTGGCACCTTGCTGGCTCCGGTATACTTTACAAGTGGCTCATTCAATGGTCGTGTACGATCCTTTACACAGGAAGCGGCGCCCGACGGCGGCTCCCAAACCTATGTATGGACGGGAATCAAGCCCGGCACCCATCTTTACCATAGTGGCACTCATCAGCAGGTTCAGATGCAGATGGGTCTGTATGGTGCTGTAAAGCAAGATTTCGCCACCGGCGCAGCCTATGATGGTGTTCAATATGATGAAGAACACATTCTGTTTTATAGTGAAATTGATAAGGCTTTGCATGACGCCGTCAATGCCGGCAATTATGATCCTGAAGGGAGCGGGACCATGATGACAAGCATCAAGGACTATCATGCCGACTATGGCCTGATCAATGGAACGGCGTATCCGGCGACAGTCCCGCTCCAGGTTCTGGACCCTTCGAGCTGGGGCACCCCTACTGGCCCGAAAGAAATCCTGTTGCGATTCCTGAGCGCCAGCCTTGAAGACCGGACGCCGGTAATACAAGGAATGTATGTAGACTTTATTGCACAGGATGGCTTCGCTGCTCCTCACCCCAGCACGCAGTATTCTTTGCGACTGCCCGCAGGATCAACACGAGACGGCATATTTACCCTCGATTGCACTGATTCCAATGCCCATGGTAAACACGTCATCTACGATGGTCGCATGAAACTAACCAACGCTGGGTCAGGACCCGCCGGCGGAATGCGTATCAACATGCATCTTTGCAACCCCCCCCCGGTTGTCGATTCGGATTCAGAGGGTCTGCCTGATGATCAGGATAACTGCACCAATATCGCAAATAGTACCCAAATTGACTCTAACGGCGATGGCTATGGTAATGCATGCGATGCCGACCTGAACAACGATGGTATCGTGAATTTCGCCGACCTTGGCGTGATGCGATCAGTGTTCTTCACCGATGATCAAGATGCGGATCTGAATGGTGATGGTGTCGTGAATTTCGCTGACGTCGCCATTATTAAGACTCAGTTCTTAGGCTCGCCAGGACCGAGTGCACATGCAGAATAAGTACCTCGATTTATAACAGGCTCGGGCTGATCTAGCACTGATTTGTAAGCAGCAGAGAGTCACAACAATAATGATTAAGAGAGCGGGGGCGGATAGTCCCCGCTCTCGTTTCTATAATCCTGATTGATAAAGCAAATAGCTTTGCCACAAAGCCCAAGGTACTTTCACAACAGATATCGATCTGCCCGAGCGCCCGAACTACGGCGCGTCCATGCACATCTTTTCCATCTCACCCAACAACCCACAAAAAACCCCGCACGAGCGGGGTTTTTCCAGAATCGTGCCGGGCGGATAGTATCAGGCGTTCGGCTCAACGCTGACAAACATCCGGCTCTTGGGACCCTTACGCGCAAATTTAACCCGTCCGTCAGCCTTGGCAAATAACGTATGATCGCGCCCGATGCCAACATTGACACCGGCGTGGTATTTGGTGCCCCGCTGGCGGATCAGGATATTCCCGGCAACCACGGCCTGATCACCAAATTTCTTGACCCCGAGACGTTTGGATTCTGAATCGCGACCGTTCCGGGAACTGCCCCCTGCTTTCTTATGTGCCATTTAGCCTACTCCTCAGCAGCCGTCGCAGCTGCTGCCGGTTTGCGTGGCATGCCGGTAATACCCGTGATCTCAACCAGGGTAAACCACTGCCGGTGCCCATAAGTACGACGATAATTTTGTCGCCGACGAAATTTGATCACATCAATCTTGCGATCCTTGGCCTGCACGATCACCTTGCCCTTGACCTTGCTGCCGGACACCAAAGGTGTGCCAACTTTTACTTTGCCGCCTTTGCCAACCAGCAACACTTCGTTGAACTCAACGTTTTCGCCTTCTGCAGCTTCGAGTTTTTCGATCTTCAGGCGGTCGCCCTTAGCAGCGCGGTATTGCTTACCACCTGTCTTGAATACGGCGTACATTCTGTAGTCTCCGGAAGTGGCCGACCGTCGACCCGAAAAGAGCGGGAATTCTAATGATTCAGGAACACATAATCAACGGCTTAGAGCATAACAGTAAAGACAGCTGGCGG
>MPMD02480807.1_pt1 | contig 11603 bp, 11 predicted proteins | sample 1617291 | NCBI WGS metagenome assembly MPMD02 (sample SAMN05944810, study PRJNA350692) | marine metagenome | biome: marine; feature: ODZ; material: water; isolation source: 120 m water sample filtered on 30 um supor filter | place: Pacific Ocean | collected 2012-04-09 | depth 120m m | reverse complement strand
CGAAGCCGAAGCCGAAGCCGAGGCGCCGCAAGAAAAAGGTCGTCCGGTCGTCCGGCGTACCCCTGGGATGGAAGCCCGAAGTCGACGCGGCCCTCCGCCGAGCAGACGCAGAGACGCCGACCGAAGCCGAGGACCGCCGAGACAAGGAGGCGCGCGAGCGGTATCTGGCGAGGCGCAGCGCCATCGACCAACCGAAGCAGCAACCGAAAGCGAAGGCGAAACGCAAGGCGCGCGCCGCAGCTGCGGGCCACGCACGGCTCAAGGGCTGCGAGGAGGAGAGCTTAGCAGCACTGTTAGAGCGCGGGCCGGTCCGGGTAGAGCTCGCGGAGTCTCTATGGCCGGCCGACCAGGGCGAAGACGCGCTCGACGCGCTCGCAACGCGCGGTCTAGTTCAGGAGATTGGCGGAACACTCGTCGGAGGCCCGAGGCTCGCCGAGGCGAAGCAGCCGCGCGAGCGGAAACCGAAACCCGCATACATGAAAGATGTCCGGTGTTGGGCTGAGTGCGGCTCATGGCGCAATCCGAGCAAGGCAGACGTAGAGGCCGGTTGGCCGGATAACTGGCTTCGCGGCCCGTCCGCGTCGATGTGGGATAGCAACGGTCGCCGGTATCGGGTGGCCTACGCGGTCGACTACGGCAACCGCAGCAAGACGAGCCACAACGAGAGCACCGGCGAGGCGAGCAGCCGCTACCCGAAGAAGCTTCAGCCGAGAGACCGGGGCGGGGCGCTGCTCCGGCTGCAGGTGGAGGACCTGGTGCGGTCGTTCGATCCCATGCGCTACCTCGCGCCGGCCTACGGGCCGGACACCGGCACGCCGGTGGTACTGCTAAACCCGCGCACCGAAAGCGAGCTCCGTGCGGAGAGCGAGCGCCAGGTGGTCAAGGGCGGCAAGCCAGGACTACCGTGGAAGGCGCCCGTCGTCGTCGCAGGCAATGGCCGGATGATGGCGCAGCGGCGGTGGGCGGCCGTCAAACCGGTGGCGGAGCGGCTTCGTTCCTTGGAGCGTGGCCAGAACGCGCATGAGGCGACGTGGCGCGCGGTCGCGCTCGGTCGCTGGAAGTCCGGCAAGCTCGGATCTGAGCTCAGCACCGACGCATGGCCAATCGTGCGCGTTCTGGAAGCGGTGGTGACGGACAGCTCGGATCGGCCGGTGACGATGGCAGACGCCATCAAGCTCGCCGGAGCGTCGCAGGTGAGCCCGAGCGCAGACACAACCGCAGTATCTGGTGCCGTGAGCGAGGCACGTGGTCTGGGTATCGCGAGCCCGCTCGATGTCGCGACGTGGGACTGGGTGCGCCCGCTCGACCGTGCCGGGTGGCCTCTCTTCACCCGCTCAGCATGGTTTAAAGCGTTCCTCAAGCGACTCAGCAAGGCGAAGCGCGCCGCAGCCAGTTCGGCCGACACCGGGCCGGGCAAGGTCGAAAACATCCTCCTGGGGACGCTGCCGGCCGACGCGCTGCCACCGGACGCAGCTCCACCGGGATCCCTCGACGCGCTGCTAGGCGCGCTCCCGGCGCTGTGGACGCTGGAGCAGGAACAGCAACGCGGACACGTCGAATCGTCGTGGTCGCTGATTCCCTACCTCCCGGCCGCCTGGTCCTGGGTGGTCCGAGCTGGAACGCGAGGCGCTAGACGAGCCATCGCGCTCGCAGAGGACGAGGCCGACCAAACGCAGGCATTCGAGGCCGACGCCTACTCCGACCACGGAGTCAGGCCCGAGGGGGTCGCGCTGGCGGTGCTCCTCCTACGAGCTGCGGCCCGTCGCAACCCGCGCGAGGCAGCGGCCGAGCTGTTTGGCCCGGTCGTAGACGCAGCTAGGGCACACCCTCCAGGTCAGGCGACGCTCGTGCCCACCCCGCCAACCGGGCCAAGGCTTCTACGTCTAGCCGGCGTCCGGTGGGCGCCCGCCCAAGACAATCCCGGCCGGCGCGGGACGCCGACGGTCTACGGTCAGGCGGTGACGCTGACGGTCGAGCGAGACAGCCGAGGCCGAACGACCGTGAGGGGCCGAGGGCCTCGACGCGGGATGACGACCAGGGACGGCAGAGAGCAGGTGTTCATGCCGAGGTGGTACGGGCTCGCAGCAGTCGGTTCGAAGACGATGGCCGTCGACCTCCAGGCCGTAGGGCCGGGCTCGGTCGAGGCGTGGGTCTCCGGAGCGCGCCGAGCGAGCGCCGTCGAGGCCGCAGCCGGTCCCGTGTGGCCCGCTCGGATCGCCGTCGAGGTGCTAGAGACCCCAACGACGGGAGACCCCGAAAGGCTGCTCGTTACCGCCGTGGAGTACCTAACGACGAGCCCCGGACGGGTCCGCCGTAGACACCGGGTTTCCGGTCGTGTGTACTACTACCCGCAGACCGGGGCCATCGAGGGCCTCAAGAACAGCAGAAGGAGTCGCTAATGGCACCCCGCCGACGGCGCCGAGCCGCACCGAAGAAGAAGCCCGCGCGCCGCAGCGGCTCCGCGTTCAGCAAGGCGAAGGCCGAGCAACTCGCCAGGACCGCCGCCGTGGTTGGCGCCGCTGGGTTCTTCGGGATCTCGTACCTCTCGAAGATGAACGCCGACGCGGTCGCGAAGGGCGAAAAGCCGAAGATTCCCGAGGCGCTCACCAAAGGCTATGGCCCGGCCGCGCTGCTCGCAGCCATCGGTTACCTGCTCGGCACGCGCGAAAAAAACGTCATGAAGGGCGCAGGCATCAAGGCAGGTGCGTTCGCCGCTGCGGCGGCGCTCGCCGTCTCCGCGTACAACGATTCCAAAGCCGCCGCTGCAGGAGGGCCGTCCGCGCTCGGCCGGCTGCTGACCTACGAGCCGCAGCGGGCCGGGCAAATGTTCCAGCAAGCCGGAGCCTTCGTGGCTGCCGGCGCGCGCGGCCGTCCGTCGCCGGACATCCGAGGACACCAAGACAACGTGCGGCGCATCGTCGTCGGCTGAACGAACCGAGCCGTAGCACGAGCTCGGCGACGCAGAAGAAATTAGCAGGAGACATCCGTTGAAGGACTTCGCCCCAATCGAGCTGGTCAACCCGACCACCGGAAAGGTCGTACGCCTCGCGCGCAGTTACGACACCATGCTCTATGACACGGTTTTGTTGCCGATGACGACGCTTCCGGCCGGCCGGGTTGCGAACCTCTTCACCGGAGCCCTGAACGGGTTTGCGGCGAAGACCGGAGCCGATGAGGACGACCTGATCGTTTCCTCTAAGCTGCCGGAAGGCGCCATCGCGCTCTGCCACTCCCTCGCATTCAAAACCGACGTGCAGCGACCCATGATGGTCCCCGGCAACGTCGAAACCATCGTCTCCGACATCCTCGCCATTCAGCGCGAGGTATTCGCGGCGCTGACGCTCAACGGGAACACCCGGCGCCAGCTCGGCCGAATCAGCTTCTATCCGCCCTGGTGGAGCGCGCACGAGGCGCTCGGTGGCCAGGCCACCGGGGGCATCGTTGCCCAATCCGGTCAGAAGGTGGAGTTTGAAGGCCCGGTGCTCCTGGGTGCCTGGGGGAGCTCACAGATCCAGCTCGCTTTGGAGAACGCACGCGCCGTCACCTACGAGACGACCAGCAGTTACTTCGAAATCGTCTGCTGCATCCACGCAACCATCCTCAACCCCGTCAGCGAGGGTGACGGCTACTAGCCGCGCGCCCGAGCTGGTGAGACGCACACAGGCGCGGAGTCCAGCTGATGAGCTTCTATAGAGCACGCATCGCCGGCACGGCCGGCGCAGGCGGGGCCGGCGCAGGAACCGCGCAGATTCCGCGCGAAATGTGGATTGTTTCGGTGCGAGCTGGCGGCGAGGACGCAACCCCAGCTCCGATCAACCTCGATGAAATCACGCTAGACGTGACCATTGACGGCCGCGAAAAGCTGACGGACAACCCGACGGTGTCGTCGACCATCTGCGGCGACGGCCGGCAATGCGTTTACCTGCATCAGCCCATCCGGGTCAGCAACAGTATCGCGGTCGCCCTGGTCAATAACGGCGCGGTAGCAATCGGAACCTTCGACGTGGTCTTTGAATGCGTCGAGAAAACCCACTTGTAGCGCAGCGGCGCACGCTCGACCGGCTGCGGCTGTGCTACTCGTGCCCGCAATTCCTCAGGGGCGCCAGGTGCAACCTCTGCGGGTGCTTCGTCAAACTCAAGGCGAGGCTGCGCGGGCAGTCGTGCCCGGCCGGGAAGTGGTGACCGCGTGTTTCAACTCCATACAGATACCTTTGATGTAGTGGTCCCCGCTGCGGGAACCGCGACCAAGGATGTCGAGACAAAGGGCGTACGGGGGACGGTCGAAGTGATGAGCAGCTCGGCCGGCTCAGTCGTCACGCTGCAAGGGCCGCTCGGTGGCGCCATCGCAGCGGCGACGCTCGTGGCGGCCGGCGACGCGGCAACGTTGACCTTCATCGCACCGCCCGGCCGAGTAGTCTTGCAGATGACGGCCGGCGTCGCTGCGGGAACCTTCACCGCAATTGTTACCCAGTCGGAAGGCTGAGGTGCGGCGCATCTTCGCCGCACTCCTGCTGGCGCTCGCAGCGCTCCAGGATGACGACCAAACATCTAGCCGCAGCGCCGGCGGTCCCGTTGCCTACGTCGTGAACCCAGCGCAGCCATGGGGACCGAAGTGGAAACGCCGCCGGCCGCCTGGCCTCCCGGCTCGAGCGAGGAAGACGGCCGACCGGCGCAGCTCGGCGGCGATGCTAGAGTCAGCGCTGCAGCCGTACGGTGACGAGCAGTTTCGCGCAGTGGTGCGGGGCCTCGCCGCGACGGAGTCGAGCACCAGGGCCGGCCGGCCGGCCAACAACTACGACGGATCGAACATTCGAGCCTTTGGCGTCTTCAACTGGAATACGCTCGCGACACCGGACGACGTGCTGCGCGTAGCAGCTCCAGGCGGGAACCGGGTGATCCACGTTGGGTGGAGGACGGTCCGCGACCCTGTCGACTGGACAGTGTCCGAGGAATTCAACAGCCCGCTCATGACGTACTGGGCTATATGGCGCGGAATCCGCGAGCAGTCCGGCAGCGCCCGCGACGCGGCCCGTGGGATCCGCATCTGGCACCGACGACCGAGCCTCTACAAAGCGTTCTTGAACCGCGCAGCGTCGGCCGGCTGGAGCGCCTCGTGGCGACAACTCGACCGCGAGCACACCGCCGTGGTTGACCGTCACCTTCGCGGCATCGTTTGATGTGGCTCGGAGCTGAACTCAGCATCGTTTGATGTGAGCTCGGAGCTGAACTCAGCACCGACGCGTGAGTACCTGACAAAGAAACGGCCGGCCGAGCTACGAACTCGACCGGCCCGACGGCGGCCGAAGGAGGGCCGCACAACAATGTCAAAGCTACCTTCGAGTCATCGAGCACCGCAACTGTGGCGGCGCTCCCCGCTCGGCCGCACCATGCTGTTGAAGCTTCACGAGAAGCTAGGACCGCGCGCGGCCGTCATGGCAATCGTCGCCCAAGCCGGCCAGATGGAGAGCTACCCGGCGCCGCACTTGGCGGTCGTTGGTGGGCTGCCCATCGCCGATGAAACGCACGACATAGAACGGGCGTTATTCTCCTGGGCATGGTCCGCGCTGGCGCAGGGCTACACACAATCCGACTTGGCGCACGCGCTGCTCCTGCTGCCGATGTGCGACGGGCTTCACTTCCTTGGCGAGCTCCTCGCCGGCAAGCTGCCCAACCCGAGCCGCTGGCAGGTGTCGTGCCAGCGCTGCAGGGCGCCCGCGACGCTCGCGACGCAGCGCTTGCACTCGGCCGGATCGCTGCTCTGGCAGTGCCAGCGGTGCTCGAAGCAGAGGAGAGACCGATGACGGCCGACGCAGCAGGTTGGTGGGGCACAAAGCCGATGAGCGGAACCGAGGCTGATAAGCAGGCGTGGGCGCAGGCATGGGGCCGGCGACGGATGGCGGCGCTAAACAAGAGGGCGGAGGAGCGGCGGGCTCTGGAGGCGCGCAGCGCCGCACCTGGGCGCCTGAGTAACACGCCCCACCCGAAATACCAGCGACCGACGCTTCAGGTGCTCACCGTCGCCAAGCCGGAACAGCTCGACTTCAACGAGCTGGCGCAGAAGGAGGGGCCAGGCTGGTCGGCCGGAGACGTGTCGGGCGACGTGCTCGCGGTCGGAGCGGACTGGTTGAGCTTCACCGCGTACGGCGGCGAGCTTCGGGCGGACATCGCCGAGCAGCTCGCCGACCTGCGCGACCGTGTCGAGCGAGGAGATCCCACGGTTGTCCGCATCGCCGGCCGCGATTACTCGGTTCAAGGTCGAGGGGCGCGGCCCGTCTTCCGGTGGTTGCTCGTCGGGCCGGAGGCGACCATCGCAGTCAGGGCGCCGAAGGTCGGCAAGGTGTGGGGTCCTGGCGACATGAGCTGTCGTGTTGAGCTGCGCGCGGTGACGCTCTGGCGGTTTGGCGCGCGGACCGCTGCGGCCATGTGGCGCGAAGCCGTGGCCGGCCTATTTGAGCGCCGGCCCGACAGGTGGGGAGTCTCGCGAATTGACTTCGCTGTAGATGTCCGGTGCGACGCGCTGCCAGCGTCGGCCAACCTAATGGCACGCGCGGCCGTCGAGAAGTTCGCGGCCGGCGACGTTGGCGAGACGTGGACCGCGAGCCTCTACGGGCATGAGTCGAGCTTCACCGGGTTTCGCTGGGGGACCGGCGATGTGGTCGTGCGCTGTTACAAGAAATCGGACGAAATCAAGCTCCGTCGGAAGCTGTGGATGCGCGAGGTATGGGGCGGCGAGACCGGCGAGGTGTGGCGACTGGAGGTGCAGCTACGCGGCGACGTGCTGCGCGAGCTGGTGACCGATGACGGGCCGATGAAGGCGCAGGACCCAGGAGTCTGGCTCGACCGGGCCGGAAGTATCTGGACCTACTTTGTAGGAGGGCAGGGCGCCTGGTGCTCGGCCCGTGAGCGCATCGGAGACACCAACCGAAGCCGGTGGCCGATACACCCTTGGTGGGCGCGATTCGCCGGGGCGAGTTGGGGACGCAGAACCATCGGTGTAGCTCGCCGGCCGCGACATGTGCCTAGACGGGTGCGGATGGCGCGCAAGGCCGGCCGGCCGGGCATCCCTCGCCGGACGTGCGACGGCGCGGCCGGGCTGCTCGACCGCAGGACGCAGGACGACGCAGTCGCCAGGGCGGCCATACCCGACGCCGTGTCGCGAGACTACTCCTCTGCAGCTGGAACGCTGGCCCGGCTCGCTGCCATCGTCGGCCGGTCGGAGGCGCTGCAGGCTATGAGCGTTCTAGTGAACGAGGATGCGATTGAAAGGGCAACAGACCGGCTCGTCTTTGGGGCTGCGCTGGACACGCTCACGGCGTCCATAGGGGCCGTGAAACAGGCAGACCACGGCTCGCATAGGGCCTATCAGCTCAACGCGCCCGCGTGATACGACCGGGAACCAACGACAGGAGCAGACGCGTGGACGACGAGACGACAACCGAGAGCTATACGCCGCTGCTCTGGACCGAACTGCGACCGGACGAGGACTTCAACGGGCCGAGCGCGACCGCGTCGGTGATGGTCAACGGCGCGCACCGGGTCAGCGTGCCCGCGTCGGGAACGTCCCTCGAATGGCTGCGAGCGATGCTGGAGCCCGGAGACATCGCGGTCGTGCGGTATCACGCAAGCGGCCGAAAGGGGATGGTCGGCCAGGTTGTGTACGAGGAGCCGGCCGACGAGTTCGCCGATGAGCCCGATGCGATGGGCGACCCGTTCGCCTACCACGTTCGCGCCGCCGCTTTCGGCGGGGATCCGCTGCCACCGCCGCCCGAGCCGGCCAACTCGGCGCCATACGATGCGTCGGCCGAGCTGGCGCGCGGTCAGCACGTCGTAATGATGCGGCTTCTCGACACAAACACGCGGTTGGTAGAGCGCGTGCTTCGAACCGCGGATGTGGCTATCAACTCGAAGGACGCGACGGTCGCGCACGCGAACGCAATCGAAGACCTCACAAGCGAGCTGAACGACGCGCACGAGCGCGGCGAGGGCATAGCCGGACGACTGGCTGCGATGGAGGAGCAGCACGCAAAGCTACTAGGAGAGAAACTCCGGCGAGCTGCTCGCGACGAGGCGATAGCGCAGGCCGAGGGCGCGACCGAGGGTGCGGACGAGGCGCCGGGATGGGTAGACGCGGTGGTTGAGGCCGTCATCAGCAAGGTGATGCCCGACTTTATCGAAGGCATAATCAGCTGAGGCAACAGGGCGGACCTGGAAACGGCGGCGAACTCGGCGCAACATGGCGCCAATGCGCCGAGTCCGAGCCTACACTCCCGAGGCCCTAGCTACAGCCATCGCTCAGGTGGCGGCCGGCGATGTCGACGACCCGCAGGTGAGGCGCACCGCGCTCGCCATCGTCGGCCGCTATCCAAAACACGAGTGGCCCGAAATGCTGCTCGCGTATGTGCTTCGAACCACGCGGTGGATTCCCGAGCGCGGCGAGGTGGTCGAAAGCCCGGTGGACACGCTGCGACTGGGCGCGGCGGACTGCGACGGGCTAACCGCGCTCTACCTCGCGCTGTCGTGGGCGGTAGGCGTGCGAGCCCGGCCGGTCCTGGTCGGCGACCACGAGCAGCCCGTCCATGCAATGCCCGAGGTGTGGACGGGCGGCGGGTGGCGCATGGTGGAAGTATCGAACGCGGCGCCCCGAGATTGGCGCCACGCATGGCGAAACACGGCCGAGGAGGCAGCCCCAATGCAACTACAGGTAGGACGGCCAGGTGCCGAGCCGAGGCGAGTAATGCGGCCGGTCCGAATCGTTGACCGGACGCAGCTCGTTGGGGCGATGGTCAACCCGCGAGCCGAGGACGAGCCACGCAAGCCGAGGAGGTACGCGAGCCGAGACAACCCCTGGTGCTCGACGCCGAGCGGCGCCGAGCGGTGGCGCACGGGCGATATCAGCGGCGAGGATTGCCGGTGTCCGAACATCCTGGTGCGCGAGGACCGCCCACCAGAACCCTGGGAGCAGCGGGCCGGGGCCGAGATATGCGGCAACGAGCTCCCGGCCGGCGCAACTCGTCGACGCGGCCGGAAGATGACGCCAGAGGAACAGTCTCGATCCAGGTTCCGACCAAACCTAGAGCCGCAGCGCCGGGAAAGGCTCGGCGCCGACGACTGGGGCACCGACGAGGAAGAGCAGGAGCGAGGCCGGGAACAGGGCGAAAGCTCCGGGTTTCCCTGGTGGCTGCTGCTCGTCGCCTACTACGCAACCAAGAAGTGAGCGCCAACGGAATCAGCGAGAACGCGCGAGCGCTGGCGGCCGAGCTGGTCGACCGGCTGCACAACGGCTGCGAATGCTCGATCCCCTACCACGAGGATGGGGAGCAAAAGACGTGGTGCCCGCCCAGGTGTTCCGAGGTGGCAGGTGGCGAATACGGCCGCGCAATGGCGGACGTAGACGACTGGATGAACACCACCGAGGCGACCGGCTGGTTCTGGACGCAACTAAAGCGCATTTACGGGTTCGCGCTCGCCGGCCACAGCGACGTAGCGAAGCGCAACGCCGCAGCTAGTGCGCTTGCCGCCGTGAGAAACGCGATTTACGAAGCGACGGTGGTGGCGTCAGAGATGGCTATCGGCGAACTCGGCGGGACATCAGTGCTCAACGAGATCGCGCTGGCCTATTCGGCCGGCGAGGAGGGCGGCGACTGGGTGCGGCTGGTGCGCTCCCTCGACTGGGATCAGTCCGAAGTCGTGCGCCACCTGGTCAACGCATGGCCGGGTGCGGTTGAGCGCGCGTCCGTGCTTCACCCGCTACAAGTGCCGCTGCCCGACGACGTGCGAAAACTCATACGCGCGGCCGGCCGAGCGTACCGAGTCGACGGAGGCGACCCCACCAATTCGATCACAGCATCGTGGCGCCGGCTCATACTCGCAGCGGCAAGCGCTGCAGTACCGGGGTTGGCGGCTGACGCGCTGCGCTATTGGTGGCCGACCGTGTCACGGACCGGGCTAGTGTCGGCCGGGACGGGCGCGCGTCTGGCCGGACAAGACGCATGGTCTCCCGCCGTCCAGGCGCACCAACAAGCCGGCCTGATGGCTGACAACATCAAGGCGGCGCTCGAAATGGCGCGTCAGATCGCGACCAATCGCGGTTGGCTCCCAAGCAAAGAACGCCCAAGGGCCGGACTGGGAGCTGCCATGCGAATCGTCGGCGACATACCCGGAGGCGCACCGCTGCGCTCTGCGCTCGACCAACTCGCGGCGAGGTACGAGCAGGGCCGCGAGTGGCCGAGCAGAACGCCGATGCTCCAGGCCGCGTGGTCTCGAGCAATCGAAACCTTCCCGAAGACAAACCGGAGGGTGTGGGAGGCAATAGCCGTCCCGGCAATCGTCGCATTCAACATCGCGATGACGAACTCGGCGCCGATGCCTTCGAGCGGACGCAACCAGGCGGCCGGAGCCGGGTCGGCCGGCGACAGCGGCGGCGGCGGCGTGCTACTGCTCGCAGGGATCGCCGCCCTGCTGATGATGAACAAGAAGAGGTGACGTATGGGTGCTGGACCGCGAGAGTGTAGAGACGGGAGTGCGTGGCCGGGCTGCGCGCAGCGATGGAACGAGGCCAACCACTGCGAGCAGCGGTGGAACACGCGCAAGGATGCGGGATTCGGTCCTGGTAGCCCGGAGGCCGCTCGGATGATCGCCGACTTCCAAGAAGCAAACCCGCGAGCGGGCCGGGCCGACGGCGCGATGGGGAATACAACGCTTCCGGTGGTGGTCGATCTGGCGCTGAAGGATGTCGAGGCCGGCGTCGGCGGGGGGTGGGGTGCGCGGATGTGGGAGCACTTCCTTCTCCCCGGGCTGCCCTACGACGAGTCAGTGGTGCGGGGGGCCTGCGATGGTGCTGGCGGCGGCGGCGGTGGGCCGGACTACGAGCCGCACCCGAACCCGAACCCGCCCGACGGCGGTGGCAACGGCGGCGGTGGCAACGGCGGCGGTGGCAACGGCGGCGGTGGCAACGGCGGCGGCGGAAAGGCTGCGGGCGGTGGAACCTTACTCCTAATCGCTGCTGCCGCTGCGCTGCTGCTGCTCGGCGGCAAGTAGCCCACGAGGGAGAACGACATGATCCCCTGTTGCGTCCTGGGCGACCCGAAGCCGGGCACGTCTACGTCGTTTGACTCGAAGCTGCTCGCGCAGCACGGCCGGCAGCACGTCGACCTGATTCGGGCCGGCCGAGCGCACAACTACGAGAAGCGCGGAAGCGTGCTCGCAACTGCCATAACGGCCGTCATCGGGTGGCCTCCAACGGGCGAGGTCTACGCGCGGTCGAGCAACGGCGGCGGACTGGTGCTGGTAGTACCCGGGCCTGGAACCAAGCCAGGCCAAATCAGCGGCGCCGGCCTGTCGCACGCCTTCCTACCAACCTGGGATGAGCTGCGGACCTGGGTCGAGGCGAACGGGTGGACGACGGCGGTCAAAGCGATGGCTGAGAGGGCCGGCAGGCTCACCGGCAAGGAGCGAGACGCAGCTAACCGGAAGTGGCGCGACGCGACGCTGAACAAGTACCCCGGCGAGGGTCTCGAAGATTTCGCGAGAGCGACCGGCGACTGGGTCGACGACACGCACAAGGCAGTCGTTCAACTCGCGTCGGGTGCAGCCAGCGCGGTCGG
>MPMD02012593.1_pt1 | contig 11613 bp, 10 predicted proteins | sample 1617291 | NCBI WGS metagenome assembly MPMD02 (sample SAMN05944810, study PRJNA350692) | marine metagenome | biome: marine; feature: ODZ; material: water; isolation source: 120 m water sample filtered on 30 um supor filter | place: Pacific Ocean | collected 2012-04-09 | depth 120m m | reverse complement strand
CGATTGGTTGCGTTCAAAGTGCCCGACGTTGCCCATTATTTTTTATTCCGCCCATGCTTCTGAAATCTACCAACTGGCAGGTGCCGCGCACGACGCTGATGAATACCTGATCAAGGACCAAATCAGCATCAAGCTGCTCAGCGCGCGAGTAGCTGCGTTGTTGCGGCTTACTGAAGCCCGTAAGAATCAATCTGTGCAAACCAACGTCATGAACCGCGGCCCGCTTCATCTTGATATTGATCACTACACCGCGACCTGGAACGGTCAGAAGTTAGATCTCACATTCAGCGAATTCCGTGTCGTTGAATGCCTGATCAGACGAGACCGTGTATGTACGCGTGATCAATTGATGAGTGCAATTGATATGGGAAAAATAATAGACCCGAACAGCATGAATGCCTATATAAAACGCATTCGCAAAAAAATTCGTGAACTGGATCCCGATGCAGAGCCAATTGAATCAATGCGTTCAGTCGGATACCGCTGGGTTGTTAATTAAGGCGGCCCGATGAAGCTACGGTGGATGCGCGGCATCATCATCCTGATTGCTTTGCTGCTGTCCTGGCTCGGCTTCTCTTATATACAGGACACGGAAACACAACTGCTGGAAACGCAGAAGAGAAGCCTTATATCAGAGACCAGGCTCACTGCGAGCGCACTCGAAAAAAATAGTAATTTGCAACTCCTGCTGGCCGAGAGAGAGGCCCCCGGCAATTGGGGTGAAGATCTTTATATCCACAAACTACCGCTTCCCTTGGAGATCGACGGCTACCTTGATGCAAACGTAAAAGCCAAGCTTGCTCCATTGAGGCATGTTCGATCCGGTGACTCGATAAAGTTGTTCGTGGGAACCCATGATCGATACACCTATCTCTATATCGAGGTAACCGATTCATCCATTCGTTACTTCAAAAATAAGATTGAGGAGTGGCGCCCATGGCGCACCGACCATATAAAGATTGTTGCTGAGGACAAAAAGGGAACACGCCGCGTTCTTTGGGTCACCCCTGTGCCCCCGGACCATTTTTCCGCTTGGTACAGGAACGAAGAGGGTCTGATTGTGGTACAGCCTTCGGTGAGCGTTGAGGGGAAAGTGATTCAAGGTGGCTACAAGGTGGAATTGAGGCTGCCTTCAAGCTGGATAGGAAATCGCCTGGGGGTTGCAGCAGTGGATCATGATGGCGAGTTGCAGCGGGGGAGCACGGGGAGCATGCAATCTGACGGTGAGCCGGGACGACTCATTCGCCGCAGCGAAGACCTGGAGCGTTTGCTTTCTGAATACACAAAGGACATGAGCGACCTGCAACTTTCTGTTGTCAGCAAACAGGGATGGTTGCTGGCGGAAACCGGCGTAACCCAAGATCCGGCGGCCAGCCCGGTTCCCGGTTCATGGATATTGGCGGCAATTTATCGCTACGTAATGCCGAACGCGGAGAATATGATGGGGCTTCCCGGCGCTTCTCTTGGTCGAGTCGACAGGGACGAGGTTAACCGCGCACTTGGAAAAGAGCAGGATGCTCAAGCGGATGCTAAATGGTATGTCGATGACCTCGATAGCGATCTGACCATTGTCAGCACCGCGGTTCCGCTGGATGTTGATAATTCTGGCGCTATCGCAGGGGCCCTGGTTGCCCAACAAAGTTCTGCTGCTACGTTGTCGTTCACAAACAGAGCGCTCGTAGAACTGATCGGGCTTTCTGCGCTTGCAATGATTGCAATATTTTTCATGCTGATCAGTTATTCGGCCTGGCTTTCCAAAAGAATCGCCAGGCTGGGGCGCGACGCTGACAACGTTATGAATGCGGACTCGCGCGGGTTGGGCCAATTTCCTTCACAAACTTCGTCTGATGAACTCGGTGATCTTGGCCGTAGCTTCGGTGACATGGTGGGGAGGGTCCGAGGGTATACGGATTATCTGCAGACCCTGGCTGCGAAGTTATCACATGAACTCCGCACTCCATTGGCCGTGGTAAGCAGCTCGATGGATAACCTCGAAGAAACAGAAGAACTATCGCCGCAGGCGCGAGAATATTTTGATCGTGCACGCCAGGGTACAGACAGGCTCAGCTATATTCTGAATGCTATGAGCGCGGCCACGCGCATCGAACAAAGTATTCAGAGTTCCGAAAAGGAACCGGTCGATCTGTCAGCACTTGTTGATAGCTGCATTGATGGGTACCGGTTGGCCAATCACGGCAAATCGATTGAACTAAGCGGGCAAAATGAAGGCACCCATGTGCTTGGGTGTCCTGAATTGCTGTCACAACTGCTTGACAAGCTCATGGAAAACGCCTGTGATTTTTGCAGCACCGAAGGGACCATCCTGGTGGGCCTTAAAAGGCAAGACAAATGGGCGGTACTGACGGTTGAAAACGACGGTCCTGAACTGCCAGCGGGGATGTCGGGAAACTTGTTTGAGTCAATGGTTTCGGTGCGCGATGACAGCGGGAAGCAGGCCCACATGGGGCTTGGCCTTACCATTGTTCGACTGATCGCTGAATACCATGAAGGAACCTCGTTAGCAGCCAATCGTGACGATGGATCCGGCGTAAGGTTTACCGTAACCGTGCCGTTAGGCTAGCGTTTAGAGCATAATCTGAAGGAATAAACTTTGTTTCAACGTTGTTTTGGCTGTTTAATCATTACCGCGAGGTTTGGAAAATTACAATATTTATCATTGTTTCCAGCCGTGTAATCAATAATAGAAACGGGCGGCCGGAAGAAGTGTGAACCACGTCATATTTTGCCCTGGAACTCATAGGGCATAAGGGATTTAGCCTGTTTCGACAATAAAGCTGCGAAGTTGCTTCGACAGCCCGTTGCAGGCGGCGGCCTGGGTACGGGCGATAAACGGCAATGGAATAATAAGGGCGGGCACTACGGAGGTACCGTTGACGCTGGTGCTTACCTTGCCTGACGCGACACCATCGTCCAGGTCCCAGATGGTTGCCTCGTAGGAGGACAGGTTTTCCCACCAGGCCAACCCGAAACAGGCGGCTGCGCCGGGACCGGCTGCACAGGACAAGCTGCCCCCACCACTTTTACGCTCGGTGTCACCTTCAATCCAGATAATGTAGCGAATATCCCTTTCACGAACGCGCTCATGTACGCCGGGCCGTTTCAGCAATTCCGGCAGGCCATCTACGCCCGTCGGTGCGGTGCGTGGCTCAAGCCATGGAAACAGGGCATCTTTGAATTCACTTGCCGGATGCACGTTGAGCCCGGTTCGACCGCCGATAACGGCATCACTAAGGCATTCGATAAAACTGTCTTCGGCAGGATTTGTCGCATGATAACTGCTGGCAAGAATGACAACCGCTTCACCCTTTTTAATGCCCGTCGATACGTTCTTCGTTTCTTCGATTCGAGTGGTCATACATCCGCCAACCGCAAACACCACCGTGATGATGATAGCGTTGACCACATTCTTGCCGGGGGTCATCTATTCAGCCTGCCTGGTCATTTTCGGGTGCTTGTTTTGGCGGCAAAAGAGTTTGTACTCCGGGCGCGGAAGTGAAACCAATGATAATGCTGGCGGCCACATCTCGCAGCGCGGTAATTGCAGCTTCTTTCATTGAGTCTTCAGCACCCGTTCCCATGGAACCTTCGTCTTCTTGTCCGTATGCAGTAATACGCCAGTCGCCTATAAGCTTTCCCTCGGGAGAAAGTATGCGCAGATTGTAACGGAGCCATACCGTGTACTGATCGTTCCCCGACTGACGCGGTACAGTAAATTCCAGTTCCTCGAGCCTGGGCTCGATGATGGCGTCAACACCTTCTGCGCCTTCTCCGGCCGCCGTGCCCTCCAGTTCCACGATTTCATCGAACATGCTGGCAAACAGGACACGGAACATTTTCATATTCGCCTCGCCCAGCCGGATGGTCCATTCGGCGTCCATCATAGGATCTTCGACATGCACGTATTCAGCCAGTTCGGCCGGATAGCGGATACCGATGGCCAGTGGCAGGGGCTCCACGACCGGTTCCGGGAAGTCGGACAAGACAGTTACGGACCGGGCACAACCGGTAATAAACACTAAAGAAACAATGATTTGTAATATCTTATTCAAGTTATATACCGGCGCAGGAAGGCCGGTTCGGCTGCTATCTCAGTTATTATTAGTGTAGCGCACCGGGGCAGAGTTCCGCGGTCACCTGCCGTTATTATCGCGGCTAATCGAAGGCATCACGCCGTTCCTGGAAACCGAGCGGATCCGCGTGCACGATTAATTCGGCCTCCGGGTACAACTCACGCACAGTATCTTCTACCTCGTCCAATATGATGTGCGTGTCCAGCAGTGTCGTGTCCGGATGGAGTTCGAGGTGAAACTGAATAAAATGGTGCTGCCCGCTATACCGTGTGCGCAGATCATGGAAACCCAGCACCTTGGCGTGCGCCTTGGCGGTCGCTTCTATCAGCGCCCGTTCCTGGTAAGGTAATTCGCGGTCCAGTAAAACGTCCAGCGCATCGCGGCCTACGTCGTAGGTGCTCCAGAGTATATAGACTGCTATCGTGATTCCGACGATTGGGTCGATCAGGGTCAGGCCCGTCCAGACAGTGAGAGGGATGGCTATCATGACTCCAAGGTTTACCAGCAGATCGGAACGGTAGTGCATCGCATCGGCCGAGATTGCCATAGAATCTGTCCGCATCACGACCATGCGCTGAAATGCGAGCAATGCCGCTGTCAGTCCGATCGAAACAGCCATAACACCAATACCGACTTCAGGTTTGGAAATCGGCATCGGGCTCGCCAGGCGTTGTACCGCTTCCAGTAATACATAGATCGCGGAAAGGGTAATGATGATGGTTTGTGCCAGTGCCACGAGTCCTTCGGACTTGCCATGCCCGAAGCGGTGCTCGCTGTCGGCTGGCTGCAGCGCTACACGGACGCCGATCATGGTAATTGACGATGCCAGAACGTCCAGTAAGGAATCGACCAGCGAACTGAGTATTGAAACGCTGTTGGTTTCCCGCCATGCCCAGATCTTGGCCACTACGAGAAACAGTGCGACACAGAGTGAAGCATAACTGGCGGCTCGTTGCAGCATGCCGCTTTTCTGGTTGGTGCTGGGGTTCGCAGCTGACATCTTGTGCTTGCCGTTGATGGATTTGTCTTTTAGCCTTAGCAGAGCCGAGCCACTATTGTGGCATCGGCTTTATATTGTAAATGTTTCCGGGGCCTTAACCTATGAGTAGCCTTCATCTGGCCAACATCTGGACTGATCCGGAGCCGGGTCCGGGTGGCTATAACCCGATGGCTGCTTCCATGCTCTGGCTGCCCGACGATCACGAAACAGGGGATCCTGCACCGGCTTTCGTATTCATACCGCGCTGGAGTGGTTATCCCTACGATTCGGTGCCGGTGTCGCTGGCACCGCAACTTGCCGACCAGGGTTTCGGTTTTCTGAGCGTGTGCCTGCGGCGACGGGGCGTAGGCCAGCTTATGGCGATGCCGGACGATGATTTTCGCGATATCAAGCTCGCGGTTGATTACCTGCACACGAACGGCTTCAGTAAAATATTTTTGCTTGGCCAGGCAATAGGCGGTAACAGCGCAGTCAGGTATATGGCCAGGCATCGCGACAATCGCGTTGCCGGCATTGCATGGGTTAATCCGATTGACGACCCGCCGGACTGGATCGCCGGCGCGACCGATGGCGGGGATTACAGTGCGGCTCTTGAAATGGCGGCCCTCGCCGCGCGTCAGGGTGCGGGCATGACCCATCGTATAGATATATTTCCGGACGGCAGCGCACCGGTAACGCAGAATTCCCTGCCGTTCCTGAGCTGGTGGGGGCCGGCCGCAGGTACACGTCTTACGAGGTCCTTCGAAGATCTCGTCACGCCGCTTCTGGTTTGCGGCGCTCCCGGTGATGCTGTGCCGCAGACTGTCAAGTCGGCGATCAGCGCAGCCGACAATCGAACCTTGCTTCAACCCGGGGACGAACTGGCTGCGAGTCTCGTTGACTGGGCGGTTAAAACGGGCGCCGACAGGATCGCAACCGTCAGACCGAATATGGTGCACGTGAAATCGGGCGAATCGAAGCTGTTTGCTTTGTACTGGGAACCGGCGGACGGTAAGGCGACCAAGACAGTGACCCTGCTGATGCACGGCTTGTCGAGCTCTCCTTTAAGTCCGTTGTTCGGCAAGATGGCGCCGGTGCTTGCACAAACTGGTACCGCGGTGATCGCGGTCGAGTCGCGCCGTAGCGGCTGGGAAGGCCACGAAACAGCGTTACTGGAATACGATGCGGAAGACCTCGATGTCTGGGTAAATTACCTGGTCGCGCAGGGATTCGAAAAAATTGTGCTGGCCGGAGCCAGCCTCGGAAGTATCAGTATCGGCCGTTACCAGTCGCTGCATCAGCATCCGAACGTGGTCGCGCTTGCACACCTCATGCCGACGGCGGACTGCGGAACCTGGTGTCGCATTGCGGTCGGTGACGGTCCCTATGAAGCGGCCCTCGCGAAGGCGGAAGCTGCGATTGCTGCCGGGGAGGGCGACCGTGTACTTATCGATATAGATATGCGGCAACCGCCACCCAACCGTTACGGCGGCGTGTTCCGCTGGACGCAGCGCGCGGCGAGCTGGCTGTCATGGTGGGGACCGGGCGCAGACAACAGTAATAAGCACCATATGGCCAACGCGAATGTGCCCGTGCTTTTGCTGTCCGGGACCGGTGACAGTTACAACGACGAGGCACGCTTTGCCGAACTTAAAGCGGCAGCCGTTAATGCACCGAGTGTGGAGGAAATCTGGTACCCGAATATCGATCATGGACTCGCCGGCGTGGAAACCCGGGTCGCACGGGATATGTATGCCTGGATGCAGAAAATTGGTGCAGTGAATTAGTATCGTTAAGCGCGCTGTTTGCGCTCACGGCGCCACAGAAGGTATCAGGTGCACACCGCTACCAGGTGATAGATAACGAAACTCTGGAGCAGAGTTGCATGCTCCGGGCGCAGTACAAACCACCCGGGCACCAGCGTAAACAACAGCATCTCCGAAAATGCGGCCAGCAGAAACGCAGCCACCCCCCAGGGTCGCAGCAGAACGAGGCCGACGGCGGCAATCGCATCAAGGATCAGGTAGCAAACATCACTGATTTGCCAGGCGAGTGGCGCTTCCGCCCAGGGTAGTTCCCCGAAGCCAAGTATGTTGCCGGCATGAACCACGGCGGCGAAAGCGTAAATTACAGGAGGATTCGCAGGTATATGCGCATGGCCTAAACGTTAGCAGAAAATAGTATGCAGCACGTTGGCGGTTAGTGATCCGCGCTACGCACGATTAACTCCGTCCAAAAGCGTATCAGGCCCCGGAGCTCGGTCGTTCTGATACTTCCCGGTACCAGCGCGCGAGCGCCATGCGCGATGCCGGGGGATCGAGTTCTACCCAGCGGGCGAAGTCAGTAATGGCCAGCAGGCTGATGTCGGCCAGCGAGAATTTTTCACCTGCCAGGTAGCGGGATTCTCCAAGCCTGATTTCAACCTGGTCGAAAAACTGCTCGGACCGGCGACGTCCCCGTTCGATCAGTTCGGGCATTTGTTCATATTCAAGAGAGCCCGGGAATACGTGATTGCTGAATCCCGGCGACCAGTTGCGGAGCATCTCGGCCACGGAGAATAATCCGTTCTGTTCAACTATGTTATTCCACATGAGGACCTGCGCTTCTTCGGTCGCACCGCCGCCCATGAGGACTGGTTCCGGTTGCAGTTTCTCCAGGTAATGGCAAATGGCGACCGTCTCTGTCAGGTAGCTGCCATCGTTTGTTTCGAGCACCGGCACGGTACCCAGCGGGTTAATCGCCAGAAACTCAGGAGACAACTGCTCCATGTGATACAGATCAACCGGTACCTTGGGGATATCCAGCCCCTTCTCGGCGATGAATATGCGCGCCCGGCGTGGGTTCGGTGCGCGCGGGAAATCGAAGAGTCGCATGGGAATATCAGCCTGGCCGTGTCTTACTGAAAGGCGGGCATGACGTCGTTACCGATAAGGCTGATCGACTTTTCCGGTTGGTCATAGACGCGAAGGCAGATGTCCGTGAGTCCGGCGGCTTCGAAAGCCTTAAGGCGCTTAATCTCGTGGTCGATGTTGTCAATCGTCGAGGTCGACGAGCACTGATCAACCAGCCGGTCCAGTATGTCCAGTGGAATTTCCGGAATGTCCGGGTCCCGTTTGTAATAGGCGCGGTTGATCGGCCCCATGTTATCCCAGACAACCTGCATGTCTTTGTCCGGCAGGATGCCGCGGTGGTAAAACATTTTCCACGGCGTGGCCCGCATGGCCAGCCACACACGCGCCTCTGCGCGAGCAGCATCCTGGTCGTCTTTTACGTGCCAGGCCCAGAAATTCAGTAAGCGGAAATTCTCGTCGTTGCGGCCAATAGCGCTGTGCTCTGCCCGGATGCTTTCGGTTACTGCTGCGACATGAGCGGGCAGGTGATCGCCCAGGTAAATGCCCTGGGCATACTTCGCGCTTGACTTGATCATCTGTGGTCCGCCGGCACAGACAAATACATCAGGCTTGGGTTGCGTTACCCAAGACGAGTGGTAGTACATGACTTTGTACATCTCGCCGTCGTATTGAACCGGCTCGCCGGTGGCAGCCGCTTCAATAATCTCAGTACATTCCCGTGCGGCGCGCACCCGTCGCACCGCGGGCAGGCCCATCGCCGTGGCCGTGCCGCCGTCGCCGGCACCAACGCCTATGTGGGCGCGGCCGCCCGAAATCTCGTTCAGGGTCAAAAGCGCGTTGGCCATCTTCAGCGGATGCAACTCGTAGGGTGATACGGCGACAGGACCAAGCTTGATAGTTTTGGTCGTCCGGGCAGCCTCGACAAAATTAATAAAGGGATCTCGTGAATCGTGCATATTTGAAACCCAGATTCCCGCCATACCGAAACTTTCAGCGAGACGGGCAAGCTCCGCGATTCTTTCCGGTGAATTATTGGCTTCCAGGATGATGTGAAACTTCATTGCCGGCCTCCCGGGCAGGTTCTTGTTAGCAATTGGTGGCGAAGCTTACGACAAAACAGCCATATGCAGGTGCAAATTTGCAGCCTGACCATTCAGCGCATCGGAAGGCTAGGCAAGTGTCGCACTGGCGTGTACAGTTCCGGATCAGTCGGTCCTTGCAGGAGTGCAAATGAAAATCGCAGTAACCGCTGCTTCGGGTCGCCTGGGTCACGCATTGTTGCCCGGGTTAGTCGCCATTGCAGGCGCAGATCAGGTCATTGGAATTGCGCGTGATCCGGAGCGCCTGCAGCTTAGCGGCATCGAGAAACGTTCAGGGGACTACGAATCGGAAGCACAAATGACGGCAGCCCTGCGGGGAGCTGACACCGCCGTAATGATCTCTGCGCCGGTTGCGGGCACAGGCGATCGCATTGCCATGCATCGCAACGTCATTAACGCAGCAAAAAGCGCCGGGGTGCGCAAACTTATTTTTACCGGTGTTATTGGTAACGGCAGGGAAGAGGGTACGTATTTTTTTGATACACAGCAGGTAAACCGTCAGGCTGAAGACGATCTGCAGGCATCCGGCCTGGACTGGATCGTGGGCCGTAACGGTCTTTACCTGGAGCTTGACCTCGTGCATATCAAACTGGCCAATGAGGCGGGCGGTGTCTACCGTAACAATGGCGGTGATGGTCGTTGCGGTTATATCAGTATCGATGAACTGGCATTCGCGTACACACAACTGGCAACATCGGATCGCTGTAACGGTGAGATTGTCAACCTGGTCGGCGAAACCTATACGCAGGCTGAACTGATCGATATGGCGAACCAGGTTTTTAATCTGGATGTGCGGTTCGAACCGATAACAGTGGAGCAGAATATTGAGAAGTTCATGGCATATGAGCCGATCGCTGCGCGCGGCCTCCATGTCGCGCAAATGCTGACCGGTTGTTTCCAGTGCATAGCGAAAGGCGCGTTCGATGTAGACTCTGATTTCGAACGGGTAGCAGGCAGGCCGCCGCTCTCGCTGCGGCAGCAGATGGAGGCGATGCAGTAAACGGTATGCGGCTGGTCGCCGACATGCTATTTTCTAATCGTTGTTGTTGATGTGCCTGCGATGCTGATTAGCCGACGCGATTTTACCCTGTCCGGCCTTGCGCTGGGGAAGTGAGTATTTTTTCCGGATCAGTAATAACTTCAGGATTGAGTTGGCGTGCGATCGCCAGGTAGTCCTCGGGTAACTCGTCAATACTGTGTACTTTTTTGCCGTAACCCTCCGACATGATGTGGCCAGGCGTATCGCCGGGCATCATCCACGGCCGCCAGTTACTGGTTGTGTTGTAGGTAACGTATGAATCTACGGACGCGATGTCCGGGTTGTTTGCATCTGACCAGCTACCTTTATAAGTAACGATTTCATTGTAGATGTAATTACCGAAGGCCGGGTTATCAGATTCCATGCGCACAAGTGTTTCTTCCCGCATCCAGACGTCGTCGCCGTCGGTATAGGCGGGCCCCAGCTTGCCGTCAAAGGTTAGCGTCCCAAATGGAAAGTTTTCCGGCGGTTGCAGCCCATCGGTCGTTAGCGAGACCGTGTTCGGGCCCAGCAGAGCGGGGGGGAAAGTCCCTGTTTCATTCGTGTAGGGATTCTTGAATTCAGATAGCGGTTCGCCGGTGTCCAGGTCGGTGAAATAAGCCAGTTCAAGCATCGTAATGCCGAACTTGTCATCGTCTATGCGGGTAAATTTCTGGAAGCTGCCGTTCAGCAGGCGATAGAGAGGCGTGACTATAGTATCCACTACCGCGTACTGGGTTGCCCTGATCCAGGAAATGACCATGCGTTCGTCCAGGCTGCCACGCAGTTTTACCTGGAGTTCAAGGAGGTCATTAAGGTTATTCAGGTCGTAATTACTCATATCATTCCTGCTGTTATTTTTAGTGCAACCAGCTGTGCTCACGATCAGTCCCGTGCCGGCCAATCCACCAATAAAGTCACGTCGGTCCATCTGCTATGAAAAACTGCTGACTCCCGTAAGGTAAAGAAACCCGATATCGGACGTTATGTAAACTGGACGTAGTCCAGATTGCCAGAGGCTTAGCACCTGCTGAAGCTGGAAATACCCCCCTATTCATCGGCTTTTCCGGCACGGCAAAGTCTCCGGGTAGGTCCGGTAACGGTACCGGTCGCAAGTTTACAGGGTGACAGCCAATTAGTGGTCGCACCCACACATTTGATGCTGTACATTATTGGGGTTGGTAAGAACACAAGTCCCGCAGAGAGCGACTCGGGGTTTGATAACTAAAGCGCCAGGGACGGTATTGGGGAGAGCCACCATGAAGCCATCTTTTGCGCCCGCCGCATTTGCCCTGGCCGTACTAGCAGTGACACCCGTCGCTGCACAATTTATCGAATCCGACGTTGCGCCGCCTCCGTCAGCCAAAGACCTCGCCCTGCCCGTTATCGTGGACACGATAACGGGATTGGAATTCGTGGACGAGGCAAACTCCGACGGTGCAGACGGATATATAAAAGACCTGGCCGCCGCGATCGTGCTTGGCAAGGCATTGTTCTGGGATGCGCAGGCGGGCAGCCGTGGAGAGGCCTGTGCGACCTGTCATTATCATGCGGGGGCAGACAATCGCTCAGT